>Ga0209640_10003543_pt1 | contig 13633 bp, 11 predicted proteins | sample RifCSP10_1_FD_184018 | JGI IMG/M metagenome (GOLD analysis project Ga0209640, IMG submission 184018) | Soil microbial communities from Rifle, Colorado - Rifle CSP2_sed 10_1 (SPAdes) (version 2) | ecosystem: Environmental > Terrestrial > Deep subsurface > Rock core/Sediment | place: Rifle...
CTCGAACGGGTAGATGTCGAGCTTGGAGCCGAAGCCGCCGCCGATCGGCGGCTGGATGATGCGGATGCGCGCGGGATCGATGCCGAGCAGCTCGGCGAACTCGCGCTTGTGCAGGAACGGCACCTGCGTGTTCGAATAGAGCAGCAGGTTGCCGCTCGGGTCGAACTCGGCGATCACGCCCGAGACGCCCATGCAGCAATGGGTGACGTAATGCAGCCTGAACACGTCCTCGATGACGACGTCCGACTCCGCCTCGCCCTGAGCGACGTCGCCCTGCGCGTACTCGAAGGTCATGGCGACGTTGTCGGGCTTGCCGGCGAACGCCACCGGCGCGCCGGGCTTGAGCTGGGGGCCGCCGTCCGGCCCGTGGGGCTCCGGGTGGATGAGCGGCGCCCCGGGCTTGAGCGCCTCGGCGGCGTCGGTCACGACCGGGAGCGGCTCGTACTCGACCCTGATCAGCCTGAGCGCCGCCGCGGCGATCTCCTCGCTGTCGGCAGCGACCGCGGCGACCTCGTCGCGCAGGCTTCTCACCCGGTCGGTCTTGAGCGGCAGGTGGTCCTTGGCGACCCCGATCGGCCGCTGCCACGGCACGTCGGCGGCAGTGATCACCGCGTGCACTCCGGGCAGCGCCTTCGCCGCGCTCGTATCGATCGAGACGATCCGCGCGTGCACCTGGGTGGAGCGCAGGATCTTGGCGTGCAGCGCTCCCGGCATCTCGAGGTCGTGGAGGTAGCGCGTCTTGCCGCTCGCCTTGTCCGGCGCATCGAGCTTCGCGATGCGCTTGCCGATGAGGCTCCCCACAGAACCAGGGACAGACCACGTTTTCGCGTTAACGTCGCTCATCGGTCCCTCCGGGGAAAACGTGGTCTGTCCCTGTTTTTTGCCGGCCGGCGGCCGCTATAGCGTCGATGATCTTGCGGTAGCCGGTGCAGCGGCACAGGTTGCCCTCGAGGCCGCGGCGGATCGCGGCTTCGCCCACGCCCGGGTCGCGCTCGATCAGGTGGCTCGCCTGGACGATGATGCCCGGCGTGCAGAAGCCGCACTGCACCGCTCCCGCCGCCACGAACGCGTCCCGCAGGCGCGCGCCGGACTCGGTCGACGACACGCCCTCGATGGTGAGCACCTCGCGCGCATCGCAGTCGAGCGCGAACATCAGGCAGGAATTCACCGTCGCGCCGTCGACGAGGATGGTGCAGGCCCCGCACTCGCCTTCGCCGCAGCCGTACTTGGTGCCGCTCAGGCCGAGGCGCTCGCGCAACATGTCGAGCACGCTCATCTCGGCGGGCACGCTGAGCTGCGTCTTCACCCCGTTCAGCGTGAATGCGATGTCATAGCTGGCCGACATGGGCAAATATCCTCTTCAGCATGTTGTGGACGAGCTCGCGCCGGTACCAGTCCGAGGCGCGCACGTCCGAGATGGGATGGATTTCCTCCAGCGCCGCGCGGGCTGCCGCCTCGAGCGTCTGCTCGTCGGGCACGCGGCCCTCGAGCGCCGCTTCGGCGCGCGGCGCGCGGATCGGCGTGGGAGCCACGGCGCCAAAAGCGATCCTGACTTTCCTGAGAACCTTTCCTTCCAGGCACGCACCGGCAGCGATCGAGATCGCCGAGATGTCGAGCCCGGGGCGGGTGCCGTGCTTGTAGAACTCCCCGGCGAAGCCCGGCGGCGGCAGCGGCACCTCCACCGCGGCGAGCAGCTCGGAAGGCTTGCGCGAGGTGCGTCCCGGCCCGAGGAAGAACTGCTCGAGCGGCACGCGCCGCATCTCGAGCGCGCCGTTCGCCTTCGCGGCGAGCACGACGCGAGCGTCGAGCGCGAGCAGCGGTATCAGCGTATCGCCCGCGGGCGAGGCGTTGCACAGGTTCCCGCCGATGGTCGCCGCGTTGCGGATCTGGTCGCTCGCGAAATGGTCGCACGACTGCCAGAGCAGGTTAAGACGCTCGCGCACGAGCGGGCTTTCGAGGAGCTCGGTGATGGTGACGAGTGCGCCGATGCGCACCACGGCGCCTTCGAGCGCGATGCCGCGCAGCTCGGGCACGCGGCGCACGTTCATCAGCACCGGCTGGAAGCGCAGCCGCCCGGCCTGGGTCTGCGGCATGACGTCGGTGCCGCCCGCGAGCACCGTGACGTTGCCCGCGCGCAGGATCTCCGCCGCCTCGTCCAGCGAAACAGGGGCCACATATCGTTGTATTGCATCCAAAGGTATTTCCTTTTGCTAAAAGCGAACCGGCTCGCGATATCGTCCGAAGACACCGACGAGCACCTTGGTGATCTCGCCCACGCTCGCGTAGGCCTTGACCGCTTCCATGATCGCGGGCATCAAGTTCGCGCCCGAGCGCGCGTCGGCCTCGACCCGCGCGAGCGCCGTCTGCACGCGCGCCGCGTCGCGCTCGGCGCGCACCTTGGCGAGCGCCTGGACCTGGGCGCGCGCGTCGTCCTCCTTGTACGGGTGGAATTCCATCTGCGGCGTCTTGTCCTCGGTGCGGTAGCGGTTGACGCCGACCTTGGGGAAGCGGCCCTCCTCGATGTCGCGCTGCCGGCGGTAGGCCTGCGCCGACACCTTGGCCTGGATCGCGCCTTCGGCGACGAGCTTGACGATGCCGCCCTGCGCGTCCACCTCGGACATGATGCTTTCCATGCGCGCGCGCATCTCGTTGGTGAGCGTCTCCACGTAGTAGGAGCCGCCGAGCGGGTCCACCGTGTCGCCCAGGCCCATCTCCTCGATCAGCATCTGCATGGTGCGCAGCGAAATGCGCTGCGCGTACTCCGAGGGAATGGTGTAGGCCTCGTCGTAGCAGCACAGCGCCATGGTCTGCGTGCCGGAGAGCGCGCAGATGAGCGCGTAATACGCGCCGCGCACGATGTTGAGCTCGGGCTGCTCGAAGGTGAGCCCGCCGCCGCCGCCGCCGGCGATCATGCGCAGCCACATCGAGCCGGGCTTCGTCGCGCCGTAGCGCTCCTTCATGATCTTCGCCCACAGGCTGCGGCCGGCGCGGAACTTCGCCACCTGCTCGAAGATGTTGCCGAAGCAGTTGAAGTTGAACGACAGGCGCCCGGCGAACTCGTCCACCGGCAGCCCGCGGCGGATCACGTCGTCGGCGTAGGCTGTTGCGATGCAGAAGGCATAGGCCATCTCCTGCGCCGGATCGGCGCCGGACTCGCGGATGTGGTAGCCGCACACCGACACCGGGCTGTATTTCGGCGCGTGTCTTGCGCAGTACTCGATGGTGTCGCCCACCAGGCGGATCGACGGCTCGACCGGGTAGACCCAGGTGCCGCGCCCGATGAACTCCTTCAGGATGTCGTTCTGCGCGGTGCCGCGCAGCCTGGCGATGTCGTAGCCGCGCTTCTCGGCCATGGCGAGGTACATGGCGATCAGCACCGCCGCCGCGCCGTTGACAGTGAGCGAGACCGTGATGCGCTCGAGGTCCACGCGGTCGAAGGCGGTCTCGAAGTCGCGCAGCGTGTCGACCGCCATGCCGACGCGCCCGACCTCGCCCTCGGCCGCCGGGTCGTCGGAATCCAGGCCGCACTGCGTCGGCAGGTCGAAAGCGACGTTCAGGCCCGTCTGGCCGTTGGCGATGAGGTAATGGAAGCGCTGGTTGGTGTCGGCGGCGTTGCCGAAGCCCGTGTACTGGCGCATGGTGAAAGGCTGCTTGCGGTACATGAGCGGGTGGATGCCGCGCGTGAACGGGTACTCCCCCGGCGGCCCGATCATGGCGTCGCCGCCGCTCGCCGCCACGTCGGCCGCCCCGTAGAGGGGCTTTATCTCGATTCCAGACTCATTGATCACCGGTTTCATGGCGCGTTCGCCCGGATGAAGTTGACGATGTCCTCGAGCCGGGAGCTGGAGGGGAAGATGCCCTTGAAGCCGAGCGCGCGGAGCCGCGCGTGATCGCGCTCGGGCAGGTTGCCGCCGATGATCCAGAGCTTGTCGCCGAGGCCCGCCTGCTCGAGCAGGGGCTTCAACTTGCCGCAGATCGGCAGGTGCGACCCCGCCATGGACGAGAGCGCGATCACGTCCGCGTCCTCGTCGAGCGCGATGCGCGCGATCGCCTCGGGCGTCTGGCGCAGCCCGGTGTAGATCACCTCGAAGCCCGCATCCATGAGCGCGCGCGCCACCACCTTCGCCCCCTGGTCGTGACCGTCGAGCCCGGGCTTCGCGAGCACGACCTTGATGCTGTTCATGCGGAAAGCTCCTTGGCAATGATGAGCTTGAGAATCTCGCTGGTGCCGCCGCCGATCAGCGTGAAGCGCACGTCGCGCAAGTAACGCTGCACGGGGTACTCCATGGCGTAGCCGTAGGAGGCGAACACGCGCGCCGCCTGGTCCGCGACGCGCGCGGCGCATTCGCTGGCGAAGAGCTTCGCCATCGCCGCCTCCTTGTGGTGCGGCTTGCCGGCGTCGCGCAGCCACGCCGCGCGGTACACGAGATGGGTCGCCGCCTCGAGCTCGGTCGCCATCTCGGCGAGCTTCATCTGGATCGCCTGGTAGCGGTTGATCGCTTTGCCGAACTGCTTGCGCTCGGCCGCGTAGCGCAGCGCCGCGTCGAGCGCGGCGCGCGCCTGGCCCACCGCCAGAGCGCCGGTGAGGATGCGGATCTCGGCGAGCGTCTTGCGCAGGTGAGCTTCGCCGTCGCCCTCCTCCCTCGACAGGCGGTGGCTGTCGGGCACGAAGCAGCCGTCGAAGGCGAGCTCCGAGGTGGGCAGCGCCCACACGCCCATTTTCTCGATCGCGCGCCCGAGCTTCACGCCCGCGAAGTCCCGCTCGACGAGAAAGATGGTGAGCTTCCTCTCCTCGCCCGCGCGGGCGAACACGGTGAAGAAGTCGGCGACCGGCGCGGAAGTCACCCAGGTCTTCTGGCCGTCGAGCACGTAGCCGCCGTCGGTCTTGCGCGCGCGCGTGGCGATGCCCTCGAGATCGCTGCCGGCGTTGGGCTCGGTCATGCACAGCGCGCCGATCTTCTCGCCGCGCAGCGCCGGCTTGAACAGCCGCTCCACGATGTCCGCGTTGCCGAGCATGTGCAGGAACTTGGTGCCCATCAGCGACTGCATCGCGGCGCAGCCGGCGAGCGACATCGAGCCGCGCGCGATCTCCTCGATGGCGATGCAGAACTCGGAGAGCTGCATGCCGCTGCCGCCCACGTCCTCGGGATAGCGCATGCCGTACAGGCCCATGCGCGCGAGCTCGCCGAACAGCTCGCGCGGGAACGCGTGCGCCTCGTCGAGCGCCGCCGCCTGCGGCGCGATGCGCTGGTCGCAGAAGCGCGCGAAAGTCTCGCGCACCTGCTGCTGTTCAAGGCTTGGTTCGAAGTTCATTCCACTTGTAATCGATCAGTTCAAGGAGTACCCCGTTGACGGCCTTCGGGTGCACGAAGGCGAACTCGCAGTCGCGAAACGGCCGCGCGCCGCCGATGAACGGGTAGCCCTGCGCCTTGAGCTGCGCCATCGCCGCGCGCGTATCGTCGACGTTGAGCGCGATCAGCATGATGCCCTCGCCGCGCTTCTCGATGAATTTCGCGACCTCGCCGTCGGGGGTGAGCGACTCCATCAGCTCGAAGCCGATAGCGCCCACCCCGCTTCCCAGCCAATACCGGGCGACGCGGATCTTTTCGGGCTCGTCCACGTAAGCGTCGTCGGGCTTGTCCTTGCCGAGGATCGGCTCCCAGACCTTGCGCGCCGCCTCGAGATTCTTCACCGCGATGCAGATGTGATCAATTTTGTTCGCTTTCATCGATTCTCCAAAACGGCGCGCACGGCTTCTTTCTGAATCTTGCCGAGCGCGCTGCGCGGCAGCCGCTCGAGGAAGCGCACTTCGCGCGGGTGCTTGTAGCGCGCGATGCGGCCCTGGAACAGCGCCATTGCCTCGGCCTCGGTCATGCGGCAGCCGGGCTTGAGCACCACCGCCGCCGCCACCACCTCGCCCCAGCGCGGCTCGGGCCTGCCCACCACGCAGGCTTCCTCGATCGCCGGGCATTCGAGCAGCACGCTCTCCACCTCGGCCGGATAGATGTTCTCCCCGCCGGAGATGATCACGTCCTTGATGCGGGACACGACGTACAGGTGCCCTTCGCCGTCGAAGTGGCCGACGTCACCCGAGCGATACCAGCCGTCCTTGAAGGCGCGCGCGGTTTCCTCGGGCGCGCGCCAATAGCCGCTCGCGAGGTTCGGACCGCGCACCAGGATCTCGCCGTCGCTGCCCGCGGGAAGCACGGCGCCGTCCTCGCCCACGACCTTCACTTCGCAGTGCAGCGCCGCGACGCCGGCCGAGCCCGCCTTGCGCAGCGCATCGGAGGCGCGCACGTAGGCGGCGATCGGGCAGGTCTCGGTCGAGCCGTAGACCTGGATCACCGGCACGCCGCGCGCGGCCACCTTGCGCACGAACGCCTCCGGCACGATGGTCGAGCCGGTGGTGATCATGCGCAGGCTGGAAAGGTCGGCGCTTTTCCAGCGCGGCAGCTCCATCATCGCGCTGAGCTGCGCCGGCACCAGCACCGCGAGCGTGATCCTCTCGCGCTCGATCGCCTCCAGCGCCGCCTGCGGATCGAAGCGCGGGTGCAGCGTGACGCTCGCTCCCGCGTGCAGCGCCGGGGTGGTCTGGATGTTCAGCCCGCCGACGTGGAACAGCGGCAGCGTGGTCAGCACCCGGTCCGCGCTGGTGAGGTCGTGCATGTGCGTGCTGTTCACCGCGTTCCAGAGCAGCGCGCGCTGCGACAGGACCACGCCCTTCGGCGCGCCGGTGGAGCCCGAGGTATAGCAGAGCAGGACCGGCATGTCCTCGCCGCCATGCGGCGCCGGAGGCGCTCCGGCATCCTCCTCTAGGACACGAATGTCGATGCTGTGCGGCAAGGTTTCCGCAAAGGCTTTCTCCGCGAACAACAAGCGCGGCGGGCAATCGGCGAGCACGCGCGCGAGCTCCGGAGGCGCAAGGCGCCAGTTGAGCGGCGTGAAAACGGCACCCAGCCGTGCGCAGGCGAAAAGCAGAGCGAGCGCCGCCGGATGGTTCAGGCCGAGATAGGCGACCGCATCGCCGCGCCGCACGCCCCGGGCGGCGAGCGCTCCCGCGGCGCGCCCGACCGATTGCGCGAGCTCGGCGTAGGCGATCTCGCGGCCGTCGAACCGGATCGCGACGGCGCCCGGCGCGAAGCGCGCGTGCCGCTCGATCCAGTGCGCGAGATCCACGCTAGCCCCCGGACACCTCGAGCACCACTGCCATGGCGGTGTCTCCCGCGGCACAGCCGGTGAAAAGTCCGTAGCCGCCGCCGCGCAGCACGAGCTCCTCGATCAGCTCGATGACCGAGCGCGTGCCCATCGGCGCCTGCGGATGGCCCCAGACGAGCGAGCAGCCGTAGTTGTTCATGCGCCCGAGATCCGCGCCGGTCGCGCGCGAGAACACGAGGTCGTTCAGCGCAAAGGGGTTGTGCGTCTTTATCGCCTTGAGCTCCCTGACGGAAACTCCGGCCTGGGCGAGCGCCTGCTGCGCCGCGGGCACCGGCGCCTCCGGCATGTAGGCGAGCGCCGCGCGCGACTGGCCGAAGCCTTGCAGCCTTATACGAATTTTCGTATCTCGGGAAAGTTCTTTTGCGCGCTCCGCGGTAGCGAGCACGATCGCTGCATTGCCGTCGGCCGGGAAGGTCTGGCCCCCATAGGTGACCGTGCCGCCTTCGACGACGGGCTTGAGCTTCGCCAGGCCTTCGGGCGTGGAGTTGCGGATTCCCTCGTCGCCCTCGAGCGGCGCCTTGCTGTTGGGCACCTCGAAAGGCAGCGTCATGAACCGCTTGTGAAAGCCGCTTTGCACCGCCTCGCGGTACTGGCGCTCGCGCATCAGCACCACCTCGTGCTGCTCGGCGGTGCCGATGCCGTGCTTCTGCGCCACGTTCTCGGCGGTGGCCACCATGGCGTGCGCTCCGAGCGGATCGCAGGCGAAGTTGTCCATCACCCAGTCTTCGTGCGTCCCGGTCCCGCCCGGGCCGCGCGGGTTCGGATAGTACAGGTGCGGCCCGTTGGAAGTGCGGTCGCAGGTCACCGCGAGCGAAACGGCGGACATGCCCGACTCGATCTCCTGCGTCGCGGCGAGCAGCACGCGCACCCCGGTCGCGCAGGCCTGCATCAGCGTCGGGCCGCCGATGTGCCCGAGGCCGGCGAGCCCGGCGAGCCAGGGCAGGCCGTAGAACGCGTGTTTTTGCGGCACGCTCAGGCCAAGCACGCCATGGTCGAAGGCTTGCGCCGGAATGTCGCGCCGGGCGAGCTCCCGGCGCACCACTTGAGCCGCGAACTGCACCGAGTTCAGGTTCGCGAACGCGCCCTGCCAGCGCGCGAACGGCGTGCTCCAGTAGCAGCCGTAGGGAATTTCCGCCTTGTAAGCCATCAGGTCCGCCGCATCTTGTCGATGAGAATCTGCTTTGCCTTTTCGAGGTGCGCGCGCATCGCCTCGGCCGCCGCCTCGCCGTCGCCTGCCGCGAGCGCCAGGGCAAGGCGCCTCAGGCCTTTCAGCACCACGGCGCGCACCTCGGGGTCGTCGAGCGTGAAGGCGCGCAGGTAGCGCACGTGGTCGGCGTACAGCTGGATCGCCCGCACCAGCCGCTGGTTCGGCACCAGCGCCGTCCAGGCGTCGCGGTAGCGGTAATTGGCGTCCATGAAGGCGGCGCCGTCGCCCGCCTCGTGCGCCGAGGCCATGCCCTCCAGCCCCGCGCGCAGCGGCGCGAGCGCCTTGCGCTCGGGCTTGCTCGCCGCGACCAGGCGCAGCGCCTCGGGCTCGAGCAGGAACCTGAGCTGGTAGATGTCCTCGACGTCGCCCATGGTGAGCGCGGGGGCCTTGAAGCTGCGCCCTTCGGGTACCACCAGGCCTTCGCTCGCGAGGCGCGCCAGCGCCTCGCGCACCGGCGTGCGCGACACGCCGAGCTGCGCGGCGAGCGCGGCCTCCTGAAGCGGCCGTCCGGTCGCGATGCGGCCGGCGCGCAGATAGTCGCGCAGCGTCGCGTACACGCGGTCGCCGAGGGGCTCATGGCGCTCCAGCGCCTGGAGTTTCGCCATCATCAGGTGTACAGTATACGGTATACCGTTGAAAGGCAAGCGGCTTGCGCATCGGAATTGACGTCGGCGGCACCTTCACCGATTTCGTCCTCGTCGACGACGCGACCGGGGGCACGCGCAGCTATAAGTGCCTCACCACGCCGCGCGACCCCTCCGAGGCCATGGTGGCGGGCCTGGGCGCCCTCGCCGCTCAGGTGCCGGGCTGCATCGCCGCCCTGGAGGAAGTGATCCACGGCACGACGCTGGTCATCAACGCCATCCTCGAGCGCAAGGGCGCGCGCACCGGGCTGCTCACCACGCGCGGGTTCCGCGACGTGCTGGAGCTCGGGCGCGAGATCCGCTACGCCGCGTACGACGCGTTCGCGCAGATGCCCGAGCCGCTGGTGCCGCGGGAGCGTCGCCTGGAGGTGGACGAGCGCCTGCGCGCCGACGGCAGCGTGCTCGTGCCGCTCGACGAGGCGCAGGCGCGCCGCACGGTGCGCGAGCTGAAGGAGCTCGGGGTGGAGTCGGTGGCCGTATGCCTGCTAAATTCCTTCGAGAACCCGTCGCACGAGCTCGCGCTCAAGAAGATCCTCGCCGAGGAGCTGCCGGGGACTCCGGCGTCGATCTCCTACGAGGTGCTGCCGCAGATCCGCGAGTACGAGCGCACCAGCACCACGGCGACCAACGCCTATGTGAAGCCGCTCACCGAAAGCTATCTGCGGCGCATGCGCGAGCGCCTCGGCGAGGTGGGCTTCCGCGGGCGCCTGTTCATCATGCTTTCCTCCGGCGGCGTGACCTCCGCCGAGACCGCCGCCGAGTTCCCGGTGCGCATCATCGAGTCGGGCCCGACCGCCGCGGTGATCGCCGGCGAGTACTACAGCCGCCTGTTCGACTGCCCCGAGATGTTCTGCTTCGACATGGGCGGCACGACGGCGAAATCCTGCCTCATCCAGCACGGCGTGGCGGGCGTGGTGCCGACTTTCGAGGTCGGCCGCGTGCAGCGCTTCCAGAAAGGAAGCGGCCTCACCATCCAGGTGCCGGTGGTGGACCTGATGGAGATCGGCGCCGGCGGCGGCAGCATCGCGCGCGCAAGCCGGCTCGGCACGCTGCAGGTGGGGCCCCAGAGCGCGGGCGCCGAGCCGGGGCCGATCTGCTACGCCCGCGGCGGCACCGAGCCCACCGTGACCGATGCCGACCTGCTGCTCGGCTACCTCGACCCGCAGTATTTCCTCGGCGGCACCATGAAGCTCGACGCGGCGGCCGCGCGGCGCGGCATCGAGGAGCGCATCGCGCATCCGCTCGGAGTGTCCTTCATGGAGGCGCTCTGGGGGATCCACGATCTCATCAACGAGACCATGGCCGCCGCCGCAAAGACGCATATCGCCGAGCGCGGCGGCAACCCGCAGCTCGCCACGGTCGCGGCGTTCGGCGGCGCGGGGCCGGTGCATGCCTACGGCCTCGCGCGCAAGCTGGGCGCGCCGCGGCTGGTCGTGCCGCCCAACGCCGGCGTGGGATCGGCGCTGGGCTTTTTCACGGCGCCGCGCGCCTTCGATCTGGTGCGCAGCCACAAGGTGCCGTTCGCGGGCGCCGATCTCGCCAAGCTCGAGCGGCTGTTCCGCGAGCTGGAAGCCGAGGGCGAGCGCACCCTGCGCAGGGCGGGCGCCGAAGGGCCGATCGAGTTCTCGCGCTCGGTGGAGGCGCGCTTCATCGGGCAGGGCTCGGAAACCAGCCTCGCCGTGCCGCGGGAGGACTTCGGCAAGCTCGACGCGGCCGAGCTGCGCCGGCGCTTCGACGAGACCTACGCGCGCCTCTATGGCCGCACCTACGCCGAATCGCCGGTCGAATTCGTGAACTTCTGCGTGCGCGCCAGCCTACCTGTGAAGCTGCTTACCCTGCCGAAGATCTCCGTGAGCGGCCGGGCGTCGGACGCGGTCAAGGGCAAGCGCAACGCGTACTGCGGCAGCGCGAAGGACTTCATCGCCCATACTGTCTACGACCGCTACAAGCTGGCCCCGGGCGCCGAGATCGAAGGTCCGGCGATCGTCGAGGAGCGCGAGTCGACGGTGATCGTCGGAGCCGGCGCCGCCGCGCGCGTCGATGAGTACGGCTTCCTTTGGATTGAGTTAGAAACATGAAAGACCGGTTCGACCCGATCACCCTTGAAATCCTGTGGCGGCGGCTGATCTCGATCGTCGACGAGGCCGACGCGGCGGTCGCGCGCACCGCGTTCTCGAGCCTGTTGCGCGACGCCCACGACTACACCTGCATGTTCACCGACTCGCGCGGGCGCGAGCTGGCGCAGGGCACGCTCGCGACGCCGGGCCAGTCGGGGGCGATGGCGCTCGGCATCCGCAAGCTGGTGCAGGGCCTTGCGCCGGGCGCGTTCCGGCCGGGCGACGTGTACATCACGAACGATCCCTGGGCGCTCGCCGGGCACCTGAACGACGTGTGCGTGCTCAGCCCGATCTTCCACGGCGCGCGCCTCGCCGCTTTCACCGCCTGCATCCTGCACCACTCCGACATCGGCGGCCGCGTCGCCTCCGACAACCGCGAGGTGTTCGAGGAAGGCCTGTTCATCCCGCTCGTCAAGCTCTACGACGCTGGCACGCTCAACCAGGGCGTGCTCGACATGATCCTCGCCAACGTGCGCACCCCCGAGCAGGTGAACGGCGACATCCGCTCGCAGATCGCCGCCAACCACGTGTGCGCCGGGAAGATCCAGGGCATGCTCGAGGAATGCGCCCTGGAGAGCCTCGATGAGCTCGCCGACGAGATCATCGGCCGCAGCGAAAGGAGCATCCGCGCCTCGATCGCAAGAGCGCGCCCCGGCGTCTATCGCGCCGAAGGCCTGATCGAGCAGATGGACGGCCATCCCGACGTGCGCCTTCCCTGCACGGTCACCATCGAGGGCAGCGACATCACGGTGGACTTGAGCGGCGCCTCGCCGCAGGTCGATTGGGGCGGCAACGTGGTCTACAACTTCACGTACGCCTACGTGCACATGGCGGTGAAGAGCGTCTTCGACCCCGAGATCCCGAACAACCACGGCATCGCGGCGCCGATCCGGCTCATCGCGCCCGAGGGCACGGTGGTCAACTGCCGCTTCCCCGCCGCGGTGGCGGCGCGCATGCAGATCGGCCACTTCGTCACCGAGGTGATCTACCGCGCGCTCGCCCAGGCGCTGCCCGGGCGCGTCGTCGCCGCCGGCGGCGGCACCCCGGCCACGATGCAGATGTTCTATGGCAGGCGCGGCGACGGGCGAGCGTTCCACGCGGTGCTCATCCGCGGCGGCGGGCTGGGCGCGAGCGCCGAGCGCGACGGCGAAGGCTGCTTCATCTTCCCGGCGAACGGCGCCAACACGCCGGTCGAGATCCTGGAGAGCGATGCGCCGCTGATCGTGGAGCGGCGCGAGCTGCTGCCGGATTCCGGCGGCCCGGGAAGGCAGCGCGGCGCGCTCGGGCGGCGCGAAGTGTTCCGCGTGCCGCACGACGCGTACGCGCCGCAGGCGCCGGTAAGCCTCGCGCTCCAGTCCGGGCGCTTTCGCCTGCCGCCCGAGGGCCTGTTCGGCGGCGCGGCCGGCGCGCGCGCGCAATTCCTCGTGAACGGCAAGCCCGGCAATCCCTACGGCCTCACGCAGCTCAGGCCGGGAGATACCGTGGTGATGGACGCGGCCGGCGGCGGCGGCTACGGCGATCCGCTCAGCCGCAGCCGCGAGGCGCTGGCGCGCGACGTGCGCGAAGGCAAGGTGAGCGCCGAGAGCGCGAAGCGCGACTACGGCGCGTAGGCGGCGGCGAGGCGCTCGTAGAGGCGCCAGCGGAGCACGACGTCCTGCTGGGCGAGCGCGGCGAGCTCGTGCGCGGCGCGCGGGTCGAGGAGCTCGAGGGAGCGGTAGCGGGTCTCGGCGTAGGCGTAGTCGGTGAAGGCGATGCTGGGCGGCTTGGAGTCGAGCTGCAGCGGGTTCTCGCCGCGGGCGGCGCGGCGCGGGTCGAAGCGGAACAGCGGCCAGTGGCCGCAGGCGACCGCCTTCTTCTGCTGCTCCAGGCCCTTGCTCATCTCGAGGCCGTGCGCGATGCAGTGGGCGTAGGCGATGACGATCGACGCCCCGTCGTAGGACTCGGCCTCGACCAGCGCCTTGACGGTCTGGCCGTCGTTCGCGCCCATCGCGACCTGCGCGACGTACGCCGTGCCGTAGGTCATCGCGAGCAGCCCGAGGTCCTTCTTCGCCTGTTTCTTCCCCGAGGCGGCGAAGCGGGCGACCGCGGCGCGCGGGGTGGCCTTGGACATCTGGCCGCCGGTGTTGGAGTAGGACTCGGTGTCGAGCACCAGCACGTTGACGTTGCGCCCGGCGGCGAGCACGTGGTCCAGGCCGCCGTAGCCGATGTCGTAGGCCCAGCCGTCGCCGCCGATCATCCACACGGACTTGCGCACCAGGTGCTCGGCGATGGCGAGGAGCCGCTTCAGCGCGGGCACTTCGGTCGAGTGCGGAAAGCGCGCCAGCGCGGATTCGAGGGCGTGCTTGAGCGCGCCGACGCGCGCGCGCTGCGCGGCGAGCTCGCGCTCGTCGGCCTGCGGCGCGCCGAGGATCGAGGCGACGAGCCCCTCGCCCACGATGGCGCGCAGCCGG
>Ga0209640_10003544_pt1 | contig 13629 bp, 11 predicted proteins | sample RifCSP10_1_FD_184018 | JGI IMG/M metagenome (GOLD analysis project Ga0209640, IMG submission 184018) | Soil microbial communities from Rifle, Colorado - Rifle CSP2_sed 10_1 (SPAdes) (version 2) | ecosystem: Environmental > Terrestrial > Deep subsurface > Rock core/Sediment | place: Rifle...
CCGGCTCACAACGCCGGAGGTGTCGGTTGACAACGCCGACGTCGTTATAGATGGTCTAGGGTAGTGCGTCTAACACTTCTTTACTTATGGCAAAGGCTATTCTGTTGATGTAGCAGAGGATACCAAGACAAACATTGTTAATGTATTTATGACGTACTACACTAGCGCGACTCACGGCAAGGCAAACACATAGACCGAATTGTGGCCACGCACCGGCTTGAGGTTAGTCGCCAGAGTGAGGGGCTGTACGCCGCCCGGGCCGCCGTCACCCGTCATCACGGCGAGGTACTGCTTTCCGTTGACCGAGTAGGTGATGGTGCTCATCTGAATGATTCCGCCCAGGATCGTTTCCCATAGAATTTTCCCGCTCTCGACATCAAACGCCCGGAGCCTGCGGTTCATGTCACCCCAAAAAATCAGGTCACCGGCCGTGGCCAGAACGGCGCCGTTGCCGGGATGGGGTGACTCGTAAAACCGCTCGAGGCGGCCGGTGGCCACATTGACCTTGGCAATCCCGGCATACTTATTGGGATCGCTGCCCGGACGGCGAACCGCGACACGGCGGTCCCCATTCGCGCTGCTCTGCACGGCGGTGATGTCGGAGCACTGATCGTGATAGGGAACATAGATGGAGTTCTGACCCGGATGGTAGGCCATGGGCCAATAGCTCTTGGTATCCTGGAAGCACATCAGATGCCGGTCCCCGTCATGCTTCAAGACGCTGTCCCAATTGATGTAGGTTTTTCCCGTTTCGACATCAATGCGGGAGAGATGAAACTCCGGCACGTCGTAAGGGAACGGCATGGCCCACAGGAACTGCCCGTTCTGGCGGTCGAGCGCCCAGATGCCTCCGGGCTCACCGACCGTGACGACGATGTCCCGCTCCTGGGCGCGAGGAATTGAGGGGTTGATCCACTTGACCGCGCCGGGGTCAGGATCGACCACCGTGCGCAGCAGGACCCGCTCCTGCACGTGATCGGCATCCCAGTCATCGCCCGGCAGATACTGATAATACCAGGCGAGCTTGCCGGTGTCCGGATCGAAGGCGACGGTCGAATTGCTGTACAGCTCCGAAGGCGCCGAGCGCGGGATGGCATCCGGGTTGCCGTTATGGCGCTTCATGCGAGTGTGCGGGCTGGAATTCCCAATGCCCCAGTAAATCAGCCTCCGGACAGGGTCGTAGGCTCCGGGCAGGCCCCACGCCGAAGCCGTCCTGAGATCTTCGGGCAAACCACCCCAAGTGTCTCCACCCGGCTCGCCCGGCGCGGCCGTCGTATAGACCGTGTAGGTCAGCTTCCCCGTCCGCGCGTCGAGGGCAATGATGTTGCAGTTGACTCGCCCGCCCCCGCTGCAGCCGCGCCCGGACAAAACCTTGCCCTCGATGACCATGGGCCCCGGCGTCTGCTGTGTCGTGGTCTTGTAGTCGTGCAATTTGGTTTCCCACCGCACTTGGCCTGTGCGGGCGTCCAGGCCCACCATGAAGCCATCGGGCGTGGCATAGAAAACGAGGCCCTCGAAGATCGCAAGGGTTCGCGCCCTGGCAACGTTGCCCACGTAGTTCCTCAAGTCAGAGGGGAACTTCCGCTGGTACTCCCAGATCAGGTTGCCGTTGGTGGCGTCCAGCGCCTGGATGCCCGTGGTATCCGGAGCGACTCCCGGATTGACCAGGTAAAGCACCCCGTCGTGAACCAGGGGAATATTTTCGTGAACGCCGGGACCCAGCCCACGCACCCAGACGGTCTTTAAGTTCGCCACGTTCTGGCGGTTGATCTGGTCGAGCGGACTGAAGCGCCGATTGTCGTAGGTCCGGCTGAACATCAGCCAGTCGCCCGGGGGAGGATTCAAAAGCATCTCGCGCGTTACGGGCTTGAAATTTTGAACCTGCGCAGCCGCCCGCGGGGCGAGAGCTCCGAAAATGAGGATTGCGAATAAGAGTATCCTGAGCATGCCTGCCCTCCGTTTGCAGAAATAGGGGTATCCGGTTCAGTTCCGAACGACCGACTGATTTGTTCGAGGAAGCCGGCGGGTTGCACGGAACCTGTATCCCCGGCTACGAAATCCCTGGCTATAGGGACCGGTGCTTGAACTGCTTCAAGCCTTTGCTGTATTCGGCAACCGTGTGGCCGCCGCCGAACAGCTTGTACTTGTACGTCGTGAGGCCTTCGAGACCCATCGGCCCGCGCGCATGCAGCTTGCTGTTGCTGATGCCCAGCTCGGCGCCGAGGCCGTAGCGGTATCCATCGGAGAATCGCGTGGAGGCATTCTGGAAAACGCCGGCGGCGTCCACTTCGTCCATGAACCGCTTTGCCGTTTCTTGGTCCTCCGTCACGATGGTTTCCGTGTGCCGCGAGCCATAGTGGTTGATGTGCGCAATCGCTTCCTCGGCATCGGAAACGATCTTGACAGAAAGGATTCGATCGCAATACTCGGTTGCCCAGTCTTCCTCGACCGCAGGCACGACAGCGAGCTTCCCGAGCAACGCCAGAGTGTTCGGGCAGCCGCGCACTTCGACGCCGGCGTCCTTCAATTTGGCAACGATCCTGGGCAGGAATTCCGCCGCGACATCCTGATGAACAAGCAAGGTTTCGGCGGCGTTGCACACCGCCGGAGCCTGTACCTTGGAATCAAACACGACGTTCAGAGCCTTTGCAAGATCGGCGGCGCGGTCCACGTAGACATGGCAGATTCCTTCGCCGTGCCCGAGAACCGGGATGCGGCTCTGCTCGGTAACGAACTCGACGAGCTGTTTGGACCCTCGCGGAATAATCAAGTCGACATCCCGGTCGAGCGCGAGAAGCTCCAGGACGTCGGACCGAGTGTGCAGCAGGTGGATGGAATCGGGCGGGACTGCAGGAAAATGCGCGAGACAGTTCCGCCAAACCGATACGATCGCTTCATTCGTTGCGGCCGCTTCCCTGCCCCCCTTGAGAATCACCGCGTTGCCTGATTTGAGCGCGAGCGAAGCAACCTGCGGGACAACATCGGGCCGGGATTCAAACACGATTCCGACGACGCCCAAAGGACACGACTCTTTGTAGAGCACCAGCCCATCGTCGAGCTCCGTGGCGGCAAGTCGGCGGCCCAAGGGGTCCGGTAGGCGAACCACGTCCCGGATGCGCGCAGCCATTCCGGCGACGCCTCGTTCGCCAACCCGAAGGCGCTCCAGCATCGAGGAGGACATCTCTCCCGCTGCTACGGCCGCCTCCGCGGCGCGGCAATCCTTCTCATTGGCTTCCAAGATTCTCTGGCCGGATTCCTCGATTGCCCGGGCAAGGGCGAGCAACGCTTCATTGCGCTGCTCATTCGATAGCCTCGCCAGAGAGCGCGATGCGGCCCTTGCACGGCTGGCGATCTGAGCTACGCTTGGGAGCGCCGAATCCTGAACGGAATCGGCCGCTTTGCGGACGGATACGGTCATGATTGCACCAGCACTATGTTATCACGCGTCACAACCTCGCGCGAAGCAGGGGCGCCGGGGCCTTTCGCTCCCGCAGTGTTTCTCCTTGCCAGCCATTCTTCCGCCTCGTGACTGGCGCAGTTTGCGATGCCGCGGGCAAATTCCACCCCTTCGCCGTTCACAATACTGACCACGTCTTTGGGCACAAAGTGGCTCTCGATGCGCAGAATTCCCGAAGGCAGCAAGCTGGCCTTACCCTCCGTAATCACTTTCTGCGCGCCCGCATCCACAACGATCCTGCCCTGCACGTTCGCCGCAAACGCGATCCAGCGCCGCTTCCCCCGCATGCGCTTCAGCGGCATGAAGGCGGTGCCAACCCGCTCGCCGGCAAACGCACGATCCAGTATGTCCGGCGTCGAGCCGTTGGCAATCAGAGCCGTTCCGCCGCAATGCATGGCAATCTCGGCGGCTTCAAGCTTCGTGAGCATTCCCCCGCGTCCTCTGGCCGAAGGCCCGGCGGCAAGCAATCGCAGCTCCGGCGTAATTTCATCAATGATCGGAATCACCTCCCGACGGGTTCCGCGCTCTTCCGCAGGGCCCGAAGGCGCTTGCCGGAGGAAACCGTCCACATTCGTCAGGAGCACCAGGGCATCCGCTTCCAAGCCGCTCATCACCAGCGCGGCCAGGCGGTCGTTGTCGCTGAACGCGCTGGCTCTGGGACCCGGATGAACCACCTCCAGCTCGGCAGTCGACACGGTGTCGTTCTCGTTGACGATGGGAAGGACGCCGAATCCCAGCAGCTTTTCGATGGTATGGCGCAGATTCGAGTAGCGGGTCCAGTTCGTGAAGTCTTCCTCGGTCAGCAAGACTTGAGCGACCTTGACGTCCCAGGCCGAAAACAGCCGCTTGTACGCGTCCATGAGCAGACTCTGGCCGACCGCGGCGCAGGCCTGCTTGGTTTCCAGGTCTCGCAGGCGCGAGTCGTGCAAACCGAGCCAGGCTCTGCCCAACCCGACAGCTCCCGAAGAGACCAAAACCACTTTTCGGCCGGATTTCATCAAGGTGGAAATCGAGCGGACGATCGGCTCCACGCGCTCCGCGCATAGACTTCCGTCCACGCCGGTTACGGTGTTGGTGCCAACCTTGACGACCAGGCGCCGGGCGGCGCGCAGCCGCCTTTCCCGTTCCGCCTCCAGCTTGTCCTCGTTGTGCTCCATCAGGGCTTGGTACCGGCGGGCGGGTACTGCGGCTTGGGATACTCGCCGGAGAAGAAGGGCCAGGCGTCGTCCGGACTATCCGCGAAGATACGGTCTTCGCAATTCCACATGAATTCGGCGATCTCGGCATCCGGGCGCAGCTCGTAGATCAGCGTCCCACGGATCGGGGCTGTAAAGGTCTTCGGGTCCTCAAATGTCAATTCATCCTGCAACGTGTTTCGGTCCGTGCGCCGGATACGCTCCGTCACGTGCAAGCCCTCGCTGTGCGGATGACCGGCCTCGTCGAGCCATTTGATTTTCGGGTCGCCGTAGAAATCGACTGTGTCGGTGACCAGGGTGTCCCCATCCCACCGCCCAATGGCGTGGCCCATCCAGGGGCGGTTCGGCGACTCGGGATGTTTTCGCCCATCGGTCCAGATCTCGCGCAGCTCGTTGTAGTTCTGGAAGCGCATGAACACGCGGTTGGGGACCTGGAGAATCTCCATCAAGCCGCCGCTGAGCAGGACTCGCGGAAAACCGTGCGGAGCACATCGCGTGATCGTGGGGTCCTCACCCTGAAGATAAGCGTCGCCTCCCGGCTCACCCGAGGAATTGACGCCCCGTCCGCACCCGACGGTTCGGCAATATTCCTGCGCCCACTGCTGCATCGGCATCTCCGACGCGAAAGCGCGATTCGTATTGGGCGCCCACGAGGGGCTGGCAGCCTGCTTCAGGGCCCAAATTCCGGACAGGTTGGCGGGAGGCGGAGTCTGGGCCCGAGCCGCGATCCCTCCCCAGCAGACAAGGCCCGCCATCACCGTACCAATCGAACCCAACGAATGCTTCTGCATGTTAGAACCTCTCCCGTTCAGATTCGCCGGCAAGGCAAACAAACAATCCGTGACACTACTACCCCGCTGCTGACAACCTCCACCCCGAGCGGCGCAGTCTTTTGCCCGTGGCCCATGGAACGACCCATCGAAGAGACGATCTATTCAGGCGCAACTCTTGGATCGCGCACCGTATAGCCCTTGCCGTCGGGGAGCGTGACGATCAAGGGAAACATGACCTTGTGGTCATCCAGATAGGGGTTCCCGAGAATCTTGACCTGGTCCCCTGGCTTGATGGAGTTCCGGTTCCAGCCAAATCTCCGGGTCAGACCTGCCGGATTGGGGAACTGAATCCTCCACGTCTCGACAACTCCCTGGTCGTTCTTGACGTCCATCACAATCGCAGGATGGGGGTTGACAAACATCCACTTTGTGACGCTTCCGGTGATGGTTTTCTCCACATCCGGCGAGAACAACCCGGCCGCCGAGTGGTGCGCCAACAGCACTCCGGAAGCTCCCAAAAGACTCGCCGTCAGGAAGAACGCCACCAGCATGTTCTTTCTCATCGCCATACCTCCCATTGAATCCACCTTTCCCATCGGTAGCCAAACATCTCATTATACCCAAAAGTCATTCCGGGCGTGGCGAAGAATCAAGCTCCTTGGTTCCATGACGTTAGGACCGGGCGATGCCTCGCCGCTGCGTTTCTCGGGAAGACATCCTTGAAACCGCGTGGTCCAGCCTGGCGCTCTGGCATCTGTCCAATGAGCTTCTTCGATCGGACCGTTATGGAGTGAAGTAGATGATTTTGTCGTTGGGCGGACTCGCAATCCACATCCGTCCCTGAGAATCTCGGAACATCTCCCGCGACCCGATATCGGAATCGATCGGGAGAGGATGCTTGGTGATATTGCCGGTCTGGGGATCCAGCCGTCCGAGATAATCATTGAAGTGCGACGTGAACCAGAGGTTGTCATCCTGATCCACTTGCATCGAGTAAGGCGTCGGCTCCGGGCCCGGAATCTTATATTCCCGGAAGGTTTCCGTCTTGGGGTCGAAACGGAGAATCGCCCCGCCACTCCAATCACCAACCCATACATTGCCCTTCGAATCCACAATCACGCGCCGGGGACGGGATTCCTTGTTGGGGGGATGATACTTCGTCACTTTCAAAGTTTTTCCGTCCACCTTGCCTAACACGCCTCCGGGCCTGAACTCCGTGGCCCAGATGTCTCCATTCTGGTCAATCGCCATCCCATACGTATCCGGCAATTCAAGAACCTGCGTCCATTTTCCTGATGCTGGATCGAAGCGCTGCAGAGGGTTGCCGGTGGTCCAGACGATTCCCTTGGAATCCGTCCAAACATCGTGTATGGAGCCTCGTCCCAGGCGGCCACCCGGAGGGGGAACAGGCGGAGGAGCAATCAGGCCGATTTCTCCCGTGCGCCGGTCCAACCGCCCGAGCTTATTGGCATCCGCTGCGGCCAGCCAGACGACCTGATCATTCGGGCTGACGGAATGAATCGCGGCGCGTTTTCCCGCCAGCGGATCGCCAGGATTGTTGACCGGATAAATCTTGACCTCTGCCGTCTCGGGGTCGAGCACTCCGGCGGAATTTTGATGGTAAAAGGGAATCCAGATTTTTCCGTGCCCGTCGGGACGAGCGGAAAAAGGAAACAGGCGGTTTCTCGGCAAGTCATACACGCCATAAACAATGTTCATTGCCTCGTCGCTAAACTCGCCCCGCGAATTCTCCTGGAAGTTCGGCATGTCCTCCGGAGATGCCGGCAGATCGGAGTCCACGCCGAAAACCTGGTTAAACCACTCGGCCACCAGGTTCGCCTGCTGGTCTGTAAATTTCCACAACGCGGCCCGCATCTCGCCCCGCATGTATCCGACCGCCGCGCGCCAGCCTGCCTGGTCGCGGCGCTTCGCAGCAGCCTGGTGCTGAAATCCGTGGCACCCGGTACAATTTTCAAAAAACACACTCTTGCCCGGGCCGTCGGGGAGCAGCATCTTTCCCTCGTGAATCGAGATGTCCGTCCACGCCAGCTTACCCTTCTGCAAACTGAGGCTGGAAGACCCCGTCTGTCCCTCGGTCAGCTTGACCGCGGCCGGAGCTGTCGCCTTGTATCCGTTCTTTCGCGCCGACACCTGATAATCGCCGGGAGACAAGTTCTCGATCCGATATTGTCCTTGCCGGTCCGACAAGACCATGATCGCAAAAGTTCCAGCTTGCCCGTTCCGCGTGCTGCGAGCCTCCACAAACGCTCCTTTGAGCAGTGCGCCACTGGAATCCTTGACGGTTCCCGAGATCGTTGCCCCCCAGGCTGCGCAGCCTGACAGTGTCAGCAAAACCACCATGCGAATGCGGATCGTTAGCGATTTCACGTTCGTGCCCTCCTAGTGTCGGCCATGACGGTTCCTGATGATCCGGAGTCCTTTTTCGCGTCCAGCGGCTGCCAGTATACCTTATCTCACGCCTGCCCACATTCCGGTCAGTCGATCGACGCCTCGACGATTTCCAGACGACGCTTGGGTTTCTCGCCTTCAACCTCTTCCATTTCGAAGGCGTCCAGCACTTCGATCCCTTCCACGATTCGAGCGAATGCCGAGTACTGGTTGTCGAGAGCCGGCGACTCCCCGAGCATCATAAAGAACGACGTGGTGGCCGAATCCGGATCGTCCCCATGCGCCATCGAGACGATGCCGCGGACGTGCTTGACGTCCGCCCGCAGTTCCGCTTTTACGGCACGGACCCACCGGTCCGCCGAATGCGCGGGGCCGCTCGACCGCGTATACCCCGTGCCGCCCTGCACAACAAATCCTTTCGCAATCCGGTGAAATTCCGTTCCGTTCAGCCAACCGGTGGCCGCCAGCTTCAAGAAATTGCGGACGTTTTCGGGCGCCCAGTCCGGCTCCATCTGCAGCTTCATGGAACCAAGGGTCGTTTGCAGAGTCACCGTGCGCCGCATCTCGTCCGGTGTCGCGGAGAGGAAAGGCTCCTGCTTCTTCGGCTCGATCGTGATCTTCAGAATTCGCACCGGTTCGCTCAGCTTGCCATCGGCTTCGAGCGGCTGCTGCGAAATCTGCTGGACGACCTCGATCCCCTCGTTCACGAGTCCAAACGCCGAATACTTGCCGTCCAGAGCCGGCTGGGGAACCAGGCAGACGAAAAACTGCGCCCCGTCGCTAGCGGGCTTGTCCGGTATTCGAATGGTCGAAACCACGCCCCGGTCATGCTTCCGATCTGAAATCTCCTCGGAGAGCATGTTCAAGCCGCCGGTCCCCCACAAGTCCCGGGGAGTGTTCGGGTCTTTCAGCACTGGATCGCCGCCCTGGATCGCTCCGTTCAGATATGCAAGATGAAACGCGGAGCCGTCGTAGTAGCTTTCCCGGGCGAGGCGTATGAACTGCTCGACGTGTTTGGGCGCCTTGTCCGGAAAAAACTCGAACCGGAACGAGCCGAGGCTCGTGGTGACGACAGCCTCCACTTCGGCGTTGGTCTGAGCCGACGCCGCCACCGCCACTACGCCAATCGCCAGTAACCGTAGCATCAGACGAATCACGGGGATATTGTAATACAGTGCAGCAAGGTCGGTTGAGTGATAAGAATCTTAACCCGGATTTCTCACCAGTGCCACTTCCCGGGTCTTGGATTTCGTTGCCCTGAAAGGGCAACAGAGGATAGCCGGGGGCAACGCCCCCGGAACAGAATGAATACCCGGCCCGACCCCAGAGGGGTCGCACAAGTCTTGCTTGGCAACAAGATGGAGTCAGCACTCCGAGTTGCTGGTGAGAAATGCGGGTTAACATTGCCCCGGAGGAGGGCATGTCCCGGAGAATTTCGACAACCCGGAATCAATCCAATGTATAATTACCCGCAATGAATTCAGCGGATCGGCCCAGCGGCACTATTCGTTCACGGAAGGGACCTTTGCATCGCGCGCAACTATTCTGGCTGGCCTCTATCGCCCTGCTGGTCGCAATCCGGATGCCCGCGGAGGACTGGCCGCAGTATCTCGGCGCGAATCGGAACGGCGTCTACAAGGGTCCGCCGCTCGCTGAGACGTGGGGAGCAAACGGACCGCGGGTAGTCTGGCGCAAGCCGGTTGGCGCGGGATTTAGCGGCCCGGTCGTCGCGCAAGGGCGCTTGATCCTGTTTCACCGGGTGATGAATAACGAAGTCGTCGAGTCCTTCGACGCGCGCACCGGCGAGAGCCAGTGGCGGTATGCCTATCCCACGTCGTATCGCGACGACTTCGGATTCGACGAAGGCCCGCGCGCCGTGCCTGTGGTCGCGGACAGCGTCGTTTACACGTTTGGAGCGGAAGGACAGTTGCACGCGATCGGCCTCGCGGACGGCAAAAAGATCTGGGGCGTGGATACCCGCGCACGGTTCAACGTGGCCAAAGGCTGGTTTGGCGCGGCTGGCTCGCCGCTCGTCGAGGGCGGCCGGGTCCTGGCGAACATTGGCGGACGGAACGCCGGGATTGTCGCGTTCGACGTGAAGACCGGCAACGTCCTGTGGACGGCTACAGGTGACGATGCGAGCTACTCGTCCGGGGTCGGCGCGACGATGGATGGCCGCCGCCTTGCGATTTTTCTGACTCGCGCCGGTCTCGTGGGTCTTGATGCGGCAACGGGGGCTATCCAGTTTCAGCGGGCGTGGCGGTCGCGGTCAGCCGCCTCAGTCAACGTTGCGACGCCCCTGGTCATTGAGGACCGCATCTTCGTGTCGGCTGAATACGGTCCCGGCGCGGCTGTGCTGCAGGTGAATGGTTCCAACCTCAATGAACTCTGGGCCTCCGACGACGTTCTCTCCAACCACTACGCCACGAGCGTCTATTCCGGCGGATATTTGTACGGGTTCCACGGGCGGCAGGAGTTCGGACAGAGTTTTCGCGCGGTCGAGATGGAATCGGGCCAAGTCAAGTGGAACGAGAACCGGTTCGGCGCCGGAACCGTAACGCTCGCCGGGAATCGCCTCTTGATCATGCGGGAAAATGGGGAGATGGTCCTTGCCCAGTTGTCGCCCAACGCCTTCCGGCCGCTGGTGCGCTCACAGATTCTCCCTCCAACCGTGCGGGCGTACCCCGCGGTCGCCGACGGATTCGTCTATGTCCGAAACGAGAATACCCTGGTATGCCTCGACCTCAGCCGCTGATGCGGTGCGGCGAATCATCCAACGTGGGATGCGCCGGCGGATCGTAGCCGCGCTGCTTGCTTTCGCCGGGACCGCTTGCGCCCAGTCCCCGGCGCAACAGGCGCTGGGGCGCGGTATTGCGCACTTCCAGGCCGGGCGCATCGCGGAATCGGTCGAGGAATTCGACGCCGTGGCCCGGCTTGCTCCGGGACAGGCGCCCTATCTCTGGCAGCGGGGCATCGCGCTCTATTACGCCAGCCGCTACCGCGACTGCCGCGAGCAGTTTGAATCCCACCGCACGGTAAACCCGGATGACGTGGAAAACGCGGCTTGGCACTTTCTCTGCGTTGCAAAAGCGGAATCGCCCGAGCGGGCGAGAGCGGCCCTGCTGCCCGTGGGGCCCGACCCACGCGTCCCCATGCGCCAAGTCTACCAGATGTTTCAGGGGACGCTCCCTCCGGAGCAGGTCCTGGCGGCGGCGGATCGGGAAGTCGAATCAGAGTTCTACGCCCATCTATATGTCGGCCTGTTTTACGACGCGCTCGGACAAGAGGCCGCCGCTCTGACCCACATCCGCGCTGCGGCGGCGGACCGCTACGCAGCGGCGGGGGGCTATATGCACGTGGTCGCCCGCGTGCATCTGGCAGCCCTCGAACGCGGGCGCTGATGTGCTCATCCGAGTTATTCCCGCCGGAGAATAAGATATTGACATGCCTTGCCCATCTCCCTTATAGTTGTTTTTCGGATCGAAGCGATGGTTTCCAATTTCTCCAAGCCGAGCGCAATGCAGACGACGGAATCTTCCGCCATGGTCTGTTGTTGTATCTGTTGTTGTCGGCCTTCCGGCTTGGGAGGAGTTTTCATAGGATAACCGCACTGTAGTAATCAGTTTCCTGAAAACCCACCAGCCGGTCAGTGCCGCTGGTGGGTTTTTGTTTTTCGGGAACTTTTTCAACATGTAAGGAGTGATTGCTATAATGGCTCTGTTGCAACAGGAAGTACCCAACCTGACCGAACAGTTCGAACGTCAAACCGCCGAGGGCGTTCTGGCCTGGGCGCTTGAGCGCTTCCATCCCCGGATCGCGCTCGCCACCGGCCTGCAAACCGAGGGCATGGTGGTGCTCGACCTCGCCTGGCGGATCGAACCGAACGTCCGGGTCTTCACGATCGACACCGGGCGCCTCCACCAGGAAACCTATGACATGATGGACCGCATCCGCCAGCGCTACGGCATTTCGATCGAGGTGCTCTTCCCCGATTCCGCCGAAGTGGAGAAGATGGTCCGGACTAAGGGCCTGAATCTGTTTTACGAGAGCGTCGAGAATCGCACCACATGCTGCGCCGTCCGCAAGGTAAATCCGCTGCGCCGGCATCTCGCCGAACTCGACGCCTGGATGACCGGCCTGCGCCGCGACCAATCGGAATCGCGCGCCGACACTCCGAAGGTCGAAATCGACTCCGCCAACGGCGGAATCCTCAAGATCAATCCCATCGCCGACTGGTCCCAGGACCGCATCGACGCATATGTCAAGGCCCACAACCTCCCGCAACACCCACTGTATGCGAAGGGATACACCAGCATTGGCTGCCTGCCCTGCACCCGCGCGACCCAGCCCGGCGAGGACCCGCGCGCGGGCCGCTGGTGGTGGGAACAGAACTTGCATAAAGAGTGCGGCCTCCACCTCGCCGATAAAACGTAGTAGCCATCCTAAGAGATGTCATCCCGAGGAGGGAAACACCCCCGCGCTGCGGAATCGTTCCGACGAGGGACATGCTCTCCTGTTCCCTGATCCCTGTTCCCTACAGATTTGCTGCCAGATGAGGAATGATCTGCATGGCATGGAAGCGGCCGTTCTCGATGAAGATTTCGTTGGTGTCGAGGCCCGCGACAACTACTCCCGCGAGATACAAGCCCGGCACGTTGCTTTCGAGCGTCTGCGGATCGCAGCACGGGCGCAGCCGGCGCGGTTCCACCTGCACTCCGGCCCGCCGCATGAACTCCACGTCCGGCTGATAACCGGTCAGCGCAAAAACAAAATCGTTCTTGATCTCCCGCACAGGTCCCGCGTCTTTGTCGCCCGGAACCGGGTCGCCCTGAACCGGCGCCACCAGGATCGAGTCAGGCCGAATCTCGGTGACCCGAGTCTCGAGCAGCCCTTGGATTTCCCCCGCCTTGATGCGGTTCTCAATGTCGGGCCGCAGCCAGTATTTGATGCGGTCGGAGAGCTGCGCCTGCCGGTGGATCAGCGTCACGCGCGCCCCGTGCCGGAACAGGTCGAGCGCCGCCACCGCCGCCGAGTTTCTCCCGCCGATCACCGCCACGTCGCAGTCGTAATACGGGTGCGCCTCCTGAAAATAGTGCGACACCTTGGGGAGGTCCTCGCCCGGAATGCCCATGCGGATCGGGATATCGTAGTAGCCCGTGGCCACGATCACTTTCCTCGCGGAATAACTTGCCAGCGCGCCGTTGCGCGTCCGCGTCTCAATGCGGAAATTTCCGTTCTCACCCCGCACGTCGAGCGCTTCCTCGTACTGGTGAATCGCCAGTCCGTAGTGCGCCGCGACCAGCCGGTAGTACTTCATCGCCTCCATGCGCGTCGGCTTCTCCCGGTGGCTCACCAGCGGGATGTCGCCGATCTCCATCCGTTCCGAGGTCGTGAAAAACAGCAGGTGGATCGGATAGTGGTAGAGCGAATTGACCACGCAGCCTTTTTCGATCACCAGGTGCGATAACCCGGCCCGCTTGGCCTCGATCGCGCACGCCAGCCCCGTCGGCCCTCCGCCTACAACAATGACGTCGTATTGGTCCATCCAGTTATTGTGCCCCGCAACCTTTCCCGAAAGCGAAGAATTTCATCATTATCGGTCGCCTCGCGACCTTGTAAAGCCTATCAGAGCCGCGACTGTAAAGGAGCGTCCAACCCAGATCCGAAGGAAGACCAAGCCCACTCATCCCGCGTGGAGAATTCGTATCACCCTCGCGAACTGCTCGAGCGACAGCGTCTCCGCCCGCGCGCGCGGGTCGATTCCCAACTCCGCCATCGCAGCGCGCAGCCGCTC
>Ga0209640_10003545_pt1 | contig 13629 bp, 11 predicted proteins | sample RifCSP10_1_FD_184018 | JGI IMG/M metagenome (GOLD analysis project Ga0209640, IMG submission 184018) | Soil microbial communities from Rifle, Colorado - Rifle CSP2_sed 10_1 (SPAdes) (version 2) | ecosystem: Environmental > Terrestrial > Deep subsurface > Rock core/Sediment | place: Rifle...
AGGCGGACACTACGTACGACAATACGGACCGCGGCGTACGTAGTGTCCGGCTTTAGCCGGACCGAATCCTGAACCCGCGAACCACGAACCCGAACCGAACGTGAACACGAACCGAGAACCGAGAACCCAGAAGCGCGAACTCGAGACGCGCGAACTCGAGACGCGTGAACGACGATTCGTCATCCTCGACTCAAGTGAATCCTGGTCTAATCCGATTGCAGCGCGTCGAGGTATCGGCGGATGCGCCGAGCGTTGGTGCCCGTGTCGCTCCGGCCCACGCGGGACACCGACCGGACGTCAACCCGCGTCCCGGCGCCCCACGGCGTGAGCCGCACGACGATGTCGTCGGTGAATCCGAACCAGCGGGTGGTGTCGGTGGCCTCGATGCGTCCCGATCCCTTGTCGGCGGTGACAATCTGCCATCCCGCTTCCTGTGCGGCCGCCAGCGCGCGAGTGAAGACCTGATCGAGCGGAACCGGCACCGTGATCGGGGCGAGATCCGGGTAGCCCTGCCGTTGTTGCCCGGCAAGGGCGGCGGGCCGCTCCAGGCCGTTGGGCGCGCCGGCGCGAAGCGGCACCACCGCTTCAAAGGCCGGCGGGTTTTCCAGGTCGGTGGAGATGTCGTGGATGGGCGGCAGGCTCTGCGCCCTGCGCTGCCATTCGAACGGAATCCCCAGGGCGACCAGTCCCGCAAGCACGGAGATGACGGCAAGCGCGGTGCGCCCGCGCGCGCGGCGGCGGTACGCGAGGAACCCGGCGAGGAGGCCGGCGGCCATCGCGGCGATTCCGGCGTACGCGGCCCATCGCAGCAACGTAAACGCGCTCGGCAGCGACAGCAGACCGATCCGGTACAGCGGTCCCGCGACCGCGAGAAGGATCAGCCCGAGGGCGGCGATCGCCGAGGCGACCAGTGTCAGTGTCATGACGCCGGAATCGACGCCGTATTGTAGGCTGTCCTGGTGCGTTTGACGCAGCTCGGCTGGGATGGCGCCTTTGCGCAGGCGTTCGACGCGCTTGCGCCCGACGCCGACGTCGAGCCGGGGCGCGTCGCGATCGAGTTCAACTACCTCTACCGCGTCTGGACGGGGGACGGTGAGATCGAAGCCACGGCGTCCGGCCGGCTGAAGCATCGCGCGGCGAGCCGCAGCGAGCTGCCGGCGGTTGGCGACTGGGTCGCCGTGCGCAGGCGTACCGATGTGAACCGAGGCGCCATCGTCGCGGTGCTGCCGCGCCGCAGCGTGTTTTCCCGCAAGATGGCCGGGGCGGTCACCGATGAGCAGATCGTGGCCGCCAACGTCGACGTCGTCTTCATCGTCATGGCGCTCGACGCCGATTTCAATCTGCGCCGGCTCGAGCGCTACCTGCTGCTGGCGCGCGAGAGCGGCGCCGCGCCCGTGGTGCTGCTGACCAAGCCCGACCTGAGCGGCGAGGTGCCCGCCCGTGTGGCGGAGGCTGCCGCCGTGTCAGGCGCCGTGCCGGTCCATGTCGTCAGCCCGAAGCATGGGACGGGGCTCGAGCGGGTGACGGCGTGGCTGCCGCCGGGGCGCACGGGCGCGCTGCTGGGATCGTCGGGCGTGGGCAAGAGCACGATCATCAACCGCCTGATCGGCGAGGACGTTCGCAAGACGCGCGAGGTCCGGGAGGCCGACTCGCGAGGACGCCATACCACCTCGCACCGCGAGCTCATCGTGCTGCCGAACGGTGGCCTCATCATCGACACGCCCGGCATGCGGGAGCTGCAGCTCTGGGATGTCGGCGAGGCGGTGCGCGAGACGTTCGACGACGTCGAGGCGCTGGCCGCCGGCTGCCACTTTACCGATTGCCGCCACCGCGATGAGCCGCGGTGCGCCGTCACGACGGCTGTCGCCGACGGGCGGCTCGATGCCGGGCGGCTCGAGAGCTACCACAAGCTGCAGGGCGAGCTGCAGTTCCTGGCGCGGCAGCAGGACGAGCGGGCCCAGCTCGACGACAAGCGCCGCGCGAAGATCATGGGGAAGGCGGTCAAGAAACACCTCAAGACCAAACGCGGCTCACTATAATGGCGCGCATGCTGGTCGCCCTGATGCTCTTCGGCCTCGTTCAGGCGCAGCAGTTTTTCACCTCGACGCTGCCGCCGGCCGAGCTGCAGAACAAGCAGGCGGTGCTCGAGACCTCGTACGGCACGATCGTGCTGGACCTGCTCGCCGACGCGGCGCCGAACCATGTGGCGCACTTCATCACACGCGCCCGCGAGGGCGCGTACGACGGCACGACCTTTCATCGGGTGATTGCGATGGGGATCGTGCAGGGCGGCGATCCGATTTCCAGGGACCCGGCGCAGCAGGCCAGGTACGGCACGGGTGGACTCGGCGTGCTTCGCTTCGAGCCGAACACCGAGAAGCCGACGCGTGGCGCCGTATCCGCCGTGCTCGTGCCCGGCCGGCGCGACAGTGCCGGCTCGCAGTTCTTCATCTGCATCACGGATCAGTCCGCGCTCGACGGTCAGTACACGATCTTCGCGCGGGTGGTCGAAGGGATCGGCGTGGCACAGAAGATTTCGGTGGTGCCCGCCGACGCCGGCAACGTGCCGTCAGAGCGCATCGAGATCCGGCGGGCGACGATCCGCGACAAACCCGCCCCCGAGCCGGAGCCCTTCATCAGCGCCACCGTCGAGGAGCTGTCGCGGCAGCGCGCGGTCATCGAAACGTCGATGGGCAACATGACGGTGGAGTTGTTCCCGGACCGCGCGCCCACGCACGCACGGGCGTTTCTGCGCATGGCCGTGGCCGGCGTCTACGACGGCACGGCGATACATCGTGTGGCGCGCGGGTTCGTGATCCAGGGCGGGTACCTTCCCAGCCGGCGGGAACCGCTCGAGGCCAGGCAGCAGGCGTACGTGCGCGCGCTGCCGCCAGAGTTCAACCCGACGCCGCACGAGCGGGGCATTCTCTCGATGGCGCGCGGCGACGATCCCGGCAGCGCCACCTCGTCCTTCTTCATCGTCCTGGCGCGGACGCCTGCGCTGGACAACCAGTACACCGTGTTCGGGCGGGTCGTTGACGGCCTCGGCGTGCTCGACACGATCGAAGCCGCGCCGGTCAACGGCGAGACCCCGGTGACGCGCATTGACGTGACACGCGTCCGCGTGTCGAGCGCTGGGCCCTGAGCCCTGGGGCCTGAGGCCTGAGGCCTTCTTCTTGCACCTTTCGCGCCGGAGGTGTGTGCATGAGAACAAAGACCTGGCTCCCGCTGCTCGGCTTGGCGTTCGTCATCGGTGTACCCCTTGCCGCGTCAGCGGCTGAGGTCGATCGTCTCCGCGAAGCGGCTGAGGTGGTCCGCGCCCTGCGGACCGCGCCCGACAGCGGCATTCCAGAAGAGCTCTGGGAGGACGCGGACTGCGTGGTCGTGATTCCCTCGATGAAAAAGGCCGCGTTTGTCTTTGGCGGCGAGTACGGCCGAGGCATGATGAGCTGCCGCTCTGCAAGTGGCTGGAGCGCGCCGCTCTTCATGCAGCTCGCGAAAGGCAGCTGGGGACTGCAGATTGGCGCCGAAGCAGTCGATCTGGTGCTCCTGGTCATGAATCGCAGAGGCATTGACAGCCTGCTCGACAACAAAGTGTCGCTCGGTGCCGATGCCTCGGTGGCGGCCGGTCCGGTCGGCCGGACGGCCACGGCGAGCACCGATGCCGCGCTGAACGCGCAGATCCTCTCCTACTCGCGTTCCAAGGGGCTCTTTGCCGGCATCGACCTCTCTGGCGGCGTGCTGCGTCCCGACACGGACGCCAATAAGGACTTCTACCGCCGCCAGGTGGCCGCTCGTGACGTCCTCTTCGGGAAGATGACGACGGCCGACGTGGCCGCGCGTGACTTCACCAGCTCGCTCGGCAGCGGGGTCAGGCCGACGACGGGGAATCGCTAATCGCGAATGTCAAAAGGGGAGCCGCGGTTGCGGCTCTTCCGCGGCCGCCGGATCGACGCACAGGTTGTGGACGCTGACGCCGAGCAGGCGCACCGCCCGCCGCCCGGCGTCGGTCCTGTCGACCAGCGCCAGCGCCCGCCCGACGATGGACGCCTCGTCGCGGGTGGGATCGTCGCTGTGGCTGCGGGTAATGGTCGTGAAGTCGTCGTAGCGCACCTTGATGGTCACGGTGCGCGCGTAGCGCTCGTGCCGCACGAGCCACTGCGCCGCCTCGCGCGCCATCTCCGCGATCGCCCCGCGGATCTCCGCAATGTCGGTGAGGTCGCGGGCGAACGTGTTCTCACTGCCCGACGACTTCGGGTCGTGTTCGGCGACGACCGGCCTGTCGTCCTCGCCGCGTGCGAGCTGCAGCAGCCAGTCCGCCAGGGATCCGACGGTCTCGCGAAGCACGGCCGCGTCGGTGGCCCGGACGTCCACCAGCTTCTCGATGCCGCGGGTCCGCAGCTTGCGCGCCGTGACCGGCCCGACACCCCAGAGCGCGTCGACCGGCAGCGCCTGCAGAAACACCTCGACGCGCTCCGGCGGAATCACGGTGAGGCCGTCGGGCTTCTGCCAGCCTGACGCAATTTTCGCCAGAAACTTGTTCGGCGCGACGCCCGCCGACGCCGTCAGGCCCGTGGCCTCGCGAATCTCGGCTTTGAGCCGGCGCGCCACGGTGGTCCCGAGCGTTTCTCCCCACGCGTTGTCCGTCACGTCCAGGTACGCCTCGTCGAGCGACAGCGGTTCGACGAGCGGCGTGACGCGCCGAAAGATGTCGAACACCTGCTGCGACACCGCGCGATACTTCGTGAAGTCGGGCCTGACGATGACGAGCGAGGGACACAGGCGGACGGCTCTGGCCATCGGGATCGCAGACCGGACGCCGAACGTGCGCGCTTCGTAGCTGGCGGCGGCGACAACCCCACGCTGGTCGGGGGCGCCGCCGACCGCCACCGGCTGGCCGCGCAGCTCGGGATGGTCGCGCTGCTCGACGGATGCGTAGAAGGCATCCATATCGATGTGGAGGATGCGGCGGATGTCCATACCGTGCGTCACAGGTCACACGTCAAAGGGCCTTGAGTGGCGTGCTGCTTCGGGAGAGAATCCCAGGAGCAACCGGTCGGTCCGGCCGCCTCGTCAGCGGCGCATGCAGGAAGGGGAATTGTGGGATCCAGCCGCCGTATCGTGAGCCGCATCAGCGCAGCATACCTGCTGTCGGTCGTTTTGGTGACCGCGGCCGCTGGAGCGCAGGACCTGTCCGCTCCGCTCCCGCTCGATCCCGCCGTCCGCACGGGAACGCTGCCCAACGGGCTGACGTTCTTCATCCGCCGCAACACGCTGCCCGAGAAGCGCGCCGCGCTCCGGCTGGTGGTCAAGGCCGGGTCGATAGACGAGGCCGACGATCAGCGCGGCCTCGCCCACCTGGTCGAGCACATGGCGTTCAACGGGTCGGCGCACTTCAAGTCGGGCGAGCTCGTCGACTATCTGGAATCAATTGGCTCGCGCTTCGGCCCCGACGTCAACGCCTACACGAGCTTCGACGAGACGGTGTACATGCTCGAGCTGCCGACCGATCGCGAGGAGATTCTCGGCCGGGGGCTGGACGCGCTCAGCGACTTTGCCGGCGGCATTTCCCTTGACGCGGCGGAAATCGATCGCGAGCGCGGCGTCGTCATCGAGGAATGGCGCGGACGGCAGGGCGCCGGCACGCGCATGCAGGACGCGCAGATGCGCGGGCTTCTCGGCAACTCGCGCTACGCGGATCGGCTGCCGATCGGGCTGCCGGAGACCCTGAAGGCGTTTCCCGCCGAGCGCCTGCGCGATTTCTACCGCGACTTCTACCGCGCCGACCGCATGGCGCTCATCGCGGTTGGCGATTTCGATCCCGCCGAGATGGAGGCGCTCATCCGCAAGCAGTTTGCGTCGCTGCCCGCCGCGCCTCCCGCCGCGCGCCGGCTGTATCCGGTTCCGCCGCACGCGGATACCCGCTACGTGGCCGTCTCCGACCGTGAGGCCCAGGGATCCTCGGTGACGATCGTGCACAAGCGGCCCCTGCAGATGGTGCGGACGGGCGCCGACTACCGTGCCTCGTTCGTCCGGGCGCTGGCCCACAGCGTGGCGAGCTCGCGGTTCGCGGAAATCGCCCGGCGGCCGGACGCGCCGTTTCTCCGCGCCTCCTCCGGAGAAGAGCAGCTCGGCCATGACGTGGAGACGTTCAGCGTGTCGGCGCGCGTGAACGACGGCGGCATCGAGCAGGGGCTGGAGGCGCTCGGGCAGGAGCTGGCGCGGCTGCGCCAGCACGGCTTTGGCGACGCGGAGATCGAACGCGCGAAGAAGGACATCCTTGCCGCGTACGAGCGCGCCTACAACGAGCGCGACAAGTCGCAGACCGGCGGTTTCGCCTCGGAACTGGTGCGGCACGTTCTGGGTGGAGAGCCCGCGCCCGGCATCGCCACCGAGCTCAATCTCGTGCGCACGTTTGCGCCCACGATCACGGCCGCCGAGACGAGCGCGGTGGTCCGGGATCTGATGACGGACGGCAATCGTGTCGTGATTGCCGCGTTCCCCGCGAAGGACGGCATCCCGGCGACCACGGAGGCCAGCCTGCGCGAGGCGCTGCGCGAGGGCGCGACCGCCTCCGTCGAGCCCTGGCGCGACGAAGTGGCCGGCCGCGCGCTGCTCAGCGAGCGGCCGACACCGGGGACCGTGCGCGCCCGCCGCGAGATACCGGAGATCGGCGTGACCGTGCTGACGCTGTCCAACGGCGTCGAGGTCTGGCTCAAACCGACGGACTTTCGAAACGACCAGATTGCGTTTACGGCCTACTCGCGGGGCGGCACGTCGCTGGCGCCGCCTGCGGAATACCTGGACGCGTCGTTCAGCACCTCGCTCGTGAGCATCGCCGGGGTCGGCGGCCTGACCCCGATCGACCTCGGGAAAGTGCTGGCCGGTCAGATAGCGAACGCGTCGGCCTTCATGTCGACCTATACCCACGGCGTCTCGGGCGGCGGCACGCCGCGCGACCTCGAGACCGCGTTGCAGCTCGCGTACCTGCACTTCACGGCGCCGAACCGCGATGCGGAAGCGTTCGATCTGCTGGCGCGGCGGCTCGAGGCGAGCCTGGCCAACCAGGCGCAGAGTCCGGGGGCGGCGTTCGGCGACCGGGTGCGGCGTCTGAACACGCTGGACCACTACTCGGTCCGTCCCATGCAGCCGCAGGACGTAGGGCAGCTGAGCGCCGAGCGGATGGGGGCCTATTACCGGGCCCGCTTCCACAACGCCGCCGACTTCACGTTTTTCTTTGTCGGGGCGTTTACCGAGGCGCAGCTCACGCCGCTCCTGACCACGTATCTGGCCTCGCTGCCGTCAAGCGGCAAGCCCGAGGCCGATCTGCGCGATCTGATGCTGCAGTTTCCCTCGACCGTGCAGCGCGACACCGTGCGCAAAGGGCAGGAGCCGAGGAGCCAGACGGCGATCACGTTTTTCTCCGACACCAGCCTCGACGAGCTCGAGAGCCATCGCCTGCGCGCGGCCACCACCGTCCTGCAGATGCGGCTGCGCGACGTGCTGCGCGAGGAGCTGAGCGGCACCTATTCCGTTGGCGTCGGCCATTCCGACACGGCTCCGCAGCCCGGATACGGGACGACGACCGTGCAGTTCGGCAGCTCGCCGGAGAATGCCGAGCGGCTGACCACCGTGGTGATGGACGAGCTCGAGCGTCTGCGCCGGGATGGGCCGTCGGACGCCGACGTCCAGGTGGTGAAGGAGACGGAGAAGCGTGAGCTCGAGACCGCGCTGCGCCAGAACGGCTACTGGCTGAATTCGCTGCAGGCGATGCACCTGCTCGGCCGGGACCCGCGGCGCATCCTGCAGCGCCTCGAGCGCACGGAATCGCTGACCGCCGACAACATTCACGGCGCCTTCCGCAGGTACTTCCCCGTCGATCGCTACACCGTGGTCACGCTGTTGCCGGAAACGGCGGCGCCGCCGGTCGCCGCGCGCTGATGGGGTGTTCCCCGTTTGACCTATAATGCACCCCCCCTCTACAAGGAGTCCGCTGATGCGTCGACATGTATTCGTGCGGTTGCTCGCCGTTGTGTCCGTCGTTGTGCTTGGCTGGAGCGCCGTCGTGGTTGCCCATCACTCCTGGGGCGGCTATCACTGGGCGCGGACGGCAAACCCATTCACGCTGAAGGCCGGTGACAACGTCTCATCGGTCTGGGACGGTCATCTCGACGTGGCGATTTCGGACTGGAGCCAATCCTCCGTGCTGGATCTGACCGAAGTGGCCGGCCGGACACGGCCCCGGAACTGCCGCCCGACCGCGGGCCAGATCGAGGTGTGCAGCAACCGGTACGGCAAGACCGGCTGGCTGGGTGTCGCGCAGATCTGGATCACCGGCAGCCACATCACGCAGGGCACGGTGAAAGTGAACGACACGTATCACAACAACCCGCCCTACAACACCTCGGCGTGGCGGCAGTTCGTGATGTGCCAGGAAATCGGGCACACCCTCGGGCTGGCCCACCAGGATGAAGACTTCGGCAACGCCAATCTCGGCACGTGCATGGATTATGGCGATCCCACCGGCGACTCGGCGCAGGAGCACCCGAACGCGCACGACTTCGACCAGCTCGAGCTGATCTACGCCCACCTGGACAGCACGACCACGGTGGGCGCCCAGCTGCCGAGCGGCACGCCACCCGCGATGGGGCAGATCGATTTCGACACGCCGGGGCAGTGGGGCCGGCTGGTTCGCGCAAGCCGTGACGGCCGCCTGCACGAGTACGAGGTGGATTTCGGGCGCGGGCACAAGGTCGTGACGCGCGTCTTCTGGGCCGACGCGCAGTAGCGTCTCGGCCCGCTACGACCATGCGTCGTCGTCGGGCGGTCATCCGAGCCGTGCTGGCCGGCGCCCTGCTGGCCGGCACGGTGTGTGCCGCGTGCGCCAACCGCACTTCCACCTCGGAAATCAGCCGGGAGCATGCGATCGAGATCGCGCGGCGGGAGGTCTCGTTTCAGCCGGATTCGATCGAGGCGATTCGCGCGACGTCCGGCGCGACGCCGGTGTGGCGGGTGACGCTGCGCGGCCGGCTGCCGAATCAGCCGCCGGGACTATTTGAGACGGTCGTCGTCGAGATCGATCGCCGCAGCGGCGAGATCGTCAGTATCGCGCGCCCGTGATCGCACCGGAGCCGATTACGTTCAGCGCGCGCTCGCGCTCGTGGTCGTCGTGCGCCGCGCCAGCACGTCCCAGTGCTCGCCCGCGCGAGTCACGATGGCCGGCACATCGTCAGCCAGGAGGTACCCGTCGTTGACGAGCGTGGCCGCCGCTTCGCGCACCCGCGTGAGGTACTCGTCGCGCGAGGGGTAGCGCTCCTCCACGGAGAGGCGCGGATCGCCGGCTCTTTCGCGTTCGGCCTTCGTGCTCGCGAAGGGCACGTACCCGCCCAGCAGGGGGAAGAATCGCTCGGTCCCGCCGATGGCCGTGCTGCGGAAATTCCAGCCGGTATACGTGCCCAGGGGAACCGCAATGTCCGGCAGCCGGAGGCCCGCCAGCGGGTTCCCGTCGCGGTCCACCTGCGGGACGAGCAGCGGCAGCGGCGTGCCCGCCCCGCCCTCCCGCGGCAGGAGGCGATTCGGTCCACGGACCCCGGCCGGGGCCGTGCGCGGCGAGATCACGCGCGGCAGATTCGGAAATGCGATCTCGGTCGCGCGCACGAGCGTGCCGTCCTGCAGGCGGGGATAGCGGCTTGGCGGCGGCGCCGTTCCCTCGCGCACCCATTTCTCCATGGCGACGACGAGCGCGCGCAGCGACAGCTTGAGGTCGAACGGATTGTCCGCGAGCTGGCCGTTGGTGGCCGCGGGCGGGAACCGCCCGATGTTGTGGGGCGCTCCGGCAAAGTGATACAGGCGCACGTTCGGCGGCGGCGCCACGTCCGTTGCGCCGTCCGGCGTCGTGTGGCTCAGCGCGATGCCGCGCTCCCAGTACTCGGTGTCCGAGTAGGTGTAGAAGATCCTGGGCTGGTGCTCGCGTGCGCGCGCGTTCTCGAGCAGGCCGTCCTCGACGCCCGTGACCGGATCGCGCTGCTTGCGATCCGAAAACGGAAAGTGCGTGGCCGTTTCCATCAGGAGCGAGGTCGGGGTGGACCAGCGCTGGTCGAGCAGCACGCCCGCCGCGCCGCCGATGTGCGGCATCACCGCATCGAACACCTGCCGGCTGCGCTCGTCGGTGTTGAAGCCCTCGTACAGGAAGTCGCGCAGCCAGCGGCCGGTCTGGGAGGATCCGTACGCAAACGTGTGTTTGGCCGAGACGGTGGCGTCGGCGGCGTACTTGACCCACGCGGCCGCGTCGCGAACCGCGGCGAATCCAAGGCCCGCCACCGGCGGGTTGGCGGCCACATACGCAAGCTCGTAGGTGTGGCCCGGCTGGAATCCGCCGTCCATGGTGACGGTGTTGCCCGCAAGGCGCCACGCGGCGCGTGGCACCCTCACCCAGGCGGCGCCCATGCGCTCGCGGACGCGCAGCGTGTTGTCCGACGATGCCGGGTCGGCTGGCGTGTAGCCGACCAGGTCGCCGACCGCGGCCTCGGTGCTGCGGCTGTTGGGGATGAACGTGGCGCGAACCAGCCCGGTGACGCCGGCGGCGGCGGGCACCTCGATGCGGACCGCACCCGGACGCCGCGCATCGAACTCCCAGCCCACCTGCACGATCGTGTAGCCCCGGTTGAGCAGGAAGCCGTCGCCGACTTCGCCCTCGGGCGTGCTCGTGGCGGGCCCGTTGAACGCGGTGAGGGCGACGGTGCCGCCGCGGTTCACGATATCGAACAGCGCGATCCCGTTGCCGCGGCCGGGATCGCGCGGCCGCAGGATGACGAGGTCGGCGGACATCTCGACCCGCCCGGCGCCATTGCGTGGCGCCTTATCCAGGTCGGCGATTACCTGATTACGCCGGTTGGCCGGGTCGATCAGGAAGTAGAGCGTGCCGGTGATCCGTTCGTAGGGTCCGGTCGATCCAAACGAACGCCCGGCGGCCACGTCGCGGCGCGAGGCAATCTCCACGCGCGAGACTTCTGCGTTGACCAGGGCGGGAAGGATCAGGGCGAGGAAGGCCCACTGGGCGGGCCGTCGAAGAATCCGAGTCATCGTCTGCCTCCTGCTGCACGCGTCTGAAACAGCCGTACGGACCCTTGCTCGGTCGAGTCGCGGCAGCGTACATCCCCGTGTCCGCTTTGTCCAGATCCACGACGCGGCTTTCGCGCTACACTGCGGCCCTCGTGTGCGCCGTCTTGCGAGGGTCTTCCGCAATTGCGGGTGAACAGGAGTACAGCGATGCGCTTTCGACCCGTTGGTGTATTCGTCGCGCTGGCGCTTGGGTTGGCCTCTGCCTCGATCGTCGCGGCCGAACCCGCTCGAGCCGTCAAGGTCACGGTCCTGTCGACAATGCTGGCCGGCAACCGGGGCGGCGGCGTCGGCGAATGGGGATTTGCCGCCCTGCTCGAGGTGGACGGCCGGCGCCTGTTGATCGATACGGGCGAGCGTCCTGACACCGTCATGCGGAACGCATCCGAGCTTGGCATCGACCTGTCGAGCGTGTCCGATCTGGTGATGACCCACAACCACGGCGATCACACGGCCGGTCTGCTCACGCTGCGGCGAGAGCTGGCCAGGAAGAACCCGCAGGCGCTCTCCCGGGTTCACGTGGCGAAGGGCATGTTCTACGCTCGACCGGGCGCGGGTGGCCGAGAGCAAAACGGACTGCTGCCGATCAAATCGGCGTACGAGGCAACGGGCGGTGTGTTCATCGAGCACGACGGTCCGGCGGAGCTGCTGCCAGCCGTCTGGCTGACAGGGCCGGTCCCGCGCGCCTATCCCGAGCGCAACTGGAGCGTGACGGGCCGCGTGCAGACACCGGCGGGGCTGGTCGAGGACACGGTACCGGAAGACGCCTCCATCGTGGTCGACACACCGGAGGGCCTGGTCCTCGTCAGCGGCTGTGGGCATGCCGGCATCATCAACACGATCGAATACTCGCGAAAGATTGTCCGCCCGGCGCCGCTGGTGGCGGCCGTCGGAGGGTTCCATCTCTTTGCCGCATCCGATGCGAGCCTCGAGTGGACGGCGGGCAAGCTGCGCGAATTCGGGCTCCGGCATCTGCTGGGGGCGCACTGCACCGGCATCGAGGCCGTGTACCGGCTTCGGAGTCTGCTGGGCCTCACTCGACAGACGGCGGTCGTCGGCGCCGTCGGTGCGAGTTTCACGCTTGGGAAGGGCATCAATGCTCTGGCGCTCGCGAGTTAAGCCGCTCGGCGATCGCGATCCCAGGTGACGGGGGCACGGCGGTGGACACATCCGGCAATACAGTGCTCGTGACCGGCGGCGCCACCGGTATTGGATTTGCGCTTGCCGAGGCGCTCGTCAATCGCGGCAACCGCGTTGTCATCTGCGGCCGACGTGTGGAACGCTTGCGGGCCGCGAAGAAGCGGATTCCGGCGCTGCACATCCGCGTGTGCGACGTCTCGACGCGCGCGTCGAGGGAATCACTCGCCAGGTGGGTCACGTTCCGCTTTCCGTCGTTGAACGTGCTCGTGAACAACGCGGGCATTCAACGAGTCGTTGATTTCCGGAAAGGGGGCCGCGATCTGCCGCACGTGGACGCGGAACTGGCGACGAACCTGGCGGCGCCGATGCACCTCAGCGCGCTGCTCGTCCCGCATCTCAGGAAGCGGAAACCCGCGGCGATTGTGAACATCTCATCCGGCCTGGCGTTTACGCCCGTGGCCGTGGTTCCGGTGTACTGCGCCACCAAGGCCGCCATCCACTCGTTCACGCTGTCGCTTCGACACCAGCTCCGGGACACCACCGTGCGCGTATTCGAGGTGGCCCCGCCCATCGTGGACACCGAGCTCTCGAGACGACGGGATCGGCCACCGGGCACGATGAGCGCGCAGCAGGTCGCGGCCGGCATCCTGGACGCGCTTCAGCGCGACACACCCGAGGTGGCGCTGGGCCTGGCCGCCAATCTTCATATGCAGCGAGAGGCCTTGTTCTCCGTGATCAATGACTGACTCCGTGATCAATGACTGAGCCTCCGGCCTCGTGTGTGCCTCGTCGTGTCCGGCTTTCTTGTCCGCCGTCGCGCGCAGCGCGAAGGCGGCAGCTCGCGCGGCGCGGGCGTGCCATCCATCTGCCTCCCGGCTCCCGCCTCCGCTGAAGCTTCGGCGGGCAGGCCGCACGCCGGAAACCTCGCTCCGCTCGTACTCTTCCGCTGCCGTCGCGAGTAGTTGCTCATTCGATCGCCTGTCGTCGCGGCATGCACCTGCGTTGCCGATTCCCACATCACGGATCGCGCGGACCGACCTCGCGGCGAGGAATCGCTCCGCTCGGTTTCAGGCGAGTCGTGTCGGCGTGCTCCGGAGGTCGGCGGGCTGTCCGGCACGCCCGCGCCGCGCGAGCTGTTGTCGAAGCTCGACGTCGATCGCTAACAGATCGTCGTGCGGCGTTCCTTTGCGATGGCTCGGACGGATACGCGCGAGCCTCGCGCGTATCCACCAGGAGTCCTGATGGAGCCGTCTGGCCGGAAACGCGCGATGACGAAGCACTTATGGCCACGCGCAGTCGGTTGTGCGGCATGGTTACGCGCGAGCGCCTGCGCGTAACCGCGCCGATCGGCGATGTGGCTGAGGATTGTGA
>Ga0209640_10003546_pt1 | contig 13629 bp, 11 predicted proteins | sample RifCSP10_1_FD_184018 | JGI IMG/M metagenome (GOLD analysis project Ga0209640, IMG submission 184018) | Soil microbial communities from Rifle, Colorado - Rifle CSP2_sed 10_1 (SPAdes) (version 2) | ecosystem: Environmental > Terrestrial > Deep subsurface > Rock core/Sediment | place: Rifle...
CAGCAGATCTGCCCGGAGTTCAGGCAGAATCCCCGCGCCGCAAAAGCGGCCGCGCCGTCCAGATCGCCATCGGCAAAGACGATGTGCGGCGACTTTCCGCCCAGCTCGAGCGAGAGCCGCTTGAGGGTCGAGGCCGCCTTCTCCATGATCGTCCGCCCGGTAGCGGTCTCGCCCGTGAACGAGATCTTGTCCACTCCCGGATGGGTCACGAGCCGCATGCCCACGCTTGCTCCGGGGCCGGTGACCACATTGAAAACCCCCTCGGGCAGCCCGGCCTTGGCTGAGATCTCGGCGAACTTGAGAGCCGAAAGAGGCGTCCAACTGGCCGGCTTATGGATGAGCGTGTTACCCATCGCCAGCGCGGGAGCGATTTTCATCAAGGAGAGGATCAAAGGGGAGTTCCACGGCGTGACGAGCGCCACGACCCCCAAGGGCTCCCTGAACGTGCAGCCTAGAGCGGTGACATCCGTGGGTAGGGTCGTGCCATAGACCTTGTTGGCCCAGCCGGCGTAGTAGCGCAGCAGTTCCACGGCGAAAGGAACATCCCGGGTGCGCGTGATCGCGAGCGGCTTTCCCACATCCAGGCTCTCTATGAGCGCGAGTTCCTCTGCCTCTTGTTCCACGACTTCGGCGAGGCGAAAAAGCTTCTTCCCCCGCTCCAGCGGTTTCATCCTAGCCCAGGGTCCTTGGTCAAAGGCCCGGCGCGCCGCCGCCACCGCGAGGTCCGCGTCCCGCTCACTGGCCTTGGGCACCTCGGCGATCGCTTCTTCGGTCGCGGGATTGATCGTCGCAAAATAACGGCCCGATTCGGGCTCGATCCACCTGCCGTCGATGAAGAGCTTTTTTGTTTCGACGGCGATCTTCTCTGCTACCTTCATGGTTCCCCCTATGAGACTTGCAGCAGTCGGCGATCAGCAGTGACAGAGGCGATCCAGCTGAACGCTGAGAGCCGAAGGCTGATGGCTCATGTGTGCCTGCTCACGACCGCCATGATTTCCCGGTTAGAGAGGATCTCGCGCGTGAGCTTGTGGCGCTGAGAGTTTTCCCGCAACTTCCTGGCCAGTTCCATGTAGTGTTTTGCCTGCTCCGAGTCGGGGAAGGACTCGACCACGGTAGTCCTCAAGTTCTCCGCTGTCTGAACCATCTCACAACGGGGAATGTGGTGGACAACCGGGATACCCACCGCCCCGAAGGCCTCCTCTACGATGGCCTCTTCGTTGGGAACCCCGCGCATGTTGTTGATGACGCCGCCGATCCCCACATCCACCCCGCGTTGGCTAGCCGCTTGGATGCTCTGGGCGATTTTCATCGCCTGGGTCAGAGAGGCCGCCTCGCCGTTGGCGACGATGTAAGCCTGAGGCGTGTATTTCAAAGGGCGGGCGAATCCGCCGCAGACCGTGTCCCCTAGAACGTCATAGAGGATCAGGCTGAATTGATACTCTTGCATGATGCCGTGATCCTCAAAGAGTTTCAGCGCGAGATCTACCCCCTTCCCTGCGCACCCCTTGCCGGGCACTGGCCCGCCGCACTCAGTCCCATAGAGGTGGCTGTTGTGGTTGATCCCGGGAAAAACGAGCTGCTTGAGAATCTCGCGGTTCATCGCCCGCGCCCCTCCCCGCTTCTGGATTTCATCGAGAACGGTGGGCTTCAACCCGCCGCACAGATTGGCGATGGAGTCATGTTTCGGATCGCAGCCGATCTGAAAAACCTTTTCCCCCATCAGCACCATTGCCGCGCTCACGTTCGCGGAAACGGTCGATTTGCCGATGCCGCCCGTGCCATAGACGGAAATTCTCAGCGGCTTCTCTCGCGCGATCGGCTTGGCCGGGATCTGGCTCAGGTAAGATGCCCGCCCTTCTTTTCCCGCTCCTTCCTCCAGGCCCTGAAACTTCAGGAACATCTCGAACAGCTCATCGTAGCTGGCGATGGGCATGGGCTCCGTCTTGGGCGGAACTTGCTCGACATTCTCCGCAAGTTGAAGAAACGTGGCGGCGATCTCCGACTCGGGCAGGGTGCGCACAATGGGCCCGCCGCGGCGCTCCGCCTCTTTAAAGGAGACAGGATCACGCTTGATGAATGCCAGGATAGGGACCTGAGTCTTGGCGGAAAATGCCTCGACGATCTCCTTCTCGCGGGGGACCCCGCGCATATTCACGACATAGCCCAAGACCCTGAGAGTGCCACCCACCTCCTTCACCGCGCGCAGGATGTTATTGCCGGCATATATGGCCATGAGCTCGCCGCTGATGATGATGATCACCTCCCGGCCGCCGCCGCGCAGCGGGGTCGAGAATCCGCCGCACACCACGTCGCCGATGAGGTCGTAAATGGTGTACTCGATCTTGTCGTAGTCCTCGATCTGGCCCTTGTATTTCTTCAGCTCGCCAAACGCGGTCGGCAGGCCCACGCCGGCGCAGCCGATGCCCGGCTCCGGCCCTCCGGTCTCGGTCAGCAGGATCCCTTCGGGGCTCTTCCAAACTGCCTTGCCGATGTTTTGCGCGTTGACTCCCTCTTTGCGCTTCAAGTCAAGGATGGGGAGAACGTTGCCGGTCAGGTCGTAGAGATCGATCAGGCTCGTCTTGGGCGAACAGCCGACCAGCATGACCTTTCGTCCCTGCCGGTGGGCGAGGGCCTCGCCGAGATTCGTGGCCACCGTGGTCTTGCCAATGCCGCCCTTCCCATAGACAATAAGGAAACGTTGACTACTCGGCTGCTCCATCAGGCGCTTCGCTCCTTTTTTTGGTAGTCGTAAAAGCCCGAACCGGATTTTCTCCCTAACCGACCCGCAGCCACCATCTGACGCAGAAGCAGAGAGGGGCGAAACCTCTCGCCGTAAGCCCCATGCAGGGATTCCATCACGGCCAAGACGGTGTCCAAACCAATCAAGTCCATGAGCTCGAAAGGGCCCATGGGATGGTTGTAAGCGAGTTTGCAGGCCTTATCGATGTCGCCGGCAGAGGCGATGCCTTCTTCCAGGCAGTGAAAGGCCTCCGCCAGGTAACCGTTGTAGATGCGGGTCGTAACGAAGCCCGTGTAATCCTTCTCGACCAGGATGGTCTCTTTTCCCAGACGGCTGCAGAATTCTTTCGTCTTCTGGATGGTCTCTTCGCTGGTCGCGTAGCCGCGCACGATCTCGACGAGCTTCATCACCGGCGCGGGGTTGAAAAAATGGGCGCCGATAACTCGCTCCGGACGGCGCGTGGCCGAGGCGATCTCGGTAACGGGCAGGCCCGTGGTATTGCTCGCGAGAATAGCCTCGCTGCCGCAAAGCCCATCCAGCTCCGCAAAGACCCGGCGCTTAAGCGCGAGATTTTCCGGCACCGCCTCAATGACGAAGGAGGCCCCTTGAATATCCCCGTATTGTGTCGTGAAACGCAGCCGCTTCAGCCAGGCGCCGGCCTCATCCTGCTTGGCCTGGCCCTTCTCGACCGCTCGCGCCGCAAGAGCTTCGACGGCGGCGCGGCTCTTTTTGAGAAATTCCTCGGCGACGTCCACCACAACCGTCTCCGCTTCCATGCGAGACGCCACGACGAAGGCGATGCCCGTGCCCATCAACCCGCTGCCGACGATGCCGACCTTTTCTTGGCTCATCCTTCAACCCCGTTGCCAGGAACAAAGGCGAGCTTCTTCCAGGCCTCGGTCTCGTAAAAAGCCTCATCGACCACTTTACAGATCTCCGAGAAGAGTCGCAGCGACCCTTTCACGCCGACGAGCGGCCAGGGAACGAAGTTGTAGTTGTTGAAGTAGTAAAAACCGGCGAGGTTGAGATGGGCGATGCCGTAGCTCCTAAACAGCGGCTTGTCCTGAATCGAGCCGATGGCAAAATCGACCTTGGCCTCTTTCGCTGCTTCACCCAGTTGCAGATAGGTGGGGTTCTCTAGGACCGTGAAGTCAAGAGAGTCCGAAAGCGGCTCCAATACTCTCTCAGCTTTTTGGATTCCGGCATCCGTCTCGCTCCACAAGCCGACCACTTTGACCCGAATGTTAAGGTCGTGGAAGAGATAGCGCGTTATGGCGGCGACGAAGGGAGCATAGCCGCAGACCGCGGCGTATTTGTCGCTCAGAAAGCTCGCCATCCAACTGAAATTGTAGTTGCGCTGGAGGATCTTCTTGACTTGATCCATCTCGCCCAGCAGGTATCGCTGCGCCTTCTCGACATTGCCGAAGCGCTTTGCGAGGTTAAGCAACCATTCCTCGGTATTGCCTATCCCATAGGGCGGCGCGAGGTCGTCGGTCAGGGTGGGAACTCCGAGCGTCTCGCTCTTCCCCACAAAGTCCGGCATCTCGTCGTAGCCGAGCAGCAGGTTTGCCTCGGCGGCGGGGAAGCGTTGCAGGTCGGCAAAGGTCAGGTTGCGCGAGAGAACCAGGTTCACCCTGACGCCGGCTGCCTCCAGGAGCTCTACCATATGATCGATATCAAAAGGCCAGTTGGCGCTTCCCATAAGAAATGGAGCAATGAGATTGATCCCTTCCCGCTTTCCGTCGTAAGGTTGCACGACCTCATCAAGGATCTTGCACAAAGCAAGCTCCGCCCCTCGCGCCAAACCTCCCTTGAACCCGGCGTTTTCGATGGCGACGATTTTGACCCCGCTGTCCGCCGCGACGCCCCGGGACACGCCCTCGATATCCTCTCCGCCCACCGCGGGGCAATCGCTCATGGATATCCAGATGCACTGAGGCGCCACTTTTACCAGGGACTTGGCCTCGGCAATATCTCTAAGCGTCTTCTCCAGTTTGGTGGCCCCTCCCATGATCGCCTCGGTCTCCAAGAATCCGGTGCCGATCACAGGCACGTACGTCCCGTTGGGCAGCAGGTCACCGCGGAAATGCTGGGCCATGGCGTGGCAGCCGGAGACGCCATGATAGACGTTCACCGTGTCGGCGATGCCGCTGGTAATGAAAATGCTGCCGATGAAGGCGCCCGGCTGGAACTGGTCGCGCATCTTCGTTTCTTTCGTAGGGGACAGGACTTCCATCATGACGCGGGCCTCTCCTTTTGTTTGCCGAACTGGAATTCAAACGGGGTCGAGGACCAGACCCGACCAAAGAAGGTCGGCTTTGACTTGCGCCTGGCGGCTTTCACGGACTCTATCATTCCTCGATAACTAGCTGCGGTGCCGGCATAGCCCACGCCCAGAAAGGACGAACCCTTGACCCGCTTCATCTGCGAGGAGGTGGTATAGCGGGCGACGGTGGATGGATCGAAGCTGCCGCTTTTTGCGTAGGGGAAGACATCGTCATAGATGTAAAGGCACTGGTCCCCGTCCACTCCCAGGTCCGCCATCACATCCTCGACATTGACCGGTTGATGGTAAGGATAAGGACCGATGAGCACCGGGGGATTGAGCCCCTCGACGTCAGCGACGGCGATCAGGTCGTCCTTCTGAGATTTGAACTCCACCGGGTGGAGGCAGTAGACGTAGGGCTTCATCCCCAGCTCTTGAGCGAGTCGCGCGTACGCGAGCATCTCGCCATACTTGGCCTGAGAGTTTCTCGAGCACTCCACGAGCAGGACTTTTCCGTCAACGTATTTCTTGGTCTCTTCAAAGAGCCCCGCCAGCTTCTCCTCTTCGGCTTTCACGAATCTCTCGGCCTCCTCTTCCCGGCCCATGAAACAGGCGAGGTCCATGACCCAATTGCGGGTGCCCTCCAGGCCCATGGGTAGCTGTCTCTTGAGCCACGGAGTGCCGAATTTTTCCTCCATCGCCTGGGCCACCGGGTAGCCCCACATGGCCGTGTGGATCGTGTTGACGCGCGCCTCGGGCGCCGTGCGCAGGTAATCGTAGTCCCCCGCATTCATGATCCGGTGCACCTTGAGGCCGATCCCTTCGATCAGATGGACGTAGGCCTCGGTGTTGCCGCCGTGCTTCCGCCCCTCGGCCTCTGTGAAGCGGGTGTCATAGTACAGCCCCAGGACATTGACTCCCTGTTGATAGATCTCAGAGGGAGCATCCATCAGCGAGGCCACCAATGGCCCCATCGCCTCGACCGCCTTGCCGCATTGGACGCCGGCAAAGCCCGGACTCGGGGTGTAAACCATCCTGGCTTTGACTTCAGGCGTAAGCTCCGCAATCACCGCCTCAACGTCATCGTGGATCATGTAGGAAGCACAGGTATCGACAATGATAATCAGAGAGGGCCGGTACTCCCGGTCTACCCGCCTCAACGTATCGGCCAAGATATCGGTCCCACCCATGATCACGGCGTTCTCATCCATGTTGGTGCAGGGGGAATGGGCAAAGGGAAGGGCAGAGTGAAGAGAGTAATGCGTCTGCTTGAAATTCTTTACCGCCGCAACACACGAGAGCGGTCCGTGGGTGACAATGACTACATCTTTAAAGAACTGCTGAAAGTACGTCGCCGTCCACAGGTAACGGCACCACACCCCTTCGTATCCGGGGCAAAGTTCGTTGAATTCGGCGGTATCGATTTCAGGCAACGATTCCCAAGCTTCTTTTAGAGGCAACCAGTGGTAACCTTGCGACGCTAATTTGCTCATCGACCTCTCCCCCGTAGTAATTGCTGTTGTCAACTAGCTTTTTTGCTCAGGTAAGTTCGCAAAAGATATGCCAATAAACTAACGTTCGAAAAGCCGTATGGCTAGAATTAGCATGCCTAATTAAGGTCCGTAACGCTGCCGGTTATTTCTAAAATCTGAGAATCAATTCCCACTTATTTCCCAATTATTGGAAAGCCGGCACTAGGGTTCAAAAACCCGCTAATCATGCGGCTGGCGTTGGCCTGCCTGTTTGAAGCCCTTGAGCGATTCCTCCCGCAGCAGCATCCATAGCTGGCCGACGTACCGGCCAAATTCCTCCGAAGCGATAATCTCAGAGGTTCGCGGGCGTTCGAGGTCGATTTCCAGGATCGCCTTGATTTTGCCCGGCCTCGCCGTCATGACGACGACCCTGTTCGATAGCTGCACCGCTTCGTTGATGTTATGCGTGACGAATAATATCGTCTGACCGCTCTGCTGCTGAATGCGGAGCAGCTCCTCGCCTAAGATAATCCTCGTCTGTTCATCGAGCGCTCCGAAAGGCTCATCCATCAGGAGTATTTCAGGCTCCATCACCAGCGCGCGCCCGATGGCCACGCGCTGCCTCATGCCTCCGGAAAGCTCGCCGGGGTATCTGTGTTCAAAGCCATCCAGCCCTATCATCTCTATGACCTTGAGCGACTTTTCCCTGCGGATCTCCCTGGGCACGCCGTGCATCTGCAAGCCAAACTCGATGTTTTCCAGAGTGGTGCGCCAGGGAAAGATCGATTCTTGCTGAAATACGATGCCGGTCGACGGATGGGAGTTAATCTAAGCCTGCCCCTTGATGACGACCTTCCCGCCGGTTATGGGAACCAGCCCGGCGATCATTTCGAGCAGGGTCGATTTGCCGCAGCCGCTTGGGCCGATAATGGAGACAAACTCGTGCTTGCGCAGATCGAGGCTGACATCCTCGACCGCGACCAGGCCGGGATAGGCCTTCGATAAGTTTCGAACCTCAAGGATGGGCGGGTCGCCTACCATCCGATTCCCCGCTCGGGAGTGAACCTTCTTACTTTGCCTAAGATCAGGCTCATTAGCAGATTGACGCCGGCCGCGAAGAAGAACGTGAGCAGGATGCTGGCGTACATCTCGGCGATTCTGAAGTGGTTGAAGGCCTGGATGATGATAAACCCAAGCCCCGCGTTGGAAACTTTCAACTCACCGAGGATAGCGCCCACGATCGAGGCCCCCAATGCCAGCCTCATCCCCGCGAAAATCGGCAGCAGCATGGAGGGCAGGTAGACCCGCGTCATCACCTGCAAACGGGACGCCCCTACCGATTTTGCCACTTTGAGGAAGATCTCGTTGATGCTCGCTGCGCCCAGGGTCGCGTTGATGGCCAGCGGGAAAAATCCCGAAACCGCCGCCATTGCCATCTTCGACTCCAACTGCGCGCCAAAGGCCATCAAGAAAATCGGGAAGAGGATGATCTTGGGCGTGGCCGCGAAGTATAGGATCGGCGGCTCCACTATTCTCCTGAGAAATGGGTTCGCTCCAAGCAGGATGCCGAGCGGTATCGCGGAAAGGGCCGCCGCCGCGAAGCCGGCAAAGGCCTCATAGGTGGTGACTAGAAAATGCGGCCAGACGAAGCCCGTTGAGACTTGCATCCATGCGGCGCCGAGGATTTCGAGAACGCTCGGCACGATGCCGCGGAAGAGAAGCTGGCTTTCGCCCACGATCTCCCAGAGCGCGAGAAAAAGGAGGATGGTTCCCGCCTGGATCAGCAGCGGCCTGGGAATTCTATTCATGGCTCAACAACTTGGCCTCGAGCTTGCCCAAGAGATAAATCAAGAGCATCGATAAGAGCATTGCGCCGACCACCCCAAGGTAAAGCTCCTCGGTGTTAAACCAAAAGTAGCCCTTGGAGGCGATGGTGCCTATCCCGCCAATCTCGATTAAGAACTCCAGGGCGATCACCGAGATGAGGACGTAGGTAAGCCCAAGTTTCAGGCCGCCTAGGACCGCCGGAAAGGCGGCGGGAAACAGGACGTGCCGGACCATCTGGCGTCTGGTGAGTTTTATGCTCTGCCCCACTTTGAGGTAGATCGGATTGACATCCCTCAGCCCTTGGTGGGTATTCATGGCAATCGGGATGGCGCCGGTGATGAAGGCCATCGCTATGATGGCTTTCGCGTCCCTGCCGAAGACGACGAGAAATATCGGGTAGAGAAGAATCACGGGTGACGCAAACAGGGCGCCCAGGAGATCATCGTAGGCCTTGCCGAAGAGGGGATATCGCCACAGGAGATAGCCGGCGGTTAACCCGGCCAGGCTGGCGATCACGAAGGTGACGGCCACCTCATAGAGCGTCTTGGCAAATGGGCCGAGGAGCTCGCCAGCAAGCAGCCTCTCCCAGGCTGCGACCGCGATCAAGGACGGCGATGTGAGAAATAATCTGTCAACCAGGTTCAGCCGGACGATAGCCTCGACGCTTATGAGAACGGCGGCTAAGAGGCACCATCTCAATATTTTGTCGGACGGACTTTTCAGAACCGCTCACTCCGCAACGATGAGCTTTTTTAACTCTTCCGCGGTTGGCGCCTTGGTGATCATTTTCAGCTTCAGGGCGAGGTCAACTGAAAAGTCAACCCGGCTCACAGGGAAGAGCGCCACGGATTGCTTCGGGAAGAATTTAAAGCCAGCCTCGGCCAGGGAAAGCGGAAAATTATTGAACTCCGCGAACAGCGCAACGGTCTCTTTCGGGTTGTCGTACATGTAGTCAAGGGTCTTTTTCAGCGCGTTCAGATAGGCTTTGACCAATTTCGTGTTCTTCTCATAAAAGGCCGCATGGGCGAAGTTCACCCGCAGGGTCACATCTTTGATGCTCGCCAGCTCAGAGGCTCTGAAGATGATCCTAATCTCCCCCTTATCGACCCTATCGAGAAAGGAGGGCGGGGTGGACCAGCCGGCATCGACCTGCTTGGTCATCACTGCCGTGAAAGAGTCCGGGCCGCCGCCCACGGCGACGAGATTCGGCTTGATCTTGTAGTATTCCGACGCCAGCTGAATGATCATATGGGTCGACGAGCCCGGCCTGCTGAAACCGACCGACTTGCCGTCCAAATCCTTAATGGTTTTATAAGGCGAATCGGCTCGGACCATCCAAAAGAGGTCGGGCGAGCCCGTCATCTCAGCCGATATGATACGCACAGGCGAGCCCTTTGAGAATGCAGTGACCACCGATTCGGTGCCTGTGCCCAGGCCGATATCGGCGCTGCCGGAGGTGACCACCCGGACGGTCTCGGCGCCGCCGCTGGTCCAGAAGATCTCCGGCTTGATCCCCACCTCTTTCAGAAATCCCTTTTTTTCAGCCATGACCGTAGGGATGGTCGTGTCGAAGAACCCCTTTTGCGGGATCGCCAGCTTTAGCGTCTGAGTCTGGGCGTGGGCATCAAGAACGGCCAGGGGAGCGACTGCGGAGAGATCGAGAAGAAAAATTGTAAGCGCCAAAAGCCATTTTCCTCTTGTCATAAAATGCTCCTCGTTTTGACGGTTTCGAGTCTTGAGTCAACTCAAAACTCACCACTGTTTTTTTTCTACAGCGCCGTGTTGACGGACTTTGTCTGGACATAGCTTAAGAGCTCTTCAACCGACTCCTCGCGTCCGATGCCGCTCTGCTTGTAGCCGCCGAAGGGCACGCCGAGAAAATGGCGGCTCGAGCCATTGATCCAGATGTAGCCCGCCTCGAGCTGCTCCGCTGTTCGATAGGCCAAGCTAAGGTCCCGGGTCCAGATGCTCGCCGTCAAGCCGTAGTCGACGCCGTTGGCCTGCTTGATAACCTCTTCGTTGTTCTCCCAGGTGAGGACTGATAGCACCGGACCGAAGATCTCCTCGCGAGCTATGCGCATAGACATCTCGACCCGGTCAAAGATGGTCGGCGCCACAAAATAGCCCTTAGCGAAGGGCTCTCCCTTGGGCCGGGAGCCGCCTGCTACCAGCACAGCCCCCTCCTTTTTCCCCAGCTCAATGTATCGGAAGCTCTTGTCGTACTGTTCTTTAGAGGCTAGACAGCCCATCTCGGTTTGCGGATCCAGGGGAAGCCCGATTCTTATGCGGCCGGTGCGTTGAATTAAACGGTCGAGAAACTCGTCGTGGATCTTCTTGTGGAGAAAAAGACGGGACGTCGAACCGCACGATTGGCCCTGACACCAGTGGAAGTTCATGCCGACGACCGCCGACTCAACCGCCTTATCCATCTCTACGTCAGGGAAAACGATCATCGGGTTTTTGCCGCCCAGCTCTAATGTGACCTGTTTGATCCCGCCCTCGGCCGCGAGCTTGAGCACCGCGCGTCCCGTGTCCACCCCCCCGGTCAGGGCGATTCTCTTGGTCTTGGGATGCTTCACTAGTGCTGTCCCGGTTATCGGGCCGTCGCCGGTGACGATATTCACCACCCCCGGCGGAAAAATATCCTGCACGTACTTGCCCATCTCGAGGGCCGACAGGGGGGTCTGCTCGGCCGGCTTAAGAATCACCGTGTTGCCGGCGACCAGTGGCGCCGCGATCTTGCAGGCGGCGAAAAAGATCGGATGATTGAAGGGAATAATCCGCACCACTACTCCGTAAGGCTCTTGCAGGACGGTGTGAAGCATTCCGGGTTTGCCCGGAAGAATGCTCCCTTTCAGCTCGCCGGCAAGTCCGGCAAAATAGTCCATGATGGCGGCGGCCATCACGACATCGCCTTTCATCGCCGTTACGGGATTCCCCGAGTCTATAGCGTCGAGCAAGGCGAAATCCTCCGCATGCTGGCGCAGAGCGTTAGCTAAGGCTGAAACCTTTTGAGCCCGCTCGAAAGGATCCAGCCTGCGCCATCCCGCAAAGGCGCCCTTAGCCGCCTCGACTGCCGACTCCACATCCGTTTCTTGCGCCAGGGGTACCTCGCAGATTTTCTCCTCTGTAGCCGGGTCATCGGTCCAAAAGCGTTGCCCGGACCCCGCCTGGACCCATTCCCCCCCGATCAGCATCCTGTCTTTTCCTTGGAGGAGCTTCCGGACTTTATCGCTATACTTGTCCATAACGATTACCTCGTGACAATTGTGCGGCAAAAATAGCGAAGCAAGTTAAATGCCAACGCGCCGGCTTCTTCGGTAGCTTCCGAGCCTGGAAAACAGGCCAAGGGTTTCAAAAGTCTCCCTAAATCCCAAGCTTTTCCCTAAATTTGAGAATTGCTTCCCAAATTTTGGACGGGCGCTGGCAATCGGAGCCCGATAGTGCTCCCAAAGCTCCAAGCAAAATCAGCCAACGCCCCTCAGGAACTGGCCTGGTTATTGCTTAGACAACATAAGACGGTCCCTCAGCATACCTTCAAAACCGAGATGGACGATCTAAGAACTTTTCTTGAAGCATACGGACGCTCCTTCCCACGCGAAGTGCTTCGCATCAGGCAAAAAATAGCAAGGCAGTACGAGGTGACGGCCCTTGTGAGAGAGATGGAAAGGAAAAATAGGTTTCCCATCCTCATCCTTGATAGCGTTTGGAGCGATGGCCGGCGCTTCCCGTTCAGCCTGATTACCTTTACCCACTCCAGCCGACGGCGTATTGCCTTCCTTCTAGACACGACGCCCGACCGCATCGGCAACGCATACGTAGAGCGGCTGCAGAGAAGGACCCCGCCTGTCGTGGTTCCCCGAGAGAGTGCCGCCGTAAAACAGGTCATCAGGAAAGGGGCGGAGATTGACCTGAATATCTTGCCTGCCCTGGTGCACCACGAAATGGATCCCGGCCCGTACATTACCGCAGGCTTTCTCACATGCTATGACCCGGATACAGGAGTGGAGAATTCCGCGATCCATCGCGGGTGGATTAAGGGCAGAGATGAAGTCCGGGTTTATATGACGGCGGCCACCCACAACGCCCTGATCTTTGCAAAATACGAGCAGCGCGGAGAGGACATGAAAGCGGCCTACTGGATCGGCCATCACCCGTCGGTCGTGCTCGGCTGCTCGGCGGCAATCCCTTATGGCGATAGCCATTATGCTACCGCCGGAGGCTTTCTCGGCAAACCCTTACGGCTCACCTCCTCCGAAACCCTAGGAGACGATTTTCTGGTTCCCGCGGATGCCGAGGTCATCATTGAAGGCATCATCGCTCACGGGGAAAGGAGGCCGGAGGGCCCGTTTGGAGAATACACCCGCTATTCAGGGCCGCAGAAGTGGAATCCATTCATCAGGGTTACCGCCGTCACTCACAGAAGAGACGCATTTTGGGAAAGCCTACCCGTGGGCCATACGCACTGGATTTCCTCCATTGCTCGGGAGGGGATGGCCTTTGAGGCAATCAGGAGAGTGGTCCCCACCGTGCAGAGGGTCCATGTTCCGATGTCGGGCTGCGGTGTTTTTCACTTGTACATCCAGATTAAGAATTCTTATGAGGGGGCGAGCCGGTCAGCGCTGGTGGCGGGACTCTTGTCCCATTACCTGGTAAAACACGCTTTCGTTTTTGACGAGGACGTCGACATTTTCGATGAACGAGAGGTGCTTCACGCCCTGGCAACGCGCTTTCAGGGAGACAAGGACTTGATTGTTCTCCCGCGCCTTACGGGCCCGGCCCTAGATCCAAGCATTGAAGGCATCCTGACAACCAAGGTTGGTTTTGATTGCACTAAACCATTTGGTCAGCCATTCGCCAAAGAGCTGGACATGCCCAATGAGGTCAAAGGGCGACCGCGCCTCCAAGAGATCCTGGCAGCGATCCGATGGGAAGATATCCAGGAAGAGACCCCTTAACTGGCGGCGGAAAGCGAAGAACGACAGATGGCGCAGGTGATTTACGTGGTTTGCCCCCAATGCCAGGGGCAATTTTATGTCGGTCCGGAATTCTTCTCCGTTCCAGAATCCTATTGCCACTGCCCGTATTGTGGCGACGAGTTCTCGGTGTATCCGGGACAAAGGGAAGTAAGAAGGCAGAATGCAAAGTGAAGATTGCAAAGTGCAAAATGAAAAATCGTGGCCCTCGTTTTCTATTTTGACTTTTGCATTTTGCCTTTTGAATTGATTGCAGGAGGTTCTCATGCCTTACCGTGACCTGAGAGAGTTTATTGAGAAGTTGGAGAAAGAGGGGGAAGTTCTCAAAATAGAGCCGGAGGTGGATCT
>Ga0209640_10003547_pt1 | contig 13626 bp, 9 predicted proteins | sample RifCSP10_1_FD_184018 | JGI IMG/M metagenome (GOLD analysis project Ga0209640, IMG submission 184018) | Soil microbial communities from Rifle, Colorado - Rifle CSP2_sed 10_1 (SPAdes) (version 2) | ecosystem: Environmental > Terrestrial > Deep subsurface > Rock core/Sediment | place: Rifle...
CGGTCCTGCGCCTCCGTCGCCCCCCGCGGCCGCGTGCCGGCGATCGGGCGCAGGGCCACCTGGTCGCCCTCCACGCGGACGAGCACCTCGGGCGACGAGCCGACGAGGGTCGTCGTGCCGAGCCGGAGGAAGAAGAGGTACGGCGACGGGTTGATCGTCCTGAGCGCCCGATACACCGTGAAGGGGTCCGCCGTCAGCCGGGCGTCGAGCCGCCGCGACACGACGATCTGGTAGGCGTCCCCCGAGGCGATGAATTCCTTCGCGCGCTTCACGGCGTCCGCGAACTCCCGCTCGCTCATCGTGGACGCGAAGCCCTCCTCGCCCAGCGCAAGCAGGGGACCCGGCGCCGAGAGAGCGAACGGCGCCGGGGCGCGGGCCGGACGCGAGAGCTTGGCGAGGGTCATCCCGATCCGGACGGCCGCGCGATCGTAGGCGCGGTCGAGGGAGGCGGGATCGCGCCGGTCGATCACCGCGTTCGCTATCACGAGGAGCCGGTGGCGGAGGTTGTCGAAGACGAGGAGCGTGTCGGTGAAGAGGAAGACCGCGTCGGGGAGCCCGAGGTCGTCGTCCGTCGTCCGCGGCAGGCGCTCCATGTGGTGGACCATGTCGTAGGCGAGGTAGCCCACCGCGCCCCCCTGGAACCGCGGCAGCCCCGGCACCGGCACGGGCTGGAACTGCCTGAGCAGCTCGCGCACCACTTCGAGCGGGTTGCCGCCGGGCAGGCGCTCCGTCCGGCTGCCGCGCCTGAGCGTGAGCCGGCCGTTCTTCGCCGTGAGGACCATCAACGGATCGGCGCCGAGGAAGGAGTAACGGGCCCAGACCTCGCCGCCCTCAACCGACTCGAGCAGGAACGCGTACGGGCCCGGCCGGAGCCTCAGGTACGCCGAGAGGGGCGTGTCCAGATCGGCCGGGAGCTCCGCGAACACCGGGACAAGGTTCCCCCGTGCCGCGAGAGCTCGGAACTCGTCACGGCTCGGAGAGAGTGACGGGATCCCTATGCCAGAGGTACGAATGCGGTCCCCGCCCGGGGCGCGTCAGGCGAGAGCGTCCAGCTTGTCTTTGAGCTTGGCGCGCGGGACGGCCCCGATGACCTGGTCGGCGACTTTGCCCTGCTTCATGAACAAGATCGTGGGGATCGAGCGGATCCCGTAGCGGGCGGCGAGCCCGGGATTCTCGTCCACGTTGACTTTGGCCAGCGTGACCTTGCTCCCGGACTCCTGGGCCAGCGCTTCCAGGACCGGGGAGATCGCCCGGCAGGGCCCGCACCACTCGGCCCAGAAGTCCACCATCATGACCCCCTGCTGCCGGTTCAACGCCTCATCGAAGCTCTGCTCGGTCAGGTGGACGGTCGCGGTCTCAGCCATGAAGAGTCTCCTCGATAAAAAGTCAAAAGCTACGCTAACATGGCGCTCCCCGAGGCGCAAGGGACCCGCCTAATACCTTGTCAGTTTGACATTCAGTCGTGCTAAAGTTTCTGAACCATGGATGCTGCAAAGATCCTGGTGGTTGACGACGAGCCCTCGATCCTGCGCCTTCTCGAAGAGGCGCTCACCCAGTGGGGCTATCAGGTCAAATGCGCCGCGAGCGGCGACGAGGCGCTCGCGGCGATCCGCGGCGATCTCTTCGACGCCGTGCTCACCGACATCCGCATGCCCGAGATGAGCGGACTCGATCTGCTGCGCGAGATCAAGCGGCACGACGACTCGATCGAGGTCGTGATGATGACGGGCTATCCGACGATCGTGTCCGCCGTGGAGGCGCTCAAGGAAGGCGCGTACGACTACCTGTCGAAGCCGGTGATCCTCGACGAGCTGCGCCACCTGATGGCGCGGATGACGGAGCGGCGGTTCCTCCGCGGCGAGGTGACCTCGCTCCGCGAGCGCCTGGGCGAAGAGCTGACCGTCACCGAGCTCGTCGGCAACTCGCAGCCGATGCAGCGCGTGAAGGAGATCATCGCGAAGGTCGCCGCGACCGACTCGCCCGTGCTGATCGAGGGGGAGAGCGGCACCGGCAAGGAGCTCGTCGCCGCCGCGATCCACCGGCTCTCCCCGCGCGCCAAGGGGCCGTTCATCCCCGTGAACTGCAGCGCGATCCCCGAGGACCTGCTCGAGTCCGAGTTCTTCGGCCACGTGCGCGGCGCGTTTTCCGGCGCCGTGTCCGACTCGCTCGGCCTCTTCCGCGGCGCGAACGAGGGGACGATCTTCCTCGACGAGATCGCCGAGCTCTCGCCGGCGCTCCAGGTGAAGCTCCTGCGCGTGCTGCAGGAGATGCAGGTGCGTCCCGTCGGCTCGACCAAGGCGTACGCGGTGGACGTGCGCGTGATCGCCGCGACCAACCGCGACCTCGACCGCACCGTCGCCGAGGGCACGCTCCGCCAGGACCTCTACTACCGCCTGAACGTGGTGCGGATCAGCCTGCCGCCGCTCCGCACGCGGCGCGAGGACATTGCCGCGATCGTGAACCACTTCGTCCGCCGCTTCAACCGGCGCTTCCGCCGGGACGTCCGCGGCATGACGCCGGAGGCGCTCGAGACGCTCAACCGCTACGACTTCCCCGGCAACGTGCGCGAGCTCGAGAACTTGATCGAACGCGCCTACGCCATGGGCGCGCGGGACCAGATCACGCTCGGCGATCTCCCGAGCCTGACTGCGGGCTCCGCCGCCCCCGCGGTCGGGAGCGGCGCCATCCCCCAGCTTGCGGACGTCGAGAAGGAGCTGATTCTCCGCGCGCTCAGTTTCTACAAGGACGACAAGGAGGCCGCGGCGCAGGCGCTCGGCATCTCCCGACGGACCATCTACCGGCGCCTCAAGGAGTACGGGATGCTCTAAAACGACACAACTCTTGACGGACTGACACCCCTGCCAGGATAGCCCGATCGTGAATTCCTCAATCTTCCAGGCACTTACCGTTGGCATTTCCCCTGCACGTGTCCGATCGTATGATCGGAACGAGCCCCCTCGAAGTCACAGCAAAAGTCCTCCAGGTCGGCGTTGGGTTCGCGTCCCACCCGGACACGCTCTGGGCCTCGGTCCGCGCGACCGCCATGGCCCGCACCGGGCTGCACGGCGCGACCCCGGACATGGTCCTGCTCGTCACCGCCGGCGTTCCCAGCCAGGACGCGGTGCCGATGATCCGGAACGTGCTGGGCCCGGTCGGCGTCGCCGGCGGGGCGGCCTCCGCGATCATGACCCACAACGGAGCTGTTGGCACCGGCGCGCTCGTCGTCTGCCTCGCCAACGGCGAAGGCGCGGCGAGCGGTGTCGCGGCGGCCGGGGGTGTGGACCTCGCCGACGCAGCCCAGGGCGCGGCGCGGCTCATCCTGTCGGGCTGGCCGTTCAGGATGCGGTACCCGCGAGGCCTCGGCTTCGCGTTCGCCAAGCCGGGCTTCGGCGCGCCGGCGGAGACGTTCCTCCCCGCGTGGCGGCTCCTGATGGGGCCGAAGATGCGGACGGTCTGCAGCGTGCTCTCATCGTCCGCCGTCTACGGAACCTCGACGGTCGAGCCGATCGTGAGCGCGGCGTGCCTGGAGGCGCCCTACTCGACCGGGCTCGGCTGGACCGACGGCTTCGAGGCAGGCTCGATGCCGGACCGCGAGGCGCTGATCCACGGCTCCGTGGACGCGACGGTCACGGCGGTCAAACGCCTCGAGGGCGACGTCGCGCGCCTCGTCCTGGTCATTGAGGCGGGCGAGCGCCACCGGGCCCTGGGCTCGGCCGCCGCCGACGAGTGGGAAGCGATCCGGAGCCACGTCCCCGAGCGGACGCCCTGCGTCGGCTGGCTCTGCGAGCGCGTTGCGGCCTACGGGCGCGGCGTGCGCCCGGCGGACGCCCACGGCTCGCTCGTCGTCGTCGCTCTCGGCGACGCCCCGCGCCGCCAAGCGCGGCTGACGTAGCCCTCGCAGATCCCGCGCAATCAATTCCGAGTCGCGCTCCGAAGGCGGGCCGTAGCTGCCGCCCCCCGGCAGCTGCACCTCCACGAGGGCTCCCGGCTCCACCAGCTGCTCCGCCTTCGGGTTCGCCGGCGCCACGCCGTCGATCAGCACCATGCCGCGCGCTTCAGAGCCACCGCCAAGGAAGCCTGCTGCGGAGTGCGCCGTCCGGTCGCACAGGACCGAGCACGCGTAGGGCCCGAGCGTCCGCGCGCGGAACGCGATCGTCTGGCCGAGCCCGCCGCGATACTTGTCCGCGCTGCCTGAGTCTGGTCGCAGGCACTTCTGCTCCACGACGAGCGGAGCGAGGCTCTCGATGACCTCGACGGGCGTGCCGAGGACGCCCGACGGGAACGCCGAGAGGCCGTCCTTGGTGGCGCGCGCTCCGGTGTCGCCCGAGGAGAAGAAGACGTACGTGAAGGGCGCTCCGCGCTCGTCCTTCCCCGCGACCTGGATGCCGCAGATGTTGGCCGAGCCCTCCGCCATGACGCGCGCGGGCAGCGCCTGGCCGAGGGCGCACGCGATGACGTGCGGCAGGAAGTGGCCGATGACATGTCGCCCCGCGACCGCTGCCGGACGGCTGACGTTGAGGATCGAACCTTCCGGCGCAGTGATGCGGAACGACCTTCACGCCGTAGGTCGTGTCGGCTTCGGTGTAGTTCATCACCACGTTCACGCCGCGCCGGCTCGCGGGCGAGGAGCCGGCGTAGTCGATCCAGAGCTCGTCGCCCCGCACCTCGCAGCGCGCGCGGATCGTGATCGGCTCGTCGAAGCCGTCGGAGGTGATCGCGTACTCGTAGGCGCCGGGCTTCAGCGTCTTGATCGCCCGTCGCATCGCACGTTCCGTACGCCTGATAATCTCGTCGGCCGGCGGCTCGAGCCGCTCGAGCCCGAACTTGTCCACGAACTCCAGGAGCCGCTCGCCACCGACGGCGCCGCCCGCGATCTGGGCGTGGAAGAGCTTCATGATCGGGATCTGGAGCCCCTCCTCGTAGACCTCGCGGTACACCTCGCTCGCCCTCGGCGGAGAGCACGTGGCCGCCGGCGTCCGCGGTGTCGGCGCGGCCTTCTCAAGCTCAGCAGCGCCGCTTCGCCGTCGGAATCTCTGTCGCCGGTTGTCAGGAGTGCTGACGTTCTGTGTCATCGGCTCACACAAGCCTGGCGACCTGCTCTCGTTCCTCGATAAAGACGCCCGCAAAATATGATAGTTGAGCTGGACTCGCTCACGGGGCACATTTGGCCCATGAATTGCAGCGCTTCCCTTGCCATGTCCACAGTACGTGTGGCCAGACTCGTCCACCGCAGGCCCAACATTTGCTATTCTGTTTGCTCCTCTCGCATAATGCTCGCATTGGTGGCTTGCCCTCCCAGAGTCCATCCTTCGATTTCCGGCAAACCTGACGTCGCAGGACGATCTGGCGCGTCCGTGGGTCATTCAGTCTTCGCCGTCGGGCTGTGACCACCGTCGTGATGAGCGCTGCCCTTGCCCCTCGCGTTTCGAAGCTCCGTGTCGCGCTCGTCCGTGGTCCGATCGTCTCTACGGCGCGCTCGGTCAACAACGAGGCCACGCCGTGCCTCGGCCTCGCGTACGTGTCCGCGTACGCGCGCGCGCACGGGTACGTGCCGACGATCGTCGACGCCATCGGCGAGGGCCTCAACCGCTACTGGTCGCTCCCCGCGCATCGCGGCTACGTCTGTCAGGGACTGACGTTTGAGGAAGTGCTGGCGCGCATGCCGCGCGACACCGACGTCATCGCCTTCTCCGCGATGTTCTCAGGCGAGTGGCCCGTACAGCGAGAGCTGATTACCGCGATGCGCCGGGAGTTCCCGAAGGCGGTCATGGTCGCCGGCGGCGAGCACATCACGGCGCTGCCCGAGTACAGCCTGCGCGACTGCCCGGCGCTCCACGTGTGCGTGAGGGGCGAGGGAGAGCACGCCTTCTACGAACTGCTGGAGTGCCTGAGCGAGGGGCGTGATCTGGGTGCCGTGAACGGCATCGCCTACCTGGACCACGACGGCCAGTTCCGGGCGAACGACCACATGCCGCGGATTCGAGAATTGGACCGGATCCCGTGGCCCGATTGGCCGGAGGGGTACCTCGAGAAGTTCTGGGCGGCCGGCAAGTCGTACGGCATCGTCTCCGAACGCGACATGCCGCTGCTCGTCTCGCGGGGTTGTCCGTATCAGTGCACGTTCTGCTCGAGCCCGCAGATGTGGACCACGCTCTACCGGTTGCGCGACCCCGACGACGTCATCGCCGAGATCGAGCACTATCGGACGCGGTACGCGATCACGAGCCTACAGCTCTACGACCTCACGGCAATCACGAAGAAGAGCTGGACGGTCGAGTTCGCGAACAAGCTCATGGCCCGGGGGATCGACCTGAAGTGGTCGCTCCCGTCCGGGACGCGCAGCGAGGCGCTCGACCACGAGACGCTCAGCCTGCTCAAGCGCACGGGCTGCAACTACCTTGTGTACGCGCCGGAGAGCGGATCGCCGAACACGCTCCGGAGGATCAAGAAGAAGATCCAGCTTCCCCGCATCACCGCCTCGATCATCGAGGCCAAGCGACAGGGGATCGTCGTGCGCACGAACCTCATCATCGGGTTCCCGCATGAGACCCGCCGGGATGTCTTTCAAACCATCCGTTACGGATTGATGCTCGCCGCCCGCGGGGTAGATGAGGTGAGCATCAACATCTTCTCGCCGTACCCGGGCTCCGAGCTCTATCACGAGCTCGCCGAGGGCGGCAAGATCCAGCTCGGCGATCGTTACTTCCTCCAGCTCACCTCGCTGAACAGCGACTACACACGATCCAACCCCTTGACGCTCAACCCCGTCATGGGGCCGCGGGAGCTCGCGCTCTACCGGATCTCCTTCATGCTGCTCAACTATCTGGTCGGCTACGTGCTGTATCCGGCACGGATCTGGCGGACGATCCGAAACGTCTTCATGTCCCGGCACTCAGCAGCGACCGTGTTCGAGCATCGCCTCAAGGACGCGTTGGGGCGAAAGGTTCGGGCGACGGGATAGGCGTTGGACTCGGACCTCTGCCGCATCGTACGTTGACGCTGCCGGCGGCGTCGGTTGTCTTCGATCGCGTGAGCTCGCGCCTCCTGCTCGCGGCTCTCGGCGTCGCTCTGGCGGCGGTGTACGTGCCGATGGCCCTCTTCCGGCTCGTCGACGCCGACGAAGGCATCTACCTCCTCAACGCCAAGTCGGTCTTGAACGGCTACCTGCCGTATCACGATTTCTTCTATCCGCAGATGCCGCTCCTGCCCTACGTCTATGGGCTCTGGATGAAGCTCTTTGGCGTTTCCTGGTACGCCGGCCGGATCCTGTCGGCACTCCTCGCCGTCGCGCTCGGCCTGATCGTTTTCGATCACGCCGCGCGGCTGACGGGAAGCCGTCCACTCGGGATCCTGGCTGTCTCGCTTTACGGCTCCAGCACGCTCTGCCTCGCATGGCTCTCGCCCGCGAAGACTTTCTCCCTGGCGACCTTCCTGCTCTTCGCCTCGTACGCCGTGGTCTTCTCGCGTCTCCACCGCTGGAAGTACTTTCTCAGCGGCCTCCTGCTCGGCCTCGCTATCGACACGCGGCTCTACCTGGTCGTGGTGGTTCCGCTGCTGCTGTTCCACCTCGTCCGCTCCGAGACCGAGGACCGCCGGGTGCAGATCGCCCGCTTCACGGTCGGGCTTTCCCTGGCGCTCCTTCCCAACGAGTTCTTCCTTCTCATGGACCCCGACGTCTACCTCTTCAATGTCCTCGGCGTGCACGGCATCCGGTCACCGTTCGGGATGGTCGGCCTCGTGTCGCAGAAGCTCGACATGCTCACCGACGTCCTCGGCGTGAACCCGACGTCGGGCGCGTGGAGCCTCCAGTTCACACTCCTCCTGCTCGTCAACGGCGCCGCGCTCGCGACGACACTCCGGTCGAAGGAGCCCCTGCCGCTCTCGGCGGGAATTGCTCTCGCGGTCATCGTGGTGAGCCTCGTGCCCACGCCGACGTACGCGCAGTACTTCAGCATCGCCATACCATTCCTCGTCATCAACGCAACCCTATTCTGCGCGCGGCTGCGAGACGACCTGTCGAGCGCGGCAGGCCACGCGCTCCGTCGACACGCCCACGCGCTCTTCGCGGCACTCCTGGTCGCGTATCTGCTGCCAGCGCCGTTCGAGGCCTACCGCTACACGGTCGGTGGCGATATGGTCCCGGGTGTCTACACGCACGAGAACGCGCCGAGCTGGACGATCTCGATGATCCAGCAAGTGTCGCGGGCGATCGATGAGGTGGCGCCGGTGCCATCCGCGCTGACGGTGAGCTGGTGGCCAGGCTACCTGCTTGAGTCGAACGGTTCCATCCTGCCCAAGCTCGAGAACCCCTATGCCCTTTGGTACTCCCCACGCTTGAGCCCGCTCGAGGTCACGAAGTACAGATTCATCTCGTTCGCCGAGCTCGAATGGCACATTGATCAGCACACCGCGCCGGTCGCGGTGGTCGGCAACTGGATGTTCAACTCGCAGCCGTTCTACCGGGACCTCCTCGCGCGCAGCGGGTACGTCCTGGCCCGGCGCGTCGGCAAGACGGAGATCTACGCGTGGCGCTCTCACTGAGCGGCGGCTGGGAGCGCATGTGACGGGCCGAGCCGTGCGGCGCCCGACCCGGGTCGTCTTCCGCGACCAGCAGGAGTTCAAGGCGTGGAACGACGCGATGGTCGAGAAGTATGACATCGAGCGCTTCCACGACCATCCAAGCCCGTTCGTGCGCTACGTCGAGGGCAAGCGCATCCGCCGGACCTTCGCGCTCCTGGCGCCCGGTCCTCGCGACCGCGTGCTCGAAGTGGGGTGCGGGGCCGGCCACCTTCTCGAGCGGCTCCCCGAGGGGCGGCGCTTCGGCCTCGATCTCTCCGACTCGATGCTGCGGAAGGCGCAGCGGCGAGTCGATCCGGGGACGCTCCTCCAGGCGGATGCGGAGAGGCTGCCCTTCCGTACCGGCGCCTGGGATCGCGTGTACTGCTCGGAGGTGCTCGAGCACCTCGCCGACCCGCGGGCCGCGCTCGCTGAGATCGAGCGGATCGTCGCCACACACGGCGTGGCCGTTGTCTCCGTGCCGAACGAGCGCCTGATCAACACACTCAAAGCGGTGGTTCGCAAGGCGGGGCTGTCCCGCGCCGTGCTGCGGACCGGGCCCAAGGACTACGCGATGCCCGAGCGGATGGACGACGAGTGGCACCTGCACACGTTCGATCGGAAAAGCCTGCTCAACGCGATCCCACGGGGGCTGCGCGTTGCGCGCGTGGAAGCGATTCCCTTCCGCTGGCTGCCCCTGCGCTACGTGGCGCGCTGCGAGCCCGCCGATCAGCTGGTCGCGGCTCCGCCGCGCCGGCGATCATGGCTAGCCGCGCTCTACGGGCAGTGGGCTGGCGGCGACCTCCACGCCGTGAAGCGCCGGATTCAGGAGTGGCTGCGGGTAACGCCATGCGACCGCATGCTCGATGCTGGCTGCGGGGCGGGAGAGCTGGCGAGCCTCGCCCCGGCGGATTACCTGGGGCTCGACACCGACGCGGCGGCCGTTGCGCAAGCCCGTCGGCGCTATCGCCGCGACGTACGAAAGCGGTTCCTCGTCGCCGATGCGGCGGTGACGGACCTCCCCGCGGATTTCTTTGACGTCGGGCTAGTCCGCGGGATGGCCGAACCCGGGCGCGCGAGCCTCGACGCGATCGCTCGAGCGACGCGAGGGCCGATCGTCCTCGTCCAGCCCGCTCGCGCCTCGCTCGAGTCGCTTCGCGCATCGCTGGCGCACGCGGGACTTGGCGTCGACCGTGACGAGGTCACGCGTGAGCACCGTATCCTCTTGTGTCGCCGTGGAGCGCAACGCCGCTGAACCCGGCGAGCGGGGGCAGCTCCGTCATGCTGCCCTTGGAACGGTGCGCGGCGGCCGGACAATGTTCGTCGTCAGCGCCTCTGAGAGTCTGCGAGAGCCGGTGCAACCGAGCGCTGAGGCGGTGATTCACCCCGCGTGAGCTGCAGAAGACGGCTCCGGTGATACGCGAGCCTTCGCGCGATGGTCGCCGCGTGTTGCTCCTTCCGGTGCGGCAGGATCGCCGCGCGTCGCCCATCGTAGACATCTGCCGGCGTGACGTTGTCGAGCCCTTCGTGAGACCGGCGGTGGTCGTCGAAATCGATGAGCTCGGCTAGAGTGCCTTGCCGCGCGTGCCGCTCGCAGCCCAGCTGTTGGCGTGGTGCCAGCGGAGGGAGTCGAGCGTGAGCCCGCCCTCGGCGAAACAGCGCTCGACGTGAGCGCGCCGCATGTAGTGCGCGACGGGTGCGAGGAACTGGTCGAACGCGATCGAGTGCACCTCCCGGAACGGGAACGGGACGAGGTCCGTCAGGTAGCCGCTGTACGGGAGGGCCCGCGCGAGCCGCGGGCGGGTTCGTGCAGGCGCGTAGAGCAGGCGCAGCGCGATCCAGAGCGGTACCGTGAGGACCCACGCGAGCCCGCGCACGAGCGGCAGCGGCAGCCGGCTCGTGAGCCGCCGTGTCGGATCCACCAGCGCCAGCACCCAGCCGTTACCCTCGCGGGCGTAGAGCCACGCGACGAACCGCCCGCCGGGGACGAGGAGGGGCGCGAGGGCCCGGAACCCCGCCTCGGGCTCGGGGAGGTGGTGAAGCACGCCGATCGAGTAGATCAGGTCCATGGTCTTCGGACGGAAGGGCGGGCGCGTGAGGTCTCCTTGGACCACGTGGACGTTGTCGAGGTCGACGGTGTTCTGCGCCGCGGCGTCCACGGCCGGGCCGAGGTCAATGCCGATGACCTCCTTGGCGCCGAACGCCGCGGCGAGGCGGAGATGGCGACCCTTGCCGCAGCCGGCGTCGAGGACGCGCTGGCCGACGAAGGCGTCGCGCCCGACGGGCGCGATCCAACCGAGCATCTGTGCCTCATACTCCGGGCGGATCTCCGCGAAGCGCGTCCATTCGTAGCCGAAGCGCTCGGCCGTGGCGACCGCCTCGGCGGCGAGGGCCGGGGGCAGCAGGCGTGGGATCCCTCGCTCGATCGGGTAGCGCGCACCACAGGCGCCGCACGCGAGCTCGCCCTCGCGGATGTCGTCAGCCTCCGGCACCGCGCGGCTTAGGGCGATCGCGCCCTGGCACGCTGGGCAGGCGAGCCACTCGAGGAGCCGCCGCCTCACGCGGGGCGGTACCGCGAGGCCCAGAGCTGGAAGGCCAGGAGCGTGTAAAGCTTCTTCCGGTGGTCTCGACGCTCCGCCGCGTGCTCGGCGAGGAGGCGTTCGACCGCCTCCGGCCGGAAGAGACCCGCCCGGCGGATCACATCGGGCGCGCACGCGTCCTGGAGGAGCGGTGCCAACTCGGCGCGGAACCAGCGCCCCAGCGGGACGCCGAAACCCTTCTTCGGGCGCTCGAGGATCTCGCGCGGCAGCACGCCCGAGAGCGCACGCTTGAGCACGTACTTGGTCGTGAATCCACGGAGCTTCAGACGCATCGGCAGGCTCGACGCCAGCTCGACGACCCTGCGGTCGAGGAGCGGCACCCGCACCTCCAGCGAGCACGCCATGCTCGCGCGGTCCACCTTCGCGAGCACGCCCTCGCCGAGATACCCCTTCAGGTCGAGGTAGAGCATGCGCTCGAGCCCTGACGCCGACGGCGCGTGGGCTAGCAGCTCGTGGAACGCGGCGTACGACGGCGGCATCTCCATGCGCGCGAGTGCGTCCGGCGTGAACAGCGCCCGCTGCTCCGCCGGCGTGAAGGAGCCGAGCCACGCGGCGTGGCGCTCGACCCGGGCGAAGTCCATCCCTTCCATGAAGCGCTTCAGCCTGAAATCGAAGCTCAGGTCGTCGAGCGAGACGGGGAGACGCTCGACGGCGGGACGTAGGAGTCGCTGCCGGACCCAGCGAGGGACGACCTCGAAGGCGCGGGCCAGCCGGTGCGCCTGGTAGGTCGGGTAGCCGGCGAACAGCTCGTCGCCGCCGTCGCCCGAGAGTGCGACTGTCACGGAGCGCCTCGTGAAGCGCGAGAGCAGGAAAGTGGGGAGGAGCGACGCGTCGCCGAGCGGCTCGTCGAGGAGCTCGGGAAGACGCGCGACGAGGTCGAGCGCCGCGCGCGGGCCCAGGATCTCTTCGTGATGGTCGGTGTCGAGGGCCCGTGCGACGGTGCGTGCGTGCGCGGTCTCGTCGAAGGACGGGTCCTCGAAGCCGATCGAGAAGGTCTTGAGGCGGCCGGCGAAATGACGCGCGGCAAACGCGGCGACCGTACTCGAGTCGATCCCGCCCGAGAGGAAGACGCCGAGCGGCACGTCGCTCACGAGGTGCTGTCGCACCGAGAGATCGAGCACGACGCGGAGCGCCTCCACGGCGTCGGCCTCGCCGATCGCGCGCTCCCGATGGAAGTGGACGTCCCAGTACGGCTCGAGCTTGACGCGGCCGTCGGAATACGTGAGCCAGTGGCCGGCCGGGAGCTTGCGGATTGACCGGAGGATCGAATGCGGTGCCGGGACGTACTCGTGAGCGAGATAGCGGGACAGCGCCGTGAGGTCGAGCGTGCGGTCGATCGCCGGATGCTCGAGCAGCGCCTTGAGCTCGGAGGCGAAGACGATCTGGTCCGGCAACACCGCATAGTAGAGGGGTTTGATCCCGAGGCGATCGCGGGCGAGCACGAGCGTACGGGCGGGTGCGTCCCAGATCGCGAAGGCGAACATGCCCTCCAGGTCGTCGAGTGAGGCGAGACCACGCTCCTCGTACCCGTGCAGGATCACCTCGGTGTCCGAGCGCGTGGTGAACACGTGACCGTTCCCGGCGAGGTTCGCCCTGAGCTCGCGGTAGTTGTAGATCTCGCCGTTGAAGACGATCCAGACGCGCCCGTCTTCGCCCGCCATCGGCTGGTGGCCGGTGGCGAGATCGATGATCTTGAGTCGTCGCATGGCGAGTCCCGCCGACCCCTGGACGAGGGCGCCTTCGTCGTCGGGCCCACGGTGGGCGATCCGATCGTTCATCCGCTTGAGAACGGCGGAGTCTGGTGTCCGGTCGGCGCGGGCCAGGACGTTCCCGACGATCCCGCACACGGCCGTTAGTCCGTGGGGTCCACGCCCACCGTCTCGCGGACGTAGTAGGTGGGCGTGCGCTGGGTATCGTAGAAGCCGCGAATGACGATCTCGGCGAGGAAGCCGATGAAGAGCGAGAAGACGCCGGTCAGGAAGAACATGACCATCAGGAAGACCAACGGCGTCGCCTCGAACCGCCTGAGCAGGAACACCCGGTAGGCCACGACGTCGAGGGCGAGGAAGCCGAGCATCAGGGAGAGGAGCCCAAAGCCTCCGAAGATGTAGTTCGGCCGCGACTGGAAGTCTCCGATGAACTTCAGCGTGATGAGGTCGACGAGCACCTTGTAGGTCCGGAGGAGCCCATACTTCGACACGCCCCGCGTGCGCGGGTGGTGGGTCACCTCCATTTCGGTCACGCGCCCGCCGACCCACGCCGCCAACACCGGGAGGAACCGGTGCATCTCGCCGTAGAGGCTCACGTCCTGGACGATCTCCCGCCGGTAGGCCTTCAGCGTGCAGCCGAAGTCGTGGAGCGGCACGCCGCTGACCTTCTTGATCAGGACGTTCGCCGCGTGGGAGGGCAGGAGCCGCGTGAGCCAGGGGTCGTTCCGGTGGCGGCGCCAGCTCGAGACGACGTCGTAGGA
>Ga0209640_10003549_pt1 | contig 13622 bp, 10 predicted proteins | sample RifCSP10_1_FD_184018 | JGI IMG/M metagenome (GOLD analysis project Ga0209640, IMG submission 184018) | Soil microbial communities from Rifle, Colorado - Rifle CSP2_sed 10_1 (SPAdes) (version 2) | ecosystem: Environmental > Terrestrial > Deep subsurface > Rock core/Sediment | place: Rifle...
TTTTCTTCTCCCCTCCCCTTGCGGGAGGGGGCGGGGGGAGGGGTGCTTGCGCCGCTACTCCGCGGCGAGGCGCTGCTGCTGGGCGCGGAACAGCGCGAAGCACTTCGACGAGTTGAACACGTGGCTCTCGACGAAATCGAGCACCTCGGCGCGCTGGCCGGTCTCGCTCATCGCGCCGGCGAGGCAGATCCAGTTCAGGAACTCGTTCTGCCCGGCGTCCTCGAGCTGCTCGAGCGGTATCTCGCGCCAGCGCTTGAACGTTCCTTCGCGCAATTCCTGCACCCGCGCGCGGTCGGCCGGGATGTCGGGATACAGCCGGTCGTGCTTCACGGTGAGCGATGCGTGCGACCAGCTCGATGAGGCGATCAGGCACGTACGCCACGGGCTGTTCATGAAGAACCGCGCGGTGGCCCGCCCGATCTCGAAGCAGCGCTGCGGCGTGGGCGCCGGCGGCGAGCGCTCGTCGATGCTCTCGCCCGACGCATCCGCCGCGGTCTTCAACAGCTGGTTGCCGTAGCAGTTCACGTGGAACGGCAGGATCGGGTACGGGAAGCCCCGCCGCTCCCAGTCGAGATACAGCACCGTGTTGTTGAACGAATGGGCGAGGCCCGCCGGTGCGCGCACGGCATACGCATAGGCGATGTCGAACCCGCCGTTCAGCAGCTCGCAGGCGAGCGCGCGCCCGGCCTCCTTGTGGCCGCGCAGCCCGAATTCGTGGTCCGACGGCACGCCCCACACGTTCTGCGTGGTCTTGAACGGCAGCGCCTGCGGCACGAACGGCCGGCTCGGGTATTTGTCCATCACGTAGACGCAGAACGCCGGCACGCATTCCTGCTTGAAATTTTCGTACTGGTCGTCGCCCCAGATCACCACCACGTCGGGCTTGAACGCGTCGATCTCGGCGCGCAGCTTCTTGTAGCCCGCCATCAGACGCGCCTTGTGCGCGTGCGCCGCCGTGGTGCCGTTGTCGTTGCCCCATTCGCGCACCATCTCGACCGGCCAGCGCGACTTGTCGGCATACACCGCCGCCGGGATGCGCCCGACATCGACGTTGCGCTGCAGCATCGAGCCCCAATATTCCTCCGGCACCAGCGGGCCGGGGTAATGGCTCAAGCCGATTCCGAGAATCTCAGCCATGGCGTTGCCTCCGGTTCAGGCTTCACTTTCGACGAACAGATCCTGGGGCGCAAGGCGGGTGCGGGTCAGCCCCTGCGCATGCGCGCGCGCCAGGAACCATTCCAGCGCGTTCCGGTTGGCCGCAACGCCGTAGGGCCACGGATCGTCGCCCAGCGCCGCGCGACCGTAGTCGAAATCCGCGCCATGGAACGGCAGATCGCGCGCGGGGATCGATGCCGGATCGCGCAGCATCCCGCGCTTGGCGGCATCGAACGCCGCGACGATATGGCGCGCGAGCCCTGGATTGTCGCGGTGCAGCGCTTCCCGCATCACCACGAAATGCATGATCGGGAACACCTTGGTCTGGTCCAGGAACGCGCGCTGCGCGGCCACGATATCGGCGAACGGCGAAACCACGGTGGTCGGCGCGAAATGGTTCTCGATCGCGCGCGGAAACAGCACCGCGTCGATCTCGCCGTTCTGCAGCAGCGCATCGAGCGATCCGCCGGCGCGATGCTCGACGTTGAGACCGACAGGCCAGGCGAGCGTGAAGCGCTCCGGCTGCACCGTGATCCAGGTGACCGCGTTTTGCGGCACGCCATAGACCTCGCTCAGCACCGCACGGTGCCACACCGACGAGGTCATCCAGAATTGCGGCACGCCGGCGCGCTTTCCGGCAAGCTGCCTGGGGTCCTTGATGCCCAGCTGCGGCCGCACGCCGATGCCGGATTCCAGGAACCGGCGGCCGGTGAACACCGGCAGGCCGATGATCTTCACCCCGTCGTCGCGCGCCTTCACGAAGGTGGCGAGCGACATTTCCGCGACGTCGAACTTGAGCTCCAGCATGCCGCGCGAGTTGCCGTCGACCGTGGTCGCGGTGCGCGCATCGACCTCGACGCCGTCGATCTTGGTCTTGCCGGTGAGGATCGGATCGGTGAGGGCGCCCTTTACCAGCGAGATCGTCAGTTTCATCGTGCGGATCGGGATAAGTTCGCCGTAGCCCGGCGGTTGGTGTCTTTACACCCCGCCTTATACATGGAAAAATTGTATACGCCTTGACTAATCCGCGGCTTGCGGAGGTTTCTGGGAGAACACGGCCATGCTGACCAAGCAAGAGAACCAACGTCTGACGCAAGTCGGTCCGGGAACGCCGGGCGGCGAATTGTTGCGCCGCTATTGGCAGCCCTTGTTCCCAGCCTCGGAGCTGACCGACAAGACTCCGCGCAAGCGCCTGAAGGTCATGGGCGAGGATCTGCTCGTGTTCAAGAATCCCGAAGGCGGCTACTCCTGCATCGACGAATACTGCCGCCACCGCCGCGCATCGCTGTATTACGGCTTCCTCGAGGAGGACGGCATCCGCTGCTGCTACCACGGCTGGAAATACGACCGGACCGGCCAGTGCACCGAGCAGCCGTTCGAGCCGAAGGGCTCGAAGCTGAAGGACGAGGTGCGCCTCAAGTCGTATCCGGTGCGCAAGCTCGGCGGGCTCCTGTTCACCTACATGGGCCCCGACGCGACCAAGGCGCCGCTGCTGCCGCGCTGGGATTCGCTGGTGCGCGAGGACGGCCAGCGCATCATCCAGATGCTGCCGATCCACCACTGCAACTGGCTGCAGACCCAGGAGAACACGGTCGACTCCGTGCACACCTATTATCTGCACGGCCACATGGCCGACGTGCTCGACCTCAAGCTCGACGGCGCCGCGTTCTACAAGCGCCCGATCGACAAGTACGAATGGTCGAACTGCGAATGGGGCGTCACCAAGACGCTGTGGTACGGCGGCGACAAGCCGGAGATCGAGATCCGTCCGCCGCTGATCTTCCCCAACATCCTGCGCATCCCGCAGGGCCCGATCCAGGCGATCCACTGGCGCGTGCCGATCGACGACGTCACCACCCGCATCATCTGGCTCGGCTTCCTGCCCAAGGAATTCGGCGGCAAGCCGATGAAGGAGACCGACGACGGGCCGTTCGAATACCTGCCGGACCAGCGGTTGCCCAACGGCGATTTCAAGATGGACGGGTTCTACGTGCAGGACCAGGCGGTGTGGGAGACTCAAGGGCCAGTCGCCGACCGCACGCTGGAAGTGCTCGGCACGACCGATCGCGGCATCGTCCTGTTCCGTCAGATGCTCGACGAGCAGATCGCGCTGGTGGAGCAGGGCAGGGAGCCGACCATCGCGGTGGTGCGCGATCCGGCCAAGAACAAGATGATCGCGTTCGAGGACGCCACCAAGCCGTGGGGCTCGGTCGAGCTCAGCTTCGTCAAGACCGCCTGAGCGGTCGCCGCCGCGTTGCACCGCGACGGCGCCTAACCAAGAAACGCAAAACACGTGCCCGCGACTAAGCGCGGCATCGGGGAGAACGCCATGGACCGCATTCGTATAGGCATCGCCGGCGCCGGCATCGGCTCGCTGCAGGTCGTGCCGAATCTCTTGGAGCTGAAGGACAAGGTGATGCTGACCGCGCTCGCCGACACGCGGCGCGACAACATGACCTATTACCAGGAGCTGTACGGCGCGCCGGTCAAGATGTTCGACTCGGTCGAGGAGATGTGCGCGAGCCCCGCGATCGATGCCGTGTGGGTCGCGACCCCGAACGAGTTCCACGCCGCGCACGTCATCGCCGCGGCCAACAACAAGAAGCACGTGATCTGCGAGAAGCCGATGGCGATCACGCTGGCCGAATGCCAGTCGATGGTCGCGGCAGTCGAGAAGAACGGCATCAAGTACGTGCAGGGCCATTCCAAGGTATACGACTCGCCGGTGCGCAAGCTCGGCGAGATCGCGCGCTCGGGCGAGCTCGGCCAGGTCATCCACATCCAGGCGCTCAACTGGAACGACTGGCTGATCCGCGCGCTGATGCCGCAGGAGGTCGACACCGCGCAGGGCACCGGCGTGGTGTTCCGCCAGGGCCCGCACCAGATCGACACGGTGCGGTTCATCGCCGGCGGCAAGGCGAAAAGCGTGCGCGCCATCGCCGGCCGCTGGGAGCCGAATTTCCCGAAATGCGAGGGCAACTACACCGCCTTCATCGAGTTCGAGAACGACATCCCGGCCAACCTGATGTTCGACGGCTACGGCTATTTCGACGTGACCGAGTTCACCTGGGGCATCGGCGAGGCCGGCAAGAAGCACCGCAACCCGGAATCGATCATTCCGCGCGCCCGGCCCAAGGGCCCGGTGAGCGCGGAGGAGAAATACGGCCTGGTGCGCACCGGCAACCCGTACGGCTACGGCGCCGGCGGCGGCTGGGAGCCGACCGCGCCGCAGCAGCAGCCGTTCTACGGGCTGGTGATGGTGACCTGCGAGAAGGGCGTCATGCGCGTGTCGCCCAACGGGCTCTACATCTACGACCAGAACGGCCGCCGCGAGGTGCCGTGCCCCTCGACGCCGCATCGCGCGGCCGAGCTGATCGAGCTGTGGGAGGCGCTGAACTACGACCGGCCGACGCTCCTGGACGCACGCTGGGGCATGGCGACCACGGAAATCTGCCTCGGCATCCTGCAGTCCTCGAAGGAGCGGCGCGACATCCCGCTGCAGCACCAGACCCGCGCGCCGGTGTTCGAGCCGCTGGTCGCCCCGGCCGCCGCGCAGTAGCTCCTCGTCTCGCGTGTCATTCCCGCTTTCGCGGGGACGACAAAAAAGAAATTGAACCGCAGAGACGGTGAGACGCAGAGAAGGAAAAAACCTTCTTCCTCTTTCTATCTCTGCGTCCTCACTGCCTCTGCGGTTTGTTTACCTTGCGACCGTTCGTGCTGTGTCGAAGCACGAACGATCGCACAACGCCATTCCATAAACCGTGTCACCCCCGCGCAAGCGGGGGTCCACACTTAAATCTGTCGCGCTGATGGTAAAGTGTGGGTCCGCTTTCGCGGGGACGACAACCGGATTAGGTATCCCCCGGTTATCGGCACCGCCCAGCCAACCCCGTTCTCGTTGGAATACCGCCCGAGTCGAACGCGGGCCGGTTTGTTGGGCCTCTGCCCACAACGTTGGGCTTGCGCCCACCGCCGGAATGTAAGATTAGAAAAGCCGTTCTGCATCTACCGGCGGCCTGAACGCGCTCCAATCGGCCGCCCGGTTGGGGCAAGGAGTGCGTCATGGAATCCGCGGCACCGCCGCGTGCAAGCCGAACCTCCGCCGAGCGCGGCATGCGCGTATCGTTCGAGTTCTTTCCGCCCAAGACGGCGGAAATGGAGACGGCGCTGTGGCAGGCGATCGGCCGGCTGGCGCCGCTGTCACCCTCGTTCGTGTCGGTCACCTACGGCGCCGGCGGCTCCACGCGCCAGCGCACGCACGCGACGGTAAAGCGCATCCTGGCCGAAACGCCGCTCACGCCGGCGGCGCACCTCACCTGCGTCGCGGCATCGCGCGATGAGATCGACGGGGTGGTTCGGGAATACTGCGCCGCGGGCGTGAAGCACATCGTGGCTTTGCGCGGCGACCCGCCGGAAGGCCCCGGCACCCGCTACGCGCCGCACCCGCAGGGCTATCGCAACGCCGCCGAATTGGTGGCCGGCATCAAGCGGATCGCCGATATCGAGGTCTCGGTCGCGGCGTATCCGGAGAAGCATCCCGACAGCGCCGATTTCGACGTCGATCTCGCGATGCTCGAGGCCAAGGTCGACGCCGGCGCGAGCCGCGCCATAACCCAGTTCTTCTTCGAGACCGACGACTATCTGCGTCTGATCGATCGTGTGCGCGCGCGCGGAATTTCCGTGCCGGTGGTGCCGGGCATCCTGCCGGTGCAGAATTTCACCCAGGCGAAGGGTTTCGCGGCGCGCTGCGGCGCCTCGATCCCGGCCTGGCTCGCCAAGCGGTTCGACGGGCTGGAGAACGATCCGGCCACCCGCCAGCTGGTGGCCGAGACCACCGCGGCCGAGCAGGTGCTCGACCTGGTCGACCACGGCGTGAACGAATTCCATTTCTACACGATGAACCGCGCGGACCTGGTGTACGCGATCTGCCACTTGCTGGGCCTCAGGCCCGATCCGGCCAAAACCGTCGCCGCGAAAGTTGCCTAGCATGACGCGTGCAGTTTCCCCGGTTGAACAGACGATCCGCCGCCTCGCCGCCGAGCGCATCCTGGTGCTCGACGGCGCCATGGGCACCATGATCCAGGAGCTGAAGCTGGACGAGGGTGCGTTCCGCGGCGCGCGGTTCGACGCGTGGAACCGCGAGGTGCGCGGCAACAACGACCTGCTGAACATCACGCGCCCGGGCGCGATCCGCGACCTGCATCTGGCCTATTTGCGCGCCGGCGCCGACATCATCGCCACCAACACCTTCTCCTCGACCGCGATCGCGCAGGCGGATTACGGCATGTCGGATGCCGCCCACGAGTTGAACGTGGAGGGCGCGCGGCTCGCCCGCGAAGCCGCCGACACGGTGCAGCGCGAGGACGGCAGGCCGCGGTTCGTCGCCGGCGCGGTCGGCCCGACCAACCGCACCGCCTCGATCTCGCCCGACGTCAGCAACCCCGGTTTCCGCGCGATCACATTCGATCAGCTGAAGGACGCCTATGCCGCTCAGATGCGCGGGCTTCTCGAAGGCGGCGCCGACCTGCTGCTGGTCGAGACCATCTTCGACACGCTGAACGCCAAGGCCGCGATCTACGCGCTGTCGCAGATTTCCGAGGAGCGCGGCGCGCCGGTGCCGGTGATGATCTCCGGCACCATCACCGACCGGTCGGGGCGGCTGCTGTCGGGCCAGACGCCGGAAGCGTTCTGGAACTCGGTCAGCCATGCGTCGCCGCTGTCGATCGGGTTCAACTGCGCGCTGGGCGCCCGGGAGATGCGCGCCCACGTCGCCGACATCGGGCGGGTCGCCGATACGCTGGTCTGCGCCTACCCCAACGCCGGGCTGCCGAACGCCTTCGGCGGCTACGACGAGGGGCCGGACCAGATGTCCGGGCTGGTCGGCGAGTTCGCCGCATCGGGCCTGGTCAACATCGTCGGCGGCTGCTGCGGCACGACGCCGGCGCACATCCGCGCGATCGCGCGTGCGGTCGACGGCACGGCGCCGCGGCAGATCCCGCGGGCATTGCCCCGGCTGCGGCTGTCGGGGCTCGAATCCTTCACCCTCTCGCGCGAAATCCCGTTCGTGAACATCGGCGAGCGCACCAACGTCACCGGCTCGGCCAAGTTCCGCAAGCTGGTCAGCGCCGGCGACTACCCGGGCGGGCTGGCGGTGGCGCGCGACCAGGTCGAGAACGGCGCCCAGATCATCGACGTCAACATGGACGAAGGCCTGCTCGATTCCGAGCAGGCGATGACCACGTTCCTGAACCTGGTGGCGGCCGAGCCCGACATCGCGCGCGTGCCGGTGATGGTCGATTCATCCAAGTTCTCGGTGATCGAGGCCGGGCTGAAATGCCTGCAGGGCAAGCCCGTGGTGAACTCGATCTCGCTGAAGGAGGGCGAGGCGGAGTTCATCGCCCGCGCGCGCGAGGTGCGCCGCCATGGCGCTGCGGTCGTGGTGATGGCGTTCGACGAGCAGGGCCAGGCCGACACGTTCGAGCGCAAGACCGCGATCTGCCGGCGCGCCTACGACATCCTGGTGAACCAGGTCGGCTTCCCGCCGGAAGACATCATCTTCGATCCGAACATCTTCGCGATCGCGACCGGCATGGAGGAGCACAACGGCTACGGCGTTGCGTTCATCGAAGCATCGCGCTGGATCCGCGAGCATTTGCCGCACGCGCACATCTCCGGCGGGGTCTCGAACCTGTCGTTCGCCTTTCGTGGCAACGAGCCGGTGCGCCAGGCGATGCACTCGGTGTTCCTGTACCACGCGATCAAGGCTGGCATGGATCTCGGCATCGTCAACGCCGGCCAGATCGCGGTGTACGACAACCTCGATCCCGAGCTGCGCGAGCATTGCGAGGACGCGATCCTCAACCGGCGTCCCGACGCGGCCGAGCGGCTGCTGGCGCTGGCCGAGCGCTACCGCGGCAAGGGCGTGGCGGCGAGGGAAGTGGATATTGCCTGGCGCGACTGGCCGGTCGCCAAGCGGCTGACCCATGCGCTGGTGCACGGCATCACCGACTTCATCGAGGTGGATGTCGAGGAGGCGCGGCGCGCCGCCGACAAGCCTTTATCCGTGATCGAAGGGCCGCTGATGGACGGCATGAACACCGTCGGCGACCTGTTCGGCTCGGGCAAGATGTTCCTGCCCCAGGTGGTGAAGTCGGCCCGCGTGATGAAGCAGGCCGTCGGCTACCTGATGCCGTACATGGAGCAGGAGAAGGAAGGCAGCGCGGCGAAGACCGCCGGCAAGGTGCTGCTCGCCACGGTGAAAGGCGACGTGCACGACATCGGCAAGAACATCGTCGGCGTGGTCTTGCAGTGCAACAACTACCAGGTGATCGACCTCGGCGTGATGGTGCCGGCGGCCAAGATCCTGGAGACCGCCAAGGCGGAGAAGGTCGACATCGTCGGGCTCTCCGGCCTCATCACGCCGTCGTTGGACGAGATGTGCCTGGTGGCGGCCGAGATGGAGCGCCAGGGCTTCGACGTGCCGCTCTTGATCGGCGGCGCGACCACGAGCCGCGTGCACACCGCCGTCAAGATCCATCCGAACTACCGCCGCGGCCAGACCATCCATGTGAACGATGCCAGCCGCGCGGTCGGGGTTGCGCAGTCGCTGATGTCGGTGAACGCGCGCGGCGGTTATGTCGCGCGCATCCGCGAGGAGTACGCGCGGGTCGCCGAGTCGCATCACCGCGGCGAGGACGACAAGCGCCGGCTGCCGCTGGCCGATGCGCGGGCCAATGCGCTCAAGCTCGATTGGGCAGGCTACACGCCGCCCAAGCCCGGCTTCCTCGGCACCCGGCTGCTGGTCGATTATCCGCTCGCCGAGCTGGTCGATTACATCGACTGGACGCCGTTCTTCGCCACCTGGGAGCTCGCCGGCCGATTCCCGGCAATCCTGGAGGACGAGAAGGTCGGGGCGGCGGCGCGCGCGGTGTATGCCGACGCGCGCGCGATGCTGGACAAGATCGTCGCCGAGCGCTGGTTCAGCGCCAGCGCGGTCGCCGGATTCTGGCCGGCCAACGCCGAGGGCGACGACATCGTGGTGTTCGGCGACGATACCCGCACGTCGGAGATCGCGGTCCTGCACACGCTGCGTCAGCAGCTGCCGCGGCGCGAGGGCCGCGCCAACCTGGCGCTGGCCGACTACGTCGCGCCGCGCGGGGTGCCGGACTATGTCGGCGCGTTCGTGGTCACCGCCGGCATCGGCGAGGATGTGGTCGCCGACCGGTTCAAGCGCGCCAACGACGATTACTCCTCGATCATGGTGAAGGCGCTGGCCGATCGGCTGGCCGAGGCGTTCGCCGAGCGGCTGCATCAGCGCGTGCGCAAGGAGTTCTGGGGCTACGCCGCCGACGAGACCATCGCCAACGCCGGGCTGATCGCGGAGGCCTACCGCGGCATCCGGCCGGCGCCTGGCTATCCGGCGCAGCCCGAGCACAGCGAGAAGGCGACCCTCATGCGGCTCCTCGGCGGCGGCAAGGACGTCGGCGTGATGCTCACCGAGAGCTTCGCCATGTGGCCCGGCGCATCGGTGTGCGGCCTGTATTTCAGCCATCCGAAAGCCGAATATTTCGGCGTCGGCAAGATCGAGCGCGACCAGGTCGAGGACTACGCGCGGCGCAAGGGCTGGACGGTGGCGGAGGCCGAGAAGTGGCTGGCGCCGATCCTCAACTACATCCCCGGCGCGCCCCGCACCGCCGCGGCGTAGCGAGCGCCACCAGTTCCGCTTATTCCAAATAAATGTCGTCCCCGCGCAAGCGGGGACCCACACTTGTCCCGGTCACATAGAGGTAAGTGTGGATTCCCGCTTACGCGGGAATGACACCTTTGACTTAGGAGGCGTGTTCGGTCTTCAGCCACACCGCGCCGCGGCCGCGCCATCACGCCGCGATGCGCGACAGCAGCTTCAGCACCGCTTCGCGCCTGACGGGGCGCGCCGGATCGCGCGAACCGTTGCCGCCGATCGCTGCCAGCTTGCCCTCGGCATAGGCGGTGATCACGCCCGGATGGATGTAGCTCTTGCGGCACACCGCGGGCGTGTTGCCCAGCACGCCCGCCACCGCCTTCACGCAGTCGGCGACGATGCGCTTGGCTTCGGTCTCGCTCTCGGCCGCCGGCTGGGCGGCGAGCGCCTGCACCGCAAGCCGGGTCGCCGCCCAGGTGCGGAAGTCCTTGGCGGTGAAGTCCTGGCCGGCGATCTCCTGCAGGTAGCCGTTGACGTCGTTGGAATCGATCGTCTGATGGACGCCGTTCTCGTCGGTGTACTGGAACAGCCGCTGGCCAGGCAGGTCCTGGCACGAGCGCACGATCTTGGCCAGCCGGCGGTCCTTGAGGTCGACCTCCACCTCCTTGCCGCTCTTGGCGCGGAAGGCGAAGCGGATTTCCGATCCAGCCACGTCGGCATGCCGCTTGCGCAAGGTGGTGAGCCCGAAGCTTTTGTTGGCCTCGGCATATCTGTCGTTGCCAACCCGGATCAGCGTGGTTTCCAGCAGGAACACCACCGCGGCCAGCACCTTGGTCTTGATGAGGCCCGGCGCCGACAGGTCGGCCTTCACCCGCCGGCGGATTTTCGGCAGCGCGGCCGCGAACTCGGCCATCCGCTCGAACTTGGATTCATCCCGCACCGCACGCCAGCGCGGGTGGTAGCGATACTGCTTGCGGCCGCGCTGGTCGATGCCGGTCGCCTGCAGGTGCCCGTTCGGCTTGGCGCAGATCCAGACATCGATATAGGCCGGCGGGATCGCAAGCGCGCGGATGCGCTGCAAAACATCGGCGACGCGGATCGCCTGGCCCACGGGATCCCGGTAGGAAAACCATTTGCCGCGCCTGTGACGGGTGATTCCGGTTTCGGTGTCCGATACATAGACTAGGCGGGCGGCCTTCAGCTCGGCCGCCGGCGCGCCTGCCGGCGTGAGTTTGGTCTCTTTTGCCACGGCCTTGCATCAACTCCGCAGTTGCAACACGCGTTTTGCTGCCGGTCGGGCGTCGTATTTGGGCGGACCGGGGGGGCCCACGCCAAATAATCCGCGCTCGGCCGATTGACCGCGCCGATTGTCGCGCCACATTGGAAAATAAAAGGTGAACATTCCTGGGGAGCGTGTGATGACCGACCAGACGCGGATTACGCAGTGGCGGTTCAAGGCGGAAGAGCTCCGCACCCTGAGCGACGTGATGAAGGTGCAGGCGGCGCGCGAGTCCATGGCGCGGACCGCGGCGCAGTGGGACCGGATGGCCGAGAACGCCGAGTTCGGCAACCGGTTCGCCGCCGACGACCGGCTGCCGCACTTTCCGGATTTCGCTCCGCCGAACTGAGTTCGGCCGCGCCTAGCCTATTTGTCGCCCCCGCGACCACGCGCCGCGCTGCGGCGTTCTGTACTCGCCCTCGCGCGCCGAAACTGCCTTGCGGTGCTGCGCCAATTCCCCGACAGTGCGCCGATAATTCGTGCAGGGAGACCAGATGCCAGAGCTACCGCGTTTGAACGGGGTGATCCGCGCGCTCGAGCAGGGCAACAACAGCGGCGTCGCGTTCACCACCTTCGCCCAGGCCGACGTCGAGGGCACGCTCGCCTACGCCACCTCGAAGTACGACGGCATCGTGTTCGAGATGGAGCACAACCCGTGGGACGTGCGGGCTCTGCGCGATTGTCTTCAGTATCTGCTCAACCGCCGGTTGATCGCGACCTCGGGCTCTGTGGCGCCCGCCGTGACGCCAATCGTGCGCATCCCGCCCAATGGCGGCGAGATGAACCAGGCTTATGCCAAGCAGGCGCTCGACCTCGGCTGCTACGGCGTGGTGTGGCCGCATATCTCGACCGCCGAGCAGGCCTACAACGCGGTCGCGGCGTGCCGCTACCCGCGGCTGAAGACCGCGCCGCGCTATGAGCCGGCCGGCATCCGCGGCGACGGCCCCACGGGCGCGGTGCGCTACTGGGGCGTGACCCAGCCGGACTATTACAGCCGCGCCGACGTATGGCCGCTCGACCCGCAGGGCGAGATCCTGGTCATCCTGATGATCGAGGACACCGTCGGCATCGCCAACCTCGAGGACATGCTGAAGCGCGTGCCCGGCATCGGCGTGCTGCTGATCGGCGAGGGCGACCTGTCCCAGGAACTCGGCTTCCCGCGCCAGTACGAGCATCCCGAGGTGCTGCGCCACATGGCCGAGGTGCTGCGCGTCGCCAAGGCCCGCAACGTGCCGGTCGGCCACCCGCATGTCGATGCCAAGAACGTCGAGCGCATCCTGAAGGAGGGCTACCGCTTCCTGATGACGGCGCCGACCCGCAGCTACGCCGGGCTCGACAAGGGCCGCGAGCTTACCGGCCGGAAATAATGACAGGGACGCACACATGATCATCGACTGCCACGGCCACTACACCACCTCGCCCAAGGAGCTGCAGGATTACCGCGACGCCCAGATCAAGGGCATCGAGGGCGGCGGCTGGAAGCCGATGAAGCACGACCTGAACAAGCGCGTCTCCGATCAGCAGATCCGCGACTCGGTGGAGGGCGCGCAGCTCAAGCAGCAGCGCGAACGAGGGACGGACCTGACTATCTTTTCGCCACGGGCAGCAGGCATGGCGCACCACATCGGCGATGCCGCGGTCAGCGAGCATTGGACCGAGGCGTGCAACGACATGGTGCAGCGCGTGGTCACGCTGTACCCGAAGAATTTCGTCGGCGTGTGCCAGCTGCCGCAATCGCCCGGCGTCAACCCGAAGAACTGCATCAAGGAGCTGGAGCGCTGCGTCAACCAGCTCGGCTTCATCGGCTGCAACCTCAATCCCGATCCGGCCGGCGGCTACTGGACCGACCCGCCGCTGATCGACAAATGGTGGTACCCGCTGTACGAGAAGCTGTGCGAGCTGGACGTGCCGGCGATGATCCACGTCTCGTCGTCGAAGAACCCGAACTTCCATTTCACCGGCGCGCACTACATCTGCGGCGACACCACCGCGTTCATGCAGCTCGTCACCGCCGATCTGTTCAAGGATTTCCCGACGCTGCGCTTCATCATCCCGCACGGCGGCGGCGCGGTGCCGTTCCACTGGGGGCGCTATCGCGGCCTGGCGCAGGACATGAAGAAGCCGCCGCTCACCGACTACGTCATGAAGAACGTGTGGTTCGACACCTGCGTCTACCACCAGCCGGGCATCGACATGATGCTGAAGGTGATCCCGGCCGACAACATCCTGTTCGCATCCGAGATGGTGGGCGCGGTGCGCGGCGTCGATCCCACCACCGGCTTCAACTACGACGACACCAAGCGCTACATCGACGCGGCGCAGATCAGCGCCGCCGACAAGCAGAAGATCTTCGAGGGCAACGCGAGGAAGGTGTTCCCGCGGCTCGCCAAGTCCGCCGCGATGGCGGGCTAGCCATGCTTCGCGGGCGGCATCACCCCCACCCCGTTGGATCGCGTTGCGATCCAACCCCCCATCGAGGGGGAGGGGGGTTCTTTTTATTTCCCTCCC
>Ga0209640_10003550_pt1 | contig 13618 bp, 12 predicted proteins | sample RifCSP10_1_FD_184018 | JGI IMG/M metagenome (GOLD analysis project Ga0209640, IMG submission 184018) | Soil microbial communities from Rifle, Colorado - Rifle CSP2_sed 10_1 (SPAdes) (version 2) | ecosystem: Environmental > Terrestrial > Deep subsurface > Rock core/Sediment | place: Rifle...
CATCGGCTCGCTGCTCTACATCGCAGGACTTTTGCTGACCGATATCTCGTACACGCTGGTCGACCCGCGCGTGAGGCTCGCCTGATGCCGTTCCAGGCCGTCGTATTGTGGACCGACTGGCTGGTTTACCTGCTGGTGCTGGTCATCGTCGCGACTACGGTCTACGTGCGTGCCAAGGAGCATCTGCGCGCGCCGTGGCGGCGCGTTGCGCAATCCGTGAGCGGCATGATCGGGCTCGTGGTGCTGCTGGTGTTCGTCGCCGCCGGGTTGGTCGATTCGGTGCACTTCCGGCCGCGGCTTGCGATGAGCGACCCCAATGCCAAAGTTGCCTACGCAGTCGAAGTGTTGAGCGTGCTCGACCTCGTGCTCGAGCCGCTGCGCACGCGGCGTGAGAAAACCTATTCAGCGCCGCTGGCAACTCACCTGTACGCCAAGGAGATGATAGAACTGCCCGATGGCGGTCAGGCGCGGGAATTCCCGCGCCTCAAATACGGCGGCGCTCAGTTGCAGGACCCGGAGCGCGATTGGGCCGGCGACATCGCGCGCACGGCACTCGGCGGCGTCGCGGGCGGAGCCGTCGTCTGGCTGCTGCTCGGATTGCTGGCTGTCACGGCCGCCGCGCGCGGCAGCGGCGCGAAGTTCAGCCAGGCGTGGCAGCGGCTGTGGCGCGGCGAGACGGAGGTGCCGTGGCACGCGATTCTGTTGACGTTGCTGATATTCTGCGCGCTCGGCGGAGCAACCATCGCGCTGGCCGCCCAATACCACGTTCTCGGCACCGATAAAGTCGGACAGGATGTGCTCTATCAGGTGCTTAAGAGCATCCGCACCGCGCTCGTGATCGGCACATTGACGACCCTGGTGATGCTGCCGTTCGCGATTGCGCTCGGCATCGCCGCGGGATATTTCGGCGGCTGGGTCGACGATGCGATCCAGTATGCCTATACCACGCTCAACTCGATTCCGGGCGTGCTGCTGATCGCGGCCGCAGTGCTGATGATGCAGGTCTATATCGACGGCCATCCCGAGCTGTTTCCGACCGCCGCGCAGCGCGCGGATCTGCGGCTGCTGTTCCTGTGCATCATCCTCGGTGTTACCAGCTGGACCGGGCTGTGCCGGCTGCTGCGGGGCGAGGCGCTCAAGCTGAAAGAGCTCGAATACATCCAGGCCGCGCATGCCTTCGGCGTGCGCCATCACCGCATCATTACGCGCCACATCCTGCCCAACGTGATGTACATCGTGCTGATTACGGTGGTGATGGAATTCAGCGGCCTGGTGCTGGCGGAAGCAGTGCTGTCGTACGTCGGCGTCGGCGTCGACCCGTCGATGAACAGCTTCGGCACCATGATCAACAACGCGCGGCTCGAGATGGCGCGGGAACCCATGGTATGGTGGTCGCTCGCTGCGGCGTTCGTGTTCATGGTGACGTTGGTGTTAGCGGCCAATCTGTTCGCGGATAGCGTGCGCGATGCGTTCGACCCGCGCGTGCGAATGATCAGCCCGCTGACCGCAAAGAAGCGAAGACGCGAAAGTTTGGCAAGCCATGAAACGTGATCTGCCGCTGCTGAAAATCGAGAACCTGTCGACCTGGCTCGACACCCAGGATGCCGTGGTGCGCGCGATCGAGGGGCTGTCGCTCGAGATCGGCCGCGGCGAGACCTTCGCGCTGCTCGGAGAATCGGGCTGCGGCAAATCGATGACGGCATTGTCCGTGATGCGGCTGCTGCCCGATGCCGGGCAAGTCGTCAGCGGCTCGGTCGAGCTCGCCGGCGAGGATCTGCTGCGCAAACCCGAGACCGCGATGCGGGATATCCGCGGGCGCCGCGTAGCGATGATCTTCCAGGAGCCGATGCTGAGCCTGAATCCGGTGATGACGGCCGGCGCGCAGATCGCCGAGACGCTCGAGCGGCATACCGGGCTTGCCGGCGCGGCGCTCACGGCACGCGTGATCGAGCTCTTGAACGCGGTCGGCATTCCCGATCCGGCGCGGCGCCGTACCGAATATCCGTTCCAGCTGTCGGGCGGCATGAAACAGCGCGTGATGATCGCGATGGCGCTCGCGTGCGATCCCGAGCTGCTGATCGCGGACGAGCCGACCACCGCGCTCGATGTCACGATCCAGGCGCAGATCCTCGACCTGCTGCGCGAGCTGCAGAAAACGACCGGCATGTCGGTATTGCTGATCACGCACGATCTCGCGGTGGTCGCTGAAATGGCGCAGCGCGTCGCGGTCATGTACGCGGGTGAAATCGTCGAGTCCGCGTCGCGCGAGCAGTTTTTCAGAACGCCTGCCCACCCGTATTCGCGCAAGCTGTTCGACTCGCTGCCCGGCAACCACCGCCGTGGCGAGACGCTGGCGGTGATTCGCGGCAGCGTGCCGCCGCTGACGGGTGAATTCGTGGGTTGCCGCTTCGCCGAGCGTTGCGATCATGCGTGGGAGTTGTGCCGCCGCGTGGCGCCGCCGTGGTACGAGGTTGGCGACGGGCAGGGGGCGAGGTGCCATTTATTCGCCGCGGACGCGGCGAGTGCAAAGTTCAGAGTGCCGAGTGCCGAGTTGAAAAACATCGAGCCTCCAGCGCCAGAGAAAACACTAATCACTAATCACTCATCACTAATCACTGGTCCGCTACTGCAGGTCGAGGACCTTAAAGTACACTTTCCGATCCGCAGCGGCGTGCTGCAGCGCGTAACCGGCAACGTCAAGGCGGTCGACGGCGTTTCGCTGGCGATTGCCGCCGGACGTACGTTGGGCCTCGTCGGCGAGTCGGGCTGCGGCAAGACCACCGTAGGCAAAGGCATCCTGCGCCTCACCGAACCGACCGGCGGGCGCGTGCTGTTTGCCGGAGAGGACCTGGCACGCCTGACACGCGCCGAGCTGCGTGCCAGGCGCAACCAGGTGCAGATCATCTTCCAGGACCCTTACGCGTCGCTCAACCCGCGCATGCGGGTGGTTGAAATCATCGAGGAAGGCATGGTGGCGCTCGGGGTCGGGGCTGATGCGGCCGACTGCTCGCGGCGCATCGACGCGCTGCTGGTTGAAGTCGGGCTCGCGCCCGAGATGAAGCAGCGCTATCCCCACGAATTTTCAGGCGGACAGCGCCAGCGCATCGCGATCGCGCGCGCGTTGTCCGTAGAGCCGCGGCTCATCATCTGCGATGAGCCGACCAGCGCGCTCGACGTGTCGGTGCAGGCGCAGATCCTGAACCTGCTCAAGTCGCTGCAGGACAAAATGGGGCTCGCCTACCTGTTCATCACGCACAACATCTCGGTAGTCGAGTTTCTTGCCCACGAGGTCGCGGTGATGTACCTGGGCCGCATCGTCGAGACCGGCAGCGTCGATGAGGTGCTGAAGTCACCCCGGCACCCGTATACGCGCGCGCTGCTCTCGGCAGTCCCGGTGATCGATCCCGCGGCGCGGCGCGAGACGATCCGCCTGAAAGGCGATTTGCCGTCGCCGGTCAACCCGCCGGCGGGCTGCTATTTCCATCCGCGCTGTCCGCAGGTCATGGCCGAATGCCGCGAGCGCTATCCGCAGCGCACGCAGCTCACCGCGACGCACGCGGTGCATTGCCATCTCTATTAAGCGGGTACGTAGAACGCGCTGCTCAGCGCGGATTTTGCGCGAGCACGATTGCTTTCGGGCTGCTGGTTGCGGTCTTCTTAGTGGTTACGGCGGGTTTCTTAGTGGTTACGGCGGGTTTCTTGGCGGTCTTGCGCGTCAGTACGGCCTTGACCGTGTTTCCCTTGCGCTTCTGTGCGGCCTTGACCGTGTTTCCCTTGCGCGACGCCTGCGCGTACTTGCCGGCTTTCTTCGGCGCCTTGGCGACCGCGACCTGCGGCGCCGGCAGGTCGGGAAGGTGCGGCACTGCGCCGACGCCGCCCGGCACCAGCAGCATCGAGCCGGGGCCGACGCGGCGCTTGCCGGTGATACTGTTGATCTGCCTCAATTGCGCGACGCTGATGCGATGGCGCGCCGCGACGCGGTCGATGTTGTCGCCCGCTTTCAGTTTATAGGTTTGCCACGATACCAGCGGCTGTTCGTTACTTTCGAGGTTGGAGCGGAAGGTGTCGGCTCTGTCGGTCGGCAGCAGCAGCGTCAGCTCGCCGTTGGCGCGGATCACCGGCCGGCTGTACGCGGGATTGAGCGAGACGAATTCCTCGATCGACACGTCGGCAAGCTTGGCCGCGAGTTTGACGTCGATGTGCTTGGTGGTGGTGACCGCGACGAAGTAGGGCTGGTTCAGCACCTCGGCGAGTTCGATGCCGTATCGCGCCGGGTTGGCGATGAGGTTCTTCACCGCCTGCAGCTTGGGTATGTAATAGCGCGTCTCGAGCGGCATGCTCAGGCTCAGGTAATCGGCGGGCAAGCCATGGGCGAGGTTTTTGGCGATCGCCCGTGCCACCGCGTTTTCGCCCCAGTTGTAGGCGGCAAGCGCCAAGTCCCAGCTGCCGAACATGTCGTAGAGCTTTTCGAGGTAATCGAGCGCGGCGGTGGTCGCGGCCATCACGTCACGCCGCCCGTCGTACCAGAAGTTCTGCTGCAGCCCGTAGCGCTTGCCGGTCTCGGGAATGAACTGCCAGATTCCGGACGCGTGCGCCCGCGAATAGGCGACCGGATTGTAGGCGCTCTCGATGATCGGCAGCAGCGCGATTTCGCTCGGCATGCCGCGCTTTTCGACTTCCTCGACGATGTGGTAGAGGTAACGGCTGCTGCGCGCGACTGTGCGCTTGATATAATCGGGGCGGCTGGCGAACCATTCTTCCTGCTCGCGCACCAGCGAAGTCGCGATGCCGGGAAGTCCGAAGCCGTTGCGGATACGCTGCCACAGGCTGGTCGGCGTGGTCGTCAAATCCATGAGGGTCGGGACTGGTGACGCCGGCGCGCTGCTTGCAGCGGGTAGCTCTACGCTCGGGATTTCGTCGGCGCTCAGGTTACTGTCAAACGGGGAGCTGGGCGGTGCGATCGGCCACGCGGGCGGAACGTCGTCGGCCGCCGTTGCTGTCCACGCCGCCGGCTCAACAGGCGCAATTTCGGCGGCGAACAACCACGGGGAGTGAATGACGAGTCCGGCGGTGATCAGCAGGGCCTTGCGGTAAAGCTGCATCAGCTGGAGCTCGTTCTTGTTGAAACGCGGCTATGGTAACCAGCCCGCCGTCGGCGAGTCAAGCTGATCTTCCACGAAAATCAACGCGAAAGGCGTTGTGGTTCAGCGGAAATTATTTTTCCAGTCACGGATGGCGCCCAGCACGCTGACCGGATCCTTGAGCGGCCTGCCCGCGTAGTGGCTGGCGGCTGCGATCACTCCGGGCTGGTCGCAGCGCAAGAACGGGTTGGCGGCTTTTTCCGCGCCTATCGTCGACGGCAAAGTCGGCTCATCCCGGGCACGCAATGCGCTCGCTGCCTGCTCCCATTGAGCGAGCTGCGGGTTCGCCGCATCGGCAACCTTGGCGAACCGGATATTGGACAGCGTGTACTCGTGGCCGCAATAGACGCCGGTAGCATCGGGCAGCGCCGCGAGCTTGGCGAGCGAGTCATGCATCTGCTGCGGCGTGCCTTCGAATAGCCGCCCGCAGCCGCACGCGAACAGCGTGTCGCCGCAGAACAGCATGCCAGCGCCGTAAAATGCGATGTGGCTGCGGGTATGGCCGGGGATTTCGAACACCGAGAATTCGATCCCGAATTCGGCGAGCGCAAAACGCTCGCCTTCGCGCAACCCCCGGCTGATGGTCGGAATGCGCTCGTCGTACGGTCCGTAGACCGGCGCCGGATAGTGGCGCAGCAGCCCGGTGTTGCCGCCGACGTGGTCGGCGTGATGATGGGTGTTGAGGATCGCGGTGAGCTGCAGTTGTTCTGCGCGCAGGTAATCGAGCACCGGGTTTGCATCGCCCGGATCGACTACCGCGGCGTTGCCGCCGAGGCGCAGCACCCAGATGTAATTGTCCTGAAATGCGCGGACCGGAACAACGCGGAGCTCGTTCATGTCGGAATTCCTGCTGCGGAATCGTGCACAGGCCGTATCTTTGTTTTAAACTGCGCGCATGTCAATGCTGAGCGCCACGCAAGCAGCGCCACAATCGCCGGGGGAGTGGTTTGCATCTCCGCTCGGGCGGTATCTGCTCGAGTGCGAGCACCGCTACGTCGATCAGGCAGTCGCCGACGTGTTCGGCTTCAACGCGCTGCAGCTCGGGCTGCCCGGGCACGACTTTCTGCGCGCGAGCCGCATCCCGCTCAAATGCGGGATTGCGCCGTCCGGCCCGGTTGCGCTGCGCGCCGAATTTCGCGATCTGCCGATCGCGAGCAACAGCATCGATCTGCTGTTGCTGCCGCACGCGCTCGAATTCAGCGAACACCCGCATCAGATCCTGCGCGAGGTGCGGCGCGTCTTGATGCCCGAGGGCCACGCCGTGATCGCGTGCTTCAATCCGTGGAGCCTGTGGGGACTGCGGCGCCTGTTCAGCCGCGCGCGCGGCGCTTATCCGTGGCGCGGGCGCTTCATCAACCTGCCGCGGCTCAAGGACTGGCTGGCGTTGCTCGAACTCGAGATCGTCGCCGGCCGGATGGGATGCTATCTGCCGCCGTGCACGCAGGACAAATGGATCGAGCATTTCCGTTTCATGGAAGCGGCCGGTGACCGGTGGTGGCCGATCGCGGGTGGGGTCTATTTCCTGCACGTGGTGAAGCGCGTGCGCGGCATGCGTGTCATCATGCCGATGTGGCGCGAACAGCTCGCGCGCAAACGCAATCTCGCGGTGGTGCCCAAGGCGAGCGACAGCGACGAGCCGATCGCCGCGCGCGAATCGATCAAGAGCCAATGAGCGAGGTGGTAGAGGTCTATACGGACGGCGCCTGCAAGGGCAATCCGGGGGTCGGCGGCTGGGGCGTGCTGCTCAGGTATGGTGTGCGCACGCGCGAGCTGTGCGGCGGCGAAGCGCATACCACCAATAACCGCATGGAGTTGACTGCTGTCATCCGCGCGCTCGAGGCCTTGAAACGTCAGTGCCGCGTCAGGCTGCACACGGATTCAAAGTACGTCCAGCAGGGCATCACGGCCTGGATCCACGACTGGAAAAAGCGTGGTTGGAAAACCGCCGCCAAAAAGCCCGTCAAGAACGAGGATTTGTGGCGCCGGCTCGACGCGCTCGCGTGTGAGCATGAAATCGAGTGGCTTTGGGTGAAAGGCCACGCCGGCCACGATGGCAACGAGCGCGCCGATGAGCTGGCCAATCGAGGCGTAGAGACAGTGAAAGGTGACGGTAACTGGTGATTAGTGATTAGTAATTGGTGATTAGCAAAAACAGATTTGCCCAGTCACCAGTCACCAATCACCAGTCACGGCTTTTGACACCAATCACCAATCACCAATCACGGCCTTATGCGGCAGATCATTCTCGATACTGAAACCACCGGCCTCGATCCCAATCTCGGCCATCGTGTGATCGAGCTCGCGGCGGTCGAAATCGTCGACCGGCGCCTGACCGGCAATCATTTCCATCGCTACATCAATCCCGAGCGCGCGAGCGACGAGGGCGCGCTGCAGGTGCACGGATTGAGCGAGGAATTCCTGCGCGACAAGCCGAAGTTCCGCGACATCGTCAACGAATGGCTCGACTTCGTTAGCGGCGCCGAGCTGGTCATCCACAACGCGCCGTTTGATACCGGGTTTCTGAACCGCGAGCTCGATTTGCTCGACCTGAAGCCGATCAGTGAATATTGCGCGACCATCGTCGATACGCTGCAGATGGCGCGCGAGCTGCATCCGGGCAAGAAAAACAACCTCAACGCACTCTGCGAACGCTACCAGATCGACAACTCGACGCGCACGCTGCACGGCGCGCTGCTCGACGCCAATCTGCTGGCCGCAGTCTATCTCGCGATGACGCGCGGCCAGGACAGCCTGATCATGGAGATCGAGCCGACACCGCAGGCGGCCAAGGCAACCCGACTGGCCGCCGGCAAGCTCGAACTGATCGTGATCGCCGCCAGTGCCGAAGAGCTTGCCGACCACGCGCGGCAGCTCGCCGAGATCGACCGCGCGAGCAACGGCGCGTGCGTGTGGAAGAAACTTGAAGCCGTTTGAACCAGGTCGCGCGCTTAGCAACAACCCGCAATGATACTTGTCGGTGATATCGGCGCCACCAAGACCCTGCTGGAGGTTGGTACCCTGCGGCAGGGAGGCTGGCACCCGGCATTCGGCAAGCGCTACGTTGGCGCTGACCATCCGGATTTCGAGCGCGTACTGCGGGCATTTTTGAGTGAATGGGAGAGGTATCACGGCTCGCCCGTGACGATCACACGCGCCTGCTTTGGCGTGGCCGGCCCGGTGCTCGATAACCGCGTGCGGATGACCAATCTGCCGTGGCTCGTCGACGGGGAGGCTATTTCCGCCGCGTTCTGCATTCCGCACGTGCGCGTCAGCAACGACTTTGCCGCTGCAGCTAGCGGCGTCGATTTGTTGCAGGCCGGGGACCTGGTTACCCTGCAGCCCGGCGAGCCAGTCGCGGCCGCGCCGCGGGTAGTGATCGGCGCGGGAACCGGGCTTGGTGTGGCTTATATGATCTGGGCCGAAGCCGGCTATCAGGCGATCGCGGGAGAGGGGGGACACACCGGCTTTGCGCCGTCGACACCGGAGCAGCTCGAGTTGTGGCGCGATCTCTATGCGCGTCAGGGGCGAGTTGTCGCCGAGGATGTGGTGTCAGGACCAGGCCTCGCGCGCATCTATGAATTCCTCGGCCGGCGCGAGGGCAAGTCAGTGGCGCCTCCCGCGGCGTTGCCCGTCGGCGATGCAGCCGCCGCGATTGCGCACGCCGCGCTCGAGTCAGGGGAACCGCTGTGCTCGCGCGCGCTCGACATGTTCATATCGTGTTATGGAGCGGTGGCAGGGGACCACGCGCTTGCGGTCATGGCGCGCGGCGGTGTCTATGTCGCCGGCGGAATTGCTCCTAAAGTCCTGTCCCGTCTGGTGAGCGGCGGGTTCCTCGCCGCATTCAACGCCAAGGGTGGCTACTCCGGCGCGGCCCGGCAGATTCCGGTGCTCGTCGTCACGAACGAAAGGCTGGCTTTGCTCGGGGCCGCACTGCTTGCGGCGCGGAATTGAGTGCACGGGGATCGATCAACAGGGGGGGTGGAGTCTATGCCAAGAACTCTGCGGCTGCACCAGGGAATGACGGACCGGATCGTCTTCATGCAGCAGTTTCTGAAGCATCCGCACCAGGTAGCATCCATCGTGCCCAGCTCGCGCTTTCTCGAGCGGCGCATCATACAACTGGCAGAGGTCAGGTCAGCCCACACTGTCGTGGAACTGGGGGCTGGCACCGGCGGCACGACCCGCGCGATCCTGGGCGCGATACCGCCGCGCGCGACACTCCTGAGCATTGAGGTCAACCCGCAGTTCTGCGGGTTGCTCGGGCGCATCCTGGATACCCGCCTGATCGTGCATCGCAGCAGTGCCCAAGAGTTGCGGGAGACTCTCTCGCGGTACGGCCTGCCTGCTCCCGAGGTGGTAATTTCGGGGATACCGTTTTCCACGATGGGTCGCATCGCGGGGTCGCGGATTCTCGAGGCGATTTCGTCGGCGCTCGCCCCTAGAGGGCGTTTCGTGGCATATCAGGTCAGCACGCGGGTTGCCGATCTGTCGCGCCCGTTCCTGGGGCCGGCGCGAGTTGAAGTGGAACTTCTCAACGTTCCTCCGATGCGGCTTTACCGATGGGAGAAGCACACCACCTGATTGAGGTCCCGTCGAGGCACTTCAACGATCAGTCCATTGATTTTCGTCAACACGCGGCAACGCAGGACGTGAGAGCATTTATTTCGAAGACTGGCTGGATTCGGAGGCCGAAATGCCAGCGGTTTTACGGCAAAGATCATGGATCGCAGTGTTATCCTGCCAGGCCCTGACGAAGTCCGCGGCGCCCGATGTCTGAGCGACCCGCTTTTCAACAAAGGGACTGCTTTCACGCGCGATGAACGCGTGCGTCTGGGCATCGAAGGGCTACTCCCGCCCCGCGTGGAATCGTTGAACGAGCAGGCGGCCCGGGTGCTGGTAGACGTGCGCGGCAAGACGAGCCCGCTGGAAAAGTACCGTTACCTGAGCGCGCTGCGGGCCGAGAACGAGACGCTGTTCTGCCGCGTCCTGCTCGACCAGCTCGAGGAAATGCTGCCGATCATCTACACCCCGACCGTGGGTCAGGCCTGCCTCGTCTGGAGTTGCATCTATGAGCGGCCTCGTGGTCTGTATATCTCGGCTGCGCAGCACCGCGGGCGCATCGCGCAGCTGCTGCGCAATTGGCCGCGCAGCCGCGTCGGCATTATCGTCGTCACGGACGGCGGGCGTATCCTCGGGCTCGGGGACCTTGGCGCAAACGGCATGGGGATACCGATCGGCAAGCTCTCGCTCTACACGCTTTGCGCCGGCGTGCCGCCGGAGCTCTGCCTGCCCGTCATGCTCGACGTGGGCACGGACAACGAGCCGCTGCGAAACGATCCACTTTACCTTGGCGAGCGGGAGAGGCGGATGACGGGGGAGCCGTGGGACGCGCTCCTCGACGAGTTTCTCGCCGCCGCCCAGACGGTTTTTCCCGGCGTGATCGTGCAATTCGAGGACTTCAGCACCGCGTGCGCATTCCGCCTGCTGCAGCGCTATCGCGATCAGTTGTGCTGCTTCAACGATGATGTGCAAGGCACCGGCGCAATGGGCCTCGCGGGACTGTACGCAGCCGGCCGCATCACTGGCAGAAAGCTTTCCGGGCAGCGCATTCTGTTTGTCGGCGCCGGCGAAGCGTGTCTCGGTATCGGCACTATCGTGGTCGCAGCCATGCAGCGCGAGGGATGGTCCGAGGCCGAGGCGAAGCAGCGTTGCCTGTTTCTCGACTCCCAGGGCCTCGTGATCGCGAGCCGCAAGAATCTCCCCGAACACAAGCGCCCATTCGCGCAGGACCGTGGACCGCTGCCGGACCTTTCCGCCGTAATCGATAATTTCAAGCCCACGGCGTTGATCGGCGCGAGCGGCAAGGGAGGACTGTTCACGGAACCGGCGCTCAGGGCGATGGCGCGACTCAACGAGCGGCCGATCGTGTTCGCGCTTTCCAATCCGACGTCGAAAGCGGAATGCACCGCCGGGCAGGCTTACGCATGGACGGACGGCCGCGCCGTGTTCGCGAGCGGCAGCCCGTTTGATCCGGTGCTGTTCGGTGGGCGCGTGCATGCGCCAGGCCAGGGGAACAATTCATTCGTATTCCCCGGCGTGGGCCTTGGACTGCTCATCTCCGGTTCGAGGCGCGTGACGGACGAGATGTTCTTCGCCGCCGCGCAGGCGCTTGCCGCGCAGATTTCCGAAGCCGATCTGGAACAGGGCCGCATCTTTCCGGTTGCGGCGCGCATGCGCGAGGTGGCGGCTCAAGTCGCCGTTGCCGTGGCGGCGGTTGCCTATGAGCAGGATCACGCCACGCAGCCACGCCCGCTGGACTTGCGCGGCGAAGCGGCACGCGTGATGTATGAGCCGCGGTATGCGTGAGCCGGCAGTGCGTTGCCGGGCGTCAGCGACGCATTCGATGCGCGCGTTGGAATGCCGAATTGAGCTGGTTTGATGCAGGTCAAGAAGTCTTGCTCGTCCGGGTGTTAAATGGCAAGTAACAATAAGAAAACTGAACCGGATCGATAGCTATTGTTTGAGGAGTTCAGAAATGTCCAAAAGCACTACTACCCATGCGCCAACGCAAGGCAAGCCGGGACCGCAACATGCTCAACCGACGCGAACGACGGCCAGCGCGAAGGTGGCCACACGAAAACGCAGCGCTGAGCCGCAACCGGCCAGCGCGAAGATCGTGCCGGAGCAGCGTTTACAGCTTATTGCACAGGCTGCGTATTTCATCGCCGAACGGCGGGGGTTTGCGCCCGGCAACGAGATCGAGGACTGGCTGCAGGCCGAAGCCGAAATCGAGGCCTCCATCAAGGCCGCGCTGCAATAGAGCACGCCTTATGCGTCGGCGGGTATGAGGATCAAACCGGCCAGGGGTGGCAACACCAGTTCAATCTGCGCGGGCTGATCCGTCCACGCCTCGGACGCAGTGTCGAGAGCGCCCCTGTTGCCGACATCGCTGCCGCCGTAATAGCGCGAATCGCTGTTGAATATTTCGCGACGCCGCGGGCACGGGCCGGTACTGCTATTGTAGTCCCTGGCGGGAGATCACATGGCGCTTGAGGAGTACCGCGTGAACGAAAAGCTTCGGCAGGTGAGTGGCCAACCGGAGGCGAAACGGTTCGTGAGCCAGCTCACGCGCGACACGGTCGCGCTGGTGCTCGCCGGTGGGCGCGGCACCCGGCTCAAACAACTCACCGACTGGCGCTGCAAGCCGGCAGTGCCGTTCGGCGGCAAGTTCCGCATCATCGATTTCACACTTTCCAATTGCGTGAATTCCGGCATTCGCCGCATCGGGGTGGCGACGCAATACAAGGCGCACAGCCTGATTCGCCATATCCAGCAGGGCTGGAGTTTTCTGGAGGGCCGCTTCGATGAGTTCATCGAGTTGCTGCCGGCGCAGCAACAAATCACAGCGGCATGGTACAGTGGCACGTCTGACGCGGTGTTCCAGAACCTCGCGGTGCTGCGCCGGCATGCGCCGCAGTATGTGCTGGTGCTCGCCGGCGACCACGTCTACAAGATGGACTACGGCCGCATGCTCGCTTTTCACTTGACGCATCAGGCCGACCTGACCGTGGCATGTGTGGAGGTGCCGCTCACGGAAGCCAGTGCTTTCGGCGTGATGGGCGTCGACGACAAAGAGCGCGTGACAAGCTTCCAGGAAAAACCCGCGCAGCCGCAGCCGATTCCCGGCCGGCCGGACCGGGCGCTGGCGAGCATGGGGATCTACGTGTTCAACGCGCAGTTTCTCTACGAACAGCTGATTCGGGACGCCGATGACCCTCGCTCGTCGCACGATTTCGGCAGGGATGTGATCCCCTACATCGCGTCGCGCTACCGCGTCTACGCGCACCGCTTCGCCGACAGTTGCGTGGGCGCGAATTCCGAGGGCGAGCCCTACTGGCGCGACGTTGGTACGGTAGATGCATATTGGGAAGCGAATATGGAGCTCACCAAGGTGGTGCCGGAGCTGAATATGTACGATCGCGACTGGCCGATCTGGACTTATCAGGAACAGTTGCCACCGGCGAAATTCGTGTTTGACGACGAGGACCGGCGCGGCATGGCGATCGACTCGATGGTCTCGGGCGGCTGCATCATCAGCGGCGCCGCGGTGCGCCGCTCGCTGCTTTATTCTGACGTGCGGATCGAATCCCGCAGCGTGGTCGAGGATTCGGTGGTGCTGCCCAACGTCAGGATCGGATCCAACGTGGTGCTGAAGCGCACGGTGATCGATCGCCGCTGTGAGATTCCCGACGGCACCGTAGTCGGGATCGATGCAAAGGACGACCGCCGCCGTTTTCACGTGACCGAAACCGGCATCACGCTGATCACTCCCGGGATGCTGGGACAGCACATCTACACCGTGCGGTGAACGGATGAACAGCGGCAAACTCGAAGTCATTTTCCTGTGGCACATGCACCAGCCGGACTATCGCGACCACGCGCACGGCGAGTTCACGCTGCCGTGGGTCTACCTGCAC
>Ga0209640_10003551_pt1 | contig 13616 bp, 19 predicted proteins | sample RifCSP10_1_FD_184018 | JGI IMG/M metagenome (GOLD analysis project Ga0209640, IMG submission 184018) | Soil microbial communities from Rifle, Colorado - Rifle CSP2_sed 10_1 (SPAdes) (version 2) | ecosystem: Environmental > Terrestrial > Deep subsurface > Rock core/Sediment | place: Rifle...
CCCTCTCTCTCTCTTATTACTACTGGTAATGTAAAGAGTGCACCATGGCGCACCATGAGTCTCTTCATAAGATTTGCATGAATCTTCATAACCCCTCCTTAGAAAATGAGTGATCCGCGAGAAAGACCCGTCATCGATGTAAAAATAATTGACAACCAAATGGTGCAGGCCGTACAGTTGCACCATATTGCACCATATCAGGTATGCACCGCAGTAATAGTCCATTTTCCGACTTTCCATGTCCAGAATCGGACACACAAGTCCAAAATGGGAAACGCGCGATCGTGGACCTATCGATGTGGCTGGCATCCGGCCCACGACCGGCGTACGCGAACCGCAACGCATCTCACGCATATCAATCTTTCTTCCGTGGCGTGTCAGAGAATATAAGACACCCCCCACGATTCCGACCTCTCGTGGCCGGTGTCCAACTTCGGGCTTGGCATGCTCTACTGAAGCGAGTCATCTACGCCCGCATCACCAACGAATCCCTCCCCACTTTACTGAAAGAGCACGGCACCAAGTCACGCGCAGCCCTCGTCCTCTACGATCAACGGCAACGAGAACGAGTCCACCGAGAACTCCCACCCGGCACACTAGCTCTTCAGACTCGTAAAGCGGTGAATCAAGTGATGGTCGGAGCCGCCTACGACACCGTGAACAGCCGACGCCTCGCCTCCATCCTCACAGAACACGACGCGCCTGATTGGGAGTGGACGATAGTGGGCCAACGGATCGCCATCGAACGCGCCGTCGCCCATTTACAGGCCGAGGACGTGACGCGCAAGTACCGAGACCTGCGCCGACAATTACGTCGAAGCGGAAAAACGAGTATCATCAAGAGCATGGACGAGAAACGACGCGCCTTCATCGCCCGAAAACACGACCCCACAGCGCCGCGCTTGAAACAGAAACCCAAGAGCAAAAGGCAACGCGAGATCCAACGACGAGAGAACGCCCGCGTCCAACGACAACAAGACAAATTCGAGGCCGACGCATGAAGGAAGAAGATTTCAGTCGACCACCCACCAGCGATCGCGCCGTCCAACAGAAGTACTGCGGCATGTGCGGCTGGCAGATCAAGCACCACGTCGAAGAGGACACCTGGCGCTGCGCAAACCTCCTCTTAAATATCAGTTACTAGCCAAAACCAACACCTATAAGACGAACACGAGTAATACTGGTGCTTGTGAAGGACGGAACACCCCTGCGATGCGGGAACTGCGGCCACAAGTGGACCTATAAGGGCCACATGCGGTCGAACGCCACGTGCCCCGATTGCAGGGGAGCCGTCCACATACCACAGGAGACCAAGACAGAATGAAAATCGAGTTCAATCCAGCAGAACTAGGACCAAGCCAAGGCCGAGCCTACATCAAGCCAGCCGACCTCGCCGCCAAGGGCACAAAAGCCAAAATCCTCAGTGAAGGATGGAGGGCCGACGGCACCTTCAAGAAACAACAGCTGACCCTGCCGATCAAGGTCGGCGACCAAGAATACGCATGGACCCCCAACGTAGTCGCCCAAAGCGTCCTCGTGGAAGAGTTCGGCGACGACACCAAGGATTGGGTCGGCGAGACCATCACCCTCAAACCCAGGAAGATCGAGCGCGGCCAATACGCCGGCAAGACCACGATCGAGGTAGTGGTCTAGACAAGAAATGGAGGGAATCATCATGAAGGAAGAAACCGAAAAACAACGCATCATGCTCGTGGGACGGGTCGGCGACCTAGACGTATGGCACTACCGCCGCAACGGAAACATCAGTCTCGACATCACCCACGGCTCCTTCGTTCTTGAGCACTTGATGACCCCGGACGAGGTGCGGGCACTCATCAAACACCTACAAGCAATCGTCATGGAGAGAACCGCATGACCAGCCACGTCATCCTAGACAACAAGACCAAGCGAGCCAAAGTCGTCCCCGCCACAAGCATGGAAGGCCTCGGCATGGAACTCTTGGGCCATGAGAACGCCGCCATCTGCACCGCCTACGCAGAAGGATACAACGCGGCGCTAGAGACCCACACATGAACCGACTCCAATGGTGCGGCCTCATGCCCGACCAATACTGCGGCAAACCCCACGTCCGCGCTTGTGACCTACACGATTGGATCTGGGACAATGCCCACCCGTGACCGCGCCATCCCCGTCATCGGGGTCGGCAGCGCCCTGCCCAACGGCAGACACGTTCACATGTGGGACTTCGACGCCGTGCCCCTGCACAACGTCGTCCAAGCCCTACGCGTCATCCAGTGGCGAGAATCCATGGGACCGATCCACGTCATCCACAGCAGCCCAGGAGACAACTATCAGGCCGTCTGCCTCCAGACCGCCACGCGATTCGACGCCATGAGGCGCGTCAGTGACACCGCATACGTCGATCCAAGGTTCGTGCGGTGGATGAACGCCAGGGGATGGGCCACACTACGATTAAGCGTCAAAAAACGCGGGATGCGCCAACACCAAGAACGACTCTTGGCCGGGCAACGAGGGGCCAACACGCAACAAGAGCATGTTGGCCTCTCACGATTATTCGGAGCCAACGTCAAACACTGGTCGTCCCCTCCCTCCCAGGATACACTACGACGTGACGTTGGCTCCCCTGATCATCAAATCTTCCTAGAAGGGTACAAGACCATCCACCTCGGACCACAACACGATGAGGCGTGGAGGTGTCCTCGTGCAGCGTGACGCAACGAAAAGCGTGACGAAAGACGTGACAGGAGGCGACGTCCCGCAAGGACAACCTTTGGGCAAGCACGGCGGTAGGAAGCCGTTAGAGGGGCGGTGTCACCTTTGTGGCACAAAGGCTCCAGCCTTCAGTTATGCGAAATTGCCACCCGGTCGTGGCGATCGCGAAATCTGTAACGTTTGCATGGAGGACGTGAGAGCCATGCCGGTCTTATTCGGCCCGCCGGAGGTTCAAGCGTGACCGCGGGAAGCGATAGCGGCACGGAGAAAACTTCGGGCAAGTGTGACCGGACGCCCGACTGTATCCGGAAGAGCGGTCATCTTCCGCCATGCGTCCCGCGCAAACCCGGAAAGAAGATGGATGCGATTGGAGTGTGGTTCGATGGCTCTTAACGACGAGCCGAAAGCAAGACCCGGTGAGACGCTGGCGGATGAATACGTGGAGGCAATCCTACACATCCTGCGCGATAGGTTGCCCGGTCATTGTTTTAAGGCTCGTATGAGCCCCACAGAACCCGGAAAGTTCGACTTCTGTTTCGGCTATTTGGCCCACCCAGGGGGCCATTGGCCGGTGCAAGAAAAGGTCGAAAGGGCGGGGGAGATGAAAATTCCATGAGCGGCGCGGAAAGGAGTCAATTTGTCATGAGGCGAACACCTTTATGCCGCGAGTGTGGTATCAGCATGAAGGGCCACCAACGCACCCCGAACCGGAAATGGGTATGCCCAATATGATAGGAGAAACCCCTGATGGATGAAGAAACGATGGCCCGCATCCTCGGCGCGAACCGCTTCGGCGGCTTCACCAATCCAGAGGACGCGAACGCCCTCATCCTCGGGCAAGCACCAACCGCCCTACGCGGACGACGACTCCGCAAAAGATTAGAGGACTGGTTCAACCCACCAGAACAAGTAGAGGAACGTGGATTCAAGCCCGTCAGCATCGCGCAATTCAGCGCCATCGAAAAAGGCATCGACAAGTCAAGAAAACTCCGACGGCTCATGAAAACCAGATTACGTTTACGCGCCAAGATCAGGAAAACAACCCGGAAGCGCGAACACGCCCAGCTAGTGACCAAGCGCCGAAAACTCAACTCCCGCATCCGGAAAGCCCGCACCGGCTACCCCACATCGACTACGACGGCGATGGAGCAGAGCATCCGCCACGAGGACGCCACCCGGAAAGCCGCACAAAACGCTGCAAGAAAGGCTCGCCGCGCCAACAAGCAACGCGCCAAGAAACGCGCCGGGAAGAGGCGCAAACGATGACAAGGAAGTGTTGGTGCCAAACGTGCGACCCGCCATGCAATAAAGACGCAGACGGCCAAGACCTCAACGGAAACGATCGGTGCGCTTATTGCTTAGCCAACACGCACCGCGACCCAAGCTTCCTAAGCGCCACCACTCTCGCCAAGCGACGGGGAATCAAATGATCCACGTCACAGAACACGGGAAGCGGAAATCGTTCGAGGAGTGGAAAGGCGACCTACGCCCTCGACGCCCGTACGTCAATGACGCCGCCTTCCTCGGCATACTCTACCACGATGAGTGGCTTACGACGAAGCAGGTCATGGAATTCATAACGAATTTTCACTCGATGACCCTGAAGGGAGTGCGTGACCGATTGGTCCGACTCGAACGCGTGGGCATCATCGAGAGCCGCCTCACGCACAATGGACGCCACGGCACACACCGAGAATGGAGAAAACGAGCTTGACGGTCTACAAGTGCATAAATTGTGGACGCATCATCCACGGCACCCCCAAGTTCGACACGCATATCCAACGGGAGTTGTTCCAACGATTCCTACAACAGAAATGGACACAATAGACCACTTGGTCAATCGCCTGATAATACTGTTTCTCGCACTTGGGGGATGCTACGCTCTAATATTTCTCTATCTACTCGTGACACAGGGATGGACTCACCCATCGAAGCTTGTGGGGTGGCCTTGACCTTGTAATCTAGGTTCCGCTTCTCGGCCACACTCTTCATGACCGACGCGAGCGGTCTCTCGATCACTTGGAGCGTATCGTACCACCCGCACAGGGACTTGAAGAAGTTGCGCGATTCTGCCACTCTGTCGCCGTTTCCGATCTGAAACTGCCGCGACTCCCCATCAGGATTAGCCACGGTGACTTCCATCTCGATGGGAAGCTTCCGCCGCATCGCATCCGGCGAACCGCAATACGTGATCCGAGGAAAGTACCAACGGCTCGTCGCTTCCCGAATGTCTACGTCGATCTTGCGCTCCCGGTGCGCGATGTAGTACAGGACGGCTCCGAGTTTCCTGGTGTCGGCGATCACGTCCGTGAGCAACTGGTTCAAGTCGCTACCGCTGCGACGACTGTTGCCGAGTTTCGCTCCTTCGTCCCAAATAACCAGGTGGATGCTCTCGCCATCATTGTGGAGACGATCTAGTTGGAAGGGTTCGATGTGTTGGTAATATGGCGCGAACGGTCCCTTGAAGGTCATGTTAGACCACAACCTGAACCGAGGCTTCTCCACCGGGGTCAAGTGGGCCAAGGTCTTGTACGCCAGATACGTGGCAAGAACCCCCTTACCGCACCCGGTCCTGCCGGCTATGGCGTTGATCGGGTCACTCGAAAGGTACCAAGGCTTAGATGGCATCGCGCTTCTGCTCGACAAGTTCCTGCTCCATTCCAAGACGCTTCCTGCGCAACCGCAACTCGGGGTTCACCGCGCTCTTGAGGACTTCGATGAAGCTCTTGAACCGTTCCCGCTTGTGGCTCATGCGGAGGATGAGTTCGCGGTCTAGGAACTCCTTCATCTCGTCATTGTTCGTCCACTCACTGATACTGTAACCGGCTGCGAAGTCCCTGATATCTCTCCGTTCGGGTAAGTCGGTGAACATTTGAGCCAACGACGGATCACTCAAGCGCTTGAGTGCTTCACCTATGGCTTCATCCACGCGGTCATCAGGTTCAAGTTCCACGTCGGGTTCCTCGTCGTCGTAGAGGTCGTTCTCCAAGCGACCGACGGCTTCTATGTCGCCGTTCGCTTCCGAGACGACCTGCTTCTTCCCCACGCGATTCACCCGCCAGCGTAGATGCGGATACCCTGCACCGACAACGCCAACACGATCATGGCGGCAAGGATGACTGCGGCACCAATGCCAGCCCACGCGATCTTCTCCGTACTCGAAAACTCGCGCTGCGAAACCGCCTGGTGCCAAAAGTGACGGTTCGCAAGCCAATACTCACTCGCCGACGGCACCCCGAGAACGCGATCCTTCCCATCCTTCGTCCGCACCATCTCGGGCACTCCCTTGAGGCTCCGCAAGAAGAGTTCCGGATCTACCGTGATCCCCGCGCTGTCACTCAAAACGAAATAGACCCGCCCGTCCTTCGTCGCCGTCACCGGGGCACCGTGGATCATGTAATCCTTCTTGGCCTTCGTATCCGTCACGACAGGCGCATGCTTTTGCACTAGGAGGCGTCGGACGTGTAGGAGACGATCTTTGAATACTAGCCCGTAAACCTTCGACGCCGGCGAAAGAAACAACCGCGTCCTTGCCCGTACTGGCGGCAGTTCACGCAAAACCTCCACATCTGGGGTTGATAATTGGTCTGCATTTCCGGTGGTCATGCTCATGCTCCACACACATAAACAGGCATGAGTATAAATACTTGTTTGGGGATTGTGGGTTGGTGAAATAACACGCGCTTCCCCACTTCGTTGGCCGTGCAAGTCGGACTCGTGAAAGCCCTCATCGACCAGAAAATGGTCGACGCGGAACTCTGGTGCTTCCCGAAGGGACGCCGAACCGGCATGGCAGCCGTCGACATTAGTGGTGTCGCTGTCGCCATCGTCGCCGGCTTCCTTCTCGTGATTTTCGCCCTCAAGATCCTCCCCACCCTCGCCCTCGCCAGTGCAGACGCAAGCGCGAACACGAGCGTCGTAGCAACCGGCGTAGCAGGTCTCGTGAGCCTCGTGCCACTTGTCGCGGTGTTCGCCGTGGTCGTGTTGGGCGCTGTCCTGCTGTTCCGGATGGCCCAAACCAAGTAACCCGCATCCCGAAACCACAAGAAGGCGCGCGGGGAACGGTTCTGCCCCGCCGCCTCCCTCTTAATTTTACATCACGCTTGCCGCCTCAAGGTGAAATAGGATGCCCGATGACAAGTTGATGACGCGCGTGTTCTGGATCGGCCTCATCCTCGCCGGCGCAGCCGCAGTCCTGGTGGTCAACATGCAGACCGCGAGCGCCAGCACGATTAACATATACGATCAAGACAACCCCGGTACTCAAACTAAATGGCAAACCGTCAAGACCGGAGGCGATGGATCGTGGCAACCTAGCGTACCGGATGATTCAAATCCAGTGGCCTTCCTACGGTCAGACTTCAGCAACACTGATACCCTGACAGGCACCGACGCGAACCCAACCGGAACCGGCGCAGGGACGAATGGCAACTGCAATTTTGACGATGGCAACGAAGCGAACGGTTACGACATTTACGTGAACTCCACTCTTGCTTTGAACGTGGACAATCTCACTTTCAGGATGCGCCCGGATCGAAGCGGTGACGCGAACGGAAACGGTCAGTATTGTTGGCGCATCGGGATAGCCTTCCTCAATCTAGCTAACAACACTTACACGCAAGTCACAGTCCTAAGCGAGTTCTGCCTCTCTTCCTGCGTGGCCGCGACATGGAACACGAAAATCGCCCAATACGGGGGCGCAACAAACCTCTCAATGACCACGAACAGTACACGATTGCATTTGACTTACAGCACTCCCTGCGCTAATTTGCCCTCTTTTTGTGGGTCGACATTTAATTTCCAAGTCCTCCAAGCCAACGGCACCGGCCCACAGAACATCCACACTCAATATGTCGGAAAACTCGAAGCCATAAGCCGCTATGAGCGGCTGAATTTCACGCTCAACAGCACCATCAAGTCAAACGAACTGCAATCAATCCGTCTTGGAACCGGCGTAAGTTTCACTCCCGGCCAACACTACGTCTACCTTCCTAGGCTCTTATTCTTCAACGTTTCAGGATTCAGCGAATCTATGCCCGGCACCTTAGATGACACGGCTCTCCTCGGAACAAGCTGTAACACGCTTGCCATACCTTCTGCGAACACGGGCAACCGCAACAACGTGGTATTCAACGGTACAAGCGTTGAATCCTACGACGAGTACCTAGTGACCGTCACTGGCAGCACCGCCATTTGCAGTCTCTTCTGGCAATTCGACAACTTCGACCCACTTCCTACTAACCTTAGCCAAGTGTGGGTTCCCTCCTTCAATGGAAGCCTCCCACAAGTCGGCCTTCCCTATTCTTACAACGAGTATTACAAGATCGCCGACTCCACGTACATCAACACCCAGTTCAGTCTCCCCCTGGTCCGAGCTAATAGGACACTTGGTGTCACAATTACCTGCGTCGGTGGTGGAGCGCCCTGTGACAACGTACAAAATCACGGAGGCACGAATGACCAGTACTGGTTTTACGGCTCCCTTGTCGCACCGTTCCTCTTTGACGGCGAAAACCCGGATTTAAGCGTGATCTTCAACGGCACCTACGTTAGCCTCTTGAATGGACGGCAGATGGTCAATTTCACGAAAACCAGCGGAACCGCCGCCGATTGGAACTTCACCATCGTACTCAACCCAAGCATCAATAACAGCTTCGTCGGACGAGACGTTTATTTGCCGGTGTTGATCAACCCATGCATCTTAGGCACGGCGAGCGGTGTTCCGGTGTTCAATTTGACGGTCAACGGGTACATGGCCAGCTTCTTTGAACAACCATTGGAGAACTTCACGAGCGACTTCACCAAGATGGGGTCCCCTGGCTGCGGCTCGCCGAACTGGATACTCCGACACTACTACATAGACCGACAGAGCGACTACAACAACAACAGCACTTCGTATCAGGTCCAAGTCAGCCACCGCGTATTGACATCCACTGTCCCGATTTTCGCGCTCATCAGTTTCAACTACAACGGACAAAGCCAACAAATGTACGACAAAGCATGGGCCAATTTCACGTTGTCCGACCAAAGCCCGAACGCTGCCACAAGCCCGACTCTGCTTGGTGATTGGGGATTTCTATTAACAGCCAACGCGACCCCCTCGATCCCTTTGCCGATATCAAGCGGTCTCTTCAATTACTACTTCAATGTCACTGACAACACGAATGGCGATCCTTTGGCGGGAGCGGTCATCACGCTCCTAAGCACAGACGGTAATAGTCCGGGCGTGTCATGCACCACGTCTGGTTCTGGCGCGTGTACCATAGTGAGTAACCGCGAGTCGAAGGTCATTAACGTGGCCAAGACCTCTCCCTCCTACACGCCCTTCAGTTTCAGCTTCACGCCGAACCAGTTGAACACTAGCGCGAACTTGACCATCGGTTTGAACCCGGTCCCCACTGGCTCCTCGGTGCAAGAAGGCGCGCAGCAAGGACTGAATCAACCGGGCACTCAACAGATCATCTTCAAGAGCATCAATTGGAGCACTCCCTGTTTCTGCTTCAATTTCAGCATCAACGCCGGTAACCCCGTGGTCATCAACATCACGCGACTCATCAACGTGGAGGACTTGATTGTACAATGGGCCAGGGTGGACCCGAGTCTTGGACGGCCTGTGTTGTTGACGCAGAACAGTTTTGTTTGGCGCACGACGCACCCGAACACGATCCCATTCAGGTACCCACCGTTCGGACAAGCCACAAGCGACCTCATAGGCGGCTACGTGCTCAGTGTCAGGAATGGCACCATTTTCTTGAATCAGACTAAGGTCATGATCACGAGCGCCAGTACACAAGCCGCGTTTGAGGCCGTCAACTTCACCCTCGGGCCGCAGCAACTTACGGATTTGAAGCAGCAGAGCGATACCGACGTGGACACCATCGTGGCCATCGAGTCACAGAACCGATTGGACTTCGCTCAAACTGACCTCAAGGCGGCGGGTCTCGGATTCCTCAGCTTCGTCTTTGGTACTGCTCTCTTCATCCCTAATATTTTCTGGTTCCTTATCGCCGCGATGGCTGCGGCGGTGTTTGTGCCAACCAGGGAGAGGGCATGATGAGGAAACGAACTGGTCTCCTGGCGGTCGTGGTCATCCTAGCCTCCCTAGTCCTCTCCCCGTTGGTTCAGGCCGCTGACGTGAAGGATCTCACGATCACGGAGTTCAAGCGGGACACGAACCAGTACCGCAGCCAAGACATTACCCTCAATTTTCTTCGTAGTGGGCCTCACTTCCAAGGCAACAACACCACTATCGTGAAGGTGAACACGGTCATTCAGCCCGATCCTGGAATCGCGAGTCAAGTGATCACGGAGACATTGACGATCAATGGGACTCTCCAGTACGTGGTGACGTACACGACGTTCAATCCACAATGCGTCGTGACGCTCGTACAGATAGGTCTTTTGTGCCAGGGTCAAGGGTTCGGGAACATTTTCGGAACCGAACTCGCGCAGCGCCGGAATTACAACATGGAGGCGAAGCGATGTTACCCCCTCGGCACCTGCACCGTCTTACAACTTGACTCGTACAATATCGTCGTGAGCAACGATCCGGGGAATCAACTTGACCGCTTGACCCTGCTGACACCATCGACGCCGAATCAGACTATCGTCAACAAGCCCATGGGGAACGGTGCTAGTGGTGGCACGATCCCTGGCGTCTACTTTTTTCTCCGACCTGATGCGCAGAGCAATAAGACCTTGTTGGACGTGCGGGCCGACCTCGCCAATTTGGACAAGCTCACGGACAACGTGACGAACGCGTACCTCATGTCGTACCGGGTCAACAGCACTAGCCCGGTGAGTGTGACGGTGAATCACCAGTTCGGCACCGACTACGACGCCACCCTAGCCCGCACCAGTTGCCTGGAAAGAGGATTCGACCTTAGTAATATTGGTCGGAGTGTGGATAAGAGCATCGGCGGCTACGACGCCTGTCTCACCAACCTAGCCGCCAACGGGCCGACTAGTGACGTGGACAAGTTCATCAGTGGATTGTTCAGCATGGCGGGCAACCTCATCGTGTTCATCTTCGGGGTGGTCGGTGGAGCCGGCTTACGCGATATCATCCAGGGTTTCTTGACGGGGGTCATGTTTTACGTGTTCGCCATCGCCGGCCTCTTCTTCGCCAACATTCCTGGGTGGATCTTCTTCGGCATCCTCTTCACCTGGCTCCTTGGAATCATGAGTCAGATCGGGCACGGGTTCGATGTGGCCGCAAGCCTGGAGCGTCCAGCGGGCTTCGTGATGTTGTTGGTGGGGGTGGTGAGTGGGATGGTGGAGTTCATGAGTCAGATGGTGACTGCCGGGATCTACATGGCGAGTGCCATCAGTTACCTCATCGGTAGTGGCATCGACCTAGCCAGTAAGATCATTGGGGGCCTCGTGAGCTTCATTCCGGGGATTGGGCGGGCTGTGCGTTGAGAGCCGCCATCATAGTGTGGACGGCCCTACTCTTGGCCGCTCCAACGGCGTTGGGGTCGTTGGATGAGCCTGGAGTAAGTCCGAGTCAGAGTCATTATGCGGTCAGTTTCAGCAGCCCGCAAACGTTGACAGGAACGGATACTCGTGGCGTTGGAAACGGTGTCTCGAATACAGCGGTGGATTGTGATGATCAGGGAGGATTGAATCTGAATGATTGCATCGGAGTGCGGCCAGCAAGCAACGCGGCGGACACGCCGGGTACGTGGGCTAACCCCGACACTACCATTGATTATGAAGTCTGGTTCTGTAGTGATTCGGCGGTCGAGCGAACGATCACGTTGTCGTTTTTCATCAATCGCACCAGTGGTCCGACGGGTACGACGGGTAACAAGTTCACCAGCACTACGATCCAAGTCCGGGACAGCATCAACCCCGGGAACCAGTGCGATGCGGGGTCGGTGTTCACGGTGGGCAATTTCTGTAGAACCACAGCGCCTCAAGACCCGGAGTGTGTGAACGATGGCGCGATCCAGTCAAGGGACGTGGAGGACGGCGTATTTCAAGTTCTCGCAGGGAGCGCGTACCGACTTGAGGTCAGCGGAACCGATTTCGATTCCCCCGGGGTGCACTTGGGTGCGGCGATCACGATCTCGCAGACCAATTTGGGGGTGCGGGCGAAGAACTCGGGCCTAGTCAACAACACCGTCATCACCGGTTCCACGGACGCGCAGACCGCGTACCTTGAAGCGAACGTCGAAGTAGGTTACTGCGTCTCCACCAACTCGTTGAATTGTAGCATCGCCAGTGGACTCGCGCTTGTTGGTTGGGATGGTGATGGTGGAGGACCAGACACGGATAAGTTGTTCAACGTCACATTCAACCTCACCCTGGGCACGACCCTGGTAGCTACTAGCATCGTGCAAGCCGATTCTAGTGGACTCGCTCACGCTAACTTGTCTCTCCCGTTTCCGTGGACCACTACAGGGTATTACAAGCTCTCCCTACAGGGGAGTTACGGGATGGACAGGAGTAACGCGGAAGCACTTGTCTTTGCCGTGCGCCCTGTTCTTTCGCGGATCGAGACCCTTTCGTTTGATGCCGATGGGGGCGTGTTTGCGGTGATCTACCCGACTCCGTACAGGAGCGATCAAACCCTCTACTTGGCCGGCGAAGTGATTAATGCCGCGAATAGCGACGTGTCCGCGTTGTCGTGGGAGTGGGGGAACAACAGTGTTCAAGTGAACACGAACATGATCAAGAACCTGAATATCACGCAACCCGCCCAGGGTGTACGGTACTTGATGATCACGACGTTCACCGACTCGGAGTTGGTCGTTTTCGTGAACAACAAGCAAGCGAGTCTCAACGTGTCGATTGTCACGTCGGGGCCGAATGGCATGACGCTCAATGCGGGTACCACCCGGTTTGAGACGGGGTGCAACCTTGGCGCGGCCATCTGTATTGGTGGTGCGAATCCGCACAATGACAACAGCACAGGAGACGGGAATTTCACGGTTTTCAGGGTCACTACTGCGACTCTTGCGTTGGATGAAGTGAACAGGAAGCTTGACAACATGGCCTTTGATGCGCTTGCTCGAACGACTGGTATTGATGCTGTGAGTTTCGTTGTGATCTTCGCGGGTACGCTCGTCTTGTGGCATTTCAACCTGAAGAGTCGCCGGCCCTTCTTCCTCGTCACGATTGGGTTTTTGCATGCGGCAAGCGCCTTCATTGGAGTGAGTCTTATTGAGACGAACAAGATCGTCGGCGTGACCCTGCTTGGGCTTCATTTGGCTGGTTTCGGTTACGCCTCCTTCAGGGCGGGCCTTCAAGTCTTGGAGGATAAGAGGTCCTTGATGATGGCTAGGGAGAGTGGCGATGAAGCGGATTGACTTGGGCAGTGGATTCAGGCCACGACCTGGGTTCGAGACGCAAGACCTCTACTACCCGGGGCAAGTGGACCATCGTTTCGATCTCACGGTGTTTCCTTGGCCCTTGGAGTCGGAGTCGTTTGATGTAGTCCGAGCCGCCCACGTCCTTGAACACTTGCCTCCACCGCGGTCTGGTGAGCGTGACCCATGGATCCGTTTCAATGAAGAAGTGTGGCGCATCTTGAAGCCGGGTGGCGTGTTCGAGGCGTCGTATCCTCACCCACGGGGTCGTGGTGTGTGGGCGAACCCGACTCACTATCGCTCGGTGTCATGGCAACAATGGGTCCACTTGTCGGACGAGTCGAGTGAGAACTATTACAGTCCGATCCGTTGGAGGATACTTCATCATTGGGTGAGTGATCGCGAACCGCTTTTTTGGGGTCCGCAGATTCGTGGTGTCTGTGTTGGTGAGCACTTGAAAGTGAGAATCGGCTTGGCGGGGTTTCGTCCAACGGAAGAAACCACTCGTCTCTTAAAGCCCACGAAAGAGTATCTTTCTTCGATTTAATTTATTCGTTGAAAGATGAGGGTTCCCTTCTTTTTTATCCCACCCCCACCAGAGAGAGAGGG
>Ga0209640_10003552_pt1 | contig 13616 bp, 15 predicted proteins | sample RifCSP10_1_FD_184018 | JGI IMG/M metagenome (GOLD analysis project Ga0209640, IMG submission 184018) | Soil microbial communities from Rifle, Colorado - Rifle CSP2_sed 10_1 (SPAdes) (version 2) | ecosystem: Environmental > Terrestrial > Deep subsurface > Rock core/Sediment | place: Rifle...
CACGCCGGGCGACACCTATAATGTGAGCGACGGGACGCCGCGGCGCTGGTCCGAAATCATGGACGCTGCCGCCGCGCGCTGGGGCACAGCCAAGCCGCTGCCGGCCGATCCCACGGCGGGCAAGCGTATCAGCAATCGAAAACTCCTGGCGGAGTTGGGTTATACTCTTCGCTATCCGGACCTCTACAAGGCATTGGAAGAATTGGAGCAGCCCAGATGAAGCGGGCTATTGTGCTGGTCGGACACGGCGGGGTGCCGAAAGATTGTCCGCACGACCTCGTCCGCAAGCTCAAGCAATTGGAAGCGCAACGCCGCGCGGCAGGCAAACCCATGTCGAAGGAAGAGAAGGAATTGGACCAGAAGATCCGCCGCTGGCCGAGGACGCCGCAGACCGATCCATACAAAGAAGGGCTGGAATCTCTGGCTGCCCAGTTGCGCCCTCTCTTAAAGAGAGACCGTCTCGCCATCGCCTACAACGAATTTTGTGAGCCGACGCTTGAGGAAGCTGTTGAAGAACTCATCAAGGAGGGAACGTGGGATATCACCGTGGTCTCGTCCATGTTCACCGCCGGCGGCTCCCACGCGGAAATCGAGATTCCAGAAACTGTCGAGAAACTCAAGCAGGCCCACCCGACTGTCATCATCCGTTACGCCTGGCCCTTCGACAAATCCCTCGTCGCCGGCATGCTGGCCACGCACCTCGCGCAGTTCCAGCAGCGAAAAGTCTGACGGGTTTTACACCCAATCCGAGTCTTCCCTGTCCCGCGTCGAGCGGACCTGCGAACTCAGCTTGTCCCGGAGCGCCTGGCTGTCCCGATCCAGCGCCTGCGCCTCGCCATCGGACAGAATCCTGGCGTCCTGCGGCTGCAGCTCGATGCGGTAATGGTTCTTCTGGATGGAAAACCATTCAATATAGGGATGCGGAGCGAGGTTCGGATGCGGATCGAATGAGATGAGATTGACTTCGCCGATTTGGGGATTCTCCATGTCGCCGATGACATGCCCGGCCATGTCATCGTCTTCGAACCCGGGATTATTGAACCGGATGGCCTTGCCGGCGATCTCGCCGCGAAAGTTTCCCTTTAAATAGAGATCCACCGCTCCGATCACTGCGAAGGTGATGCGCCCAACGACGCAGCCGCCGACACGGTTATCCAGCCATCCCTCCTTGACCCAGCGGCTGTTGCCGAATTTCTGCGCCACTCTCCTCCTGCCCCTCTACCCCTCTACCCCTCTACCCCGTTACCCCTCTCGCCCGGCGCCAGTCCGCCGATGATGACTCCCGCCAGGATCAACGTGCTGCCGATCCAACCCTGCGCGCTCATCTGCTCGCCGAGAAAATACCAGGACAGCCACGCGGCAAAAGCCGGCTCCAGGGAGAAGATCAGCGCCACCTGCTGCGCCGGCAGGACCCGCTGCACCCAGACCTGCACCGCAAAGGCGCCGGTGGCCAGCCCGCCGGTCACCCCCAACCCGACCAATAAAATGCCGGTCGGCGCCACCTGCCCCCATGTCGGCCCCTCGATCAGCATGGCCGGTCCGAGCAGCAGGGTCACGAGTATCATCTGCCACAGAAAAAACAGCGCGGCTTCTCCCCGGCGCGAAAAGGACTCCATGCAGGCGATGTGCGCGGCGAAGGCGACGGCGCAGGCCAGCGTCCAGAGGTCGCCGACGTTCATCTCCAACGAGGGCGTGACCAGGAACCAGAGGCCCGTCAGCGCCAGCCCCGCCGAGAACCATGTGCGCCCCTGAAACCGCCGCAGAAAGACCGGCACGAAAATCACGTACAGCACCGTGATGAACGCCGAGTTGGATGCGGTGGTCGTCTGCAGGCCGATCGTCTGGGTGACATAGCCCAGAAAGAGAAAGATCGTCGCAATGCCGCTCATGCGCAGGAGTTCGCGGTCGACGCGCAGCCGGCCGCCGACGGCCAGATACACGCCGACGGCGAGGATCGCGCCGAGCAGAAACCGCAGGCACATGAACGAAAAGGGGGGAATCTGCGCGAGGGCGGCCTTGGTGGCTGGAAACGTCGCACCCCAGATCAGGGTGGTGAGAATGAGCGCAAGACGGGGCATATGAATCTGTTTGGCCTGTTCAGCCGGTTGAGCCCGTTAACTGGCACAACGGGCTAAACTGACAAACCGACGCAACGTCATTAGGGCTTACAGAGGGGGCACTTCCTGTGATCGTTGGTGCCGGACTGTTCCATGGCCGCCAGGGCCCGTTCCTTGTCCGGATATTCGAACCACCCGCCTTCCCAGAAATCCGTGGTTATATTGTGGGAAGGAACCGCCGGGCAGCGATCCTTGTGAAGCATTGTCCGATCGTTTTGGCGGGCGATGTGGAGCCAGTAGATCATGGTAAGAAGCAATTGCGTGATTTACCCATTTGCTGATTTGTCGATTGGAGCCCGGCAGACGGTCCGTCCATTCAATCAATGATCAAATCACCAAATGGGAAAATTGAGCCCGCTGCAGGCGGCTCACGGCAGGAGCTGCCATTCGTCTTTTTCGATAAAGACCTTGACGCCGGTCTCAAGTTTCTTGACGTCATCCTTTTCGAACAGCTTGAAATACCGCTCGATCCGGTCCGGATCGTCAATCCGCTCCTCTTGCATCATTCCGCTGGTCAACTTAAACCGACGAATCAACAACGGCATGTCCCTCTCCCTTTTCCAATACCACTGCATTCTGGCACGTGCGGCTAAGATACTCGACCGCACGCCGCGCGGTCAAGACCACGGAGCAAGTAAAAAGGCAAAAGTGAAAAGGAAAAAGTAAGGATCAGGAACCTGCAGGCCTGTTATTTTTTACTTTTACCTTTTTACTTTTTCCTTTGCGTCGCTTGTCGCATCCGTCCGGCAAATCGGCTATAATTTGCTCACACGTTGGGAGGATCTAAACCCCATGCCGATGTACGAATACCGGTGCGAGGGCTGCGGCGAAGGCTTTGAAATCGTCCAGCCGATGAATGCCCGCTCCGAGGACACCGTCTGCCCCCACTGCCAGGCCAAGAAAGCCGTGCGACTTCTGTCCGCCTTCGCCTCGAAAATCGTGGGCGACCACAAGCCCGGATTCGGCGAAATGAAGGCCTACGACATGCTGCACGAGCGGATGGACAAGTTCGGGAAACTCCCGCCGATCATCGGCAAGCGGAAGCCGCCCACGCCGCCCCCCTCATCCGACTCCGACTCGGGAGGCGACAAGCCGTCCTGACATGCGCTCGTCCACCGTCATCATTCTCTGCATAGGACTGCTCTTCGCCGGCGCGCCGCCCCTCACTGCCGGGGACACCGTGGGTCATATCGTCATCGCCGGCAACGGCCCGGAAGCCAACGCCATCGAGAAACTCGCGCGCGCGTTCGAAAAAACCAACCCGCGCGCTTACGTGGACATCCTCTGGAACGAAAACTCCAAACCAGTCGAGCTCGTTAAAAACGGCCAGGCGCAGATCGCCGTAACCGGCAGGGAGGACCCGGACCTCCGGGCCGCGCAGATCGGATGGGACGGGATCGTGATCATGGTGAATCTCGCGAACCACATGAAGGAGATCACCTCGCAGCAGGTCGCCGACATCTTCTCCGGCAAAGTCAAACTCTGGGCCGAGGTGGGGGGGCCGGACACCAGGATTCTGCTCCTGGACCGCCCCAGGAACCGGAACATCCGCGACACCTTCGAGCAGTTGCTCGGCATTACCGGTCAGATTCCCGAATCCGCAAAGGTCATCAAGACCGACGACAAGGTCATCAAAACCGTGGCCGGCACGCTCCCGCCCCTCTCGGCCGTGACGTATGTTTCCATGGGGCCGGCGCTGGAAGCCGTCAACTCGGGCGTCGCGGTCCGCCTCCTGCAAGTCGATAAGGTCGAGCCGGAGGAACCGACGGTGAAGGATGGACGCTACAAACTCCGCCGGCCGCTGCTCTTGCTGAGCAAAAAGGAGCCCAACCCGATGGTGGACGCACTGGTCGCCTTTGCGCATTCGCCGGCCGGGCAAAAGATCCTGGATATCGAAGGCTATACGCCGCTGGAACAGAAGAAGTGACGTCTTATCTCAAGGGGGCCCATATGACTCGATTTATTTCCCTGTTCATCGTCACGATGTTCATCGCCGTGCTGGCCGGTCCGCTCGCGGCCGAGGAGAAAAAGCCGGAAGGCCAGATCGAAGAAGGAACCGGCTTCACCATGTTCGGCACGGAGTCCATCAAGGGCTTCGACGAGTCCAAGGTGGAAAAGGACCCGGTGTGCGACCGGAACAAGCGGCCGAAGATCCACAAGGTCGAGCCGGACGAGGCGAAGCCCGGCACGAAAGTCGTCATCAAGGGCGAAAACTTCGGCACGAAGGAATGTTTCCACGGCGTGGCCTTCAGCGCCGCGGGCGCGTCCAAAGTGGAATACAAATTCATCAACGACACCACCATCGAGGCCGTCGTTCCCAACGTCAAAGCCGGCATGACGTTCATCGACATCGTCGCCGGAGGCGGCAACGCCCGATCCAAGGGGTTCCTGGTCCAAGCGAAATAACTCAACCGTCAGGGGTGAGGGGTCAGGCGTAGGGGTGCCCTGCTTCGTCTGACTCCTCACACCTCGCGTCTCACGCCTTACGTCTTCCCCACCCTTTCCCTCGACAGCCGTTGAGTCCCTATGCTAACTTACGCTGACTTTTCACGGGCATTTCGGGAAAGTCAGGCGAAACGGAACTCCACGATGTTTAAGAAGATTTTAGTCGCCAACCGGGGTGAAATCGCGATGCGCATCATTCGCGCCTGCCGCGAATTGAACATCGCCACCGCCGCCATTTATTCCGAAGCCGACCCCACCGGCATCTACGTCAAAAAAGCCGATGAGTCCCACCTCGTCGGCCCCGGTCCGGTGAAGGGCTTTCTGGACGGGCAGCAGATCGTCGACCTGGCCCTGCGCATCGGCGCGGACGCCATCCATCCCGGCTACGGGTTCCTGTCCGAGAATGCCGCTTTCGCCCACTTGTGCCAGGCTTCGGGCATCACCTTCATCGGGCCCTCCCCGCAGGCCATCCATTTGATGGGCGACAAGATCCAGGCGCGCACTCTGGCCAAGCAGGTCGGCGTGCCGATCGTGCCGGGCACGGAACAGGCCGTCACTAGCATGGACGATGCCCTGGCCTTCGCCAGAAGCGCCGGCTACCCGGTCATGATCAAGGCCAGCGCCGGCGGCGGCGGACGCGGGTTGCGCGTCGTCCGGTCCGACCAGGAGCTGCGCGTCAACATGGACACCGCTTCGCGTGAAGCGCAGGCCGCCTTCGGCGACGGCAGCGTCTTCATCGAGAAATACATCGAGCGGCCGCACCACATCGAATTCCAGATCCTCGCGGACCGCCACGGAAACAGCATCCACCTGGGCGAGCGCGACTGCTCCATCCAGCGCCGCCACCAGAAACTGATCGAGATCGCGCCGTCGCTGGTCCTGACGCCGGAGCTGCGCAGCGAGATGGGCGAGGCCGCCACGAAAATCTCCCGCGCGGTGGACTACGACAACGCCGGCACCGTGGAATTCCTGCTGGACCCGCAGGGCCGGTACTACTTCATCGAGATGAACCCGCGCATCCAGGTCGAGCACACGGTCACGGAGCAGATCACCGCCGTGGACATCGTGCGGGCGCAGATCACGATCGCCGCCGGCCGGCCGCTCGAGTTCAAGCAGAGCGACGTGACGCTGCAGGGCCACGCGATCCAGTGCCGCATCAACGCCGAGGACCCGCGGAACAATTTCAGGCCCGTGACCGGCAAGGTCACCGCCTATCTCTCGCCGGGCGGCATCGGCGTGCGCATCGACGGCGCCGTCTACAAGGATTACGACGTGCCGCCCTATTACGACGGGCTGCTCGCCAAGCTCACGGTCCGCGGCCGCACCTGGGAGGAAACCGTCAGCCGCATGCACCGCTCGCTGGAGGAATACGTCCTGCGCGGGCTCAAGACGACGATTCCCTTCATGGAAAAGATCATGGAGGAGCCGGACTTCCGGGCCGGAAAGTTCGACACCTCCTACCTGGAGACGCACCCGGACGTGTTCAACTACGACGAACACATCGAGCCGGAGGATCTGGTCCTGGCCATTTCCGCCTGCATCGCGGCGTATGAGGGACTTTGAGTTGCGAGACTCGCGCGACTCGGACGAAAGCGCGACTGGCATGAAGGATTCTTCCGAGTCTCGCATTTCTCGCGCGTCACGCGAGTCCCGCGGAGCAGTGCATCACGGATGATGAATGCATATGGCAACGCGTAAACCTACGAAGAAGTCAGGCAAAGGGAAGCCGGGAATCGACGTCACGCCGGCGCCCGGCAAAAAGCTGCTGATCACGGACGTCGCCTTGCGCGACGGCCACCAGTCGCTGCTCGCCACGCGCATGCGCACGGAGGACATGCTGCCGATCGCGCAGAAGCTGGACGCCATCGGCTACTGGTCGCTCGAAGTCTGGGGCGGCGCGACGTTCGACACCTGCCTGCGCTTCCTCAAGGAGGACCCGTGGGAGCGGCTGCGCGCCCTGCGCGCCGCCATGCCGAACACCAAACTGCAGATGCTGCTGCGCGGGCAGAACGTCGTGGGCTACCGCCACTACGCGGACGACGTGGTGGAGCGGTTCATCGAACGCTCGTCGACCAACGGCATCGATGTGTTCCGCATCTTCGACGCGCTCAACGACATCCGCAACCTCGAGCACGCGGTCCGCTGCGTGAAGGACCAGGGCAAACACGTCGAGGCCTCGTTCTGCTACACCGTGAGCCCCGTCCACACCCTGGACAGCTTCGTGGACCTGGCAAAACGCCTGGAGGACCTGGGCACCGACACGCTCTGCATCAAGGACATGGCCGGCCTGCTGGCGCCGATGGACGCCTACCAACTGGTCAGGAAACTCAAAGCCGCGGTGAAGGCGCCGATCCACCTGCATTCGCACTACACGTCGGGCATGGCCTCCATGTCGTCGCTGATGGCCGTGCTGGGCGGCCTGGACATCCTGGATACGTCCATGTCGCCGCTCGCCGGCGGCACGTCCCACCCGCCGACGGAAACGATGGTCGCGGCGCTGCGGGGCACACCCTACGACACAGGGCTGCAACTGCCGCGCTTCATCCCGATCGCCGAGCACTTCCGGACGGCGCGAAAGAAGTACCACCAGTTCGAGAGCGATTTCACGGGCGTGGACGCCGAAATCCTGACCTCGCAGATTCCCGGCGGCATGCTGTCCAACCTGGCCGCCCAGCTCGCGGAGCAAAGCGCGCTGGAGAAGATGCGGGACGTGCTCGAGGAAGTGCCGCGCGTACGGAAGGACATGGGCTACCCGCCGCTGGTCACGCCCAGCAGCCAGATCGTAGGCTCGCAGGCCACGCTCAACGTGCTGACCGGCGAGCGCTACAAGGTCATCACCACCGAGACGAAGAATTATTTCCTCGGGTACTACGGCAAACCGCCGGGCCCGGTGAACAAAGAGGTCGCCGCGCGCGCCACCGGCGATGAGCGGCCGGTCAAGGGCCGCCCGGCGGACCGGCTGGAACCCGAACTGCCCGCCGCCATCACGGAACTGGCCGGGAAATCCATGTCGCCTGAGGACGTGGTGTCGCTGGCGTTGTTCCCCGCCATCGCGCGGGAATTTTTCGACCAGCGGGAGAAGGGCGAGCTCAAGCCCGAGCCGCTGGCGCCGGCGCCGGAAGCGGGCCCCAAGGTCGCGCACGAGCTGCACCTGGCGCCGATCGACTTCAACGTCACGGTCCACGGCGAGACCTATCACATCCAGGTGTCGGGCTCCGGCCGGAAGGAAGAGGGCCGCAAACCCTACTACATCCGCATCAACGACAAGCTGGAAGAGGTCCAACTCGAGCCGATCCAGGAAGTGCTGGCCGGCGTGCCGGAAGCGCCGGAGACCGGCGACAAGGCCAAGCCGAAACGGCCCAAGCCGAGCAAGCCCGGCGACATCGCCTCGCCCATGCCCGGCCGCGTCGTCAAGGTGCTGGTCGCCAAGGGCGACAAGGTGAAGGCCGACGATCCGGTGCTGATCATCGAAGCCATGAAGATGGAGAACCGCTTGCCGTCCCCCGTCGCCGGCACCGTCGCCACGCTCTACGTGCACGAAGGCGACGACGTGAAGCCCGACGAAACACTCGTGCAGCTCGAATAAGCCGCCCGTATGTTCCCGCAGCGCTGGTGCGTTCTCCTGCTGCTCCCGATTCTCCTGGGCGCCTGTGCCGCTCCACCCGAGATTCCGCCCTGGTTCGACGGGCTCCAGCGCCAGCCGGTCCACACGGTGACCGTCAACGGCACCCGCATCGCCTATCTCGACGCCGGCGGCGGCCAGCCGGTCATCCTCGTGCACGGCTTCGGCGGTTCCATGTGGCAGTGGGAATACCAGCAGGCCGCCCTCGCATCGCACTATCGCGTCATCACCCTGGACCTGCCCGGCTCGGGCCTGTCCGACAAGCCGGACATCGCCTACACACCCGATGAAATGATCGCCTTCCTCCGCGGCTTCATGGACGCGCTGGGGATTCAGAAAACCGCGTTGATCGGCAATTCGATGGGTGCCGGCCTCGTCATCGGCATGACTCTCGCCCATCCTGACCGGGTGGACCGCCTCGTGCTGATCAGCGGCTTGCCCAAAGGCGTGCGCGAGAAACTCACGGGTCCGCTCATCAAGCGCGCGGTCGAGACCTCGGCTCCAGTCTGGCTGATCCGGCTCGGCAACTGGCTCGCCGGCCGCTGGGTCACGAAAGACGTGCTGCAGGAAATCGTGTACGACCACAGCCGGCTCACGCCGGCCGTCATCGAGCGTTCCTATCAGAACCGCCGGCGACCGGGACTGATCCCCGCCGCGATGACCTCCGTCAGAACTCTACCGCTCTGGGAACAGGGCTTCGCGCTCAAAATCGGTGAAATCAGCCGGCCGACACTCATCATCTGGGGCGAGCAGGACAAGGTCTTCCCGCCAGAGGTCGGGCACGAGCTGCAACGCTCCATTAAAGGCGCCTCCATCGCGCTGATCCCCGCGGCCGGACATATTCCGCAGTGGGAGCAGCCGGAAGCCGTGAACGCCCTGCTGATGACGTTTCTGAAGTCTTGACTACGCGAGGTAAAGAGCCGATAAATTAGCCGGGCCTACGTACCACTGAAAAGAGGTCACCGATGAAATACGCGGGCATCGTTGCGTTGGTTCTTGCCGTTCCGATGGGGCTGTCCGGCTGCGCCGGCATGGGCACCCAGGCCGACACCGGCTTCATGTACAAAAACCTTCCGGTCGCCACCGGCAGCGCCGAACCAGGCGAGGGTCATACCGTCACGTTCAAAGGCGCGCCGCTCGCGCTCGCCGGCCCCGGCATCAAGGTCGGCGATATGCTCCGCGACGTGAAGGTCGCCAAGGGCGACCTCTCGCTGGTGAACCTGGCCGACACCAAAGGCAGGGTCCGGATCATCAATGTCGTGCCCTCGCTGGATACGCCGGTCTGCGAACAGCAGACGCATCATCTGAGCGAGAAGAACCACGGCCTCGACAAAATGATCGAGCTCATCACCATCAGCGTGGACACGCCGTTCGCGCAGGGCCGCTTCGCGAAGGAAGCGAAGATCGCCAACGTGACCTTCCTCTCCGACTATCGAGGCGGCGACTTCGGCAAGGCCTACGGGCTGCTCGTCAATGACCTGCACATCCTGGCCCGGACCGTCATGGTGGTGGATAAGGACAACGTGATCCGGTACCTGCAGGTCACGCCCGAATTGACGCAATTGCCCGACATGGATGCCGCGTTCCGCGCAGCAAAGGCGCTGTTATAAGCGCACAGGTTGAGGTCAAGGTTGAGGCTGAGTGAAGATTTTCTTGCCTTAACCTCAGCCTTAACCTGAACCTTCTTTAGAGGAATTATGGCGCATTACGATTTACTCGTCCTCGGCAGCGGCCCCGCGGGGCAAAAGGCGGCCATCCAGGCGGCGAAACTCCGCAAGAAGGTCGCCATCGTCGAGAAGGAACAGGTCGGCGGCGCCTCCGTCAACACCGGCACGCTCCCCAGCAAGACCCTCAAGGACGCCATCTATTACCTGCACGGCGCCAAGCTGCGCTCCTTCACCAACATGTCCGTATCGCTGAAGAAAAGCTTCACGATGAGCGACTTGATGGCCCGCAAGGACCACGTGATCAAAAACGAGCTGGCGATCATCACCAACCAGCTCGAGCGCAACGACGTGGAGATCGTTCACGGCACCGCGTCGTTCCACGACGCGCATACGATCCGGGTCGCGACGCAGCACGGCCATGAGGAGCTCTTGAGCGCGGACTTCATCGTCATCGCGACCGGCTCGCGTCCGCGGCACGAGCCGGCCATTCCCTTCAACAGCGCGAACATCTGCGACTCGGACAGCATCCTGGCGGCCGACACGATGCCCAAAACCATGGCCGTCCTGGGCGGCGGCGTTATCGGCTGCGAATACGCCACGATGTTCTCCGCCTTCGGCGTCAAGGTCACGCTGGTTGACCGCCGGAACGAGCTGCTCCGTTTCGTGGACCAGGAAGTGATCCAGGCGCTGATCTACCAGATGCGGACGAACGGCGTGAACGTCAAGCTGAACGAGGAGATCGGCGAGATCAAGCTCGACGAGCGTGGCCGCGTCGTCACCTGCCTCAAAAGCAACAAGACGGTGGTCTCGGACATGCTGCTGTTCTCGATGGGCCGCAGCTCCAACACCGACGAGCTGAACCTGGGCGCCGTCGGCATCGCCACGGACAAAACCGGCCTGATCAAGGTCAACGAGTTCTACCAGACCGTGGTCCCCAACATCTACGCGGCCGGCGACGTCATCGGCTTCCCGGGACTTGCTTCGACGTCCATGGAACAGGGCCGCCTGGCCGCCTGCCATGCGTTCAACGTCGCCCAGTCCGTCCTGCCGAAAGTCATGCCCTACGGCATCTACACGATTCCGGAAATTTCCACGGTCGGCAAGAACGAGGAGGAGCTGAGCAAGGAGAACGTCCCCTACGAAACCGGGCGGGCCTTCTACAAGGAAATCGCGCGCGGGCAGATTTTCGGCGACCTGGACGGGCTGCTCAAGCTCATCTTCCACCGCGACACGCTGGAGCTGCTCGGCGTGCACATCATCGGCGAAGGCGCCACCGAGCTGATCCACATCGGCCAGGCCGTCCTCACCTACGGCGGCAAGGTGGATTTCTTCGTCCATAACGTCTTCAACTACCCGACGCTCGCGGAGTGCTACCGCACCGCGGCTCTTGATGGCATCAACCGGCTCGGCAAAAATTAATCCCATGCCTCCCCGCTCCCGTCGAAAGAAACCATCCAGGAAATCCCGCCGTCCCTCCTCTCGTCCCTCGCCCCACGCCTCTCGCCTTCCCCTTGTCACCCTCGCGCTCGAATGGTTCCTGAACCCCGACCACCTGCCCTTCATCGTCGCCAGGGAACAGGGATTTTTCAGAGAGGAAGGCCTGGACCTTTCGATCATCGTCCCCACCGTTCCGGAGGAATCGCTTGAACTGGTGGCGCGCGGCAAGGCCGACTTCGGCGTGGGCGAGCAGACCAACCTCATCAAAGCCCGCGACCGGCGCTGGCCGCTCGTCTCCATCGGCCCGCTGCTGGTCAACACGGTTGTCTGCCTCATGTATCTCAAGGAGGGGCCGGTCAAGCGGGTGGAGAATCTCAGGCACCGCCGCGTGGGTTGGCCCGGGCTTGAGATCGACCTGCCGATTCTCGGCACCATGCTGGAGGCGGCGGGCCTGACCTTCGACGACATCCTGCCGGTGGACGTGGGCTTCGCCCTGACCGATGCGCTGCTGACCGGCAAGGCCGACGCGGTTTTCGGCGCGTTTGTGAACTACGAACAGGTCGAGGCCGAATCGCGCGGCGCGGCAGTCGAGTTTGTCAGCCCGACGACATACGGCGTGCCCGATCTCTATCAACTCGTGGTCATGACCTCGGACCGGATGGTCACGGACCATCCGCACCTCGTCCGCGGTTTCACGCAGGCCCTGACGCGCGGGCTGACGTTCACGCACCAGTATCCGAACGAAGCGCTGGGCATCTATATCAAGGCCAACGCGATGGCCGACCCGGCGCTCTCCGCCAAGACCTTCGACAAGACCTGGCCCTACTTCCCGGAAACGCTCATGCAGGATCCGAAACGCTGGAAGTCCGTGATGGAGTGGATGCTCAAGCGCGGCGTGATCAAAAAATTGATGCCATTGGAGAAACTGTTCACAAACCGGTTTGTTCCAAAGAGCCTATAGCCTATGGCTTATAGCGTATGGCCAGGAGAAATTCGCTCTAGACCATTGTTCTTCTGCTTTTTCTTGGCTATATGCCATATGCCATCAGCCATATGCTCTTAGGAGAAAATCATGTCCTTTTCGGAGCACTTGCGAAAGATCGCCCAGCCCATTTGGAACGCTCAATTGAAGCATCCGTTTGTCATTCAGCTCGGCGACGGCACGCTGCCGGAGAGAAAGTTCAAATACTACATTCTTCAGGATGCGCGGTTTCTCGGCGACCTCGCCCGCGTCTTTTCCGCCGCGGCGCAGAAGGCGCCGGATTCGGAGTCGGCGCTGCGCTTCAACAAGCTGGCCGAGGAAACGATCATCGTCGAGCGCAGCCTGCACGAGAGTTACGGCAAGCAATGGAAAATGACGGCGAAGCAGATGACCTCCGTGCCGATGGCGCCGACGAACTTCGCCTACACGCGGCACATGCTGGCGGTGGCTGCGACCGGCTCGGCCTGCGAGATCACCGTTGTCGCCCTCCCCTGCGCCTGGATCTACTGCGTGGTGGGGAAACATTTATTAAGGAAGGGCCCACCGGCCAAGGGACACCCCTACCGCGACTGGCTCATGCTCTACGCCTCGCCGGAGTTTGCGGAGGTGCAGAAGTGGATGAGGAAGAAGGTGGACCAGTGGGCGAAGGAGGCGAGCCGGACCGAGCGGGCGCGAATGGAAGAGGCATTCGTGATTAGCTCACGGTATGAGTGGATGTTTTGGGATATGGCGTTCTCTGAGGAAGAGTGGCCTGTATGAGGTCTTGGGAAGCGTTGGCTGGGGTGCCACTATGCTCGTGCAGCCCGCACGCTCAGAAGGTGCTCGCTGGACACGCGCAGTAAGTGGCGCCCCAGCCACCACTCATTTTTCGTTGATGAACACCCGCCGGTCCAAGGGGAAGAGGGTAAGTAAGGTGGTCGCCCGGAGCCCTTCTGCTCGCGCAACGCGCGGCCTCAGAAGGCCCTCGTTGGACGCGCGCACGTGCGGGCATCGGGCTCCGCTATTTGAGGCACACGCGCGACGGTTGCCTCTGCCCCCTGTGGAAGCCTTATATCTGGATCTAACCAGGAGGTGCCGCAATGCTTAAGGCACTTTGTGCGTGCGCACTAGCTGGGGCAACTGCCTTAGTTATGGCACCCTTGGCTTCTGCCCAGTCACATACGGTGTTCGAAGGCCTACCTGTGGTAAAGATCAGCGAAGGTGGTACCGAGCGACTTCCACAGACTCTATCTCGTGAGAAAGCTGTGAGTTTCGGTTGTGCGATCAGTGAGATTGACGGCAAGTATTACTGGGCTAGCCGAGAGAATAAGGAGTTGATTCGTCGTACGAGCGGTGCCTTTGTCACA
>Ga0209640_10003553_pt1 | contig 13613 bp, 15 predicted proteins | sample RifCSP10_1_FD_184018 | JGI IMG/M metagenome (GOLD analysis project Ga0209640, IMG submission 184018) | Soil microbial communities from Rifle, Colorado - Rifle CSP2_sed 10_1 (SPAdes) (version 2) | ecosystem: Environmental > Terrestrial > Deep subsurface > Rock core/Sediment | place: Rifle...
TTCCACTTACCCTTTCCTCCCCAGATGCGCCCAGCCCCGCTCCGCAAGGACAGCCAGGAGCAGGCACGTCACGCCGACGGCGAATGAGGCCGGGTCCACATCAAGGCGCACAAACAGCGCCGACAGCAAGCCCAAGAAAAGAACCAGCTTCAGAACCAGCAAAAAGATCCCGGTCCGCACCCGGCGCCTCTCGGCGAAGGGCGTCAGCAGGTACCGGATCCCCAAGCCGAGCAAGACAAAATTCACCCCCATAAATAGCCCGCCCAAAAAAAGCGCCGCCGGGTCAAGCAGCCCGAGCGGAAGCACAATAAGCCAGAGCGCCAAGAGCAAAAGTCCGTGCCAGAGTTCAATGCGAAGCACCGGCTCTATGGTGATTGCTGTCCTCATCGGTTCTCATTCGAAAAGCGCTGCATCCACTGCACCAGCCTGACGAAGGCCCCCACCAAGGCAGCGAGCGTACAAATGGCCGTCAACCAAGGGAACGAGGCTAGATAGGTGTCCAGCAGATAACCCAGAAAGAGGCCGCCGATAACCGTGCTCGGGAACTCCAAACCAATAGCCGCGTATTTCCCGAGCTTAAAAAAGAGGGGCTTCCGAGAACCTTCAGGCTCGTCCCTCACTGGTGCCACAAAGACTTTCTCCTAGCATGGAATTGCGTTGAGGGTCAACCCATTCGACACCCCGCCCGCACGGCGGGGGCTTGCTCAGGGTTGACGGTGAGCGACCTACCAACAACTTGACCCCGTGCATAGCACGGGGCATGAGTCGAACCGTCAATCTTCAGGCTCGCCACTCGCCCAACTCTCGCAGGCAGCGAGCGTTTTCTCTATGTCGCTGCGCGTATGAGCCAAAGAAAGAAAGGCCGCCTCAAACGGAGACGGCGGGAAATAGACGCCGCGCGCCAGCATTCCATGGAAAAAGCGCGCAAAGCGACCCCGATCTGCGCTCCGGGCGTCGGCGGCATCTCGAACACGCTTGACGCCAAAGAACACCGTAAGCATCGACCCCACCCGGTTGATCACCCCGGGGAGGCGCCGCCGGAGGAGAATAGCTTCCAGGCCTTCTTGAAGCTGTTTCCCCTTTTCTTCCAGCTCCCGATACGCCTCCGCGCGCGCAAGCTCCGCCAGCGTCGTCCGCCCCGCGCACACCGCCAGCGGATTTCCCGAAAGCGTACCCGCCTGATACACCGGCCCCACCGGGGCCAATAGATCCATGATCTCCGCTCTCCCGCCGAAAGCTCCCAACGGAAGCCCGCCGCCCAGAACCTTGCCCAAGCAGGTCAGGTCCGGGCGAATCCCATAGAGTTCCTGCGCCCCACCGGGCGCAACCCGAAACCCGGTGATCACCTCATCAAAGATCAGCAGCGCCCCGTCTCTTTGCGTCAACTCTCGCAGTCCCACAAGAAACGGCGGCGCCGGCGGTATGACGCCCATATTGCCGCAGACAGGCTCCACGATCACCGCCGCCACAGCGCCCCGATGCTCACGGAAGGCAGCCGCCACCGCCTCCACGTCATTAAATGGCGCGACGACGGTCTCGGCAGCGTAACCCGCCGGCACCCCAGGGCTATCCGGCAGAGCCAACGCCGCCACCCCAGAGCCGGCGCGCGCCAGCATTCCATCGGCGTGCCCGTGGTAGCACCCATCGAACTTAACGACTTTTGTGCGGTGTGTAAAAGCACGCGCCAAGCGCACCGCACTCATCGCGGCTTCGGTCCCAGAACTCACGAGCCGCAACTTCTCGATCGCAGGGAGCCGCACGCACACCTCTTCCGCTAGTTGGACTTCGCCTTCCGTCGGTGCCCCAAAAGTTGTCCCGCGCCTCGTCGTCTCGATCAGAGCCGCTACTACTTTAGGATGCGCATGGCCGAGAATCAGCGGACCCCAAGACCCAACGTAGTCCAGGTACACGTTGTCATCGGCATCAAAGACGTGGGCGCCGTCCGCGCGCGCGATAAAAAGCGGATCCCCACCCACAGCTTTCCAAGCACGCACGGGACTATTGACGCCGCCAGGAACTCGTTGCTGTGCGCGCCCGTACAGCACGTGTGAACGCTCGGTCCCCATGGACGGAGATGTTCCTAACACCCGGTCGGTGGCGTGTCAAGGCGAGGCTGCGAGCATGCAAAAAAGTTTTTCCTTTTTTTCTTGCAAAGGAGAGTGAAAAGGATTATGAAATTCTTCGCGATCAAGATCGCGGGAAAATTTTTCCAGTCGTTGCCGGAGATCACTAGCCTGAAGCGCGCGCGATGCGAGCTAGAGAGCAGACCGCGGAATACCTCCTTGCCCTACAGCTCGCCCGGGGTTGCGCCGGGTTTTCTGGCTCCAGTTTCCCTGTTCACATTATTGTCCAAGATCAAAGGTAATGGGGCGATCCTTTTGTGTTCTGGTGAGTTATCCACAGCTGTGGATAACTTTGTTTGTAACTTTTACCGACTTCTTTTCCTGCTTCTGGGTGGCGGCGGCGCGAGCCGCGAGGTCAATGGCGTATGGATGAATTTTGGGAAGGGGCGCTGAAAGAGCTCAAAGAGCGCATAGGAAGACAGAACTTCGATACCTGGATCAAGCCCATCCGAGCTAGGGAACCAACGCGGGGAGAATTTTTGCTGGAGGTGCCCAACAAATTTTTCCGCGATTGGGTCGCGGAGCACTTCCTGACCGAGATCCGGGAGACGCTCGCCTTTGTTTCCGGTCAGACCGTCAAGGTCACCTTGAGCGTCAACCAAGAGCTGCAACCACAGCCGGAGGTGGAAAAGAAAGAGGACAAGGAACGGGCAAGGCCCAAGAGGTTTAACAACCTCATGCCCAAATACAACTTTGAAAACTTCGTCGTCGGGGCGAGCAACCAGTTCGCCCATGCGGCCTCACTCGCCGTCGCCAACCAGCCCGGTGAGCACTACAACCCGCTCTTCATCTACGGCGGTGTCGGCCTAGGCAAGACCCATCTGATCAATGCCATCGGCAATCGGATCATGCAAAGACGGCCGGCGCTAAAGATCCTTTACATCACCTCCGAGGCTTTCATGAACGAACTGATAGGCTCCCTGCGCAGGGACAAGATGGATGAATTCAAAAGTAGGTTTCGCACCATGGACGCCCTGATTCTTGACGATGTCCAATTCCTCGCCGGAAAAGAAAGGACCCAAGAAGAGTTCTTCCATACGTTCAACTCGCTCTACGAATCGCACAAGCAAATCGTCATTACCTCTGACAAGTTTCCCAAGGAGATCCCCGATCTTGAAGACCGCCTGCGCAACCGCTTCGAGTGGGGATTGATTGCCGACATCCAACCGCCGGACATGGAAACCCGCGTCGCCATCCTGGAGAAGAAAGCCGAAGCGGAAGGGATCCATCTCCCCCATGAGGTCGCCATCTTCCTCGCCTCCCACATCTACTCGAACGTGCGCGAACTTGAGGGTTCGCTCACGCGGCTCGGGGCCTTCGCCTCACTGACCAAAGCCCCTATCACCGTCGATTTGGCTAAAGAAGCGCTGCGAAACATCCTCGGGCAGAGTCAGAGAGAAGTCACCATCGAAAGCATCCAAAAGACGACCAGCGACTACTTTAGCATCAAGATTGGAGATCTGAAGGCAAAAAGAAGGACTAGGAACGTAGTGCTCCCCAGGCAGGTGGCCATGTATCTGTGCCGCAAACACACCTCTACCTCGTTCCCAGCGATCGGGGAAAGGTTTGGCGGCAGAGATCATTCAACCGTCATCCATGCCTCAAAATCCATCGAGAAGCGGATCAAGGAGGATCCTACCATGCAGGCCACCATTGAGAAGTTGGAAAAGACCTTAAATCTGCGAAAATAGCCGGGGACAACCTGTGGGTAGAGTGACAAAAAATGTGGATAAGACGGAGCGATGACCTGTTTTGCGTCGTGCCCTGCGGTGCGGAGGATGAACAAGTGTCGCCCATCCACAGAAAAAAGGCTTTCCCGGTTTGGCCTTTTTAGCTTTTTACCCTTTATCCACAGCACCTATTACTACTTCTCTGAATCTCTTATAAATAAGTAGTTTTAGTCAGGAGGCGTTATGGAAGTTAAGGCTAAGCGAGAAAATTTTCTCGCGACGCTCTATTGGACGCAAAGCATCGTTGAGCGGCGCAACACCATGCCGATTTTGGCTAATGTGCTGGTGGAAGCAAGCAAAGGAACCCTGCGGATCACCGCAACCGATCTTGAGGTTGGGGTGCGAGGGAGCCTCGATGCGGAAGTGTCCCAGGAAGGGATGGTCACCCTGAATGCGAAGAAATTCTACGAAATCGTTCGGGAGGCCCCGGAAGAGACCATACAGTTGAGAAGGTTGGAAAACGAGTGGGTGGAGATTAGGAGCGGCAGATCGGTTTTTAAGGTGGTCGGGCTAGACGCCCGTGAATTCCCTCAGTTTCCTCGCTTTGACGGGGAGAGGTTATCGGCTGCCCCAGCGGGCGTTCTGAAAGAGATGATTGAAAAGACTCTCTTTTCGGCTTCTACGGACGAGACTCGTCACAATCTCAACGGGGTCTTTGTCGAGGAGCTGGCAGGGGGAAAAGTGCGTATGGTGGCCACCGACGGGCACCGGTTAGCCTTGGTGGAGAGGGATCTGGGGTCACTGGGCCTGGACAAAGGAGTCATTCTGCCACGCAAAGGGTTAGCAGAGCTCAAGAAGGTTCTAGAGGGTTCGGACGGTGGGGTGGCGTCGCTCGGCTTTAAAGAGAATATGGGTCTGGTTGTAAAAGAAGACGTTGAACTCTTTATGCGGCTGATAGATGGGGAGTTTCCGGACTATAACAAAGTTATTCCTACGGATAACCCGCATATGGTAAAGATAGAACAGGAAGCGCTACACCAAGCCCTGCGCAGGGTCTCGATCCTTTCGAGCGAGCGGTATAAGGGGGTCAAGATGGAACTGACGGAGGGGAAAGTGGCAATCTCAACCAGCAACCCTGACCTCGGAGAGGCGGTGGAAGAGATTGAGGTGGAATATCAGGGAAAATCGCTGACCGTCGGCTTCAATGCACGCTACCTGATGGATGTTCTGAGTGTTTTGGGCGGCGGTAACGACATCGACCTCGCGCTGAAGGACGAAGTGAGCCCCAGCCTGTTGCGCCCAGCGGGAGACGACGGGTATCTCTACGTCGTGATGCCAATGCGGCTGTAGAGGTGGCCACCGCTTAGCAAGCGTCTAACTTCTGTAGCGAGCGTCGAGGGCATATTTCTCGTCCAGGCCGACGATCTCATGAAACTCATCAAAGGGCATCAGGCGGTCGAGGATTCCTTGAGTTGTTCCCTGCGCACGCAGCGCGCCGTAAACCTCTTTGAGTGCCTTGGCTGAAGCGTAAAGCGGGGCGAGCGGCCAGACAATCATTTGAAATCCCACCTCACTCAGCTCCTCGGGTGACATAAGTGGGGTGACGCCGCGTTCGATCATGTTGGCGACGAGAGGCCCGGGGACGGCCTGAGCTATTTCGCGCATCTCTTCTTTCGTCTCAGGCGCCTCTATAAAGACGGCGTCCGCGCCTGCCTGCTTAAAGGCGACGCCTCGCCGAATCGCCTCTTTGAGTCCGAGAGCCTGCCGCGCGTCCGTGCGCGCGACGACGAAGAGGTCCCCGCCTTCCCTCGCCTCCAGAGCCGCCGTGAGCTTCTTGAGCTGCTCCTCAAGCGGGATCACCGCCTTACCTTTCATGTGGCCGCAGCGCTTAGGCCATACTTGATCCTCAAGGAACAGCCCTGCAGCGCCAGCGCGGATGAGCTCTTTGACCGTACGAATGACATTGATGGCGTTGCCGTAGCCGGTGTCGGCGTCGACAATGACAGGCTGCTCGACCACGCCGCAGATCCGCTGCGCGGCTGCAAGCATCTCGGTTTGCGTGAGCAGGCCGAAGTCGGGCTCGCCAAGTAGCGTCGCCGATAAGCTATACCCGGTGGTGAAGATGACCTCGAAGTCGGCGCGGGCAGCGAGCTTGGCGCTAAGCGCGTCGTAAACGCCGGGCATAAGCAGGGAACTTTTTTGCTTGAGCAACGCGCGTATCAGGGCAGCCTTCTGTGTCATGTTTCCTCCCAAAATAAATCGGAGCGGGGGCCGGTTAGAACCTTTCCACGTAAGGGCGGATATCGATCTCGTGCGTCCACGCGTTCTTGGGCTGTCTGTAGGCGTGGATGATGGCGTCGGCGATGGCGTCGGGGGGAATGGTGGTGTCGCCTGGCCGGTCCGGCTCGCGGGCGCGCAGGCGGGGCGTTTCGATTTGACCATCCACCACTACGTGGATCACGTGGATTCCTTGCGGATGGAATTCGCGGGCCAGGGCTTGGCCAAGCATGCGCAGCGACGATTTGGCGATCGCCAGAGGGGCGAAGCCGGCGCGGCCGCGCAACGAGGCGGTGGCCCCGGTGAGCGAGATGAAACCGTGGCCAACCTTGAGCATGTCGGGAATCACAGCCTGAGCCAAGTGGACGGCTCCCATGACTCCCACCTCGAAGGATTGGCGGATGACTTCGGGGTCGAGATCGAGGAAGGCGCCCCGTCCAAAACCACTGGCGTTGTAGGCGAGCGCCGTGATGGTCCCCAGATCGCTGCGGATTTTTGCCACCGCCTCGCGGGCTGCCTGGCGGTCGGTAACATCCACCGGGACCACCAACGCCTTACCTTTCATGGCTTGGATCTGGCTGGCGACGGGCTCGCTTGACTCGGCGCGACGCGAAAGGAGCCCCACCGAGAAGCCCTCGCTGGCGAAGGCGCGCGCCAGCGAGGCGCCGAGCCCGGGACCGACACCGGCGACGATAGCGGCTTCCACGGCGACTTAACCTTTCGGACCGGGATGGATGAACAACTCTTCGAGGGTCATTAATCTGCCGATCAAGCCTTGCTCGTAAGAATACTGCATGAGGGTCGCTAAGTTTTCCCGGTTCGCCTCGTCGTGGCCATAAGCCCAGGGGTCCTTTCCGATGATAGCTTCCTGCTCCTCGAGCGCATGGCGAAACCAGGCGAGCGGGACGACCCTTGGGTTCTCCATCCTCTTATAGGCCGCCTCTTTGGCGCGCTGAGGAGATCATGTTGGTCAGAACCGTGAGCTCGATCCCGTCGGGCTCGACGGTTCCTTCCTTGAGAGCGCGTATGATCTCGTAATCGCCGCAGGCCAAGGTTAAAGGGAGTTTTTTGGACATGCGGTTTATCTAGCACGGTTTGCCGCGATTTTCCAAATGGGGTAGGCGGCTTTTATTTTGGCGGCTAAAGTTGTAAATTGGCGTCTCCCATAGAAGGGAGAACCTATGAGATCACGAACGCTCTTTTTTGCAACCGTTCTCATGCTGGTGGTTCCGACCGCGCCGCTGCGGGCCCAGACGAAGGTCCGGATCAACTGGACCGCCGTTACCGGCGCTCAGAGCGGTGTTTATGTCGCCCACGAAGAAGGGCTCTTTAAGAAAAACGGCCTGGAGGTGGAACTGATCCACATCCCCTCTAGCTCCAGAGGCATTCAGGCGATACTCGCCGGAGAACTCGCCTTCTCCACCATGGATGGGCAGAACGCCGTGCAAGCGAATCTCAAAGGGGCGGGATTGGCGCTGGTTGCCGGCGCGACCAACCGCTTTGTTTTCTCGCTCATGGCCCGGCCTGAGATTAAAAGGATAAGCGATCTTAAGGGCAAAAAGATCGGCATCACCCGTATCGGCTCTTCCACGCACACGGCTACTCTCTATGCCCTCAGCCAAGCGGGTCTTAAGCCCGGCGACTATCAGATTCTCCCTCTAATGGAGGTGCCCAATATCTTTACCGCTCTCGTAGCCGGGCAGATCGATGCCGGAACGGTCTCGCCACCCACCAACAGTCGGGCGCGAAAAGCCGGGCTCAACGAGCTGATGAACCTTGCCAAGGAGGGACCGGAAACTGTCTCGGTGGCTATTGGAACGTCTCGCTCCTATATCAAGGCCAACGAGGATACCGTTCGACGCGTAGTGCGCGCCTATGCCGAGGCTCTCCATCTTTTCAAAACGAACAAAACGGCTGCCATCAGAGTCTTGGGAAAATATACCAGGGTGAAAGAACAGGATATCCTGGAAGACGCCTACAGCCAATTCCACGACTATCTGGAGAGTATCCCCTACGTCAGCACAAAAGGGATGGAGGCGATAATCTCGGAAGTGGCGGAAAAGGATCCTGCGGCGAAGCAATCAAAGCCGGAAGATTTCCTCGACATGCGGTTTGTCGCCGAACTGGACAAGCAGGGTTTTTTCAAAAAGTTATGGGCGAAATAAACGGGTACTGCTCAACCGCCTCTTCTTTCCCTCTTTGCCCGCCGAACGAAATAATCCCACATGGAGCCCAACCGATGTGGCGTGTAGATCTGCTCGTATTTGAGCTTCGCCTCTTCGTCGCTGGTCCACGAGGGCTCGCCGGAGGCCGTGGCGAGAAGTTGGATGCGCGCGGCCTTCTCTAGAAAGACCGCGTAGAGCGTCGCCTCCTGGATCGATTGTCCCACTACTGTTGAGCCGTGGTTTTTCATGAGCACGCCGCGGCATTGGCCGAGTGTCTTCGCCACCTCTTTACCCCACTCGGGGGTGCGGATGAGGGCCGTGGTTTTGTCAAACAGGGGCAGGCCGTCGTGAAAGATGGAGCCTTCATGGCTGATCGGCCGAAGCGGCTGGCGTAGGGAGCCGAACGCCGTCGCGTAAGGCGGGTGAGAGTGAACGACGCAGTTGACGTCGGATCGGGTCTTGTAAATCTCCGTGTGGATGAAAACCTCGGAATGGCGCTCGTATTTGCCCTCAATCTTCTTGCCGTCTAAATTGCAGACGATGATGTGCGGTGGCCGGATCTCCTCAAAGCCAAAGCTATGGGGCTTCATGAGTATCTTATCCTGTTTCGGGATGCGCACGGAGACATGGCCGAGGATGTTATCCCAATGGCCCTCGTTCGCCAGGATGTTGCAGGAGTAGGCTAAATTCTCTTTCAATTCTTTCAAGTTCATGCTTTCTCCTTCAAGTTTTGAGTTTTAAGTGTTGAGTTTTGAGTTGCAACTTAAAACTAAGAACTCAAAACTAAAAAACTGTTATTGGCTGCGCAGTTTGAATCTCTGGATTTTGCCTGTGACCGTTTTGGGCAAGTCGTCGACGAACTCGACCCATCGCGGATACTTGTAAGGGGCGAGCTTGTTCTTGACCAGGGTCTGGAGATCCTCCTTAAGCCGCTCGCTCGGCTGGAATTCGCTCTTGAGCAGAATGTAGGCCTTGGGTTTGGTCAGCCCGTCCCGATCGGCGTGACCGGTGACTGCGGCCTCCAGGACGGCGGCGTGTTCCATCAGGGCGTTCTCGATCTCGATGGGAGAGACCCACATGCCGCCCACCTTCAGCATGTCGTCGGAGCGGCCACAATACCAGTAGTAGCCCGCTTCATCGCGGTAGTAGGTATCTCCGGTCTTCAGCCATTCCCCGAGCATGGTTTTCTTGGTTTGCTCGTGCTTGTTCCAGTAGTAGGGAGAGTTAGCCTCCCCTTTGACCAGTAAATTTCCCACCTTTCCTACGGGAACCTCCCGGCCTTCTTCATCCACGATCTTGGCCTCGAAGGCTGGTGTAACTTCTCCACTGCTGCCCGCCTTTGCCCGCCCCGGCCGGTTGGCCAGAAAATCGTGTGTCGCCTCTGTGGAACCGACCACGTCCAGGAGCTCGAGTCCAAACTTATCCTTCCATTGGTGAAACAGGGTGGGTGGGAGGGGTTCCCCGGAGGAGAGACAGATTCTGAGCGAGCTAAGATCGTATCTCTTTTCGACCCGGAGTAGCCGGGCATAAAGCGTAGGCACCGAAAAGAAAAAGGTGGGTCGGTATTTCTCAATAACCCGCAGGACCTTTTCCGGTTCGGGGCGCTCCGGCCAAAGCACGGCAGAGGCGCCGAAGCGAAAAGGGAAATAGAGTGAATTGCCCAGGCCGTAGGAAAAGAAGAGCTTTGAAGCAGAGAAACAGAGGTCGTCTTCTCTCATTCCCAAGACCGGTTTTGCAAAGAGGTCGGTGACGGTGATCAGGTCATGTTGGAGATGGACTGCGCCCTTGGGGTTGCCGGTGCTGCCCGAGGTGTAGTTCCACATGACGACGTCGTCCCTGCTGGTGGGTTCGGCTTCCAAGATGCCAGAGGCCTTGGAAATCAGGGTGTCGTAGGAGAGAGCCTTTCCCCTAGATTTTCCTATGACGATCACGTTCTTCAGATAGCGGGATTGGTCCCAGATCGGTTCTACCTCCGAGAGGGAAGATTCATGAACGATTAAAACCCGGGCGCGACTATCACGGATCAGGTAGGCGTAGTCCCGAGCCTTCATCCAGGGATTGGTGGGGATGGGGACAGCGCCAATCTTTATGGCGCCGAAAAAGCTGAAGGCGAATTCTGGACAATCGGGCAGGACCAAAAGGACCCGCTGCTCAATCTCAGCTCCCAGCTCTTTGAGGGCGTTGCCGGTCTGGTTTACCTTTTCGAAGAGATCCTGATACGTGAATTTCTCATCCTGAAAATAGATGGCAGTCTTTTTCCCGCGACCCTGGCGAATGTTCTCATCCACGAAGGTGGTCGCCGCGTTATAGATATCGGGAAGATCGAGTTTCATCTCCTCGCTTCGCTCGGAATCTCAAATCTCAGATCTCAAATTTCAAATCTGAGATATAAGATGTGCAATTTGAGATCTCGGAGGCGGTTATTCGCCTCCGGTCGCCTCCGACTGAGTCTCGGTGGCGATGACCACGGACTTCGACTCCGTGTAGTGCTCGATGGCCTCCTCGCCATGCTCCTTGCCGATGCCGCTCTGCTTGACGCCCCCGAATGGCAGCTCGTCATAGATTATCTGCGCCGAGTTGATCCAGGTGTAGCCGGCTTCGATATGCTCCGCAGCAAACATGGCTTTATTGATGTCTCGTGTCCAGACCGACGAGCCTAGGCCGAAGATCGAGTTATTGGCCTGCTCGATGCCCTCTTCGAGGTGCCTAACTGTGACGATCGGAAGAGCTGGCCCGAAAACTTCCTCTTTAAGCATCCTCGATTCTGGGTCGACGTGGGTCACGAGAGTCGGCATCAGATAGAAGCCCTTATCGTATTCTCCGCCTTTGGGCCGCTCGGCGCCGTAGAGAACCTTTGCCCCACGGTTAACCGCATCCTGGACCTGCTCTTCGACCTCTTTTCTCTGCTCAGCAGTATGCAGGGGACCCATAATAGAGTCTGGCTTGAGTCCGTTGCCGATTCTCAGCTTCTTAACCTTCTCTACCAGCTTCTCGGTGAATGCAGCGGCGATCTTTTCGAACAGATAAAGCCTCTTAACGGCCAGACAGGCCTGTCCGCAATTAAAGAACCGACCCACCGAAGCAGCGCTCACCGCTCGGTCGAGGTCCGCATCGTCGCAGACGATCATGGGATCGCTGCCGCCCAATTCGAGGGTCACGTGTTTGAAATCCTTGGCGGCGGACTGCATGACGCGCCTGCCCGTGTCGGTGGCGCCGGTGAAGCCGATCTTACGCACCGTCGGATTTACGAGCAGCTCTTCGCCCACAACGCTTCCCGGACCCGTGACGACATTGATAACCCCCTTGGGGCCTCCTCCCGCCTGGATCGCTTTGTCGATTAACTCGACGCAGCGAATGTCTGTCAGTGGCGTCGTCCCGGCGGGCTTTACCACGACCGTGTTGCCGGCCAAAAGGGCGGGGCCGAGCTTGTTGCCCATGAGCGAAACCGGGAAATTCCACGGCACGATCGCGCCGCAGACGCCTAGGGGCTTGCGCAGAACGAGGCCATGGCGGCCGTTGTCCAGCACCACGGCCGCCGTGCGCAGGCTCTTGGCCATGCCCCCGTAGTGATCCAGCGTGTGCACGAAGCGGCGGATTTCCATAATCGACTCGCGGATCGGTTTTCCCTGCTCGCGCGTGAGCAGGGTTGCCAGCTCCTTTTCCTGCTCAAGAACGAGCCTACATGCCGCCAGCAAGATCGCTCCGCGCTTGGCGGGCGCCATTTCAGACCATTTTTTCAAGGCTCCGGCAGCCGCTTCTATAGCCCTACGGACATCATTGACGGTTCCTTTGGGGACGGTGTCGACTACCTCTCCGGTGGCCGGGTTTCGAACCTCAGTGGCCTGTTTGCTCTCTGAGTCTTGATACTCCCCGGCAACAAAATATTTCGCCATAAAAAACCCTCCATCATAATCAGAACTTAAAAAACAACCATTTTCGCTGCGGCTTGTCAACAATATGTGGCAAGGAGCTTTTCATGGTTCAGGGGATCGGCTATATGGGTACCTATCCTGGGAGCAAAAACGGCATGGCAGGCAAAGTCTTTGTCGGCACGAGCGGCTGGAACTACCGCCACTGGAGCGACGGGCGCTTCTACCCGGCCGATCTTGCCCAGGGCGATTGGCTGGCTTATTACGCCGATCGCTTCGGCACCGTGGAGGTCAACAATACCTTTTACCGGCTTCCCGAAGCCAAGACCTTTCGTGACTGGGCGCACAAGGTTCCGGCGAAGTTCGTCTTTGCGGTCAAAGTAAGCCGCTTCATTACGCACATAAAGAGGCTAAAAGAGCCGGAACAAAGCTTAAAGCTCTTTCTTTCCCGTGCCTTGCTGCTCAAAAAAAAGCTCGGCCCCATTCTCTTTCAGCTGCCGCCCCAGATGAAGTTCGACCGCGAGCGACTGGAAAGACTGATTGCCTGCCTCAGGCGCCGACGAAAGCTGCGCATTGTCCTCGAGGTTCGCCATGAGAGCTGGCTTACGCAGGAGGTTTACGATCTCGTGGGGGGCGCCGGATGGACTCTTTGCCTCGCCGACTATCCGGGCCTTGAGTATCAGCCACCAGCACTTGGCCCGTTTTGCTATATTCGCCGCCACGGCGCCACTGCGCTCTATGCAGGTTGTTACTCTGATGATCAGTTGGCCCAGGATGCTAAGTTTGCCATAGAACTGGCTAAACAGGGGAAAGACGTCTACATCTACTTCAATAACGACGCTGAGGGCTACGCCGTTAAAAACGCCCAGACTTTGATGGGGATGATTCCAGCGCAATACCTTGCCACCGCCACTTAAGAAGGGAAGGGTCTGGTTTTGATATAAGAGAGGGTAGTAGAGGTTGCCTTGTTGGAAAAGAAGAGCCTCTGGTTTATACTTCTTCGTAATCGAAGGTGCCCTAGACATCTCATTGGTAGGGGTATTTATGCGTTATTCCGTATTTCTTGAGCCTGTCCATGAGCCCGAATTTAGCGGTTATTACTATGCTCATATTCCGACGCTCGATCTGACCACACATGGCCAGGGAATCGAGGGGGCACTTGCTGCCGCACAAGAGCTGGTCGAGGCATGGGTTGTGGAAAAGCGGGCGCGCGGCGAGGCCGTTCCTGTCGAAGAGAAATCCGTGATCGCGCAGATCGAAATTGCTGATGCCCTACTCCGCCCGTGAGGTGCTGGCGAAGCTCCTTCGCGCTGAGTTCATCGAAGTCAGGCAAGCCGGAAGTCACAAGGTCCTGCGACATCCAGACGGAAGGCAGACCTACGTAGCAATGTATCCCGGAACACTGCCAAGCGGGACGTTTCGGAAGATTCTCAAACAAGCCGGTTTAACTGAAGAACAATTCCGGCTTTATAAGAGACAGCTCGGGTATTGGATGCGCCGTTCAGGGTC
>Ga0209640_10003554_pt1 | contig 13611 bp, 21 predicted proteins | sample RifCSP10_1_FD_184018 | JGI IMG/M metagenome (GOLD analysis project Ga0209640, IMG submission 184018) | Soil microbial communities from Rifle, Colorado - Rifle CSP2_sed 10_1 (SPAdes) (version 2) | ecosystem: Environmental > Terrestrial > Deep subsurface > Rock core/Sediment | place: Rifle...
CGAGACGGGGCAGGAGCAGCAGAGCGGTTTGCATCAGCCTCCTGCCCCGCCCGTCGTCGCCGACACGCTCGAGCAGTCGCGCGCCGACCTCGACGCGCTGATCGCCTGCGGGGTCGACCGGGCACGTGTCGTAGAGCAGGCCCGGCTCTTGTTCGGTGACGGGACCCTCGACTTCCTCGACGCGGCGCAGCTGCGCGAACTGATCGCCGCGCTCACACCGGCTCCCGCCCAGGGACGCCTGACGCGCTGATGCGCATCGTTCCGATCCCGAAGGAAGTCGAGGGCGAGCGCCGCACGCTCGGTCCGCCACGAGGCATGTCCGGGCAGGACTGCGACACGATCGAGGTCCTCGTCCGCCGCGTGACGCTTCCGTCGGGCGAGGAGTACTCGGAGGTGTCAGCGCTCGTCTTCGTGTCCGCGGCGGAACTGGAGCTGATCGCGGCAGCCGGTGGGCACTTCTGGTTCTGCGCTATCGGGACGACGTTCCCGCCCGTCCGGTTCGAGGCGCCCCAGCCCGCATGACGGCGATCGATGGTCTCCCGGTCCTCGAGCTCGCCGACGAGCTCGGCGTCGACCACACGTGTCCGCTCTGCTCCGATCTCGACTTCGACGGCTTCGAGTCCGGGCTCTCCGAGGCGGACCTGGCGGCGTTGCGCGCCTGCCATGACGAGGTCGTCTCGATCGAGGCGCACCTGCGTGACCTGGCGACGCGCCGCGACCGGCTCCACTCGGTCACAGGGGACCGTTTCGAGCTCCGGATGCCGACCGGGGTGACGTACCGGGAGCATCGTCTCGCCGTCCTCGCGCGATCGGTGCAGGCCGCCGCGTCTGCGCGTGAACGGACTGTCGAGACAATGCGTTGGATCATCGCTGGGCGCCCCACGCGCGCCTCCGGCGTCGACCTCCTGTGGCCCGAACGGCCGAAGATCTGATGAACCTCGACGACCTCGGGCGGATCGGGCGAGCTGCTACTCCCGGACCGTGGCGCGCAGCTGGGACACTCGTGATCGGAGCGTGTCGGCGCTGCGGGAAGAATCCGTGTCGACACGGTGGCTCGTTCGGGCTCGTCCAGGCTCTGGGGCAATGCGTCGGCGACGACCTTGTCCCGGACACGACGTACATTGCCGCCGCCTCACCGGACGTCGTCCTCGCGCTGATCGCGGTAGCGCGGGCCGCGGAAGCTCTACGCCTTGACGCGGGTCCGTGCGGCCCAACCGTAGGTTGCGGCCGCGGACGCGATGATGACGTGGACGGATTGTGCGACTGGTGCGTCCTCGACCAGGCCCTCACCGCTCTTGAGGCGACCGCGTGAGGACGGACCGGGTCGCGTGGCTCATCGTCGGATTCGCCTTCGCCTACTTCTCGGGGCATGTGGTCGTCGCGGCGGCACGGCCTGACCCGGTCACGACCAGGATCGTCTCTGCTGCTGTAGTGCCGTCGACAGCCACACCTACGGCTGTCACGGCGCTCCCGGTCCCGTCGGTGACGCTACCGACCGCGTCTCCAGCGGCGGCTCACGCCAAAGGAGCGTCACCGGCGAGGACCGGGACCACCGCCTCGTCCGCGAGCGTCTGCCGCTCATCGTGGTACGGCGCCGAGAACGGGCAGACGGTCACCGCATCCGGTGCCCGGAACGATCCGACAACGTTGCATGCGGCGCACCGGACCTTGCCGTTCGGGACACGCGTGCTCGTCTCCTATGCGGGCCGGTCCGTCGTCGTCGTCATCGACGACCGCGGACCACAAGCGAGGACCGGTCGGACCTTGGATCTGTCGAAAGCTGCGTTCCAACGGCTCGCACCGTTGAGCGTCGGCGTCATTGACGCCCGCTGCGAGGTGGTCTCGTGACCGCGGCCGCGCTCAACTACACATCGTTCCTCGAAGCGAAGGCACGGCTCGCGACGAGCACAGGCTTCGACGTCGACCCGGGTGACGTGCACCCGCTCCTGAAACCGCATCAGCGCGACATTGTCTGCTGGGCTGTCGCTCGCGGCCGCGCCGCCATCTTCACCGCGTTCGGCACCGGGAAGTCCGTCATCCAGTTGGAGACGGTCCGCCTCACCCTCGCCAAATCCGGGCTGAGCCGAGGCCTGATCGTCTGCCCGCTCGGCGTCCGTCAAGAGTTCCGGCACGACGCGGGGATGCTCGGGATCGAGACCACGTTCGTCCGGCGCACCGAAGAGGCCTCGGCGCCTGGCATCTACCTGACGAACTACGAGTCCGTCCGCAATGGGCTCCTCGATCCGCGCTGCTTCGACGTCGTCTCCCTCGATGAGGCGGCGATTCTGCGCGGTTTCGGCGGGACGAAGACGTTCCGCGAGCTGATGCGCCTGTACGAGGGGACGGCGAACTTCCGGTTCGTCGCGACTGCGACCCCGTCACCGAACGAGTTCGTCGAGCTGCTGAGCTACGCGGCATTCCTCGACGTGATGGACGTCTCTGCGGGGAAGACACGCTTCTTCAAGCGTGATTCGACGAAGGCGGACAAGCTCACTCTCCATCCACACACGGAGGCGGACTGGTGGCTGTGGCTTGCCTCCTGGTCGATGTTCCTCCAACACCCTTCCGATCTCGGCTACGACGACACGGGATATGACCTGCCGCCGCTCGACGTCCGCTGGCATGAGATCGACGCGACCGCCGCGGCGCCAGACTTCGACCGTCACGGCCGCGGCCACCTTTTCCGCGACGCGTCCCTCGGCGTCACGCAGGCCGCGCGTGAGAAGCGGGAGAGCCTCGACGCCAGGGTCGCGCGGATGGTCGAGATCATCACCGAGGGCGACCCTGAGATGTTCCCGGAACGCCGGCAATGGGTGGTGTGGTGTGACCTCAACGACGAGCAGTCAGCGGCCGCACGGGCCCTCGAAGGACTCGGCCTGACAGTGTCATCGGTCCACGGTTCGCTCAGCCTCGAGGAAGCGGAACGGCGAGTCCTCGCCTGGAAGAACCGGGAGACGGACGTCCTCCTCAGCAAACCCGTGATGCTCGGGAGTGGCGTCAATCTGCAGCAGTGTCACCGGGCGATCTTCCTCGGGATCGGCTTCAAGTTCGCCAGCTTCATTCAGGCAGTCCACCGCATCTACAGGTTCTTGCAGACGCGGCCGGTCCGCATCGACCTCGTCTACACGACCGCTGAGCGGGCCGTCCGCAAGACGCTCGAGCGCAAGTGGGAGCAGCACAACGAGCTCGTCACGCAGATGGGCGGGATCATCCGCGAATACGGGCTCTCGACTGAGGCGTTGCACCAGGCGCTCACACGCTCGATCGGTGTCGACCGGCACGAGGTCGCCGGCGACGGCTACCGACTCGTCAACAACGACGCGGTGCTTGAGGCGCAGTCGATGGGCCCGGACAGCGTCGGCCTGATCCTGACGAGCATCCCGTTCTCCACCCAGTACGAGTACACGCCCAGCTACAACGACTTCGGTCATACCGAAGACAACGCGCACTTCTGGGCGCAGATGGACTACCTGACGCCCGAGCTGCTCCGGGTCCTGCAGCCGGGACGTGTCGCGGCGATCCATGTGAAGGACCGGATCGCGCCCTCAGGGCTCACCGGGCTCGGCTTCCAGACGGTGCAACCGTTCCACGCGGAAGCGATCCAGCACTACATGCGTCATGGTTTCGCCTACTTGGGCATGAAGACGGTCGTGACCGACGTCGTCCGGGAGAACAACCAAACGTACCGGCTCGGCTGGACTGAGCAGTGCAAGGACGGGTCCCGGATGGGTGTCGGGATGCCCGAATATCTGCTCCTGTTCCGGAAGCCCCCAAGCGACCGGAGCGACGGCTACGCGGACCGTCCGGTAGTGAAGGACAAGGACGAGTACTCCCTGGGGCGTTGGCAAGTCGACGCGCACGGGTTCACTCGCAGCAACGGGGACCGGCCCCTCCACCGCGAAGACTTCGCGGACCTGCCGCACGAGGAGATCTTCAAGCTGTTCCGCGCGCACAACCTGACGACCGTCTACGACTTCGAGGAGCACGTCCGCCTCGGCGACAACCTGAAGGCGCGAGGTCGCCTGCCCGTCACGTTCATGCTCCTGCAGCCGCAGTCGTGGCATCCGGACGTCTGGTCCGATATCACACGGATGCGGACGTTGAACATGCAGCAGGAACGCAAGGGCAAGCAGCTCCATTTGTGTCCAATGCAGCTAGATTTGGCGAAGCGGGCGATCGAGCAGTACTCGATGCCTGGCGAGACGGTCCTCGACCCGTTCGTTGGGATCGGGACGGTCCCGATGGTCGCGCTCCAGACCGGCCGTCGGGGTGTCGGTGTCGACTTGAACGCCGGCTACCTGGCGGACGCCGCGGTCTACTGCGAGGCCGCCGCGCGTCAAGCGTCGATGCCGACCCTCTTCGACCTGGTTGACGACGAGGCGCCCGCGTGACGCGTCTCGTCGTCGCCGGCACGCCCGTCCCGAAAGGCCGGCCGCGGACCACGTTCAAGAACGGGACCGCCGTCACCTACACGCCGCAACGGACACGCGACTACGAAGAGACGATCCGGTGGGCAGCGCGCCTCGCACACGTCCGGCCGATCGACGGTCCGGTGTGCGTCACCGTCCGCTTCTACGGGGCGAACCGCGGAGACCTCGACAACTGCGGAAAGGCGTGCCTTGACGCGCTGAACGGCTACGGGTTCAACGACGACGCCCAGGTCGAAGAGCTCCACATCTACCTGACGCGGAAAGACGAGCGGCCACGCACCGAAATTGAGGTCGTCCCGCTCGAGCACGGGGTGGTGTCCGGATGAGGTTCTGCTCGACGCACTGGGCCAAGCTCCGCGACGCCATCGCCGAACGCGGCCTCAGCTCGCTCATCGCCGACAGCGGCCAGGACGTCGCGACGAAATTGCGCCGGGAAGCCGAAGAAGGCATGACGATCGACACGTTCGAACCGTTGATGGGCGCCCACAACGCGATCGTCAGGAACACGCTCGGCGTCACCGGCATCTCCGTCATGCACCCGAACGAAGACGGGTCTGACCGGTGTCCGCTCTGCTACCTGACAGCTGAGCACGAGCGGCACTGCACAGATCCAACGTGCACCGCGGACTTCGAGACGTGGATCGGTCGTGCGGCCGACGACCAGCTCAATGTGTGGAAGGGGTTGCGACCGTGAGCCGTCCGAGCCGGATTCAATGCGCCGCCTGCCGAGACACCCTCTCCGCGTCGCTGGCGTACGAGGTCGCGATCCTGCTCACCCGACATGCAGGCGGCGAGCGCTGATGCCACGAGTCACCATCACCTGCGAAACCTGTGGCCGCACGGTCATACGCAAACGTGACGTGAAACAGATCGCGAAGGGCAGTCCTCGCTTCTGTTCGCAGGCGTGTGCAGCCATCGCTCGACGTGGGTCCGGCAATCCTATGTGGACGGGCGGACGAAGCCTCAAGGAAACAGGCTACGTCGTCATCTGGAAGAACGGCCGCCGCGACTTCGAGCACCGATTCGTCATGGAAGACAAGCTCGGTCGTCGTCTCCGCACCGACGAGCACGTACACCACATCAACCACATCCGAGACGACAACCGTCCCGAAAACCTCGAGATCCTGGGAGCGAGTGAGCACGGGCACCACCACAAGGGCTATCGGCGCTACGAGACGCGCCCTTGCCTCATCTGCGGGACACCTGTCACGCGGCGCGCGAAGCAATTCCGCGGACCTCACGCCTTGTGCGACAAGCCCGAGTGCAAGGGCGCGCACGGTGGACAGAACTCGAAGGCCGCACGTGACGCCCGCACTACATGTGCGCAGGGCCACGCATTCACATCCGAGAACACCAGCATCGCGCGCTCCGGACAGCGGACCTGCAAGGCCTGCGGCCGGGAGTCTACGCGGCGCTATCGGGCGAAGCAGAAGACATGAGCCACGTGTCCTGCGCCCGCTGTCGAGAAACCGTCCCTAGCGCGAGAGCGCTTGAGGTCGTCGTTCTCCTCACTGCTCGGCGCGGAGGCTCGCTCGGTGGCGTCGAGCATTTGACGCCGGTGAACACGTGGTATTGCCGGCCGTGCGCCCGCTCGACTCCGTTCGTCGCGCACGTCCTCATCCGCCTCGCCGAAGAGTTGCACCGGCCCGCGGCGACCGTGCAACGCGGCCTCGCCCTCGGAGGCGCGTCGTGATTGACCCGACGCTCTCCGAGCTCTACCAGTCCTGGTGGGGCCAACCCGACCTCGACGACGTCATCCCCGCCGACCAACGGTGCTTCCTGTGTGATGCGCGCGCCATCCACGACGGCTGCAAAGCCGGACTCTGCGAACCCTGCTGCACAAAGCTCCGCCGAATCCCCGCCGCCTGAAGGAGGCATATGAGCGAGCCACGCACCGAACCGCCAGTCGTCCGACCCTTCGCAGACATCCTGCGAGAAATGCGCTACGGGACACTCCACGACGAGCTCGGGGAGCAGCTCGCCGACATTGTCGACGCGGTCGTCGCTACCGGGAAGGCCGGGAAGCTCGTCGTCACAATCACCGTCAAGCCCGGACCTGCGCGCGGCACCGTCCTGCTCATCGATGACGAGAAGACGACGATCCCACGCGACGTGGAAGCGTCGATCTTCTTCGCACGCGGCGGCCGGCTGAGCCGCCGGGATCCGGATCAGCCCGAACTGTGGGAAGGGCCGAAAGCCGTCCAGACCCGCGACGGGACACCCGCCGACCCGACAACCGGTGAGATCGCCGAGACAGGAGCAGGCGCATGAGCGACGTCGACAAGGCCATCACAGAAGCCGCCGCGATCGCTGCGCTCGCCCGTGAAGGGGCGGTCGTCGCCCACTACCCGTTCGACCCGCACGACCAAGACGCCGACAGCCTCTACACGCTCGTCCTCGGCACCGGCCAACGAGTCGAATCCGTCGACCTCGAGCAGCGCCGCTTCGCACCACGCGACAAGCGCGGCACCGTCCAGGTCCACACACCCGACGCGCTCATCACCTACGCGCGCCGCCACATCGACAAGGACACGACCACCATCTGGGCCGACGTCGACGGCGCGCTCATCACCGTCGTCCTCAACGACCACGGCGTCGCCCTCGCCGACGGGAGCGATGACCCCGGGTGGGCCGATCATCGCGCCAGCCTCGCGCTCCGCCGCTCACCCGAATGGGATGCCTGGACCGCCCTCGACGGGAAAGGCCTCTCCCAGACGGCGCTCGCCGAGTTCCTCGAGGAGCACGTCCAGGACGTCGCCGCGCCGGACGGCGCGACCCTCCTCGAAGTCACCCGCACCTTCCATGCGAGTTCGAGCGGACGGTTCAAGCGGGCTGAGAACCTCCACTCCGGTGACGTCGAACTCGTCTACGAGCAGACGACGGAAGCGACCGCCGGCACCTCGAAGACGTCGACCGTCCCGCGCGAGTTCACCGTCGCGCTCCGCCCCTACCTCGGCCACGACCGGGTCCTCATCCGCGGCCGCTTCAGCTACCGGATCAAGGACGGGACGCTCATCCTCGGCTTCCGGCTCCTCAACCTCGACGACATCAGCCGGGCAGCGGTTGAGACGCTCGTCACCGTCGTCGCCGGCGCCCTCGAACTGCCGTACATCGAAGGGGCCGCACCCGGAGCCCGTCGGTGAGCACTCTCACCTACACCGGCCAGCTCGTCGAAGTGGGACCGTGCTGGAAGTGCGGACTCCACTTCGCCGTCCCCGAAGACTTCGACCGGCGCAACAAGAACGAAGGCCGCAGCTGGTGGTGCCCCGGATGCGGCTCCGCTGCCGTCTACAAGAGGACGCGCGTCCAAGAGCTCGAACAGCAGCTCGTCACCCAACGGCAACGCCTCCACTACACGGAAGAGGCGAAAGCCGAAGCGCTCGAGCAGCGTGACCATGCACGCGCCCAGGCCAACGGCTACAAAGGCGCCCTCGTCAAGACGAAGAGGCGGATCGCCAACGGGGTCTGTCCCTGCTGCCAACGGACCTTCACGGACGTGCAACGGCACATGCGCTCCAAGCATCCCGACTACGGGCAGCCTGTCGAAGCCAGCTGAACGATGCCTGCGACGTACACCGCCGACCAGCTCGAAGAGCTCGTCCGCGCTGCGTTGCGCGCCCGCGACTTCGAAGGGGTCACGATCGCCCTCGAACCCCTAGGATCGGAGGATCATGAACGACCTACAGCGCCTCATACAACGCCGGCACGGACCTCACCTCCTCACGACAGCACTCATGGGCAAGACCGCAGATCACCTCGCACAGGACCACGGGGTCAGCGTGACGAGCGACAGGCGCGAGAACGCGCGCAGGCACCTCGAAGCCCATCCGACGAAGCCAGAGGCCACCGCGCAGTAACAGGTCCGCAGCAGAAGATCCTGGGCGAGCTCGCCTGGCTCGGCGTCGGACAGACACCCGCACGCCGGACAGCCGTCGGACTCATCAGCGGCTACGACGAGATCACGACCGCCATCGACGTCGCGCGCGTCCTGCGCGGGGAGACGGGCTGAGCGATGGGTCACGTCTTCTTCTCGCCGGACTTCCCTCGGACAGTCGCCGCAGCGCAGGCCGGACCGGCAGCGATGGCATGCTTCGTCGCGCTCGTCTGCGAGTCGTCCCGGCTCGGCAACGTCGACGAGTTGCCACGCTGGCGCGCGCGCAACGTCGCGAGCACCATCGGGCTCGGCCTCGGCGCGATCCGGACCCTCGAACGCCACGGCCTCATCGCGGCCACCGGGGAAGGCTGGGCGCTCCTCGGGAAAGGCACCTGGTGGAAGCACGGACCGGTCCGCCGCGACCACGACAGGAGCCGGCCCTGGCGGCGACACACACCTCACGTGCTCGCCCGCGACGACTACGCGTGCGTCTACTGCGGCGCCACCGAGGACCTCACCCTAGACCACGTCATTCCGCGGTCCCGAGGCGGCTCACACGCCCCTGAGAATCTCGTCACCGCGTGCCGCTCCTGCAACTCGCGGAAGCACGCCAGGACACCCGGTGAAGCGGGGATGGAGCGGATCTAGGTGGCGCGCATCCGGACCGTCAAGCCGTCCCTCTTCGAGGACGAGAAGCTGCTCCGCTGCACGATCCCGGCACGCTTCCTGTTCATTGGGCTCCTCGTCGAAGCCGACGACGACGGCCGGATGCTCGCTTCGCCGAAGCGCGTCTCCGGCGCCGTCTTCCCCAACGACGACGACGTCACGCCGAAGCGCGTCGCCCGCTGGCTGGATGAGCTCGAGCGCGAGGGCCGCGTCCTTCGCTACGACGTCGAGGGCGTCACGTACCTGTGGATCCCGAACTTCCGGAAGCATCAGCGCATCGACCACCCGACGCCATCCAAGCTCCCGGCGCCGCCGTCCTCAGCCCCTCCCGAGCCTCCCTCGCCCAATGGTTCGGGGCCACCGGATTCGCGAAAAGTTCGCGAGGGACTCCCGAAATCCTCGCGACCGCCTCGCGAAACTTTCGCGCCTGGAAGTGGAAGTGGAAGTGGAAGTGCAGAAGATCTAAAGCAACAACACGCTCTAGAGCTACAGAGCCTCCGCGCGCGCGAGGAACCCGTGGCTGCTGCTGATGAAATCGCTGAATCCGCAGGTCAGACGCCAGAACGCGAAGCGATCCTCGCGCTCCGCACCCTCGGCGTCGGCCTCGACACAGCCCGGCAACTCGTCACCGAACACGGCGCAGACGCTGTCATTTCGCAGTGCGAATGGCTCCCGAAACGCGTCGGGATTCGCGACCGGAAAGCGTCCGTAATCGCAGCGATTCGAGGCGACTGGGAAGAGCCCGACGACACCGGTGCCCCGCGGCAACTACCCAACGTCGACCAGGTCCTCGCCCGCAGCGACACCGGCCCAATCCTCGACCCTGCCGAGCAACAGCGCCGCGCCAAGCAGATCCGCCAGACGCTCGCCCCGCGCAGAGCGGAAGCCGAACCCGAAGTCGAGTCAGTCACTCCGGAGACGCCATGACCGACACCGCACACACCCCGACGCCGGCACGCCGCCGACCACGACACGCCGACGCTGCACCCACCCTCCACGGACGCTCCTGGCTCGACACCGCCAGCCGGCGTCCCCTCACCGGGGCTCAGCTCTACGCCGCCGCGCAACGCCTCGCCGACGCATGGCACGCCACCATCTGGGAGCCACGATGACCACGCATCCGAACCGCTACGGGATCCGCTGGATGTCCACCTGGCCACACATCAGCCTCGGAATCTCCGCACACCTGTGGCCGCTGAAACATGCGCATCTAACGCTGCACCTGCCCGTCGGTGTCGGCGGAAGCCAACCGTGACCCGACCTCGCGCCCTCACCCGCCTCGAGCAAGCGCTCAGCCGACTCGCCACCCTCGCCCAACCCACCTTCGGACGCGGCGACCACCTCGGCAACAATCCACGCCACAATGCGAGCGACCCGACCGGGAATCACGTCACCAGCAACCGATGGCAACAGGCTCTCGGACGCCGGCTCCGAGACGTCGACCAGCTCGCCGCCCGCATCGAAGCCGACATCACCGGCCTCGACCTAGAACACGCCGAACGGTGGCGATGCACCTGCGGCAAGTATCAGAGGGCTGTCGCCAACTACTGCGACACCTGCGGCACAGCGCGAGCAAGGCAGCACGTGTGACCGATCGCACCGTTCACATCAGCCCCGAGTTCTTCGACGACCACCACGTCGCAGCTCTCAGCATCGAAGCCCGCTACCTGCTCATCGGCCTCATGGGATTCGCCAACAGCGACCGCTGGGTGCCGTTCTGTGAGCCTGCCGAGATCGTCGGCAGGCTCTATCGGCACACCGACGGGTACACGATCCGACCAGCCCAAGTCGAACGCTGGCTGCGTGAACTCAAGGTCAAGCAGTGGGTCATCCAAGACCGAGGGCGCCTGCGCATGGCCCCAAGCAAGTCCTTCACCTGGCATGGCCGCGGACCACTCCCAAAGCTCCTCGTACGCAAGGTCCTGTTCCGGGACGAGAAGTGCCAGATGTGCGGGACCACCGAGAAACTGAGCGTCGACCACATCTGGCCCCGGATCTACGGCGGCAGCAACGACCTAGACAACCTCCAGGCGCTCTGCCGCAGTTGCAACAGCAAGAAGGGCTTCAACCTTCGAGTCGATCGCGGCGACGGACGGTACGCGCTGGTATCGCCAGCAGACTTCGGCCAGAGGTTGAAGATGCTCAAGGCTTGAACTACGGAACCACGCAAGGTCTGACCTGCGGTGACACCCGAATCCCCCACGGTGTAGTCTTCACGGTGTCCCCGTATCTCTCCAAGTGGGCCAGCCATTCCGACACGACCCGCACGTCCCTGCGTAACGCCCCTCTGCCCCAACCCCCGCACCCGAGGCCGCCACTGCGACACCCACGCCACCCTCTACGACCGCGCCACTCGCGCCACCAGCAACCAATGGGCCGAATACGGCGCCGACTGGCAACGACGACGCCAACCCGTACTCGACGCCAACCCGACCTGCCTCTGCGACAAAGACTGCCGGCGACACCGCGGACACATCTGCGGAGCACCCACGACCGACGTGCACCACGTCATCCCGCTTCGGGACGCACGAAGCCACGACGTCCCAATGCAGGCGCTCTGCCACTCATGTCACTCGGCGGAAACCCGACGCGAACAGGCCAAGCGCAGAGCAACCCGGTAGGGGGCAGGGGGTACGGCGTAGTGCCGACCTGCTCAGGGAGCACGCTCATCGCTCGCGGACGCGGTCTCAGAATCGAGGGATTTGAGGATGGCGACCGCTGGGAGGAAGCCTCGACCGCCAGCGTTGAAGCTGCTCAACGGCCGGGGCCCGGGTGTGGATTCGGGTGGGCGGAAGGTCAAGCCGGGCCCGGCTTTCGTGCGCTCGGCGCCTACGCCGCCGTCCTGGTTGTCGCGTGAGGCGCGCGCCGAGTGGAGGCGGGTTGTCCCTGAGCTCGAGCGGCTGAAGTTGTTGAAGCAGCCGTCCCGCTCGTCGCTCGCGTCCTACTGCGAGTCGTGGGCGACGTTCGTTCTCGCGTCCCGTGATGTGACGCGCTTCGGGGCGACGGTCGAGCGGACGACGACACGTAAGGACGGTTCGGTCGTCAAGGAGCGGGTCGCGAACCCAGCGATTCCTCTCCAGCACGCGTCGACGCGTGAGTTGCGGTCGTGGTGCGCCGAGTTCGGTCTCACGCCGTCCTCGGAGTCGCGCGTGAAGATCCCGGAGGCTGGAGGTGGCGCGGAGGACTTCGACTAGTGCGGGGGACGAGGTCAACGCGTGGGTCGAGCGGAACTGCGCGCACGTCAAGGGTGAGTGGCAGGGGCAGGCGTTCAAGCTCGCGGACTGGCAGGCGGACTTGGGGCGTGACCTGTTCGGGACGCTCCAGCGGGATGGGCGCCGCCAGTATCGGACGGCGCTGATCGGGGTCCCGCGGAAGAACGGCAAGTCGTTCTGGGGTGCTGCGATCGCGCTCCGGCTCCTGTTCCGCGACGGCGAGCCGGGTGCTGAGGTGTACTCGGCGGCGGCGGACCGGGACCAGGCGGGGATCGTGTTCGAGATGGCGCGCGGCATGGTCGAGGCGAACCCGAAGATGTCGGGGATCGCGAAGGTGTACCGGCGTTCGATCGCGGTGCCGCGGACCGGTTCGGTCTACAAGGTGCTGTCGGCGGACGCGTACACGAAGCATGGCTTGTCGCCGCACGGTGTGATCTTCGACGAGTTGCACGCGCAGCCGAACCGTGAACTGTGGGATGTGTTGACGACGGGGCAGGGTGCGCGTCGGCAGCCGTTGACGGTTGCGATCACGACGGCGGGCGCGGACCGGACGTCGGTCTGCTGGGAGCTGTTCGAGTACGGCCGCAAGTTGCGGGCTGGGTTGATCGAGGATCCGACGTTCTTCTTCCGCTGGTGGGGCGCGCTTGACGGCGACGACTGGCGGGACGAGGCGACGTGGGAGCGGGCGAACCCGAACTTGGGAGTGTCGATCTCGCGGGACTTTCTGCGTGCGGAGGCGCGGCAGGCTGAGCATCAGCCGGCCCGGCAGAACACGTTCCGGCGCTTGTACTGCAACGAGTGGACGCAGCAGGTGACCCGGTTCATCGATCTGGCGCGTTGGGACGGGTCGGCGGGGATGGTCGTCGAGGAGAACCTCGCCGGCGCGAAGTGCATCGGTGGCCTGTCGCTGGCGAGGACGTCGGGGGTGGCGGCTCTCGTCTGGGACTTCCAGCGTGAGGACCGCCACGAGATTCTCTGGCGTCTGTTCGTCCCGGCTGACATGGTCGCTGAGCTCGACGCGGAGACGGCTGGTGAGGCGTCGGTCTGGGTGAAGCAAGGGTTCTTGCGCGCGACTCCGGGTGACGTCGTCGACTACGAGGCGATCCGCTCCCAGGTGCTCGCCGACGAGAAGCGGTTCGACGTCGAGTCGCTGGTGTTCAACCGGCGGGGCGCCGTCCAGCTCGCGCAGGATCTCGAAGGGTCTGACTTGGGCTTGGTCGAGATGACTCCGGGTGTGACGCTCGCCGCGGCGACGCAGGAGCTTGAGCGGCTTGTCCTGAACCGCGCCTATGTGCATGGCGGGAATCCGGTGGTCCGGTGGATGGTCGACGGTCTGGCCGTGAAGACGGACTCGGAAGGGAACTCGTGGCCCGATCAAGGGAAGTCGTCGACACCGCAATCAGCGATCATCGCCGCGGTGATGGCGTTG
>Ga0209640_10003555_pt1 | contig 13610 bp, 13 predicted proteins | sample RifCSP10_1_FD_184018 | JGI IMG/M metagenome (GOLD analysis project Ga0209640, IMG submission 184018) | Soil microbial communities from Rifle, Colorado - Rifle CSP2_sed 10_1 (SPAdes) (version 2) | ecosystem: Environmental > Terrestrial > Deep subsurface > Rock core/Sediment | place: Rifle...
TCTGTGACTTTGACGGCGAGCTTTTCGCGGCGACCTCAGCGGCCGCGTTGCGACGGCGACTCGCCGGTGTGGAGCTTCGATGCCGTTTTTGGTTCGTCGATGCGAGCGGCGAGGGTTGGATATTTCTTGCTGAAGAAAGAATCTTCGCACCTGGGTTTGCGATAAGAAGGTGGCGCAAGATCGAAGTGATTCGCATGTTCAACGAAAGCCGCAGCGCTCAAAGTATGGGGCTGCAGTATCCCGAGCGGCGGCTGGCAAACCGGCGTCTCGACATGCTCATTCGCGATATCGCAGCGGTCTTGACGGCGAGGACGACAGGGTAGCATGGCTGATTTTTCGAGTTCCTCGCTGGACGAATTGATCGAACTGATGACAACCTGGTCGGACGGTGTGCCGGTGCCGGAGATGGAACGCGTGCTCGCTTTTGGCGAGGTGGCGGTTCCCGCGCTCTGCGATGCTCTCTGTCGTTTGCGAACCGATGACAGCCGCGATCTGCTCTGGCCGATCGTTCTCTTGGGTGAGTTGCGCAATCCGACCGCCGTCGAGCCTCTCGCCGATCAAGTTCGGCTCACGGAGGACGAAGAGCTGGGGCTGGCGGCCGCCGAGGCGCTGGTGAAAATCGGCGCGGCTTCGCTCCCGGCGCTCCGTCAGCTCGCGGCGGATGCGGATCCGATCGTTCGAATCTACGGGTATGCTGCGCTCGGATGGCTGCGCCATGACGATTCGAGTTCCATCCTCCTCGATGCTCTTTCCCGCGATCTCGATCTGGCCGACGTGGTGGCGCAAGCCTTGAGCGACCTGGGACGAAAGGAGACGATCCCGGCGCTCTATGCTGCCTATCAAAATTGTTTTCCGTGGCAGCGCATAGAATTCGAAGATGCGCTGGGTAACCTGCACTTGGGATCATCCGAACCGCTTTTGTGGACGGGAAACTGGAAAACACGATATCGGCGGGACCCGTTCTGGGGTCGTTTCGAGTTCGGATGGGTCGGTATTACAGTGATCATCCGGCGTGGGGTAGAGACGTTGGCGGACCGGGTTTCACCTCCTTCTAAGTCCCTGGAAGAGATTCTGGCAGAGCATGCGCAGACAGAGAAGGGCACCGAGCGCTGTGAGGACTGCGGCGGTCTGGTCGAAAGACCGACGGGGCTGCCGGTTTGTCCGGAGACAGCGCTTCGAACGGCATTGCATCAAGTAACATTCCTGGGCGAGGCCCGAGAGCGCGGCACAGAAAATCTTTTCGAGCTTTTTGATGATTTGGATGAGGAGCTTTTCGAGCATTACGAAAAGGAAAAGTTTCGCAACGAACGTGAGCGAAAGAGATGGGAAGAACGTCGCGATGAGCTGCGCCTATTCCGGGAGACATGCCGCTGGCTGGTCGAGCAGGGAGTGGAAGACATCGGCAGCGCGCGGTCATTGCTCTTGGCAAATGCGGCGTGGCTCGCCGCACGCGACGGCGACCCCGAAGGCCTTCTGTCGCCGACGAGACGCATCGAAAGATCGGCGCCGAAGGTTGGCCGGAACGATCCTTGCCCATGCGGGTCGGGAAAAAAATACAAACGGTGTTGCCTCGGTAATGCGGCCAAAGCGGATTGAGGCGTAGCCAGCTCGTCCAATCGAGCGGAATGGCAGGTCGAAATTGTTCGGCGAAGATTATCGCCGATGGTTTCGTTTGGTGAGCCAGCGAATCTTGATCAACTTTTCGACCCACTCGAATTCCGGGTCGTTGGTCAAGACGACGGCGTCGAGGCGTTGAGCGGTGGCAACGCAAAAAGCTTCCGCAGCGGCGCGGCCCAGCGATTGATCCGCCGGAAAGAGATCGATGGGAAGGTGATCAAGAAGTCGAGGCTCTCTTGGCGGGGTGTCGAGTGTGCCCTGTCACGACCTGCCCTAAACGGCCAGGCGAATGCGCGCATCGACGATCAGACAACCGCGGCCCGGCGCCAACGCCATGACCGGGTTTAAGTCCAACTCGGCGATCTCGGGCACTTCCTCGACCAGCCTGGCGACACGCAAGAGCAAGGCTTCGATGGCGGGAACGTCTGCGGGCGGATGGCCGCGATAACCTTCTAACAAACGATATCCTTTGATGCTCCGGACCATCTCCGCGGCGTCATGATCGGTGATCGGCGTGACGCGAAAAGAAACGTCCTTGAGAATTTCCACGTGGATGCCGCCGAGACCAAACCCGATCAGCGGACCGAACAGGGGATCTTGCGTGACGCCGACCATTACTTCGACGCCGCCCGAAATCATCGGTTGCACCAACACACCTTCCATTTCACTGAGCTTATCGTCGGCCGCGAGGCGTCGTTGAATCGCCGCGAAAGCCTGCGTTACCTCGCCTTCGTTGGCAAGATTTAGCCGAACGCCACCGATCTCGGTCTTGTGCACGATGGTGCGCGAAGCAAGCTTTAGCGCCACGGGAAAGCCGATCTCCTTGGCCATGCTTGCCGCGGCTTGAGCGTCGCGACAGATCCCGCCGGGCGCGAGCGGCACGGCGAAGGCTGCGAGAACCTTGCGGGTCTCTTCGACTGACAACCAAGATGCGCCGTGTTCGCGCCGCGCGCGCTGGCAGATCGCGCGCGCATCCTGCGGCTGTATGTCGTCAAACTCGGGGACGATGCCCGCGGGTTGATCGCGCCACTCGGCGTAGCGGGCCAGCTTGCCCAGGACTCGTGCGGCGTTTTCCGGGAACGCGTAGTTGGGCAGCGGCACGGTGCCTTCCGTCGTCGCGGACGGCGCGGTCTTTTCTTCACCCATGATGCAGGTGAGAACCGGTTTGCGCTGGGAGATCTTTGCTTGAGCATCGCTGACGCCGCTTCGGACGTTTCGCGCAATCGCCGAGAGATCGGCCAGACCGACGTCGATCGTCAACACGATGAGCGCATCCACTTCGGCCGCGCCGAGCAGGATTTCCACAGCCCGGCGGAATTCATCGGCGCCGGCCGATGCAATCATGTCCACCGGGTTAGTAACGCTCGCCGTCGGCGGCAAAAATCCGCTCAAGCGGCTCCTGGTTTTCTCGCTGAGCTCCTGAACCAGAAGTCCGTTTGCTTCACAGGCATCGGCGCAGAGAATTCCGAGACCTCCCGCATTGGTCAGGATTGCAACCCGCCGGCCCGCCGGCAAAGGCTGGCTACCGAGCGCCGCGGCTAAATCGAACATCTCGTCGAGCGTTTCGGCGCGAATCACTCCGGTTTGGCGAAACAGCGCATCCACGGCGACATCGTCGGCGGCGAGCGCGGCGGTATGCGAACCGGCGGCGCGCCGTCCGGCGCCGGTCCTGCCGGCCTTAACCGCGACAATCGGTTTGGCGTGGCCGACACGCCGGGCGATGCGCGCAAAACGGCGCGGATTTCCGAACGACTCGAGGTAGAGCAAGATGACTTTCGCGCGTTCGTCTTCCTCCCAATATTGCAAAAGATCGTTGCCGGAGATATCGGCCTTGTTACCGACGCTGACGAAGCTCGAAAGACCAATCCCACGCTCGCGGGCGAGCGCGATCAGCGCCAGGCCCAGGGCGCCGCTCTGCGAAGAGAACGCGACGTTGCCCGCCGGCGGAAAGTCCGGCGCGAAGGAGGCATTTAACGAAACGGCGGGATCGGTATTGAGCAGGCCGAGACAGTTGGGGCCTACCATGCGCATGCCGTAGCCGCGGATCTTCTCAAGAAGCTGTTGTTGCCGCTCGCGTCCTTCGCCGCCGATCTCCGCAAACCCTGCGGTGATGACAATGACCGCGCGCACTTGCCGCGCGGCGCATTGGTCGATAACGCGGTTGACCGCTTCCGACGGCACGGCGATAACCACCAGATCGGGAGTTTCAGGCAAAACGTCGACGCCGCTGTAGGCGCGCACGGAAGCGATCGTATCGGCTCTGGGATTCACCGGATAGACTGTACCTTTGAAGCCGGCGTTGAGAATGGCGTTCAGAATTCGCGTTCCAATGCTTTTCGGATTGCGCGACGCTCCGATGACGGCCACCGAGCGCGGCCGAAAGAACGGGTGCAGCGACGCGTTGGTGGCGACTCGATCGCGCCAGTCGGCTTGGGCAACGCTGGTTTCGCTGGCAAGCACCGAAAGATCGATTTCGACGTAACCGTCGTTGAAGCGCGAGCGAGACTCGAACCCGGATGCGCGGAAGACATCGAGCATCGGTTTATTCCCCGCCATAGTGACGGCCCAGAAGCGGCGGAAACCGTTGGCGACGGCCAACAGAGCGAGCCTTTCCAGCAATAACGTTCCGATGCCTTTGCCTTGGAACGCATCGTCGACGGCCATGGCAACTTCGGCGCTCGTTTGATCGCGTGCCGCATAGGTGCCGGCAGCGATGATGCGCGTGGCGCCGCCGGCTAAACGCGTAACAATCAGCGTGAGCCGCACGCGGGGATTGGACGAATCGCAAAATGATTGAATCAGTTCGTCGTTCGGCACGGTGACGGCGAAGAAGCGGTGATGTTTGGCTTCGGCGGAGAGCGACGAAAAGAACTCCTTCATCAGGGTTTTGTCATTTGCTTGGCTGACGCGAATCGAAGCGGTGCTGCCGTCGCGCAGGATCAGGCGACCTGACTGCGGCGCGTCTTGGTAAGGGGTGGGGATATAGCGGGGACGTACCGAAGCCATACCGTCTTAACTAGGCTTTCAGTTCGGTATTTTCAAGAAACCCAATCCGTTATCGTGATCTCTACGGGCAACTCAACACGCCTACGCACTTGCGATCAACGACGTCTCCGCCGAGAAATCGCTTTGGCGAACCGGTCAATTCACGCCCATCGAGGGGATCGTCGAAGACTTTCGCGCGCTTAATGCTCTGCACGTTCGCTCGAGAGCAGATTCAGTCCTCGTACTCTGTCATCGGCGTCTGTCATGGTATGACAGCGGCGGTGAAATTAGAGCATGGTTCGAGCCGTCAAGCTCGGCCAACCACCCGACAAAACATCGATTTTCAGAGTTGGCACGGGCCCTGCTTCACCGCGTATAGTTTATGCCGTACAAAGTTTTATTGATCGAAGATAACACAGACTGCCGCGAGCTTTTTGCCGTGCTGATTCGCCACCTGGGTTTTCAGGTCATCGAGGCCGACGACGGCGAGATCGGCGTGCAGAAGGCTTTGACGGAGAAACCGGACCTAATTTTCATGGATATCGGCATGCCGAGCATGAGCGGTATCAAGGCCACGACCTGCTTGCGCGAGAGCGCATCAACAAAGGATACGCCGGTGATCGTCTGTACGGCCTGGGTGTCGCAGAAACATCGAGAAGCCGCGTTACAGTGCGGCGCCGACGCGGTGATCACGAAACCGGTCTCCCTCACTGAACTGCAAACCGTGTTGCTGCATTTTTTACCTCCACCCAAAGAGAATCTCAAAGTGCAATAAGCGGCCAGCCGCGAGCAACCCAAGAACTTTTTCATCGACGCATTCCAATCGATCTTTCATTATCGCCGATAGCACCAGTCAATCGTTTACTCTGACGTCGATCAGAGCGTCGAACACGAGCCGCAGCTTGACAATCCTTCGGCGGATCAGGTAGTCGTAAAACTCGAACGACTGCACGACCGTGCGACCGTTTGGCGCTGCGTATGGGTGGCGACGGCTGGCCTTTTAGACGGCGGCCAAGCGTATTCACCAAGGTAATCGCAGGAGGAGCGGGTCATGAAACCACAAGAATGGCGGGCGAAACTAGGCGAGTGTGTGCGCGATTTGTTTCAATCGCCGGAAATGGCCCATTTTTACTCGATTCCGATGACCCGAAAGCGAGGGCAGATTTATCTGCTACAACTGAGCCTTTATGTGCGCCAGCGGAGAAATTTTTGGCCGCAGGTGGCGGCGAATTGCCCGGAGTTCGACGTCAAACAACGCATCCTGGAACATGAACACGAGGAGCTGGTCGAAGACGAACATTCGAAACACGGCCATCTCGATCTGATTTTTCGTCAGGGAAAAGAACTGGGTTTGAGCGTCGAGGATGTGCTCCAGGCGGAGCCGCTGCCGACGACCAAGGCGGCGATCTACGGCTGGTTCTGGCTTGCGCGCCACCGGCCGTGGCAGGAGGCGATCGCAGCTTCGACCATCGCCGAGTGGACCAATGACGACCGCTTGTTGGGGGATATCGGCGGTGGCAACTGCACGCGGCTGTATAAGATCTGGCAGCGCGATTTGCATTTGTCCGATGCCCAGATGCCTAACTTCACCGCTCACAGCAAGGCCGACGTGAAGCATTCCGACATGTTCATCGACGTGCTGGAGAAATATGTCGCGCCGGGTCGCGAGCAAGACGTGCTCGACACGGCCAAGGAGTCGATGGATCTCCACCGCGCCTATTTCGGCGGGATGGCGCACGCGATGGCGCAAGCCTCGTAGCATGGCGCCGGGAGGAGCCGATGAAGCTTGAGGATCTCGATAGCCATTTGGCCAAAAACCAGCTCTCGGGATTTTGGCGCACGCGCGTCCCCGGCCATGCCTCCGAGCCGCCTTACTTGTGGAAGTGGAAGCCGTTGCTCGATGGTCTGCTCAAAGCCAGCGAGACCATCGGCATCGAGCAGGCCGAGCGGCGCGCCATCCGGCTGGTGAGCCCGCACATGCCGAGCAATTCAACTTCGCACACCTTGCAAGTGACATTTTCGATCGTCAATCCCGGCGAGGTGGCGCGGGCACACCGACACAACATGGCGGCGATCCGTTTTGTCGTGCAAGGCAGGGGCGCCTACACCGCCGTGGCCGGTGAAAAATTTTTCATGGAAGAGGGCGATCTGATTCTCACCCCCAACTGGACCTGGCACGATCATCATAACGAGTCCGAGGATCCGATCATCTGGCTCGATGGTCTGGACGGGCCGCTGATTCAATCTTTCAATATTCTCTTTTTCGAAGAGTCGGAAACCGCCGAGCAGCCGATCGATCGACAAACCGGCGAGTCGCTTAGCCGCTTGGGCTTTGCACGCTCGCCGAAGGCCGATGAAAGCGTGCGTCGCGGCGTGCCGTTTCGTTACTTGTGGAAGGAAACCCACGCCGCGCTGCGCGCGCTTGGCGAGCATGACCATGATCCGCACGATGGGCGTCTGCTGCGCTACATCAATCCGGCGACCGGGGGTTACACCTATCCGACCATGTCCTGCGAGATCCAGCTGTTCAAAGGCAAGGAGTCGACTCAAGCGCATCGCCATACCAGCACGGCGATCTACCACGTGGTGCGCGGCCAAGGCCGCACCCGGGTCGGCGAAGGCTATCTCGAGTGGAGCAAAGGCGACAGTTTCGTCGTTCCTCTTTGGCAGTGGCATGCGCACGAGAACGTCGCCAACGATGAGGCGGTGCTCTTTTCCATCAACGATCGCCCGGTGATGGAGTCCTTGCAGCTTTATCGGGAAGAATCCGCGAATTAAACAGCCTGACCCTTCGTTCGCATTTCGATGACTTCTCCGAGCAAAATCAGCCTGGCCAGCCGCGCCTATGACGGCGTGCTGCCGATTCTGCGCGGCCAGATGAAAATTCCCGGCTTCGAGTTCGAGATCCACGAGACCGAAGACGTGCCCGGGATGTTTGCCGGCATGTTCAAGGGAGAGTACGACGTCTCCGAGATGTCGCTCGGCGAATTGATTTATTACACATCGCGCGGCAAAGCCGACTTCATCGCCGTGCCGGTCTTTCCCTCGCGCATGTTTCGCCACGGCTTTATTTTCATTCGCAAAGATTCCGGCATTGCTCGACCGTCGGATTTGAACGGCAAAAAAATCGGCTTTCTCCGCTGGGTGCAAACCGCGGCGATCTGGATGCGCGGCATGCTGATCGACGAGTACGGCGTGTCGGCGAAAGATTCCCAATGGTACGTCGCCTCGATGCACCACTGGGACGATCATGATCCCGGCGCGACGGTAGCCCCCCGCGACGGGTCGGTGATCCGCCGAATCGAAAACAGCGGTCGGAATACCACCGAGCGCGCTTGTCGCGCGCTGTTCGACGGGCAGGTCGATGCTCTGGGCGTCACCGAGTCGCAACTATCGACGCTGCTCGCCAACCAATCCGTCAAGCGACTCTTCGAAAACTCGCGCGAGCTCGAGGCCGGCTATTTTCGCAGCACGAAAATCCTGCCGATCATGCACGTGCTCGCCTTGCAAAAGAATGTCGTGGAGCGACATCCGCAGCTGCCGGAAAAACTCTTTCGGCTCTATAGCGATGCGAAACGCTGGGCGCAGCGCTGGCGCCGGGCGATCCCGAGTTTGGTCGAAGCTTGGCCCAATCACTACCTGAACGAAGAACAAGAAATCTTTACGATCGATCCCTGGGCCTACGGCCTGGAAGCGAATCGGCATGTGCTCGAGAAATTCCTTGCCTATTGCGACGCGCAGGGCATCACGGCGCGAGGGATCGCTCCTGAAGAGATTTTTTACCCGAGCACGCTGAAGCTCGTCGAGTAAGATCCGCAAGCGAACCGAAGGGAGTCTTTCATGGCCACTGCCACTGCCGTAAAATCGGAGCAAACGCATAATTGCGATCTGCGCGACTGGCTAAAAGAGGTCAAGCGCTTGGAGCAGCTCGAGCAGATCTCCGGCGCGCATTGGGATCTCGAGATCGGCGCGCTCACGGAAATTATTCTCGAACGGATTTCCACGCCGCCCGCCATCGTGTTCGACAACGTTCCCGGTTTTGATCCCGGCCGGCGAGTGCTTGCCAACATGCTCGAAACCTTGGAGCGCACCGCGTTGACCCTCAATCTGCCGATGGATCTGAAAACCATTCCCCTGATCGATGCGTTGCGCGCGCGCTTGCGCTCGATGCAGCCGATCAAAGCCAACATCGTGTCGAGCGGGCCGGTATTTGAAAACATCGAGCGCGGCGATCAAGTCGATCTCATGAAATTTCCCGTGCCGCGCTGGCACGCCGGCGACGGCGGGCGCTATTTGGGCACCGCTCATCTGGTTGTGACCCGCGATCCCGAAACCGGCGTTGAAAACGTCGGCTGCTATCGCGTCATGCTGCAGGATAAGGACAAAGTCGGGCTTTACATCTCGCCGGGAAAACACGGCAAGATGCACTACGAAAAAGCCATGAAGGCCGGCAAGTCATTTCCCGTCGCGATTGCCTTTGGCCAGCATCCGCTGCTCTTTATCGCCGCGTCTCAGGCGGTGCCGTTCGGCGTCAACGAATATGATTGGGCCGGCGGGCTCATCGGCCAGCCCATCGATGTGATCGAGGGACCGATCACGGGGCTGCATTTTCCCGCTAATGCCGAATTCGTCATCGAAGGCGAAATTGTCCCCGGCGAATCCATGCAGGAGGGGCCATTCGGCGAGTGGCCGGGGTACTACGCCAGCGCCCAGCGCGCCGAGCCGTTCGTGCGCGTCAAGGCGCTTTATCATCGCAACGATCCGATCATCTGCGGCGCCGCGCCCTTCAAGCCGACCATCCACGGCATGTACCGCTCCTGCTTGCGTGCGGCAACCGTATGGAACGGCATGGAGCAGGCCGGCGTGCCGGACATCAAGGGCGTTTATCTGCCACCGCCGGCGCAGCGGTTCATGATCGTTGTGGCAATCAAGCAGAGATATCCCGGCCACGCCAAACAAGCGGCATTAATCGCTTGCCAGTGCCATGCCGGCGCCTATTTGGGCCGTTACGTGGTCGTGGTTGACGACGATATCGATATTACCGACATCAATGAAGTCCTCTGGGCGATCTGCACGCGCTCCGACCCGGCGACGAGTGTCGATATCTTACGGCGCACCTGGAGCGGCCCGCTGGATCCGATCATCCCCCCTGGACAAAAGGGCCACAATTCGCGCATGATCATCGAAGCGGTGCGGCCGTGGGAATGGCGCGATCGATTTCCCGCGACGAGCGCGATCAGCAACGAAACCCGCAACGAGTTTTCTAAAAAATGGCAGAAGCAATTAGCGCAAGTGCAGGCGCGCCATTCTCACGGAAGGACGAGCGACGACTAAGCGGCTCGACCGCCGGCAAAGGGTTTGCTGCGGTCTATGCCGCGTGGCGACCGCCCTGGATTGGCTTTACCGGCGCGGACAAACCGCCAAAGAAGTTTTCTTTGCGTGCCAAGGCCATGCCAAAAACTGCGCTCACCGGCCAATTTTGTCCAGCCCCGGTGCGCTACCGAGCTATTGCACCGTCAGGTCCATTTTTTCACCTCACAGCGGAAAACTTCGGTACAATCGGGTCTTATGCAATATCGACACAAAGATGTGCTAATTTGGCACAAGACGTGCGTTGCAACTCCACCGGTGACTCGTCAGTAGCGATTTAATCAAAAGGAGAAACACCGGATGGAAGAAATCATGACCCCTTCAGAAGTCGCGGCGCTGCTCAAAATACATCTCAAGACGGTTTACAAATTGGCCGAGAAAGGCGTCATCCCCGGTAACCGCATCGGCCGCAGTTGGCGTTTCAGCCGGAGCGACGTGCTGGAATTGGTTTCCACCAAATCCATGACTTTGTCGGACAACGACGAAGGAAGTATGCGTGTCGCGGCCGGCGCTGCTAAATAAACCGGGATCGGTTAACTAAGTGGCAGACCTGGATCCGATCAGACAAATACAACATCTGCTCGACGATCCCGGCAAGGTGCTCGAAAAAATTTCGCGCATCCAGTCCGTTCTGGGCGCAATCAAAGCGCCCGATCCCACGCCGCCGCCGGAAACTCCGCCTGGAACCGTACCGACAGGCGAACTCAAGCCGGTTTTGAACCCTCCGTTCGACCGTTTGCTGCAAACGCTGCGCGATATGCAAGTGCAGATCGAAGAGCGTTTGCGCCCGCTCGCGCTTCAAGCCGTTCAGGTGGAAGTGGAATACTTGCGCCGAGAAGCAGAGCAGGATCGAAGCGCGTTAAACGAATGCTTGGCGCGCATCGACCGATCGATTGCGACCTGTTTTGAGCGGATCGATGAGTCATGGCAGAAACACGCGGAACTGACAAGGCTCAACAAACATCTCGCCGAACTCGGCGCCGCCCCTGAATCGTTGCCGGAAGCTTCGTACTGGCAAGATCCTAGCGAGATCATTTATTCTCGGCTGGAAAACCTACGCCGAGAAGGCAAGATTTAAGCTCTTCGTTTTATCTTTCCCGCCGGCCATTTTTCGTGCGGATACCTCCGCTGTTTTGAGAACAAAATCGGTTCCAAGGCTCAGCGCTTGAGCCGGGCGTGAAACTGATATATGAAGCGTGCAGCCGCGTGTCGTATGTGACCAAACAAGGAGGACTTCATGAAACGATTGCTAGGTTTGTTGATTGCGTCTCTTTTCTTAGCGTCGGCTGCTTTCGCTGCTGAACCCAAGGACTATCAAGTCACGGGACCGGTTCTTGACCTGAAAGACGATATCATCGTCGTGCAGAAGGGCAATGAAAAGTGGGAACTTGGCCGCGACAATAACACCAAGGTCAAGGGCGACCTCAAGAAAGGTTCGAGGGTGACAATCCATTATAAGATGACCGCGTCAAGCGTCGAGGTCAAAGACGCTGCCAAGACCGGCACCAAAACCAAGGGTGAAGCGAAGAAAACCGAAAGCAAAACCAAGTAGCTTATCGGAGTTCTTTTCGCGGTTGGCAGGCTTTCACAAGCTCCATAACCGGGCGCTGGGTAGGGGTCCAGTCAGATCCGATCTCTCATAGAGTGACGCACTGTCACTGAACCACTACACGCCGCCGCCCGGCGTTTTTCAATATTGGACCGGAAGAGGGCTCGGTGGGAGGAACACATGTTTGGTCTTTTGTTGACCATTATCATCGGCTTCATCGTCGGCGTCATTGCCAAGCTCATCATGCCCGGCAAGGAAAACATGGGGTTTATCGTGACGACCCTGCTCGGTATTGCCGGCTCGCTTGTCGCGACTTATGCCGGCCAGGCGGTGGGCTGGTACGAGGCCGGTGAGGGCGCCGGTTGGATCGGGTCGATCGTCGGCGCATTTCTTCTGCTGTGGATCTATCAGAAGTTCAAGTCCCGTAGCGCGGCAGCCTGAGCCTACTCCTTTCACGATACCGGGCGGTTAGAGAACGTGTCGCATTGTTTGAGGTCGCCGGTTTCGATTGCGCGGGCGGAACCAGCGCACGCAATGGGTCGGCGCTGCCGTGATTAAAACTCTCGGGAACCACGTAACCCTGGGCGCGCATTGGCATGGGAACGTTACCGATCTGAGTCGCGCCATTAATCCCTCTTCCACATCACCCTGTTCCAGGATGTTGCTCGCGGTGCGCAAAGTTCGCCCAGATACCCGCGAGACAGGCGTCAGAGAAAAGCACCAGGGTTGTTCTCGCCTCCATTGAGTGTCGCGGGATCCTGGTTGACTAGGTTGATTCATTGAGCCTAACATCCGTCTGTGGATGCGAGCGCGATCATCTTGACCGGCGGTAAAAGCTCCCGCATGGGGCGGCCAAAAGCGTTGTTGCTTTTCGACGGCGAGCCGCTCGTCGTGCATACGGTGCGCGCGCTGCGCAGTTTTTTCGCGCATGTCGTTGTCGTGGCTGCAGAAGGACAGGAGTTACCGGCAGTTCCGGCGACTATCGTGCGCGACGAGTTTCCGTTTCAAGGGCCAGTGGGCGGAATCTATTACGGTCTCCGGGAGGCAAGCGGACAGTCTGCCTTTGTTACTTCGTGCGATGCGCCGTTTTTGAACCTGCAGCTGGTTGCATTTCTTACAGAGCAAATCTCGAGGTACGACGTCGTCGTGCCCTATTGGCAGGATCGTTTTCAGCCGCTGCACGCGGTGTACCGCCAGAGTGTTGCGCCGCTGCTCAAAGACCAGCTCGCGCAGGGCGAGCTACGGCCGGTAACGCTTTTCCAAAGAGTCCGCACGTTAAAGATCTACGAAGATGAAATTCGTCGCTTCGATCCCGAAGGTTTGAGTTTTCTCAACATGAACACTCCCGAAGATTATGAAACTGCATTGGTCCGGTGGGGGAAAGAAGCAGACAACGGGAACAGACCAAGGCGGAGAGACGCGGGTCATGAAGTGACAGAGTTGAAGGGCCGCCACGTCGAGAATGTATCGGTGCAGTGTGTTGTCGAGCTATTTGGCGTTGCTCGTTTATTGACTAAAACTCGGGAAGTAGCGCTGGAGTTGCCGCAACCGACGCACTTGTCGGATGTCTACGGCGCCCTCGGCGCAAGATATCCGGTTTTGGTTGGGCGGGTAGTCGCTCCCGACGGCCGCAGCCTCACTCGCGGTTACGCTTGCAATATCAACGGCCTGGACTTTGTGCGCGACGCCAACGCCGGGGTGCATGCAGGGGATCGCATCTTCATTATTTCCGCCGATGCCGGAGGTTAAATGTTCGGATTTCATGGTCGCCTGCTCCACATTGATCTGACGAGCGGAGACCACTCGTGGCAAGATATCGAGGAAGCACGCTTGCGCGCGTTTCTTGGCGGCGTTGGACTCGGCACCAGCCTGCTCTACGATTTTGCCCCGGCGGGAGTCGACCCCTTTGCTCCGGCAAACCCGCTGATCTTTGCCAGCGCACCGCTCGTCGGCACCGGCCTGACGACCACGGCGAAATTTGCCATCGTGACAAAATCGCCGCTTACCGGCTTTATCGCAGACTCCCTCTCTTCCAGCTTTTTCGCGTTGGAGTTGAAGCGCACCGGCCTCGATGCGCTGATCCTAACAG
>Ga0209640_10003556_pt1 | contig 13610 bp, 11 predicted proteins | sample RifCSP10_1_FD_184018 | JGI IMG/M metagenome (GOLD analysis project Ga0209640, IMG submission 184018) | Soil microbial communities from Rifle, Colorado - Rifle CSP2_sed 10_1 (SPAdes) (version 2) | ecosystem: Environmental > Terrestrial > Deep subsurface > Rock core/Sediment | place: Rifle...
CCGCGACCTCTCCGGCATCAATAAAGATTTTCTGTGCATCAAAGGACGCTACGGTTTCGACTTTACGAATCACAAGGACCGGCTGAAGCTGCCGCTCGTCCGAAAAGACGGGCAATGGGTCGAGACGCACTGGCTGGATACCCAGGACCTCATCGCCGAGCGGCTGGCGAAGATCAAGATGGATCACGGCGGAAAGGCGATCGCCGGACTGATCTCGGCCCGGTGCACGAACGAGGATATATATCTTTTCCAGAAATTCATGCGGATCGGCCTGGGAACAAACCAGATCGACGGCACCGCCCGCTACGGCCATATGAATGTCGTCCTGGCGCTGCGCAAGGCCTTCGGGACCGACCGCATCCGGATGATGAACAACTCGGAGCAGGTCACCCGAGCCGACGCGATCTTCATCATCGGTTCCGACATCACCGAGACCCATCCCGTTTTCAACCTTCGCGTGAAGGAGGCGCTCCGGAAATACAAGGCGAAGGTGATCGTGGCCGATCCGATCACGACGCATATCGCCAAGCTGGCCACGCATCACCTCGCGATCAAGCCCGGCTCCGAGACACGGCTGATTCATGGACTGGTCAAGATCATCCTGGATCGCGGGCTGTGCAACGAGGCGGTTCTGCAGAAATATCCGAATGCGGTCGAGGCATTAAAGCGGGCCACGGCCGGCATCATGATTGAAACCGTTGCGGAAGAGACCGGAATCCCCACGGAGCGTCTGGGCGAGGCGGCCGAAGTCCTGGCCAGGGCAGAGCGGGGGGTGATTCTTTTCGAGGACGGGATCACGAAACGAAAAGACGGTTATCAAAATGTATTGAACCTGGTGGATCTGGCCTTGGTGGCCGGGTTCTTTGAAAAGGACGGGTCCGGTCTCAATGCGCTGTGCGAAGAGAACAACGAGCTCGGCCTGGTGGACATGGGCGGCGCCTCCGAGTTCCTGCCCGGGGCTCTCGATTATCAGAATGCCGAGGCCCGTGCGAAACTCTCAAAGGACTGGCGCGAGGAGTTGCCCAGTCTGCCTTCGGCCGATCTCGCGCGGATTTTAGACCGCGCGCGGAAAGGCGAGATCAAGGCGCTCTACATCGTCGGAGAAAATCCGGTCGGGACGCTTCCGGCCTCGATGGGCGCGGCCGAGGCGTTATCGAAGGTCGATCTGCTGATCGTACAGGATCCTTTCCTGACCGAGACCGGCCGACTGGCCCATGTCGTCCTCCCGGCGACGACCTATGCCGAGAAGGAGGGGAGCTTCACCAGCATGGAGGGCAAGGTCAATCCGGTCCGGCCGGCGATCGAGCCGATCGGCGAGAGCAAGCCGGACTGGGAGATCTTCTCGGAGCTGGCCTGGCGGATGGGCTTTCCGCTGGAATACGGAAGCGCGAAAGAGATCCATCGCGAGATCGCAAAGACGATTCCGGGCTATTTCACGACCAAGCCGGAGCGGCTTCCGATCCGGCTGTCCGGTTACCTGAACAACGGCTACGCCCAAGAAGCGCTCGCGCGATATGCCGTGAAGCCGGCCATCCGGCCGGCCGAGTATCCGTTTACGCTGGTCCTCGGTCAGATCCTGTACCATTCCGGGAAATATTCGACGCAGGCCGAGGGCTTGATGAAGATCTATGACAAGGCGTTGCTTCAGATCGGTCCGGCGGACGCCGAGCGGCTTCGGGTGGCGGCGGGCGACACGGTGATTCTCAAATCACCGACGGGTGCGACTGACGTGAAGGTCGAGGTCCGGCCCGCGCTTCCGGCCGGCCTGGTATTTTTCCCGGAGCATTTCAATGCGCCGCCGGTGAAGGATCTGATCGCGGCCGAGATCGATCCCGTGACCCGCGTGATTTATCACAAGATGGGCCCCGTCGCGATCGAGCGAAAACCGGCTCCGGCCGACGCCCGCAGCGAAGGAGTGGCCGCATGAAGCGAGGCCGCAGCCTGTTGCAGAAAATCCTGATGCTGGAGATCGTCCGGGCGATGGGACTCGTTTTCCGTCACCTGTTCGTCAAAGGCGTGACCTTCCAATACCCGCATGTGAAACGGGCCCTGCCCGATACGCACCGCGGCGCGCTGGCCCTGCTGCGCTATGACGACGGCGTGGAGCGCTGCGTCGGGTGCGATCTGTGCGAGGCGGCCTGCCCGTCCCGCTGCATCAAGGTCGTCAGCGAGCAGGTCCCGGGCCAGCCGCTCGTCCGCTGGGCCCCCGAATTCTATATCGACATGACGAAATGCGTCTTCTGCGGCTTCTGCGTGGAGGCCTGCCCGGTCAACGCGCTCGGCATGACGAAGCTGTATGAGTATTCGACCGAAAACAAACGCGATCTCTATTTCGATAAAAAGAAACTGTACGAGATCGGCGAGACCTATTTCGCCGACGCCAAGGCGTATCTTGTGGCCCACCGCCAGGAACAGGCCGATGAAACCGCCGTTCAGTACCGGTACAAATTCCCGTTTCCCGTTCTGACCGAGAAGAAGGAGTAGTCGGCCGGCCCATGGTCCAACAGATTTTTTTCTATTATCTTGCCGTCGCCAGCATCGCGAGCGCCGTGATGACCGTCGGATTGAGAAACCCGGTCCATTGCGGCCTGGCCCTCCTGTCCCTGCTGTTCCATATCGCAGGGTTTTTTATTTTATTGAATGCCGAATTCCTCGCTGCCGTTCAGATCATCATCTATGCCGGCGCCATCCTGGTGCTCTACCTGTTCGTCCTGATGCTGCTCAACCTTAAAACCGAGGAGCGGTTTCTCCATCGCCGGTACGCCTTCTGGCTTTTTTTCGGGCTCCTGGCCGCCGGCCAGGCCTTCCTGCTGCTGCTCCGCTCTCCGTTCGCCGGAAAGCCGGGCGACGTGACGCCGGAGAAGATAACCCAGTTCGGCCACAGTCATACGATCGGGATCGTTCTGTTCAACGAATATTTTCTGCCATTTGAAATCGTCGGCGTCTTCCTTCTGGGCGCGATCATCGGGGCGATCGTGCTGGCCAAGGATCGTCCTCCCGTGGCCGGAAAAGAGGAGGCGTCCCGATGATTCCGTTGTCGTCCTATCTGGCGGTCAGCTCGGTCCTGTTTGTGACCGGACTGATCGGCGTGCTGATCCGGCGGAATTTTATTATTATCTTGATGTCGGTCGAGATCATGCTCAACGCGGCCAATCTCAACCTTGTGGCCTTCTCGTCTTATCTGGATTCGATGACCGGGCAGATCGTGGCCCTGTTTATCATTGCGATCGCGGCCGGCGAGGCGGCGGTCGGCCTGGCGATCATCATCGTCGTCTTCCGCGGCAAGATCGCGACGAACGTGGATCAGATTAATTTATTAAAATGGTGATGGACTTCATCTGGCTCATACCGGCTTTTCCGCTTCTGGCCGTTCTGATCAACGGGCTTTACGGCCACCGTCTGTCGGAGCGCGCCGTGAGCGTGACGGCCGTCGGCTCGGTCGGGCTGTCTTTCATCATCGCCGCGGCCGCGCTGATCGGGCTGATCGACGATCCAACGCCGCGCGTCTACACCCTGTTCACCTGGATTCCGGGCGGCGATCTGGTGATCGATTTCAATGCGCTGATCGATCCGCTCACGGGGATCATGCTGATGGTGGTCACCGGCGTTGGTTTTCTGATCCATGCCTACTCGATCGGCTACATGCACGGCGATTCGGGATACGCACGCTACTTCACCTACCTGAATCTTTTCACCGTTTCGATGCTGATCCTGGTGATGGGCGGCAACTACCTCGTGATGTTCGTCGGCTGGGAGGGCGTCGGCCTCTGCTCATATCTCCTGATCGGCTTCTGGTACGAGCGGACCTCGGCCATCAAGGCCGGGACGAAGGCCTTCGTCGTGAACCGGATCGGGGATGCCGGATTTCTGGTCGGCCTCTTTTTGATCTTCGCCCATTTTGGGACACTCAACTACACCGATGTCTTCTCACGCGCGGGCGAGCTCACGACCGCGACGGCGACCGCGATCACGCTCTGCCTATTCATCGGCGCGATCGGCAAGTCGGCCCAGCTTCCCCTTTATACCTGGCTTCCGGACGCGATGGAAGGCCCGACGCCGGTCTCGGCATTGATCCATGCCGCCACGATGGTGACGGCCGGCGTCTACATGGTCGTGCGCAATCATGTCCTGTTCGATATGGCGCCCTTCTCGCTTGAGGTCGTCGCGGTCGTCGGCGCCGCGACGGCGCTGTTCTCGGCCACGATCGGCCTGGTCCAGTACGATATCAAGCGGGTGCTGGCCTACTCGACCGTCAGCCAGCTCGGTTACATGTTTCTGGCCTGCGGGGTGGGGGCCTACGTCTCGGCGATCTTCCATCTCGTCACGCATGCCTTCTTCAAGGCGCTTCTGTTCATGTCGGCCGGAAGCGTGATCCATGCGATGGGCGGCGAGCAGGACATGCGGAAGATGGGCGGACTGGCGAAGCATCTTCCGAAGACCACCGCGGTCTTCGTGATCGGGGCGGTCGCGATCGCCGGCATCCCGCCGCTGGCCGGGTTCTGGAGCAAGGACGAGATCCTGGGCGCGGCCTTCAAGCACGGCGCGCCGGTCCTGTGGTTTATGGGACTTGCGGCCGCCGCGCTGACCTCGTTTTATATGTTCCGTCAGGTCTATATGACTTTCTTCGGCGCCTCGCGGATGAATCACGACGTGGAGCATCATCTCCACGAATCGCCCAATGTGATGATCTACCCACTGATCGCGCTGGCCGCGCTTTCGCTTCTGGGCGGGCTGCTGCTCGGGTTTCCGCCGGAGGAGGGATGGATTCATCGCTTCCTCGGCCCGACGGCCGGCGCGCAGGAGGCGCATGCCTTCGGCGCGATCGATATGACTTTGATGGTTCTCTCGGTGGCGGTGGCCGTGATCGGATGGCTGACGGCCCGCCGGATTTATCTGAAGAGGCCCGCGACGGCCGATGCGCTGGCCGGCCGGTTCGCGACGGCCCATTCCATCCTTTCTAACAAGTATTGGGTCGACGAGCTTTATGACGCGGCCGTGGTCGAGCCGTCGAAACGGTTCGGGCGGGTCTTCAACCGGTTCGATGACCGGGTGATCGACGGGGTCGTGAACGGCGTGGGGAACCTGACCCAGTCCGGCGCGGCCGCGAGCACCTGGATCGAGAAGTATGTAATCTACGGTCTTTTAAACATCGCCGGGTATGCGAACCATATCGCCGCCGCGGTTTTAAGAAGGCTCCAGTCGGGCCAGGTGCATCATTACGCCGCGTTTCTGGTGATCGGCATCTTCATTCTGGTGAATCTCTATCTCTGGTTTGTGGATGACAACTCCGTCCTTTTTTTCCTGGGCCGTCTTTCGTTGAGCGGGAGGAATTAGTGAAGAGAACCCAACCGTCATGAATCTCGAACTCTTCTGGAACGAACAGATCGGCTTTCCCATACTGACGCTCCTGATTTTTTTGCCGCTGGCCGGCGCGGTGAGCCTCTGGATGCGCAAGGACCCCCGCGGCGCGAGGGTCGAGGCGCTGGTTCTGAGCCTGGTCGAACTGGCCTTGTCGCTTCTTCTTTTCGTCCGGTTTGAATCGGGCGTGCCGGCGATGCAGTTCGTCGAACATATCTCCTGGATCGCGCCGCTGGGGATCGGCTATCACGTCGGGCTGGACGGGATCAGCCTCTTCCTCGTCATCCTCACGACGCTCCTGACCGCGTTGACCGTGATCTATTCCTGGGACCGCGTCCGCGAGCCGCTTCGCGGCTACCTGATCTGCCTCCTGATCCTCGAGGCGACGATGATCGGGGTGTTCATTTCACTCGATCTCGTCCTGTTCTTCGTCTTCTGGGAGGTGATGCTGATCCCGATGTACTTCCTGATCAAGACCTGGGGGTCGGGCCCGGAGCGGGATTACGCCGCGCTGAAATACGTCGTCTACAACCTCACCGGCAGCGTACTGATGCTGGTGGGCTTTATCATCTTATACCTCAATTATCATGACTGGGCCGTGACGCAACCCGGCCGGAACCCGTACTCGTTCAGTTACCTCCAGCTCCTGCTGGCGCCCGTCCCGCTGGAGAAACAGATCTGGATCTTCGGGCTTGTTTTTCTGGGCTTCGCCGTGAAGGGCCCGATCGTCCCGTTCCATACCTGGCTTCCGAGCGCGATGCTGCAGGGCCCGATCGCGGTGAGCGTGATGCTCTCCGGGGTGAAGCTCGGCAGCTACGGTCTGCTGCGGTTCAACCTCCCGCTGACGCCCGAGGCCTCGCTTCTCGCCGCGCCGCTGATGATGGCGCTGGCGCTGTTCGGGCTGATCTACGGCGCCTTCATCGCGCTGTCCCAGCCGAACCTGATGGTGATGATGGCCTATGCCGGGATCAGCCATCTCGGCTTTGTCACGGTGGGATTATTTGCGATGAATCAGGTCGGCATCGAGGGGGCGCTGCTCCAGATGGTGAATCTGGGCATCGCCGGCGCGGGGATGATTTTTGTGACGGCGTTCTTGATGGACCGGCGCGGCTCGTTCGATTTGAACGATTACGGCGGGCTGGCGAAACAGGCGCCGCTCCTGGCCACGCTGTCCATGATCATTGTTCTGGCCTCGCTGGCGCTTCCGGGGACGAATGCCTTTGTCGGCGAGTTCATGATCCTGGTCGGGGCCTTCAAGGCACATTGGGCCTATGCGACGATCGGCGTGACGGCCGTGATCCTGGCCGCGGCCTACCTGCTCTGGATGTACGAGCGGGTGATGCTGGGGAAGATCGAGACGCCGGCGGTCGCGGCGATGCCGGACCTCAACGGCCGCGAGGCCGTGATCGCATTCACGATGGTCGCGCTGATCCTCTGGATCGGGCTGTACCCCGCCCCGCTGCTCTCCCGCATGGAGCCGTCGGTCCGGGCCGTGGTGGAACGGTTGGAGACCGCGACCGTTCCATCCTCGGCGGTCGTCCGGATCGATCCGGATAATCCTCACGCGTATCTCTTGAAGATGATGGCCGACCCCGGAGCGGATCCGGGCGGGATCGGCGCAAACCCATCCGAAAGGCCGGTGAGATGATGGATCACATCCTTTCGATCATCCTGTTCGCGCCGTTCGCGGGGGTGGTGGCGCTCTTTTTCATCCCCAATGAGAAACCGTTGCTTGTCCGTACAACGGCCGCGATCGCCGGCCTGATCCCGACGCTGGCCTCCTTCTATCTCCTGTACCATTACGACTCGGCCGCGGGCGGGTATCAATTCACGGAGCAGTACGTCTGGTCCAAGGACCTCGGGATCTCGTTCTTCCTCGGCGTGGACGGGATCAGCATCCCCCTCGTCCTGGCCTCGTCCATTCTGCTATTCACCGGGGTTTTCATCTCCTGGCATATCACGGACCGGGCGAAGGAATTTTATATCTTTCTTCTGATCCTGGCGGCCGCCACGATCGGCGTCTATGTCTCGCTCGACCTGTTTTTCCTGTACTTCTTCTATGAAATGTCCGTGCTGCCGATGTATGTCCTCCTCGGCGTCTGGGGCAGCCACACCAAAGGGTATCTTGAGATGGCCAATAAGGAGAAGCGGGACTCGGTCGGGTTCATCTTCAACTTCGCTTCGAACAGCAAGGAATACGCCGCGATGAAGCTGACGCTGTTCCTCTCGGCCGGCGCGGTCGTGGCCCTGATCGCGATCCTGATCATCTACGCGACCTCCGGACTGCATACCTTCAACCTCGTCGAGCTCCAGGCCCACGGCCGGGTGCCGAAGTACCTTCACGGCATTCTTTTCCTTCTGATCTTTTTCGGCTTCGCCTCGATCGCGCCGATCTGGCCGCTCCATTCCTGGTCGCCGGTCGGCCATGCCGCGGCCCCGGCCGCCGTCAGCATGCTTCATGCCGGCGTCTTGATGAAGCTGGGCCATTTTTCGATCATCCGCGTCGGCTACACCCTCTTCCCGGAAGCGACGCGCGAATGGATGCCGCTGGCCGCGGTCCTCTGCGTCTTCAGCATCGTCTACGGCGGCCTGGTGGCCTATTTCCAGAGGGACACGAAGTACGTGATCGGCTATTCCTCCTCCAGCCACATGGGCTATGTTTTTCTGGGGATGGCGGCCTTGAACGTCATGAGCATGACCGGGGCGGTCCTTTACATGTTCGCCCACGCGCTGGCGACCGGGATGCTGTTCGCGATCGCCGGGTTCGTTTACGACCAGACCCATACGCGGGATATCCCGTCGCTGGGCGGGCTGTCGCAGAAGATGCCGTTCATCGCCGGGATCTTCATCGTGGCCGTGGCGGCCTCCTTCGGGCTGCCGCTCACGGTGAATTTCATCGGCGAGCTGATGATCCTGGTCGGGAGCTGGAATATCTATCCGGTCCAGACGATCATCGCGGTGCTGGGGATCGGCCTGACGCTGGCCTATCTTTTCCGGATGATGCGGGGCGTCTTCTACGGTCCGATGGATCCGCATTACGCCCACGCGCGGGACGCCAGTCCTTTTGTCGACCGTTTCCCGCTCCTGGTGCTGGCCGCGACCAGCATTTACTTCGGCTTCTTCCCCACGCAGTTCATCGATGTGATCCGGGCCGGCGTTACGCCGCTGATCGCCGCCATTCAGGGTGCCGGGCCGATCACGCCGGTCGGGGGGCCGTTCTGACGATGCCGTTCACGTTTACCATGACGCCGGCCGATGTCGGGCTCCTGATGCCCGAGATTCTCATGACCGGCCTCCTGAGCCTGATCCTCTTCCTGGATTTCCTGTTCCCGCGGATCGGAAAAACCGCGCTGGCCTGGCTTTCGATTGCCGGGATGGGCGGGATCTTCCTGCTGCTCGCGGGCTATTTCATCGAGGGCCGGCACGGGACGCTCTTCCGGGAGATGTACATCGTCGATCCCATGGCGATCTTCTTTAAAGCGTTTATCCTGGGAACGACGATCCTGGTCTTCCTGTCTTCGATTGATTATCTCAAGAAGGTTCCGGTCTTCCGCGGCGAATACTATTTCCTGGGGCTGCTCGGCGCGCTGGGGATGATGCTGATGGCCTCGGTGAACGATCTTTTAAGCCTGTTCATCACGGTGGAGTTCTCGACCTTCGCCTTCTACATCCTGGTGGCCTACCTTCGGGACGATGCGCAGTCGAACGAGGCCGGTCTGAAATTTTTCATCCTGGGCGTCTTCGCGGCCGGGCTGCTGGCCTTCGGGATCAGCCTGCTCTACGGCGAGACGGGCAGCATCCTCTTTACCGATTTTGCCAAGATGCATGCCCATCCGACCCCCGGGATGATCATCGGGTTTCTTCTCGTCTTCATCGCGCTGGGTTTCAAGATCGGCGCGGTGCCGTTCCATGCCTGGGTGCCGGACATCTACCAGGGCGCGCCGACGCCGGTGACGGCCTTTCTCTCGATCGCGCCCAAGGCCGCGACCTTCGCGATCCTGCTCCGCATCTTCATGGCGACGGTGGGCGACATCAAGGGGGACTGGGTCTGGCTGATCGTCGCGATCTCGGCGATCTCGATGACCTACGGGAACATCGTCGCGATCGCACAGAAAAACATCAAACGGCTGCTGGCCTATTCCGGAATCGCACAGATCGGGAATATCCTGATCGGGCTTGCGGCCGCCAGCAAGATGGGCGGCGACTCGGTCCTGTTCTACCTTCTGACCTACCTGTTCGCGAACCTGGGCGCCTTCGCGGTCGTGATCATCGTCTCGAACCGGACGAACAGCGACGAGCTGGAGGATTACAACGGCCTTTCCCGGCGGTCGCCGCTGCTGGCCTTTGCGCTCCTGATCTTCTTCCTGTCGCTGGCCGGCGTCCCGCCGCTGGCCGGCTTCATCGGCAAGCTGTATGTCTTTGCGGCCGCGATGAATGAAGGGCTGGTGGCGCTGGTCGTGATCGGCGGGATCAATATCGTGATCTCGATGTATTACTACCTCATCGTGATCAAGCGCGTCTATATCTACCTGCCCAAGGAGAACACGCCGATCCCGGTCTCGTTCCCGATGCGGTTGGTATTGTTCACGACCGTCGGCGGCGTGCTGCTGCTCGGCATCTACCCAAAGGCCTTCATCGAGATCTCGGTCGCCGCGACCGAACTGTTCGCCCGGATGCTGTGATCGTTCTGTCGGGATATCGGTTGGACAATACGGTTTGAGGAAAAACATGGGGATTGGAACGACCTCCTCCAATCCCCATGTCCTAGACAAGAAGGATCCTTACCTCTTTTTCTTCTTCTTGGCAGCTTTTTTCTTGGCCACGGGTGCCTCACCTCCTTCTTGCTGATCAAGGTATAACATAAAATTGAAATTATCTCAATGAAATCTCGGTCGCCGCCCTGCGATTGACTTTAGATCGGACAAACCTTTACCATGAGCAAAACCAACGGAGCGGAGTAATCGTGCCGAAGAAAATAGTCATGATCGAGGACGAACCGGACATCACCGGTCTGGTGACCCACTATCTTGAGAAAGAAGGGTATCGCATCACGGCGGTTCGGGACGGGGCCAAAGGCCTTCAGCAGATCAAGGCCGCGCCTCCTGATCTTTTGATCCTGGATATCATGCTGCCCGAAATGGACGGCCTGGAGATCTGCCGGCGGGTGCGCGCCGATTCCAAGACGGCCGCGCTGCCGATCATCATGCTGACCGCGAAGGGCGAGGAGACCGACCGGGTGGTCGGGTTGGAGATGGGCGCGGACGATTACCTCACCAAGCCCTTCAGCCCCAAAGAGTTGGTGGCCCGCGTCAAGGCGCTTCTTCGAAGGGCCGAGCGCCGGGAGGCGGCGCCGGACCGGTATGTCTACGGCGATCTGGTGCTGGATCCGGTCCGCCACGAGGTCCGCCTGAAAGGCCGCGAGATTATTTTGACGGCCAAGGAATTCGGACTGCTCGAACGGCTTTTAAAAGAGCGCGGCCGTGTCCTGACACGTGACGCCCTTCTGGACAAGGTCTGGGGGTATGACGCCGATGTGATCAGCCGGACGGTCGATGTTCATATCCGCCGATTGCGCGAAAAGATTCCCCTTTTAAAGGATTGCATCCAGACCGTCAAGCCGTTCGGCTACAAGCTCAAAGAGGAACCCTGATCGGTGCGGCTGACCCTCCAGAGAAAGTTTGTGCTGGCCTTGCTGGCGTCCGTTCTCCTCACGCTGGGGCTGGTGTACGGGTTGACGTTTTGGGCACAGGACCGCAGGCCGGTCCTCTTGATAACGCTCCCCTCGGCTCTTCTGCTGACCTGGCTGATCGGCCGCGCGTTTGCGCGCCGCCTGACAAAACCGTTCGAAGAGATAACGACCGTGGCCCGCGGGATGGCGGCCGATCTGGAAGCCAAGATGGCCGAGATCTCGGAAGACCGCGCCCGCCTTCAGGCGATTCTTTCAAGCATGGTGGAAGGCGTGCTGGTGCTCGACCGGGATTCCAAAATTTTGTTGTTGAACGCGGCGATCGAGCGGATGTTCCAGTCGGAAAGCTCGACCGCCGTCGGCCGGCCGTTGATCGAGATTTTCCGGCATGCCCAACTCCATCAACTGGTTCAAAAGGTGTTGAAGAGCAAAGCGGACCAATCGGAAGAGATCATGATGTTCATGCCCGAAGAGCGAATCTTTACCGTCCAGGCCTCGGTAGCGCAAAAAGGCGGTATCGCGGCCGTGCTGGTCTTTCACGATGTGACAGATTTGAAGCGGCTGGAGCGCGTCCGAAAGGATTTCGTGGCCAATGTTTCGCATGAACTCCGCACCCCCCTCACATCCATCAAGGGTTATATCGAGGCCTTGATCGACGGGGCGAAGGACGATCCACAAAAATGCGCCGGGTTTCTCGGAATCATTCAAAAACACACCGACCAACTCAATGCGCTGTTGTCCGATCTGTTGCAGCTTTCGACCATTGAATCCGGCCAATATCAATGGCGGCGGGGAACGGTTTCGATTTCCGATCTGATCGGGAAGGCGGTCCATCTGCTCCGGCCGCTGGCCGAGAAAAAGAGACAGGCGATTGTGGTGGCGCCCGCCGAAGGGGTCGGGCCCGTGACCGGCGATGCGGATAAACTGACCGAGGTTCTGATCAATCTGATCGATAATGCGATCAAGTACACCCCGGAAGGCGGACGGATCACGGTGGAGGCCGGACAAAAAGGGAACGCCGTCGAGATTGCGGTCGGCGATACCGGCATCGGCATTCCATTCAAGGAGATTCCCCGGATTTTCGAACGGTTCTATCGCGTCGACCGGGCCCGCTCCCGGGAAATGGGCGGCACCGGTCTGGGGCTCGCGATCGTGAAGCATATCGTCGAGGCCCACGGCGGCAAGGTGGCCGTCGAAAGTCAAATGGGCAAGGGATCGCGGTTCATTGTGACCCTCCCAAACCTGTCGTCTTCCCTCTAATTCTTTGCGGCTTCGTAAATCGCATTTACGTCTATCCTGAATTTACCTTCCTGTAACATGGCCTTCATGAACCGTTCATCTATCCCCTGTAATCTTTCGCTCACCTAACATGAGAAAGGAGGTGGGGCAACATGTTGTGGACTATCGCCGTCATCATGCTGGTTCTTTGGCTGATGGGGTTGATCACGTCGTACACCATGGGCGGATTCATTCACATCCTCCTGGTCATCGCGATCGTGGTCGTATTGCTGCGTGTCATCCGGGGTCGCAAGATCTAGCGATTGACCGCCAACTGTCATCGACCGAGTTGTACGCCCCTGCCGCGGGGTGGCAGCACGACGGAGTGAACCAGGGAGGTTCGGAAATGAAAGCGCTCGTTTATCACGGCCCGGGCAAGCGGTTTTTCCAAAACAGGCCCCGGCCCATCATCAAGGCACCAACGGATGCCATCGTCAGGGTCACGAATGCGACCGTCAGCGGTTCGGACCTGCGCGCCACGAGGGGCCATGCTCCGCGCATTGCCCACGGGCGGATCCTCGGGCACGAGGGAACGGGCATTATCGAACGGGTCGGTGACCGTGTTGCAAACTTCCAGGTGGGCGATTGTGTGTTGATTTCGTGCCTCACGCAATGTGGGACATGCGCGCACTGCAAGAACGGAGACCAAGCGCGCTGCAAGAAGGGCGGATGGCTCCTGGGCACCGCGATCGACGGGACTTACGCCGAGTACGTCCGGGTGCCGTTCGCGGACCATAGCTTATTCCTCGTCTCCGGCGCCGGCACCCGCAACGCGGATGGCCCCTGGATCGACAACTTCCCCGAAGGGTTCATGCGCAGTGTGTTTCACGGTTCCGACGAACGCACCGACACCGCGCCCATCGTCTTCGGCGGCTCGGTCGGGATGGGGCCGCTCCTCGCCGTCATGCAGTACTACCGGACGGTCGTCCATCCCACACTAGGCACCAACGGCAATCGTCATCCCGAAGCACGCCACCGTCCTCATCGCATTACCCGAAGATTGTTTGGCAGGCAGCCCAGGCAATACATCGAGCCTACGAAAACGAGGTAGGCATCAATCAAGGAGCAACTCGCATGAAGTTCATGGCGTCATTATTCGCGATAGCGGCCACCGCCGCTTGCGTGCTGCCCGCGTCGGCACCGGCGCAGACTGCGCAGCCGGCCGTCGCGCCGCCGGCCGCGCAGCCCGCGCAGCCCGGCCAGCCCGCCGGGGGTGGCGGCCGCGGCGGTCGCGGCAACCCACCGCCCCCGCCGCCGCCGGTGCCCGCTGTGATGCCCGCGCCCGTGC
>Ga0209640_10003557_pt1 | contig 13607 bp, 12 predicted proteins | sample RifCSP10_1_FD_184018 | JGI IMG/M metagenome (GOLD analysis project Ga0209640, IMG submission 184018) | Soil microbial communities from Rifle, Colorado - Rifle CSP2_sed 10_1 (SPAdes) (version 2) | ecosystem: Environmental > Terrestrial > Deep subsurface > Rock core/Sediment | place: Rifle...
CGGGAATGTTCTTCAAAGTCGCGGCTGTCCCGTTTCACATGTGGGCGCCCGACGCGTACGAAGGCGCGCCCACTTCGATCACGGCGTTCATGTCGGTCGCCGTGAAAGCCGCGAGTTTTGCAATGTTCGGCCGCCTGTTCCTCTACGGTCTCCCTGATTTGCGCGAGACTCTTGCGGGCCTTCCGTCTGCCGGCATTCCCGACCTTCCCGGATGGGCGGCGCTGCTCGGAGTCGTTTCGGCGATCACGATTGTGTGGGGCAACCTGGCCGCGATGACTCAGAACAACACCAAGCGGCTGCTCGCCTATTCGTCGATCTCGCACGCGGGCTACACGCTGCTCGGATTGATCGCGGGGAATCAGACCGGCTACACCGGCTTCGTGCTTTATCTATTCGTCTACACGCTGATGAACCTTGGCGTGTTCGGCTGCATAATCGCGCTGCGGCGGCAAGGCATCGCGGGTGATCGCATGGAAGACCTGAACGGCTTGATGCGCAAGTCGCCGTGGCTGACGGTGATGATGACGATCTTCCTGTTGTCGCTCGGCGGGATGCCGGCGACGGCGGGATTCGTCGGCAAGTTCTACCTGTTCGGCGCTCTGATGGAGACGGGTAATCCGTGGCTCGTGTCGCTTGCGATTCTGGCGGTGCTGATGACCGTGGTCTCGTTTTACTACTACATCCGTTTCATCCGCGCGATGTACATCGAGCCGGAGACCGAGCCGCAGCCGGTCAAGCTCGCGGCGTCGCTCAAGGCGGCGCTAGCGGTGGCGGTGGTGTTGGTAGTGCTGTTTGGCGTCTATCCTCAGCCGATGATCAACGCGATGCAGAAGGCGGCGACGGCGCCGGGCCTGAAGGTCTACGACTACAAGAAGGAAGCGGGGAAGGCGGCCGCTAAGCAGTCTGAGGAGACTGATGACAAGCAGCCCGGCATTCAGATTGAACCCCCGCCGCGCTGACGCTGAGATGACGCTGAATTCGCGTCCCTTAGGACTGCGTCCTTGAGTTGTTGATATGCCGGCAGACGACGACGAGTCGGGCGGTATAAGCTGGCGGCAGGCGCTGGCGACGGTAGGCTTGGCGCTTGCGATACAGTGGATGATCGCCGTTCCCGCCTTGATTGGATGGTACCTCGATAAGCGCTACAACACGTGGCCGGTATGGTTCATCGTGTGGATGGTCATGGGATTGCTCGCAGCCGCCGTGGACATCTACAAACTCCTGAAGCGCTTCGGGCAGTTCAAGTGAAATCATCCACGAAGGACACGAAGAAACACGAGGAAAACAGAGGGTAGGAAATTCGGCAGAAAAGTTCGCTCGTTCATCCTCACTCCCCTTTCGGCAGTCTCCCGGTGTTTTCTTCGTGTTACTTCGTGTCCTTCGTGGACGAGTCTCATCAAGGCATTAACAGGACCTTGCCGGTGGTCCTCCTGCCTTCGAGTTGGCGATGGGCTTCGGAAGCATTTAAAAGCGGAAACGATTCTTCCACCCTCAGTGTCAGTTCACCGGTCGCGACCCACCCAAGCGCATCGCCCGCCCGCCACAGCAACTCCTCTCGCGTCGCCGCGTAGTGCGCGAGAGTCGGACGAGTGATGAACAGCGAGCCCTTCTGAGCGAGCAAGCCCAACTCGAACGGCGGCACGGGGCCGCTCGACTGGCCGAATAACGCCAGCAACCCGCGCGGCGCGAGACAACCGAGGCTCTTCATGAAAGTCGTCTTGCCAACCGAGTCGTAAACAACCTGCACGCCGCCGCCCTCGGTCAACCGCTTCACCTCAGCTTCAAAGTCTTGCTTGGTGTAAAGAATCACCTCGTCGGCGCCGGCCTCACGCGCAAGCTTTGCCTTCTCCTCAGTCGAGACGGTCCCGATGACGCGAGCGCCGATGCGCCTGGCGAATTGAATCACCAGCAACCCGACTCCCCCCGCTGCGGCATGGACCAGAATCGTGTCGGTCTTCTTCACGGCGTACGTCGAATGAAGAAGGTAATGCGCGGTCATCCCTTGCAGCATCGCTGCCGCAGCCTGTTCCATCGAAATAGCATCGGGCAGCTTCACGAGCCGCCAGGCTGGAACGACGGCGTAGTCCGCATACGAACCGATCGTCATCGCATAGGCGACGCGATCGCCGACCTGAACTTCGGTGACCCCGTCCCCAACCGCTTCGACTGTGCCCGCGCCCTCCATTCCAGGGATGAACGGCAGCGGGACCGGATAGAGCCCCGTGCGATGGTAGACGTCGATGTAGTTCACTCCGATGGCGTGAAGCTTGACCAACGCCTCGCCTGCTTTGGGGCGCGGCGTGTCGGTCTCTTGATAAGTCAACACCTCTGGACCACCGGTTCGTTGAATGATGATCGCTTTCATAATCTCGTTTCTCAGCCACGAAAAAGCACAAGAGTCACAAATGACAGACGCAACAAGATAGCCTGCATCCAAGGCGCACGCCCGAGTGCTCCAAACCGGACACAGCAATCTGCCTCATGATCTCTTTGAGCGCTCTGATGTCTTGTGCCTTATGTGCCTTTTTGCGGCGGAAGTTTCATCATTGCTGTGCGAACACGTGACGGGCTCCCGGTTTGCGTCCACGCGAAGATCACGCTGTCCCCCGCGCGAGCCATTCGAGGGAAGCCGCTCGCTCGCGCGCTGCTCGATTCGGCCACTGTGATCGATTTGTCGCGTGAGCCATCGGGCCAGATTCGTCTCGCTCTTATCTCAGCTCCCGACGCGGCGCGTTCCATCCAGACTACCAGCGCCGAACCGTCCCCGAGCATCAAGACCTGTACGCGGCCCATCGGACTCCCGTCATCCACCTGTATCGCCGGCCCGAACGTCGCGCCCGCGTCGCTCGAGAAGATCACATTCACGCGCGGCTTCTCTTTAGCTGCGGTGAACCACGCGGCGGCGACTCTGCGCCCGTCAGCCGCCACCGAAGGCCCGTTCACCGGGCAGCCGTGAATCTCCCAGCCGTCAACATTCAGGACACGCGGCTCGGTCCACTTTCCCTTTTCAAATCGAACGACGCCGATGTCGCGCACCTCTTTGTCCGACCTGTCGCGGTAAACGACGATCGCGCCCTCCGCCGTCACCGCCGCTGAAGTCTGGCAGCACTCGCAGACCCGCCCATCCAGCAGCGTTTCGTCCGCGAGCGTCCCGTCCCTTCCGATCGTCGCGAATCGCAGAGTCATCTCGCCTTCCGCATGGCCGTGAGCCCCCTGAGAGGCTTCTGAAGCCATTTTCCGGCCATCGAGCCACACGGCTCCTACGCGCCTGCCACCAATCGGGATCATCGACACGAACCCGTGTTCGGTCAGCGTGCCGTCGCGGTGAGGCGCCATTGGCTTGCTCCAAGTCCTGCCGCCATCTCTCGACAATGCGACATTCACGTTGTAAGCGTAAGTCCCGGGGCCTGCTTTGACCAGCCAGTGCGCGGCGAGCGTCCCGTCACCGAGCGCGATCAGCGATGGAAAGTCCGCCCAGTTGACGAACCAGTTGCCGCCCTCGGCGATCGTGCGAGGCGCGGACCACTTGTTGCCATCAAGCACGGAGAACCGTAGCGCGTGCCCTTTGTCGCCCGCCGCCTCGACCCAGCTCAGATAAACGCGGCCGTCGGCGCCGGCGACAAGATTCGGCTCGCCGCTCGCCGGCCCGGCCGGCGATTCAATTTCGCGGACTCCGCTCGCGTCCTGAGCAGCAACCTGACTCGCTACGTTGAAAATGGCCAACGCGAGCACGGCCAGCAGTGTGAGTATCCATCGAGCAATCTTATCTCTCAACTTGTGTCGCCTCCGGTCAGGACGGGCGTTTAGAGTACCGACTTCAGTCGGGCCTTTCGCTGCCATGCGCCCGAAGCAAGAAAGACCCGACTAAAGTCGGTACTCTTAACACCCGCTTCATACCAGCTTGAACACGCGGCGCGCGTTCTCGCGCAGGAACTTCATCCGAACGTCGTCGGAGAGCTCGAGCGCGCGCGCCTGCTCCATGCATTTCTCGAACGGCAACTGAGGAAAGTTGGTGCCGAACAGGACCTTCTCCTTGCCGTAGGTCTTCATGTAGTGCAACAGCGCCGGCGGATAATAGCGAGGCAAATGGGCTGACGTATCGATGAAGACGTTCTCGTGCTTCCACGCCAGCCCGATCATCTCGTCGGTCCACGGATATCCTATGTGCCCGCCGACGATCTTCAACTCGGGGAAAGTCAGCGCTACTTCATCGAGATAAGGCACGGGCCGGCCCGGCTCGGAAGGCATCAGCGGTCCCGTGTGTCCGACTTGCGTGCAGAACGGAATATCCAGTTCGATGCACTTCACGTAAAGCGGATAGTAGAGTTTGTCATTGGGCGGGCGGTTCCACAGCCACGGGATGACACGCAGCGCCTTGAAGCCCAGTTCCATGACGGCACGATCGAGCTCGCGAGTGGCTTCCAGAGGCTTTTCCAGGTTCACCGCCGCGACGCCGAAGAACCGGCCGGGGAACTCGCTTGCGATTGCCGCGACTTGATCGTTGGTGATGACCCAGCGCCCCGGTCTGTGCCACGCGCAGAGCATCACCGTTTCGACGCCCGCGCGGTCCATCGCATAAATCATCGCCTGCGGCGAGACTCCGGCGCGAAGAACCTCGGCGCTGCCGGACTGCTTGAAGAGTCTCGCGACCTCCGGCACATTCTCGAACAGGTTGCCGAACGCCGGCTGCGCCCACGCATCAATCGCTCGTTCGCTTTCCGGCGTTGTCATAATCGATGTCCCGATCCAGAAACCCCTTCAAGCGGTACCTAACAAGGATCGCTCGCCCCAGTTCCAGCCAAGTAGCAGGTTGGGAAGACTTGTCCCCGCTGTTTTTTCCAACGGGAAGCTACGAGAATCGGCGGGGACAAGTCCCTCTTCCCAACCTTAATTCGCCACGTTGGATTTTGAACTTCTCATTAGAAGGTGCCGAAAACAGATCTGAGAACGTCCCGCTCGAGGCGCGCCGATTCCTCGCGTCAACACCTATGGCGCGTCGTGCACTACCTTCTGCTTCTTCTCGTCGAAGTAGAGCACACGGCCTTCGCGGTACGACTGAACGCTCATCCCGATCGTCGTCATCGCCTTGTAGGCCGTCAGCGCGTCGAGCACCGGAGTCTCCCGAGTCCGCACGCACCGCAGCCAGTTCTCCATGTGCGATTCGCGGGTCTCGCATTCGAGCATCATCTCGATCGTGCCGTACTTCTCCTTGAACTTCGCCCTTGCAATGCGCTGAGGCGTGACGGTGATGTAGTCGACGCGGCCTTCGAACTGCCCGCCCGGAACTATCATGATCGTCCCCTCGTGGCCGCGTACCAGCCCCGGAATGTGCATGTCGTTGGCCATCGAGGAGGACAACACGACTGAATGTCCCTTTGCGTACTCCGCCGTAAGCGTGAACGTGTCGGGGACTTCGCGGCCGTCCTTAAAGACGTAAGTGCCGCCGCTGCCAGTGACTCGCAACGGAAACTGCGGCTCGCCCCAGCAAATGTTCAGCGGAGCCATCACGTGATAGAAGAGGTCGGTCGCGATGCCTCCCGAGTAGTCCCAGTACTTGCGAAAGCGGAAGAACCGGTCGGCGTCGTACTTGCGCTCCGGCGCCGGTCCGAGCCACATCTTCCAATCGATGAAGTCGTCGCCCTTCCCGTCGGGCCCGGCTGCCGCGTCGATGGGCCAGTTCCACTCGCCCCCCGTCGAGTTGCGATGATATGAGCCCTGACTCATCAGGAGGCTTCCGATCATGCCATCCTGAATTGCCTTTCGCGCCTTCCACCACTGATCGGAGCTCGTGGTCTGGGAGCCGACCTGCAAGACTCGGCCCGTCTGCTTCACCGCTTCGTAAACCTTCTTGGCTTCTTCCACGGTGTGAGTCATCGGCTTTTCGAGATAGACATCTTTGCCTTTGTTCATCGCTTCGATGGCCATCTTCGCGTGCCAGTGATCGGGCGTGGCGATGATGACCGCGTCGATGTCTTTGCGCTCGAGTAGCTCGCGATAATCGGAATGGCCCTGACACTTCGCTCTCTCTTCAGCGATCCGCTTGCGTTTGGCGTAGACCTCGCAGACGGCGACTACTTGCGCCGGCGTATCGGGCTTCATGCCGGTGTCCATGACCCACTTCAGAAGATCGGAGCCTCGCCCCCCTGCGCCTATAAGCCCGACGTTTATGCGATCGTTCGCGCCAAGCACCCGCGCGTGAACCGAACGAGTGCTGGTCAGCGTCGCAGCTACAGCCCCCGCTGCGACGGCCGACTTAACGAAGTCCCTGCGATTGAGTTTGTCTTTCGGCATTTTGTCTCCCGTCCCAACCAGGTTCCGAACCCGAAGATTTGCCCGACATATATGACACAGCGAGCGGCCCGCATCAAGAAGAAGCTGCTTGCCTCAACTCCGGCGAGTGATAGAATCTTGCCGCTGAAGCGGCTGTAACCCAAGCGAGGAGGTCGGTGATGGAGATCAGGTTGACACCTCAGGAGCGCGACCTGCTGGAACGCATCTTGGATGACTACTATTCAACGTTGCGCGAAGAGATTTACAAGACCGAGGCCTATCAGATCAAAGGCGAGTTGAAGAGCGAGGAGTCCGCGGTCAAAAGCCTGTTGGAAAAACTGCGCACGGGCGATTAGTCCTGCTGCGCTGCGCCGGCCCCTCCGTTGACGCACCCTTCGCGATTTGGTATCACTTGGCTGAAAGTTCGGAGAGAGGAAAAGACGACATGAAGAGTCTATGCGACCGTGTAGCGATCATCGGAATGGGTTGCACCAAATTCGGCGAGCACTGGGACAAGTCGGCTGACGACCTGATAGTGGAAGCCGCATTCGAGGCCTTCGAGGACGCCGGCGTCGAACCCGCGCAAATCGAAGCCGCGTGGGTCGGCACGTTGACTTCGGGCATCTCAGGGTTGAGTCTCTCTCGGCCGCTCAAACTTCAGTACATCCCCGTTACGCGAGTCGAGAACATGTGCGCGACGGGCCAGGACGCGCTGCGCAACGCGGCGTTCGGCGTCGCGTCGGGGGCTTACGACCTCGCGCTGGTGGTCGGCTTCGAGAAACTGAAAGACAGCGGGTATTCGGGGCTGCCGGGCGCTGCGTCCACGGTCATGGAAGCAGGCCGCACCGCGCCGGGGGCGTTCGCATTGGCAGCCAATCGCTACTTCCACAGGTACGGGGCATCAAAAGAGGACCTGGCTCGGATATCGGTGAAGAACCACTACAACGGCGCTCGCAACAAGAAGGCGCACTTCCAAAAAGAGATCACCCTGGAACAGGCTATGAAAGCCCCGATGATCGCTTCACCGCTCGGCTTGTTGGATTGCTGCCCGACTACTGATGGGGCGGCGGCCGCGATCATCACTCGAACGGATCTCGCGCCGACGTTCAAGAAGGACTTCGTGACGATCAAAGGGATGGGGCTTGCGGTGGGTCCAGGCACCGGTCGCATGGATCCGGATTTCGACTTCACGAGTTTTCCCGAGACCAAGGCGGCGGCAAAACAAGTCTACGATCAGCTTGGCATCAAGGACCCTCGCAAGGAAGTCAGCATGGCCGAGGTGCACGATTGTTTCTCGATCACCGAGATGATCATCTACGAAGACCTCGGGTTCTCGGAGCCGGGCAAGGCCAAAGCCGACATCGACGCCGGCGCGTTCACGCTCAAGGGTGATCTTCCGGTGAACACGGACGGCGGGTTGAAGTCATTCGGCCACCCGATCGGCGCGAGTGGCTTGCGCATGCTCTACGAGATTTACGCTCAGCTTCAAGGCCGCGCGGGCGAGCGTCAGGTGAGGGATATGAAGCTCGGAATGGCGCACAACCTCGGGGGCAATCCGGGATCGTTTACGTGTTCGATTATTGCGCTGGGGCATCCGTAGATCGACGGCGCAAAGGACGGTGATCATGGACATCACAATTAGCATTCCGTCTGATATGCAGGACAAGCTCCGGCAGCGCGCGATGGACAGTGGGCAAGACGTGACCGAGTACGTTGAAAAGTTGATCGAAAGAGACCTCTCACCGCCGGGCAGTTTGCGAGACACCTACGCTCCGGTTCGCCAGCAGATCAAGGAGAGCGGTGTATCGGATGACGAATTAGATACGCTGCTTGAAGACGCTCGGGAGGAGGCTTATCAAGAGATGGGCGGTGAATCAAGGCCAGCATCCGTGGCATCGAATGATCAGGGGAAGAGTTGCCTGCTCTAATATATATTCAGCATTCCGAACTTACCGGCGAGACTCCCACCGACGATCAGCTAACCGAACTACTGCGCTCGCTACACAAGGCACCTGCGTTCTTCATGCTGGTCATGGTCAACCTGTTGCTTTCCTTGTTCTACCGGTACTTTAGAGCACGTGAAACAGAGCAGATTCACGGCGCGCTTTTGGACTTTCTGCTTGATGAGCACCTATTTGAGTTGGTCCGCCAGAAGTTTCCGCGAGAATCAGCCGTCACTCGACCCGTATTCCATCGGCAGCAACTACTAACGTTAGCGCGAAGAGTTCTCGAGGTGTCTCCGGATTACGGTGCAGATAATCCGTTCGAGAGCGTCGAGGCCAGGCACAGACTGGGTAGCGCATGTCTGCTAATGAACGATTTGCTTGTGTCACCTGATCAAAGCGAAAGGCTCTTAAGGGAGCTCGAACACGACCCGGCGCTTGAAGAACTCCTCACTCAGTGGCTTCCAGTTAGCGAACTGATGAATCCACCCGACGAAGTACATTCGCTTGTTCGTGCACATCAATTCATCAAGATCATCAACGACCACTTCTCCGCTGTCGTAATCTCAAGCGGAGAGCATCTGCTAGACGTATTCGACCGAGTCAATGGCATTTCTTTGGATGCTCATCTAGCTCTGGTCTATTGCATTTACGCTTACTATAACACTCTGGAATACGGGCAGGTGACGAGCAACCTTAACTCACTGAAGTTCGTCAAGAGCGTCATCTTTTCAAAGATGACAGTGTCCGACGAGCAGAAAGAACGTTTCTTCGAACTCAATGCTAGGACGCTCAGTTCATTAATTGACGATTTTCGAGTCCCCGTCGCTACGCTTCTGTCGCAATATGACTTCACGCCCTTCCGCAAGTATCCGCTGGCCTATTTTGGAGAGGATTTTCTGACTTGCGTAGACGCGAACTTCTTGATCGAGAAGCTTGGGCCAGGCGTATACCACTCTATCGCCAATTCACTAGACAAGGTCGATAGGGAACTCTTCTTCACCACTTGGGGTCAGGCCTTCCAGGAATACGTCAATCAGCTTCTCAGCGAAGTGTATCCGCTAGGCAGTGGCAGGTTCTTTCCGACCCCATATTTTGATCAGGTCAAGTCGGCGTACGAGGCATTCGATGGGGTGATAGATTGCGGCGACGCTCTGATTGCGATGGAATACAAGGGCGGATTCCTCAGTGCGGGGGCAAAGTACTCAGGCCAACGGGATCTTCTGGTGGCGGAGCTTGACCAGAAATTCGGTCGAGCCCGCGGCGCCGGAGTAGAGCAACTCGTACGAAAGATCGAGGTCGTTTTCAACTCTGAGCGCGCTGCGAGAAAGACGTTCGCGCAGCTTCATGTCGATGCCGTTAGAAGAGTCTATCCGGTGCTCGTCGTCCAGGACATCTCGCTCCAAATCGGATTGGCAAACTGGAGGTTGAAGCGTTGGTTTGAGGAGGAGAGAGCTAGCCGCAGTATTGATCGAGACCTTGTCATCCGACCCCTGAGCCTACTGACGGTAGAAAACCTTGAGCGGTTATTATCATATGTCGAAGCAGGCGACTTCGCCTTCACGGACATTTTGGATGAATACGGCCTTGGCACGTATCAGCCACACGAATCCTTTCAGGATGTATTGATCAACTTCCGTAAGAAGAGGGGTATAAAATCTCGACCGAACGAGAGGATCTTGCATAGCTATGGCGAACTCCACGAGTCCATGAAAACCCTCTTCTCTGAATGACGCGACTTAAACCTTGGCCTAAGGCGCTGTTGAAGAGGCGATGTTCCACCGCTACCTTCCGCGCACGTTCGAGACGCCGGGCAAGTACTTATTGTGCGCTGGATTCTTGCCCATAATCTTCCTCATACACATTCAACCGTTACAAGATTACTATGCCATCGATATCCGGGACTGCGCCTTGCGCACCGGGCTCCTATGATTGTCTCCGGTTACTTGTCAGGAAGATGGTGGTCGACCAACGCTGGAACTATGTTTGGATTTCTGCTTAATCCTAACACTATCCCCCTCCGGGCGGCGTGGTACAGTTGCATCTGGAGAATCTAAGTGACCTCAGCTAAATCGGGCTTCGCTTTATTGCATAGCTGAACGATTCGCGACATTGTGCGACGAAAGGATTCGGGGCTATGACGCCAGAAGAAAGAGCGAAAGAAGTACTCAAGGAATTCAAAGGACAGTTTGACCGTGAGCTCTTGGCATCGTGCATTGCAGAACAAATTAGGGACGCCATTCGCGAAGAACGCGATGCTTGCATCCAGGTGGCAGCGTCCTTTTCCGATAAGCATGTTGTTCAATGTGTTCAGGATGAATTAACGCGTAGTGGAATGGACCCAACGAGATTCTCGATGGCGGCGTGGGTAGGAATAATGATTTCCCGAAGACCGCAACCATAATTCGAGATGTCCATCATCGAGAGGTGAAACTAATGCGAGCGCGCTGGACGTGTGGTACTCGACTCATTAGACTTGCCTCTCTCGGGATACAACGGGAGGATGTCCGTGAACCTCAAGAAAGAAGTATCGAGCCAACTCGACAGCTTAAGTGAAGCTGAACTTCATCAGGTCATCGATCGTTTGGCTTTGCTAAAGCACAAGTCTCGAATCAAACCAGCGCGCGAGTATGATGAGGATCGTTTGGCGACCTTGTACCGCGAATTTGCCGAAGAAGATCGCGAGCTCGCGGAAGAGGGAATGATGGAGTATGCCGATGGGCTAGCCAAAGGCGATGCGGATTGACGCTTCGTCCGGCAGTGCAACGATTGACGTACTCGATCCGTATGTCCGATGAGGGACTCCGAACATGAGCTCAACCAGTCTGGGAGCCTACGGCGAACACCACTTCAAGCGGGTCATTCCCGGCGAGATCGAATCGGTCCGCCGAATACTCATCGACGTCCTCGAGCAGTTCAACTACGTGATCGTCAGCGACAACCCGATTCAAGCCAAGCGCGCGGCCCAGAAGAGTCTCTGGGTGGCCGATATTCTCGAGTACGAGGTGAGACTGACCGTTCTGCTGAAGGCTGCCAACCCCGCCTCCACCGTCGCGACCTTCGACTACGCAGTTCCGTACATCTTCACTAATGGCGACCGGCTGGCGCTCGAACGCGAGGCCGAAGCGATCATCGCAGTGGCCACCGCGCCGGTGAGCCGGACCGTTTGCCCCTCGTGCGGCGCGGAGGCCACTGATGCGGCGCGTTTCTGCAGATCTTGCGGGGCGCCGGTCGCGGGACGTCACCCGCCGGCCGAGGTTGAATTGATGAGAATGACCGCCGGTCTCAGCGCGGCCCAACTCGAGATCACTATTGGGCTTGGCGTCACCGTGTTGGCGCTTGTAGTGACTCTTCCTATGATTCTCGGGAGTGACGGGAAGGCAGCAAACATCGGGTGGGTGATGCTGGCGCTGGGCGCCCTGTTCGCCTCATTTTTGCTGCAGCAGGGCATGCGCCGGTTGCACCGGGCGCTGCATCCGCACACGCCGGCGCAGCCGGACATCGAAGCTGGTTCGCCTCCCATCTCCGCGCAGGAGAGAGTTGCGCTCGCTCCTCCGCCGGCCTCAGTCACCGAAGGGACGACCGAGTTGATGATGGACTCTCTCGCTCCCGTGCCGGTCCGCCTCGGCAAGGATACCGACCCCATCGACTCGTAGCCTGGGGAATCCAATGGAACGCGAGCGGTTTTTTCACCGGAAGGCGGCACGCGGGAGGTGCGCGTGATTGAGTTGAATACTCGTGCGGGTGACGGCCGAGAACATTTCACCCTTAGGGGGTGAGCGCCTCCGTTCGCCCGTTACTACGAACATCCAACCCTACGCGGTTGAGTGACGGTAGTTGGTTGGACCACGCCTCCGGGATATTAGCGTGCCTGGTCGCGCGAGGGCTCGCACCCCGCGCGCGCCCAGTCGCTTCAGGTCGCTCTCGTGCCGTGCTATCATCGCCCACCGGAGACGCAAATGGCCAACAAGCTCAGCGAAGAAGAAGAACTCATACTCGCCACCGTCAGGCGCTTCCTTGAAAAAGAAGTCGCGCCGGTGGCATCCGAACTGGAACACCGCAATGAATACCCGACCGAGTTGGTCGAGCGCATGAAAGCGATCGGCCTCTTTGGCGCGAACGTTCCCGAAGCCTACGGCGGCCAGGACCTCAGCTACACCATCTACGCGATGATCTTCGAAGAGATATCGAAAGTGTGGATGGGGCTTGCGGGAATCCTCGGGACTCACTCGGTCCTGTGCGATGTGCTGGTCAGGTTCGGCGCTGAAGACCAAAAGCAGCGGTTTCTGCCGATGCTCGCGCGAGGCGACAAACGCGGCGCGATCTGCTTGTCGGAGCCCGAAGCCGGAACCGACCTTCAATCCATCCGCACGACCGCAACGCTGCGCGGCGATTACTACTACATCAACGGCTCGAAGATGTGGATCACCAATGCGCGCCGCGGCGAAGCGCTGCTGATCCTCGCCAAGACCGACAAGGACGCCAAGCCCGTTCACACCGGGATCAGCGCCTTCATCGCCGAAAAAGGCGAGCCGGGCCTGACGGTCAGCCGCGACATCGACAAGCTCGGCTACAAGTCCCTGGAAACTTGTGAGCTGTTGTTTGAAGACTTCCGCGTGCCCGCAGCGAACCTGATCGGCGGCCGCGAGGGCGAAGGGTTCAAGCAGGTGATGACGGGACTCGAGTCCGAGCGCATCAATGTAGCCGCGCGCGGGTTGGGCATCGCGCGAGCGGCGTTTGAAGAAGCGATCAAGTACTCGCAGCAGCGCAGGACCTTCGGCAAACCGATCTGCGAGTATCAGGCGATTCAATTGAAGCTCGCGGATATGGCGACAAAGATCGAAGCCGCGCGGCTGCTGATCTACTCGGCGGCCGAGAAGAAAGACCGCGGCGAGCGTTGCGATCTCGAAGCCGGAATGGCCAAGCTGTTCGCGAGCGAGACGGCGCAGGAGTGCTCGCTTGAGGCGATGCGAATCTTCGGCGGCAATGGATACGCGAAGGACTTCCCGGTCGAGCGCTATTACCGCGACGCGCCGCTGTTGATCATCGGGGGCGGGACGAACGAGCTTCAGCGGCTGATCATCGCGCGCGGATTGCTGAAGAAGTATTCGATCAATCAAGGGTAGCGGACGCGCGATCGCGGTCGGCGTCGGGCGGCTCGCGAGTCCCCGGCTATTCCGCGCTACCCACCCTGAGTTTTGCTATAATCCAGGCTGACCGTCATCATAGCTTCCTGTCTTTGCACTTTTTTGCTTCGCGGCTGCGTATTGTAGAATGAGGGTGTGAAGCCGAGCCGGTTAGCCGGGCTCCAGGATGTGCACGAAGAAACCGCTCGGCCCGGAGAATGAAGCTCGTCGATGGAAGCATGGATTGACAGGCCCCTGTTAGGACCCA
>Ga0209640_10003558_pt1 | contig 13606 bp, 14 predicted proteins | sample RifCSP10_1_FD_184018 | JGI IMG/M metagenome (GOLD analysis project Ga0209640, IMG submission 184018) | Soil microbial communities from Rifle, Colorado - Rifle CSP2_sed 10_1 (SPAdes) (version 2) | ecosystem: Environmental > Terrestrial > Deep subsurface > Rock core/Sediment | place: Rifle...
CCTCGCCTCCCTCGGCTGCGGCAACCCCACGGCCCTCGCGAAGCTCGAGCCCGGGCAGGTCGTCCTCGATCTGGGCTCCGGCGGCGGGATCGACGTTCTCCTGTCGGCACGGCGCGTCGGTCCGGCGGGAAAGGCCTACGGCCTCGACATGACCGACGAGATGCTCGACCTGGCGCGCGAGAACCAGAGGAAGTCCGGGGTCGACAACGTCCGGTTCCTGAAAGGGACGATCGAGGAGATTCCCCTCCCCGACGCCAGCGTCGACGTCATCATCTCGAACTGCGTCATCAACCTCGCGGCCGACAAGGACCGCGTGCTGCGCGAGGCCTTTCGGGTTCTCCGGCCGGGCGGGAGGTTCGCGGTCTCCGACGTCGTGACGAAAGGTGAGATGGCCGCGCCGATCAAGAAGAGCCTCGAGCTCTGGGTGGGCTGCCTCGCCGGGGCGCTGGACGAGGAAGAGTACGTTTCGAAGCTCTCCGCGGCCGGGTTCGAGGAGATCTCCGTCGAGCCGACGCGGATCTACCGCGTCGAGGACGCCCGGGCTTTCCTGACGAGCGCGGGGATCGACGTCGCCGAGATCGAGGCCGACGTCGACGGGAAGTTCCGGAGCGCCTTCATCCGCGCGAAAAAGCCGACGAAGGGCTGAGGCCCGTGGGCGGCTCCGCCGCGGCGAGGCGGCTCGGCTTCTTCGAGCGCTACCTGACCCTCTGGGTCTTCCTCTGCATGGTCGTGGGGGTTTCCCTCGGCAAGCTCCTTCCGGGAGCAACCGATGCCATCCGGAACGTCGAGTTCGGCGAGGGAAGCCAGATCAACGTGGCAATCGCGATCCTGATCTGGCTCATGGTCTACCCGATGATGCTCAAGGTCGACTTCCGGAGCCTCGCGGGCGTGAGGAGAAAGCCGAGAGGCCTCCTGGTCACGCTCCTCGTGAACTGGCTCGTCAAGCCGTTCTCGATGGCGTTCCTCGCCTGGCTCTTCTTCAAGCATGTCTTTTCGGCGCTCATCCCCGCGGCGGTTGCCGATCAGTACATCGCCGGGACGATCATCCTCGCGGCGGCTCCCTGCACGGCGATGGTCTTCGTCTGGTCCTACCTGACCAAAGGCGACCCGGCCTACACGCTCGTCCAGGTCTCCGTCAACGACCTGATCATGCTCGTCGCCTTCGCGCCGATCGTGACGTTCCTCGTGAGCGGCGCGAGCAACCTGACGGTGCCGGCCAAGGTGCTCTTCGCGAGCGTGATCACCTTCATCGTCATCCCGCTCGTCCTCGGCAGCGTCAGCCGCGCGCTCTTGATTCGAGCCAGGGGGATCGAGTGGTTCGAGACGCGGTACCTGGCGATTTTCCGTCCCGTCACGGTCCTGGCGCTCCTCGCGACGCTCGTGCTCATCTTCGCGTTTCAGGCGGACAACCTGATCGGAAACTGGTTCCACGTCGTCTTGATCGCGATCCCGCTCCTGATCCAGGTGTACTTCAACTCCGGCCTGACGTACGGCCTGATGAAGCTCGCGAAGGTGCCCCACTCGATCGCGGCACCCGGAGCGCTCATCGGCGCCAGCAACTTCTTCGAGCTGGCGGTCGCGACCGCGATCGCCCTCTACGGTCCGGGGTCGGGCGCCGCCCTCGCCACGGTTGTCGGCGTCCTCGTGGAAGTTCCCGTCATGCTCTCCGTGTGCGCCGCCTGCAACCGGACACGGGCCTGGTTCCCGCCGGCTCCGGAGCTGGCCACTCCAGTCGGCGCGCGCGTTTAGCCGTCGGGACGCGCGTCGGCTCCAGGGCCTTCCTCAGCGCAACCCGGTCGCGAGATAGAGCTCGTCGAGCGCTCGACGGTAGGAGTACACGTACGACGTTTCGTCCGGCGTGATCTGGACCGGGCCGACCTGCTCCACGCCGGATGGGTCGGGGGGTCGGATTTCCTTCCAGAGCGTGCGGCGTCCCGTCTTCACGTCGACTCTCTCGACGCGGAGCGGAGGCGCGGACGCGCGGTACACGAAGATCGACGCGCCGTCGCTCGTCCACTTGAGCGGGATATCGCCGGGCTCGAAACCGGGTAAGGCGCGAGGCTCGCCCGGCTCGACCGGGTAGAGGGCGATCCTGCGGTCAGTGCCCGTCGCCACGATCGACTTCCCGTCCGGGGAAACGACGTGGAAGAGAAAGCTGACCCCCTCCGGCGTGATGGCGCGCGGCTCGCCGCCGGAGATGTCCTGAACGTAGAGCCGGGAGCCGCGTCCCGGCTCGTTGCCGGCAATGAGAATCCGCCGGCCGTCCGGAAACCAGGTCGCCGCCTGGACGTTGAGCCCGGTGAGCGGAAGTGGCTTCGGCTCTCCGGCTCCGGTCGGCAGGAGCGCGAACCGATCGCTGTCCCCCTCCCGCCGGAGATTGAGCACCCACCGTCCATCCGGCGAGAAGCCCCACGCGCCGCCATCCCCGACGCGGACGGCGGCGGAGCCGTCGAGCTGTCGCAGGTAGACGCCTTGCGGCTGGATTTGCTGTTCCTCGAAGAGAGCCGTCTTGCCGTCGGAGGCGATGCCCTTGGGAAACGACCAGTTGAGCCAGGTCAGGTTGCGCTCGACCTTGCTCTCCGCCGAATAGCCCACGATCTCCCGGCGGGAGGAGTTCACGGAGAACAACACGCGTCCGTCCTTCGCGACGTCCTGGAGGAACCCGGCCGGAGCGCTCCAGACGACCCGGGTCTTGCCCGAGAGCGTGGTCGCCGACATGGAGTCGCGCCCGCTCGACCAGACTTCGTCCCCCCGAGGCGACCAGGCGAGCCCACTGATGGCGAACGGGCCCTCGAGCCTCACCTTGCCGCCCGTGTCGACGACTTTCACGTTGCCGTTGTTGTCTCCGCGCAACGGGTGGTCGATGAAGGCGACGAAGCGCCCGTCGGGCGAAACGCGGAGGTCGCTGACCCAGCCGGGCGCTTCGTACAGCACCTTGCCGATCGGGTACTCGATCCGGTTGCGGTTTCCCGCCTGACGCGCCACCGCGAGGCTCTTTCCGTCGGGCGACCAGTCGGCGCCCTCCACGTCTTCGAGGACTTCGCGCGGCGCTCCGCCGGCGAGAGGAACCCGCGCGAGCGTCCCGACCGCCTCGAAGCCGAACAGGAAGTGACGGTTGAGTGAGACCGCCAGCTCGCCGGTCGACGAGATGGCGTGAAGGCCTGCGCCCTCGAGCCCCAGCGACCGCCATTCGGAGCTCCCGGCACGCGTCGTGAAGACATCCAGGGGAAGACCTTCCCAGGAGGCGGCGTACACGATCGTCTGAGCGTCGGGAGCGAACCGCGCGGACACGATGGAACCGCGCGAGTAGGTCAGCTGCGAGAGCTCGACGGGCGTGCCCATCCCCGCTCTCGCCGTCAAACCGCGAAGCAGGAATCCCGCAGCGGCGATATTTGCGTGGTGCGCGTGAACGACGAGGATACGGTAAAACGCGTGAAGATCGAAACGGAGTTCATTCAGCTCGTGCCGCTCAATCCGGAATTCGAACCGATGGTGGTGCGGAAAAAAGATGTGTCGTTTGTCTGGAAGGTGGTGCGGGTGATAAAATCGTTGTGATAGTAGGGACGCACGGCCGTGCGTCCCTACTGATTATGTTTTCCTATGCACGAGCATCGGCGAGACTTGGTGGACGGGAAGCAGGATCATTTCGGAAATCTGCACATGCGGCGGACGTGTAGCGCAGTATAGCACAGCATCGGCAACATCCTGCGGCTTGAGCGGTTGGAGCCCCAGATACGTTTTCTTCGCGCGCTCGGCATCCCCGCGGAAGCGCACCATACTGAACTCCGTTTCCACCAGCCCCGGGTCGACTGTGCAGACTCTCACCGACGTTTCGACCAAATCGAGCCGCAAGCCCCGTGTAAGAGCGTCCACCGCGTGCTTGGTGGCGGCGTAAACATTGCCCTTCGGATACAACTCATGCCCGGCAATCGAGCCGATGTTGATGACGGTACCGCTGTTGCGTTCGACCATCCCCGGCAATACCGCCCGCGTAATATAGAGCAAGCCTTTGATGTTCGTGTCAATCATCTCTTCCCAATCATCAATGGAGCCGTCCTGTAGTTTATCCAGCCCGCGGCTCAGCCCTGCGTTATTCACTAACACATCAACATTCTGCCACTCGTCAGGTAATTTATTGAAGACCTGCTGAACGGCTTTCCGGTCCCGCACATCCAACTCGACAATGTAAGACACAGTGCCGTGCTTTTGCTTGAGTTCGGAGGATAGCTCCTGCAAACGGTCTTTGCGCCGTGCGAACAGCACAAGCCTTGCGCCTGCCTGGGCGAACGCCTCTGCGCACGCGCGGCCGATGCCCGCGCTTGCACCGGTGATGAGGATGATGCTATTAGGAAGAGAAACCATAGGTAGTAGGTGTTAGGAATTAGGAAACCAACCTAGCAGGCAAAATAACAAGTGATTGGAGGAATGTCAACAATGTTCATCGAAAAGAACATAGTTACCATTAAAGGTAAATTTGACTTTATGTCAAAATAGACATATCTTATATTTGCATGAAGAACAATAAGCCGTTGGTCTGGTTGCAAGGTGAAATAAAAACGTCGCCGTTTTCGAGCCGGGCGAGAGTCGAAGCGGGCTACTTGTTGCGCCGCTTGCAAATTGGCGAGAAGCTCTCGTTGCCGTACTCACGACCTATGCCGTCAATCGGTGTAAGATGCCACGAACTTCGCATTGATGATGAACAAAAGACATGGCGTATAGTTTATCGGATTGATGCTGATGCAATTATGATACTCGAAGTTTTCGAAAAGAGAACCCGAAAAACACCAAAAGAAGTGATTGAAAACTGTAAACGGCGTATTCGATTATACAATACCTAACGGAGGATGACGATGAAGACTACAAAAAAGAAACGACTCGGCGAGAAAGGCTGGAAAGTGGGTACAGTCCAAGAATTCCTGAACCTTTCACCCGAAGAAGCGGCTTACGTTGAACTCAAGCTTGCCTTGAGCAAGAATCTCCAACAATACCGGCGGCAGAAAAAACTGACCCAGCACGAACTTGCCCGCCGTTTGAAATCAAGCCAATCAAGAGTCGCGAAAATGGAATCAGGCGACCCATCGGTTTCTCTAGACCTTCTGGTGCGCTCCCTGTTGACGTTGGGCGCATCGAAAAAACGTCTCGCGGAGATGTTGTTTTAGCTCCCCGCTCACTTCATCCGGGTTACTTTATAGACTTTGCCCTTTTTATCATATGTTGTCCACTTGCCCACTTGTTTACCTTTCTCAAAGTAACCAGAACGCATCTTTGTGCCGTCATTTCGAAACCATACCCAATACCCGTCCATCTTCCCGCCGCCCATAAACCCTTTCGCCCAAACACTTCCGTCTTTGTGGAAGTGGGTATATTTTTTCTTTGATGCTTTTTTAGTAGGCATTGCTGGTTATCAAACTTTAATCCGCACTCGCATCAGCTTCTTCCTCTCAATATTTTCCACCGGTCAACCACCCGGTCTTCCTTCACAACGTAGTACTCGTCGAACTGCGCGGCGGTGAGGCACGAGTGGTGCTCGAGAATTCTGACTTTGTCGCCTACTTTATATTTCCCCTCGATCATATTGGGTGAATTGGCAATGACCTTTCCGTGCTCCTGCGAGAGTGTCCGCAAGTGGACGTGCGGTTGCAGGCGTTTGCGCTCATAGTCATCGTAGAGAATGCCCATGTCCATGTCGTTGCTGACGTGCGTGGGCCCCATATCCTTAGAAAGCGCCAGCGCTCCCGCGTCGGTGAGGAAGTGCGATGCACCCGGCTGGTGCGAAATGACCGACGAGAGGACTGTCAGCGCGCAGTCGCCGACGCCGCACGCGCCGATCATCGCCTGTGTGTAATCGTAGAACGCATAATTGCCGGGGCGAATTTCTTTGATGCCGCTCAAGTTCTGGATCACCGCCATTGCCGGCGTGGAGCCGATGCTCACGGCGAGAACATCGTATCGTTTTTTCCGCATACGGTCGGCAAAATCCATCATCACGTCCCGTTCCTCTTCAGCCGCCTTGAGAATTTCAGTTCGGTTTTTCCCGTGGTAGGCGTGTCCCGAATGCGACAGGATGCCGTCGAAGTGCAGGCTCTCCGCTTTCGACAATGTTTTGACGAGGTCTTCTGCAAGCGGGGATTTCGGGTCCACGCCCGCGCGGTGGTACCCACAGTCAACTTTCAGCCACACGTGAATTTTCTTTCCTTTGTCGCGCGCGGTTTTTTCGAGGAGGTTCGCCGCTTCCATACTATCGACGACCACGCGTAGAGTTACCTTCTCGTTGAAGTCGAGAGCGGGGGCGATATACACAGGCGGTATCGGGAACGCCCACGTGATATCGGTATAGCCTGCTTTCGCAAATTGCTCGGCTTCGTAGAATGTCGAAACGGTAATGCCCTTTGCTCCGGCGTCTTTTTGTTTTTTGGCGATTTCAATGCATTTGTGCGTTTTAATATGCGGGCGTAACGAAACGCTCAGCTTGTTCGCTTTTTCCTGCATCGCCCGAATGTTATGGTCGAGGATATCCGCATCGAGCAATAGTGCGGGGGTCGGAAGTTCGTAGATTGTTTGGGACATAGAATCTTTGTAGAGACGTAGCTTGCTACGTCTCAGCAATAATGGTTATCTAAAAAAAATAAGTCAGGCTGAGCGGAGTCGAAGCCTGAAATGGATACATTTGTGAACCCTTCTGCCAAGGGCATCCCTTCGGGAGACTTCGCTCAGGGTGACATATGATTGTTGTGAATATTACGTTAAGACAATTTCTAGTACGCGATGAGTTCTTCGAGTTTGTGTTTCAGCCGGCTTTTTGCGAGAAATTGTTTTTCTAACTCAAGATTAAACGGCACGGGCGTATCGAGCGACGCAACGCGCATTACGGGCGCATCCAATTGTGCGAAGCATTCCTCCGATATCGTTGCAACGATTTCGCCGCCGATGCCTCCGAACAATGTATCCTCATGCACAACAAGGCATTTGCCGGTTTTGCGGACTGAGGCAAGGACCGCCTCTTTATCCCACGGCGACAGAGTTCGTAAATCAATAATCTCAATATTCGTATCGGGAAATCCTTTCGCCGCATCTACCGCCCAATGCACGCCCCAGCCGTACGTTACTAAAGTAACGTCGGCGCCTTCCTGCACGATTCGCGCCACGCCAAGCGGGAGAGTATAATACTCATCCGGCACCAATCCTTCAATACTACGATAAAGAAATTTATGCTCGAAAAAGAGCACCGGATTCGGCTCGCTGAGGCTCGCTGTTATCAGCCCCTTCGCGTCGAAAGGAGTCGATGGGTACACGACTTTTAAGCCCGGGACATGCGCGAACCACGCCTCAGTGCTTTGTGAGTGGAATGGTCCCGCCCCCACGCCTGCGCCGGTCGGCATACGCACAGTGACATTCACGGGGTGTCCCCACCGGTAGTGCGTTTTCGAGAGATTATTGACGATCTGGTTGTAGCCGCAGGCGACAAAATCAGCGAATTGCATTTCCACCATAGACGCCCTGCCGCAAATGGAAAGCCCTAATGCCGAGCCGAGAATTGCGGACTCACACAACGGCGTATTGCGCACGCGCTCTTTGCCGAATTGTTGCACGAAGCCTTCCGTCACTTTGAAGACGCCGCCGTATTCGGCAATATCCTGTCCCAACAGTACGAGCTTCGGGTCGCGTTCCATCGCCTGGCGCAATCCGTCGGAGAGCGCGTTGACGAAGCGCTTCTTGGACTGCTTCTCTTGATTTGGTGGAACAAGTTCTACTGTGCGAGGGGCGTACACATCGGTAAGTTCAGCATCAACGTTTGCGACAATGTTCGGCTCAGCCTGCGTATGCTCCCACGCGTTTTCTATTCGTTGTTTGAACTGAGAGCGGATTTCCTCCACGCGTTCTTTCGTCAACAAACCTATGCCGAGAAGATACTGCTCGTAATTCTTGACCGGGTCTCTTTTCGCCCATTCATCGAAGAGCGCGGGCGGCACGTACTTTGTGCCGGATGCCTCCTCGTGCCCGCGCATGCGGAAGGTCATTGCTTCCAAGAGTACCGGCTTACGGTCGCGGCGCATGTTCTCTGCGATGCGGCGTGTTGTCTCGTACACCTCCAGAATATTATTACCGTCGATGCGGATTCCCTCGATGCCGTAGCCGAGCGCTTTGTCAATTAACTGCTTACAGCGATATTGCTCATTCGTCGGTGTTGAAAGTCCATAGCCGTTGTTTTCGATGAGAAAGATGACGGGCAGATTCCAGACAGCGGCGACGTTGACCGCTTCGTGGAAGTCGCCTTCGCTTGTCCCCCCGTCGCCGGAGAACACGAGCGCAATGTCGGGCTTGTTATCAAGGTTGCTTGCAAGCGCAAGGCCGTCTGCGACCGGAAGCATTGCGCCGAGGTGAGAGATCATGCCGATGATGCGATGTTCCGGCGCGGCAAAGTGAAAGGAACGGTCACGCCCTTTCGTATAGCCGGAGCGTTTTCCTTCCCACTGGGCAAAGAGTGTCTCAAGCGGCAAATTGCGCGACGTGAACACGCCGAGATTACGGTGCAATGGAAGAAGATAGTCCGACTGTTGCAATGCCTTCGTGCACCCGACGGCAATCGCTTCCTGTCCGATGCCGGAGAACCACTTGCTGAGCTTTCCCTGCCGTAACAAGAGAAGCATTTTTTCTTCAATCAAACGGGGCAGAAGAAGCGCTTCGTACAGCTCAAGCAGAATGTCGTTGCTCAGGTTGCCGTGGCTGAACGTAAGCCCGGAAGATGTTGTCTGAATAGCGGAATTCACTCGAATAATATAGAGCGGAATTGCCTGAGTGGCAAGAGATTGTGTGTACGCGCACATTGACACACGCCGTCGCTTTCGGCGTTCATTTCATAGCTATTAGAGTCTTATGCTGAAGCGCGGTGTGAAGTCGGAGGTTTGTTTTCCTGAAATTCAGTAAGCCGAGAGCTGGTTTTATCAAAATTGATGCAAGTAATACTGTGATATTCAACAAGGAACGGCAGAGTGTGACCGGCGTAACTTGACTCTTGCCGGTGTTTTCAGTATTGTAGTACAGTTTTAATATATGTAAAGTTACTCACGTTAAGGAGTTCCAGTGGGACAAACGATGTTGGTGGTAGGGGCTTTGACAATGCTCGCCATGCTGACGCTGAGCATCAACGGCACGTTTATTTCGTCTATCGCGACGGGGTTGGAAGCGCAGTCACAGCTCAATGCTCTCTCGATCGCCCAGACCCTGCTCGATGAAATTCTCGCGCGGGATTTTGACGAAACGTCAATCGGGACGTTGGTCTATGCCGATAGTCAATTTACTACCTCGGCGAATTTCGGGCCCGACGGAATAGGTGAATCGCTGAATCTTCTCAGTCTGGGAACAATTCTCGGCTACAGCAACGTTGACACGAGTTATCTTTCGAAAACAAGATTTGACGACGTGGACGACTACCATAACTATCACCGCGCCGTCAAAGACAGCATTCTCGGCTGGTTTTACATCAAAAGCACGGTCTCGTATGCGCGTGAAACCTATCCAGACTCGTTAATCACAGACAGAACACATTACAAGGTGGTTAATGTGGACTGCTATCACCCAAACTTACCAGTTGATTTGAGCGACTCAACCATCTGGATCAGCCTGCAGGATATCTCTATTTACCGGCGTTATTTCTAACCAGAGGAGAAGAATATGGGTTCCAGTGCAATGATGGATATCATGGCTTCGACGATCATCTTCGGCTCGCTGATGTTTACCATCGGGCGAGTGCAGATCAACATGAACTCGACGATGTACTACAACACATATAACTACATGACCCAAAACTACGCTCTCGAGCTTGCCAAAACAGTCGAGTTCGATTTTCATAAAATGGGTTTTAACGTGAGCGGCACCAAAGTGGATACGGCGGAGGCGAACAAGATCCGCTTCAAGTACTACATTTTGAACGATGCGACCATGCGTACGGTGACCTACGAGTTGGGACCCGAAGATGCTGCCTCTGAGAATCCGGACGACCACACTCTCTACCGCACGGAAAACGGCGTGACGGTGGAACACAACATCGGCGTCACGGAGTTCAGCATGACATACCTGGACAGCACGTTTAATACCTTAACCGCTCCGGTAACGGGAGCGGCGCGCGATTCAATACACGCCATTCAAGTGTATTTTCGCGTACAGAGCCACGCGCCGATTATTCTGCCGGACATAACGACCTATATCTCCGTCTTCTGGGAAAAACTGATCTATCCGCGGAATATGGGCAATCTCCAATAACGAGGACGCACTATGGGACGAGCCGCATTATTTATGGTTATGGGGTTGGGGATGGCGATGGCGACAATCGCTTCCAATATTTCGGGCACGACAGAGCGCGCGCTTGAGAACAATTATACGTACTACAAGTACATGTACGCCCGTAACCTCGCACGCACGGCGGTTCACGCGACCCTGCGCGGGTACGACCGTAACGAGGACCCAGACACAACCGCGGTGATTGACTTTGCCAACGGCGAATACCAAATCACCAGCGCGCAATACAGCGAAAGCCCTCGCGATACGGTCTGGCTGACCGCCCAAGGAAGATATACCGACACAAGCTACACGATGTACCTCAAGCTCTACCGCTATACCAAACCCTTCCCGGGCGTGAGTTCCGCTATCGGCATTCGGGCATCACCCGTAACATTCACTATGAGTGGTCAGCCGACTGTCGACGGTCATAACTGGAATGCTGACGGGACAGCCCTTGTCGGCTCAGGCGATCTTCCCGGTGTCGGGGTGTTAAACTCCACAGATTCAGCCACCATTATGGATGCGGAAGACGACACCCCCGGAGATAATATTCAAGGCTCGACAGAAGTAATCGTGGACGACTCTCTGGCTAATCCAGCGGATTACATCCAAGAGTATCTCAGTAATGCCGATTATTATCTCACTACGGGGACCTACAGCGGACAAACATACGGCTCATCTACGAACCCTGTTATCGTCGTGTGCGATTCGCCCGCCGATACGAACTATAAGGTGAAATTTACAGGCGGCACAGTAGGATATGGCATCCTTGCCGTTCGCGGTAATATCGAAATTGGCGGAAACTTCGAATGGTACGGCCTCGTCGTTGTGTTTGGAGAGTCGAATACGGTAAACTTTGGCGGCGCGGGAACGCCAAAAATTGTCGGCGGACTTATTGTTGCCCAGCCGGGCGATGGAGCGGCGAGTTTAACACTGAAAGGTACCGGCGCGAACGGAAAAGTACTCTACAGCAGTGCCGCGCTCACCAACGCGAAAAATATCGGCAAGCTGAGGTACTACCAAATCGTCTATTGGTATGAATGACGGATAGCATTTAGCGTACACACAACAGGCATGTACATGAGTACATGCCTGTTGTGTTTTTGCGGAGTGTCATTCCGAATCCCGCCGTTTTATTGGGGGCGAGGAATCCCGTTACCGATGACCGGGATGCACAAGGACTTCATGTGTTACCTAAAGAAAATTTCAATATCGAAGATATACCACGAATTACCGTACTTCTCCAGAACGAAATTCACTTCCTGCTTCAGGCTCTTCACTTCCACCTTTACCGTCGCGGATGTCGCAGTGTTGCCCCCGGTGTATGTCGTTTCGCCGTAGGTAAACGGTTTCGCACGCCACATCGTGCTTAACCCTTCGAGGGAACTCTGCATCTGTTCGTAGCTCGCCTGCTTCAGTGGACCCGTGCCTTCTTCGTCGGACATGACTTTACAGATCACCAGCATATCATTTTCATCAATGCCTTTCTTGAAAAGCTCGACGGTTTTCAACGGTGTACTGTCCGAGCCTGCCTGGGAATTCGACTGGGGATTCCCTTGTTGAAGGAGTGTTGCAATTAATATGGAAAGTAAGAGTTTCATCTTATTCCATCCACCCGAAGATCGGTACCTTGCCCCGCCACCCCGTTCCCTTTTCCGATGTCAGGTAGGTGGCGTGTTGAATTGCCTCGCGGCTGAATAATATCTTGCTCTCGTGGTTGCCGGTGCAGATTTTTTTCTTTTCTAAACTATTCGATAAGAGCATAACTGCGCCCAACACTTCCACATGAATGTGAAACATTTTATCTGCGATAATCAATCCCTTAAAGGGAGTCTCCGAAGCGATATTCTCCACACGCGCCGTGCCGGACGAATTATGGACGACGAGTATGCCTGCAGGGTCCTTGCCAAGCCATGCCGCTTTCCATGAAACGCCTTCGGGAAGGTCGACGTACGTTACTCCCTTGAGAGGAAACTGGAGGTCTTTCGGATTCGTCACGTATTGGCTTCCTGCGACGCCGCTCTTCGCGACTTCTTTCAGCGTGCCTCCGGGAAAATTAAAAACGCCGTCGGGGTCGGCAGGAAAAGTATTGCTCCAATTGTGGCTCTGTTCCACTGAAAGGGGATTTGCCGGATTGCTCGCAGGGTAGTCGCTCCCGTCTTCTCCGGTTCCGCCGATAACTGCTTTTCCCTTGTTAGTAAAGGCGCTTCCGGAGGATATGCCGTACACCCCGCCAAAGTTCTCAAGCTCGCCCTCTTCGGTATGATTCCTGCCGTCGATGTGCAGGTCGCCAATAGTATTATCCAGCACCCCTCTGGCAGTGATGGCGCCGCGGATAGGTTCCGGAACGAACCCAAAGGTTGTGCCGGCGTACACCATTACCTCGTGAACGCTCTTTCCATATTCAGCACGCATCACAAGCTTCACGACTTCGTGGTCGTTCTTGGCGATGTTGATCGTCGTATCATACAGTGAATACGTAAGGCTATAGTCTCCGACATCGCTGAAAATCGACGAAGAAAGTTTCGCTGAGTTTTGTACGCGCAGAGTCGCACTGTCGGCATACAACCCCAATACATACGATGCCGCGTCGTTGGCAAGGTTTCGGGAAAGTGTCCCGTCAAAATATCGGACGAGATTTTCCGTCGCCTGTTCGGACGAGCGGTTGAGCTGTAAGTTCATCACGCCGACGGTAATCGATGCGCCGAGGATCATAATGAGCGATGCGCGTCCCACTTACCAACCCCCGATATTTTTTGGATGAATCACTTTTTCTACCGTTACCGGAATAAAGGTCGAATCCAGCGGGTCGCTCGGTTCGATCACGAACGCAAAGGTGATAAGGCGGACGACCGACCTATGGCGCACGTATTTGAGAGAATCGTACGGTATCACCCTTCCGGCGGTGTCCCGGTACGCGAAATAAAATTCTGTCAAGCCGGAAGCGACGTTTTGTTGACTTCCGGCGTTCAGCCTCCGATAGAGAGGCCTGTCGTGCGGGTTCGTTGTTGTCAGAAAAAATGTCGTATCGCCTACGGTGTACCGCACGGAGTCTATCGTGCCGTTATCGTCAAGGTCGGCAAGGAAAGCAACCGACAAAGATTCTGCGAGCAGAACAGGGGTGGCGGTCGTACGGTATCCCGCCTTATACAAGTCGTTTTCCAATATGTTCAAGAGTTCGACCGATGCTTGTTGTGAAATCAAGTCCTGCGAACGCTGAAATGTCGTATTGCTGAGATTGTAATTCAATGATAGAATAATAACGATAACAAGCCCGCCGATAACAAAGGATCCTATAAGGTCGGTTGTCGATCCCATAATAGATTAC
>Ga0209640_10003559_pt1 | contig 13605 bp, 12 predicted proteins | sample RifCSP10_1_FD_184018 | JGI IMG/M metagenome (GOLD analysis project Ga0209640, IMG submission 184018) | Soil microbial communities from Rifle, Colorado - Rifle CSP2_sed 10_1 (SPAdes) (version 2) | ecosystem: Environmental > Terrestrial > Deep subsurface > Rock core/Sediment | place: Rifle...
CAGGTTTTATCAAAGAATCTCAAGGTGATGGACGCTTCCGCCATCGCCCTTGCTCGTGACAATGAGGTTCCAATCCTGGTGTTTTCCATTCACAATCCGGGGGGACTCGCCAAGATCGCCTTTGGCGGGGGCACCTATACGATCATCGAATGACGGATTTCGGATTCAGGGGGGTGATACCGTGAGTGCGAACATCGAGGAAATGAAGAAGGACGTAACCCGGCGCATGGAGGGCGCGCTGGAAGTTCTCGGCCGCGAATTTGGCGGATTGCGTACCGGCCGCGCCAGCGCCAGCCTGTTGGAGCCGGTGTTGGTCAAGGCCTACGGTTCGGAAATGCCGATGAACCAAGTCGGCACCATCAGCGTGCCGGAACCCCGGATGCTGACCGTACAGGTGTGGGACAAGAGCCTGGTGAACTCGGTGCAGAAAGCGATCCTGGAATCGGGGTTGGGTTTGAACCCGTTCGTGGACGGTCAGCTTGTACGGATTCCGATCCCGGCCTTGACCGAGGAACGGCGGACCGAGCTGGCGAAAATCGCCCACAAGTATGCCGAGGACGCCCGCGTCGCCGTGCGCCATGTCCGCCGCCACGCGATGGATCAGTTGAAGCAGGCCGAGAAAGATCATGAGATATCCAAGGATGCGCACCACGATTACGCTGACCAAGTCCAGAAACTGACGGATAAGTACGTCCATCAGATCGACGAGGCTCTCGCTAACAAGGAAAAAGAGATCAAGCAGGTCTGAACAAATGAAAGCTCTCTCCCTGCAGACTGACGGGCCGCCGCCGGCGCCCGTTCACGTGGCTATCATCATGGACGGCAACGGCCGTTGGGCGAAAGCTCGGGGTCTGCCACGTACCGCCGGCCACCAGAAGGGCGCGGAGGCGGTCAAGAACGTGGTCAAGGCGGCAATTGCCATAGGAGTGCCCTATCTAACGCTGTTCGGGTTCTCCTCGGAGAACTGGAAACGTCCAGAGAGCGAGATCAAAGACCTCATGGGGCTTCTCCGTTTCTATTTGAAAAGCGAAGTTGACGAGCTCAACCGCGAAGGCATCAGGGTCCGGGTGATTGGGGAGCGCAAAAGGCTGGCCCCCGACATCGTCGAGTTGATCGACAATGCCGAAGGAATGACGGCAGCAAATACTCGGCTTAACCTGACCATGGCGCTCAGCTACGGCGGGCGCGCCGAGATCACCGCGGCTATGCGCCGAATCGCGGAAATGGTGGCCAACGGGAGCTTGCGGCCCGAGGACATCAATGAAGCGGAAATCCGGCGGCATCTGCTCACGGCGGATATTCCGGACCCCGACCTTCTGATCCGCACCAGCGGCGAGAAAAGGATCAGTAATTTCCTGCTCTGGCAGTTGGCATATTCCGAGCTGGTTTTTACTGCCACCCTGTGGCCCGAGTTTTCCGGCGAGGATTTCCAAGACGCCGTCCAGGAATACCTGGGCCGGGAACGCCGATATGGCGCAACCGGAGGATAGGCCCGCGAAGGCCAATCTGGTTCAACGATCGGCGTCGGCCATGGTTCTTGCGACCGTGGCCCTGGCGGCGGTGTATTGGGGGACTCCGGTATTCGATTGGCTGATTGCCGTCGGAGCCCTGATCCTGGCCTGGGAGTGGAATCGACTGTGTGCGGGGCGGCTGGCTTGGCTTGCCGGGGGGCTGCTTTATATCGCTGTGCCGTGCTGGGCGCTACTTTACTTGCGTGCAGATCCGGTGGCGGGCACCGAGACGCTGTTCTGGCTGCTCGCGGTGGTGTGGGCAGCAGATACCGGTGCCTATGCCTTCGGGCGCTGGATCGGCGGGCCAAAAATGAGCCCGGTGATCAGCCCGAAAAAGACGTGGTCCGGCTTGATCGGCGGTGTCGGATCTGCTGGCGTGGTCGGGGCAGTAACGGCTATCATATTGGAAAAACATGGATTTCTTGGACTTTCCGGATGGAGTGCGGTGATTGGTGGCGTGTCTCAGGCCGGCGATCTAGCGGAATCTTGGGTGAAACGGCATTTTGGGGTAAAGGATACTAGTGGGATCATTCCCGGTCATGGCGGTTTGTTCGATCGGGTGGATGGCTTGCTTGCGGCGGCAGTGGCCGTCGCCGCGATCACACTGGCTGGGAATGGTAGCTTTTTGACATGGATGTGATCCGCACCAAATTTGCCGCCAAGGCGGTCTTGGCCGTAGACGTGGCGGCGCGGCCCCGGTCCGTCACCATCCTCGGGTCCACCGGTTCCGTCGGCCGCAATACCGTCGATCTGATCGGGCGCAACCGGCAGGCGTTCGTCGTCGAAGCGCTGACCGCCAACCGCAACGTCGCGCTGCTGGCCGAACAGGCTCGGCATCTGAAGCCACGGATGGCTGTAGTCGCCGACGCCAGGGAATATAAGGCGCTTAAGGAAGCCTTGGCCGGAACCGATATTGCCGTCGCGGCGGGTTCGGACGCGGTGATCGAGGCCGCCGCCCAGCCGGCCGACTGGGTGATGGCGGCGATCGTCGGCGCGGCCGGTTTGTTGCCGACCCTCACGGCGGTTCGCCGCGGCGCCACGGTCGGGCTCGCCAACAAGGAGTGCTTGGTGTCCGCCGGCGACGTCTTCGTGAAGGAGGTCAAGACCCACGGCGCCACCCTGCTGCCGGTCGATTCGGAGCACAGCGCCATCTTCCAAGTGTTCGATTTCGACAACGCCGATCGCGTGCAGAGAATCATCCTGACCGCTTCCGGCGGCCCGTTTCGGGAATTCACGCGCCAGCAGATGCGGACGGTAACCCCGGAGCAGGCGGTCGCCCATCCCAATTGGAGCATGGGGGCAAAGATCTCGGTCGATTCGGCGACCATGATGAACAAAGGCCTTGAGTTGATCGAGGCCTATCACCTGTTCCCCGTACCCGAGGATCGGATCGAGATTCTCGTGCACCCACAATCGGTCGTTCACAGCCTTGTCGATTATGTCGATGGATCGGTGCTGGCGCAGTTGGGCACACCCGACATGCGCACCCCGATCGCCTACGCGCTCGCTTGGCCGAAACGCATGCCCGCGCCGGCCCCCAGGCTGGCGCTCGACGAAATCGGCGCTCTGACCTTCGAGGCCCCCGACACCGTACGGTTCCCGGCGCTGCGGCTGGCTCGCGCCGCGTTGCAGAAGGGCGGCGCCGCGCCAACTGTTCTCAACGCCGCTAATGAAGTCGCTGTCCGTCACTTCCTTGACCGTGGGATCGGATTTTTGGACATTGCACGCGTCGTCGAGGAGACCCTCAATGCCACCGCCTATGGCCGCCTAGACAATCTCGATGATGTCGCCGAGGCCGATGAAGAAGCGCGGCGTATTGCCGAAGCCTTGATAACGAAACAGCAGAATTGAAACTGCGTTCCAACGGCAAGTAACGATAGCAATCTACCACTACTTGTAGGCGGTATATGAGCGTCCTCGTATTCATCTGGTACTACATTGTCCCGTTCCTGTTTGTACTCACCGTGCTGGTCTATGTTCACGAGTGGGGCCACTACTGGTTGGCGCGGCGAAACAATGTCCGTGTCGAAGTGTTTTCCATCGGGTTCGGGCCGGAGATCTTCGGCTGGACCAACGGGGCCGGGACGCGTTGGAAGATCAGCGCCATTCCCTTCGGCGGCTATATCAAGATGTTCGGCGAGTCCGACGCCATCGCCGACGAAGGCATAGACGGAGGTGCGGGCGAGGCAGAGCAAAGGCCGCTGACTCCCGAAGAGCGCGCTGTTTCATTCCATTTCAAGTCACTGGGCCAACGCGCGGCGATCGTCGCCGCCGGCCCGATCGCCAATTTCCTTCTCGCCGCAGTGCTGTTCGCAGGGCTGGTGATGGTCTATGGGGTACCGCGACACTACGCAGGCATTGGCGAGATCTTGCCGAAGTCCGCCGCTGCCGAAGCAGGGTTCGAGGTCGGCGACCGAATTCTGAGCATCGATGGCGAACCCGTGAAGTGGTTCGCGGATCTGGTCCGGATCGTCAGCACTAAGGCCGGCGTGCCGTTGAATATTAAGGTTCGCCGCGGCGACCGGGAAATGATGTTGGTGGCGACGCCGAAGAAATTCAAACGCAAGAGCGAAGATGGTACCGTCGACGAGATCGGCCTGCTGGGCGTTCGCTATGATCCGAAGCAGGCGGAATACGAACGGCAAAATCCCGTCATGGCCGCGTGGGTAGGTATCGAACAGACGGCGTTGCTGACGGGGAACATCCTTTCCTATCTGGGGCAGGTGATCACCGGAAAGCAAAAGGCCGACGATCTCGGCGGTCCGATCCGGATCGCCAAGATGTCGGGACAGATGGCTCAAGGCGGCCTGGAAAACCTGATCTTTTTCATGGCGGCGCTGTCGGTTAATCTCGGCCTGATCAACCTTTTTCCGATCCCCCTGCTGGATGGGGGGCACCTGCTTTTCTACGCGGCGGAAGCCATAAGGGGCCGCCCCCTGGGACCCCGGGCCCAAGAATACGGTTTTCGTTTTGGGCTGATTCTGGTATTGATTTTAATGGTTTTCGCAACTTGGAACGATTTGGTCCATCTACGGGTCATTGAGTTTATTAAAGAACTCGCGACCTAAATTAGCGTACCTTGGGGGAATACTTGAGGCGTTACTCTCGCTTCTTGTTCATTGTTTGCGGAATCTTGCTGTTAGGACTTCCGCCAGCTCCGGCGGCGGCACAGCTGGGGCAGAGTACGCCTGCCCAGGCGTCTGGCGGTGGCACCATTCAACGTGTCATCGTCGAGGGGACCCAGCGAATTGAGCCCGATACGGTCAAATCCTACCTGGTGATCAAGGAAGGCGACGCGTTCGATCCGGGCCGCATCGACCGTTCGCTGAAAAGCCTGTTCGCCACTGGCCTGTTCGCCGACGTTACTCTGCGCCGACAAGGTAACGCCCTGGTGGTCAGCGTCGTCGAAAATCCTGTTATCAACCGCATTGCTTTCGAAGGTAACGACAAGGTCGAGACGACTGATCTCGAAGCGGAAGTACAGCTCCGGCCACGGGTCATCTACACGCGAACGAAAGTGCAGAACGACGTCCAACGCATACTTTCCATTTATCGGCGAAACGGCCGTTTTGCGGCGACGGTCGAACCGAAGGTCATTCAACTGCCGCAGAACCGGGTCGATCTCGTATTCGAGATCAACGAGGGCGAACTGACGGAAATTCGTAGCATCCGGTTCATTGGCAACCGTCAATTTAGCGACGGACGCCTGCGTAGCGTCATTCGCACCAAGGAAACAGTTTGGTGGCGGCTTTTCTCCAGTGACGACAAATTCGATCCGGATCGACTGACTTTTGACCGTGAATTGCTCAGGCGATTCTATCTCACCGATGGGTTCGCGGATTTCCGCGTCATATCCGCCGTTGCCGAACTGACACCCGATCGAAAAAATTTCTTCATTACGTTCACTGTAGACGAGGGCGCACGTTACCGGTTCGGCAGGATCGATGTCGAGGCGCGGTTGCGCGACTTGAAAGCGGAATCCATTGCCAATGCGGTCGAGATTGACGAAGGCGACTGGTATAACGTCGAACTGGTCAACACGGCTATCAACGCCTTGACCGACAGAGTCGCCGAGTTGGGTTATTCCTTTGTTGACGTGCGGCCGCGGATCAACCGCGATCGCGAGGGCCAGACGATCGACGTAGCCTTCGAGGTGACCGAGGGACCGCGGGTATTCGTCGATAGAATCGACATCGTCGGTAACGTTCGGACCCAGGACAAGGTAATCCGGCGCGAGTTCCGCTTGGTCGAGGGCGATGCGTTCAATTCGGCGAAACTGCGGCGCTCGCGGCAGCGCATTCAGAACCTGGATTTCTTCGAAAGCGTGAAGGTCGAGCAGTTGCCCGGCAGTGCCGCGGACAAAACCGTCATAAAGGTCGAAGTCGAGGAGAAATCGACCGGCCAATTGAGCTTTGGCGCCGGTTTTTCGTCGACCAATGGCATCCTTGGCGACGTCAGCGTCGTCGAGCGGAATTTTCTGGGCAAAGGTCAGCAACTCGGTGTTTCGTTGACGGTCGCGGCGCTGAAAAGCGAAGTCAGATTGGCCTTCACGGAACCGTATTTCCTTGGCCGCGAAATACGCGCCGGGGTGGATCTTTTCCGTTTCAGCCAGGACCTTCAGGACTCCAGCTCATTCGACATTGACAGCACCGGTTTCGGGCTCCGCGGCGGTTACGCCATCACGGAAAACCTCAGACAAGATTGGAGGTATGGCCTCAAAGTCTCGAAAATCTCCGACGTGGCTTCCGACGCGTCACAGTTGATTCGCGATGAAATCGGAACGGAGACGTCGTCGGAGATATCACATACGTTGACCTATGACCGCCGCGACAACGTCACGCTGCCGACCAAAGGATATGTGATCCGCGTCAACAATGACTTGGCGGGGCTTGGCGGTACCATCAGGCATCTGCGCAACAAAATCACCGGCGTCAAGTACTTTCCGATCGCCGACGAATGGGTGTTTTCGGTGAGCGGCAGCGGAGGGTATATTATCGGCCTCGGCGAAAAGGTCGATATTCTCGAGCGATTTTACCTGGGCGGCGATGACCTGAGGGGGTTCGCCAATCGCGGGGTCGGTCCGCGGGACATCACCACCGAAGATTCGCTGGGCGGCGAATGGATGTATAGCGGCTCGTTGCAAGTGCGGTTTCCGCTCGGGCTGCCGCCCGAACTCGGGATCAACGGCCGGGCATTTACGGATGTCGGCAGCATTGGTCAGCTCGATCCATCGGCGTCGTTCGTGCGCGACACCGGCAGCATCCGCGTCGCCGCCGGCGTGGGTATCAGTTGGCAGTCTCCGTTCGGACCCCTCGGAATCGACGCTGCCATTCCGATCATCAAGGAAGACTTCGATATCACGGAGAATTTCCGGATCAATTTCGGCACCCGGTTTTAGGAGACTCAATTGAGACAATTCCACAGGCTACCGCTCATTGCCCTGCTTGGGCTTTTCGCCCTGGTATCGCAGTCGCACGCGCAACAGGCACAGCCGCCGAAGACGGGACCAGGCACGACGGATAAACCTGTGGTGAAGGAGAGGCTGATCGAGCTCGACATACCGTTTCCGGTCGCCGTCCTTGACGTCGGGGTGATCCTCCGCGATGCATCGGCGGTGAAGGACATCCAGGATCAGGTCAACAAATTCGGGGTGAAGTACGAGGCGGAGATCGAGAAGCAGCGCGAGGAGATCCGTAATGCCAATCAGGAATTGGCGCGCCAGCGAACAATCCTGTCGCCTGATGCGTTCGCCGAAAAGCGGCGGCAATTCGAGCAACGTGTCGTCGAGGTCCAACAATTGGTCCAGCAGCGTCAGCGCGAGCTCGACGCCTCGCGCAACGATGCGATGTCGAAGGTCAACGACGCCTATATCAAGATCGTTTCTCAAATCGCCACGGACAGAAAACTCGCCGTGATCTTGCGCAAGGACCAGACCGCGTTTTCGTCCCGGGCGCTGGACGTGACCGAGGAAATCTTGACGCTACTCAACAAGCAACTTCCCAAGGTGGCGGTCCCCGATCCGGGCAAAAAGGTTGCGAAACCTGGAAAATAGGCGATGGCCGATCCGCGTTTTTACACCGCTGCCGGGCCTTTCAGCTTGAGGCACCTGGCGGAGGTTTCGGGGGCGCGGATTGGCGAGGGCGCCAACCCTTCGGCGATGTTCGTCGACGTGCGACCGCTATCGGATGCCGGCACCGATCACGTCAGCTTCCTGGACAATAAGCGCTATGTAGACAGCTTCACCAAGAGCCATGCCGGCGCGTGCCTCGTGCATCCCGATCTGGCCAGCAAGGCGCCGACAACGATGGCGCTGCTGTTGACCGAGGAGCCTTATCGTGCGTTCGCCAGGGTGGCCTCGACTTTCTATCCGGAAACTGCCGTGAAGAAGGCTGTGGCGAAAACCGCTGCTATCGACCGCACCGTGAAACTCGGGAAAGGGTGCCGGATTGAATCCGGCGCGGTTATCGGGGCGCAGGCGGAAATAGGGGCTAACTGTCATATCGGCGCCAATGTGGTGATCGACCGCGGGGTCGTCCTCGGCGAAGGATGCGTCATCGGCCCCTGTGCCAGCTTAGCTTATTGCGTCGTCGGCGATCGGGTCATTGTCCACGCCGGAGTTCGCATCGGCCAGGACGGCTTCGGTTTCGCGCCTGGGCCGAAAGGTCACCTGAAAGTGCCGCAGCTCGGACGCGTCATCATCGAAGATGACGTCGAGATTGGGGCCAACACTACTATCGACCGGGGTAGCGGCCCCGACACTGTCATCGGTGCCGGGACCAAGATCGATAACCTGGTGCAGATCGCGCACAATGTGAAGATCGGCAAGAACTGCATCATCGTCAGTCAGGTCGGCATATCCGGGAGCACGGAAATCGGCGATTTCGTCATGATGGGAGGTCAAGCTGGGCTCACCGGCCATCTGCAGATCGGCAACGGCGCCCGCATTGCCGCGCAAAGCGGCGTGATGCGGGACATCGCGCCTGGCGCCGAGGTCGGAGGGTCTCCGGCGCGACCGATGCGGGAATGGTTGCGTGAACAGGCTATGCTTCAGCGCATGACCAGGAAGAAAGGCGAATAGGGCATGGACGATAAACCCGCGGCCGGCGGCATGACGCTCGACGTCAAACAAATCATGGAAATGATTCCCCATCGCCATCCGTTCCTGATGATCGACAAGGTCGTCGACGTTGTTCGCGGCGTCAGCGCGGTCGGCATCAAGAACGTCAGCATCAATGAGCAGTATTTCGAGGGGCACTTTCCGGGTCATCCGATCATGCCCGGCGTGTTGATAATCGAGGCCATGGCCCAGACGGCCGCGGTGCTGGTGATCGATGCCGCCGGCAAACAGCTCGGCAGCCTGGTATATTTCATGTCCGTGGAGCAAGCGCGCTTCCGCCGGCCGGTCGGTCCCGGAGACAGCCTGCACCTGCACGTCGAAAAGCTGCATAGCCGCGGAAGGGTTTGGAAGTTCAAGGGCGAAGCCCGCGTTGGCGGCGACTTGATGGCGGAAGCCGTGTTCTCGGCAATGATCGTGGAGGAAAAATGACAGCGATTCACCCAACCGCGATCGTCGATCCCGCGGCGAAGATCGGCAACAACGTCTCGATCGGGCCGTATTCGGTAATCGGCCCGGAGGTTACGCTCGACGATGGCGTGACGCTTCTGTCGCACGTCGTCGTCATCGGCCGCACCAGCGTCGGCGCCAACACCCGGATCTTTCCTTACGCTTCCATCGGCCATCAGCCGCAGGACCAAAAGTACAAGGGCGAACGCTCGAGCCTGGAGATCGGCTGCAACAACGTCATACGGGAATACGTGACCATGAACCCTGGCACCGAGGGTGGCGGCATGGTGACCCGGGTCGGCAACAACTGCCTATTCATGGTCGGCGCCCATGTCGCCCACGACTGCCGGGTGGCGGATCATGTGATCCTGGTGAACAATGCGACCCTGGCCGGCCACGTGGCCATCGAGGAGTGGGCAATCATCGGCGGTCTTTCCGCCGTCCATCAGTTCGTGCGTATCGGCAAGCATGCGATGGTCGGCGGGATGACCGGCGTCAGCAATGACGTGATCCCGTACGGATCCGTTATCGGTAACCGCGCCCGCCTGTCCGGCCTCAATATAATCGGGCTGAAACGGCGGAATTTCTCGCGCGAGGACATCCACAACCTGCGCAAGGCCTATCGCCTCATCTTTGCCGAGGAAGGCACCATGACTGAGCGGCTTCAGGACGTGGCCGAGCTGTTTTCGGACAACGAGCCGGTCATGGACATCGTCAATTTCATCAAATCCGATTCGTCGCGATCCATCTGCCAACCAAAAATGGAAGATGCCGCCTAGCCACAAACTTGGCATCGTCGCCGGCGGCGGCACGTTGCCGGCTCAAATCATCGAAGCCTGCCGAAAAAGCGGACGCGACTTTTTCGTCATCGCGCTTAAAGGCCAGGCGCCATCCGGGTCGTTCGCCGACGTGCCGCACGTCTGGCTGCGCGTCGGCGCCGCCGGCGAAGCAATCGTGCGCCTGAAGACCGCCGGCTGTAAGGAACTGGTGATGGCCGGTGCAGTCGCGCGGCCGCCGTGGTGGGCGCTCCGGCCGGACGGCTGGACGACCGGTTTTCTGGCCCGCTCGCGGGCGCGGATTCTCGGCGATGACGGCCTGTTGAAGGCATTGATCCGGACCCTTGAGGACGACGAGGGTTTTCGTGTCGTCGGCGCCGATACACTGGTGCCGGGTTTGTTGGCCACCGAAGGCGTCTACGGTCAGGTCAAGCCGGATCAGCAAGCCCAGGACGACATCGAGCAGGGGATCGGGGCGGCGCTCGAAATCGGCGGCCGTGACATTGGGCAGGGCGTCGTGGTGCAACTCGGCGAGGTGCTTGCCGTCGAGGACGTCAATGGCACCGACGCGATGTTGAAGCAAGCCGGCCGGATGCGGCTGGACGGCCCGGGCGGGGTACTGGTCAAGATCAGGAAGCCCGGACAGGAACAGCGCGCCGATCTGCCGACGATCGGGCCGGCGACCGTCGTCGCGGCATGGCGCGCCGGCGTTCGCGGCATCGCGGTCGAAGCCGGCGGCACCCTGGTACTCGAGCGCGAGGCTCTGATCGAGGAAGCCGACCGAGCGGGGCTGTTCGTGATCGGCGTTGACGTGCAAAAGCGCCAGCGGGCGAAGGGCAAGACCATCGCCAACGACCGCGACGGGAAATCCGGCCCGTTGATCTTCATCGTCGCCGGGGAGCCTTCCGGAGACGTCCTCGGCGCGCGGCTGATGGCGGCGCTGAAGAAGGAAAGCCGCGGCGAAGTAAGTTTTGCCGGAATCGGCGGCGCCCGCATGGAGGAACAGGGAATCAAAAGCCTCTTCCCCATGGCCGAGCTGTCGGTGATGGGCGCCGCCGAGGTGATCCCGAATCTTCCCAGGATCCTGTCGCGGATTCGGGAAACCGCAGATGCGGTCGATCGGATGCGCCCAGCGGCGCTGGTCACCATCGATTCGCCGGATTTCAGCTTCCGCGTTGCCAAGCGGTTAAAGGGTAAGGGGATCAAGCTGATTCACTATGTCGCGCCGTCGGTGTGGGCGTGGCGGCCGGGCCGGGCGCGCAAAATCGCCAAGTTCCTCGATCATCTGCTGACGCTATTGCCATTCGAGCCCCCGTACTTCGAGACCGAAGGCCTCGCCAGCACGTTCGTCGGCCATCCGGTGGTGGAAAGCGGCGCCGACACCGGCAAAGGTGGCGACTTCCGTCGCCGCCACGGTATCAAGAAGGAAGAAACCCTGATTGCCGTGCTGCCGGGAAGCCGCGTCGGGGAGATATCACGCCTGCACCGTATTTTCGGCGACGCGCTGTTCCTGCTGGCCAAGAAGCACGGGGATTTCCGCGTCGTCGTGCCGACCGTGGACGTCGTCGCCGGCATGGTGCGCGATGCCTGCGCCCAATGGTCGGTGCCGACGTTGATTGTCCAGGGGGAGAAGGAGAAATACGATGCCTTCGCTGCTGCTGACGTGGCGCTCGCGGCCTCCGGCACGGTCGCCCTCGAACTGGCGATGGCCAGAACGCCGGCGGTGATCACCTACCGGATTAACCCGATCACCGCCTGGATCGTGCGTCGGCTGATCAAGGTGCGGTTCGTGCATCTGGTGAATATCGTCCTCGACCGCGAGGTGGTCCCGGAGCTTCTTCAGGAATCCTGCCGCCCCGATTTCCTGGCCGCCGCCCTGGAGGATCTGTTGTTGGACGAAGCTCGCCGTCGCCGACAAATCGAAGGATATGCCGAAGCGATCAAGCAGCTCGGCTTCGGCGGACCGTCGCCGGCATTGCGGGCGGCGAAGGTGGTTCTGCAGGTGATCGCCAAGGCGGACTCCGAATAGGCACCGCCGCGCCGCGCCGCGGCGGCGATCGGGTAGCCCGGAAAAGCCGGAACCGGCAGCCGTTACTTGCGCTGGTGCAACGGCTTGTAACGGCGCTCCTTGGAGCCGGTGAACAGCTGACGCGGACGACCGATCTTCTGGGACGGATCCTCGATCATCTCGTTCCATTGGGCGACCCATCCGACGGTCCTCGCCACCGCGAACAGCACCGTGAACAGGCTGACTGGGATACCGATGGCCTTGAAGATGATGCCCGAATAGAAGTCGACGTTGGGATACAGCTTCTTGGAGACGAAGTAATCGTCTTCCAACGCGATCCGTTCCAGCTCAAGGGCGATATCGAGAAGCGGCTCTTTGTCGATGCCGAGCTCGTCCAACACCTCATGACAGGTCTTTTCCATTACCTTGGCGCGCGGGTCGAAGTTTTTGTAAACGCGGTGGCCGAAACCCATCAACCGGAACGAGTCGTCCTTGTCCTTGGCGCGTTTGATGAACTGCGGAATGTTCTTCTTGTCGCCAATTTCCGCCAGCATCTTCAGCACCGCCTCGTTGGCGCCGCCGTGGGCCGGGCCCCACAAGGAGGCGATGCCGGCAGCGATACAGGCGAACGGATTGGCGCCGCTGGAGCCGGCCAAGCGGACCGTCGAGGTGGAGGCATTCTGCTCATGGTCGGCATGGAGAATGAGGATGCGGTCCATGGCTTTCGCCAACACCGGATTGACGATGAACTCTTCACACGGGTTCCCAAACATCATGTAAAGGAAATTCTCTGAATAACCGAGGCTGTTCTTCGGGTACATGAACGGCTGACCGATGGAGTATTTGTACGCCATCGCGGCGATCGTCGGCATCTTGGCGATCAGGCGATAGGAAGCGACCATCCGATGCTGGGGATCGTTGATGTCGGTGCTGTCGTGGTAGAAGGCTGATAACGCGCCGGTCACGCCGCACATAACCGCCATCGGATGCGAATCGCGGCGGAACCCGCGGAAGAAATAGATCAGCTGTTCGTGCAGCATGGTATGGTAGGTGATGCCGTGCTCGAATTCCTTCTTCTGCTCGGGCGTTGGCAGCTCGCCGTAAAGGAGCAGGTAGCAGACTTCCATGAAGTCCGACTGCTCGGCCAGCACGTCGATCGGATAGCCGCGATAAAGCAGGACGCCTTTTTCGCCGTCGATGAAGGTGATCTTGGATTCGCAGCTGCCGGTCGATGTGAAGCCGGGATCGTAGGTGAAGCAGCCCGTCTGCGCGTAAAGCTTCCGCGTATCGATTACATCGGGACCGAGCGTGCCTTTCAATACCGGCAACTCGACGGATTTCCCCGTCCGATTGTTGGTCAGGGTAAAAGTGTCGGAGCGTGTCTTTACTGATTTGTCGTTCATGGTTGGGTGATCCTCCCAGTGGGCGGCGGCGCATCGATTGGGGGGTATGCCCGCCGGCATGAATTCGGGGCTTTATGCCTGTTTCGGATTATACCTCATTTCGCGGCGGCTAAAACGTCATCGAGTCGGCCCAAGCTCTCGTCGCGGCCCAGGATTTCCATGACTTCGAAGATGCCGGGCGAGGCCGTCCCGCCGGTCAAGGCGGCGCGCAGCGGTTGCGCCACCTGTCCCAATTTGACCGCCGCGCCCTCGGCATAGGCGCGGGCGAGCGCCGGCGGGTCGAAGTCGGCGCGCAGCAGGCCCTGCGACGGCGACGCCTTCTTGATCTCGGCGATGAGGCCGA
>Ga0209640_10003560_pt1 | contig 13604 bp, 14 predicted proteins | sample RifCSP10_1_FD_184018 | JGI IMG/M metagenome (GOLD analysis project Ga0209640, IMG submission 184018) | Soil microbial communities from Rifle, Colorado - Rifle CSP2_sed 10_1 (SPAdes) (version 2) | ecosystem: Environmental > Terrestrial > Deep subsurface > Rock core/Sediment | place: Rifle...
AACCGCCGTTCTGAAAGCACTGTGTGTCTCTAGATCTCCCCGCCCTCCTGGGTCGCGTCTACTACCGGTACCCGTCCTTTCTCATCGATGCCGTTGCCGAGCACGAGTCTGGCCGCCGGTTGGTGGCGGTCAAGAACGTGACGGTCAACGAAGAGTTCTTTCAGGGACACTTCCCGGGCGTGCCCCTCATGCCCGCGGTGTTGATGATTGAATCCCTGACGCAAGTGGCCGCGGTCCTGCTCCTCGACCGGGCCCAGGCTCCGCTGACCGCGCGCGTATCGCTGCGTGGCGTGGATGGCGCCAAGTTCCGCCGGCACGTGGTGCCGGGCGATCGGCTGCGACTCGAGGTGTCGCTTGGTCGCACGCGGTCGCGCCTCGCGCGCGTGAAGGCCGCGGCTTACGTGGATGGTCAGGTGGTCGCCGAGGCCGAGCTGTTGCTGGCCATTGAGGTGGGAGCCACCGCGGTCGATCCGTCGGCGCGCGTTCATCCCGCGGCGCGGATTGGCGCCGGCACGATCGTGGGGCCGCATGCCGTGATCGGCCCGGACGTCCGCGTGGGGAAGCGCTGTCAGATTGGCGCATCGGCTGTGATTGATGGCCACACCGAGATCGGAGACGAGACACAGATCTTTCCGATGGCGTCGATCGGCCTGGCACCCCAGGACCTCAAGTACAAGGGGGAGCCCACGGCCCTGCGGATTGGCAGTCGCAACATCTTTCGGGAGTTCGTTACGATCAACCGCGGCACCTCCGGCGGTGGTGGCGAAACGACGATTGGCGACGGCAACCTCTTCATGGCCTACGTCCACGTGGCCCACGACTGCCAGGTTGGCAGCAACACCATCTTTGGTCCCCACGCGACGCTGGGCGGCCACGTCGCGGTGGAGGACTACGCCAACATCAGCGCCGGCTCAGCCGTTCACCAGTTCTGTCGCGTGGGGCGCCACGGGTTCGTCGGCGGCTATTCGGTCGTCACCAAGGACGCGCTGCCTTACGGCCGCACGATCGGCAGCCGGCCGGCGCGCATCTTCGGTGTGAACCGGATCGGCCTGCTCCGGAAGGGGTTCTCCGAGGCCACGATCGTCCAGCTCCGCCGCGCGTTTCGGTACCTGCTGCAGTCGAAGCTGAACACCACTCGTGCGCTCGCGCAAATCCAGCGGGACGCCTCGCTGTCGGCGCCCGAGGTCCGCTACCTCGTTGACTTCATCCGTAGCTCGCAGCGCGGGGTCATTCTGCGCCGGCCGACCCGCCGGGCGGAGGAGCTGGTGGCCGATGAGTAAGTCGCTCCCGTGACGCTGGGCCTGATCGCCGGCAACGGCAGGTTCCCGTTTCTCGTCCTCGACGCTGCGCGGACCCTCGGGCACGATGTCACGATCGTGGCGGTCAAAGAGGAAGCGTTTCCCGAGTTGAACGACGCCGCCAAGCGGCACAACGTGCCCATTCACTGGATCTCGCTAGGCCAGTTGGGCGCCTGCATTCGCGTGCTCGAGCAGGCCGGGGCGACGCAAGCCGTGATGGCGGGGCAGGTCAAGCACACGAAGATATTCGGGGGGGTCGTGCCCGACCTCACGTTCATGTCGGTCTTGAAGCAGTTGCGCTCGTGGAACACGGACGGGCTGATCGGGGCAGTTGCCGGTGTGCTGCGCGATCACGGCATCGATCTCGTGGATTCGACCATGCTCCTGACGCCGCTCCTGGCGAGTCCCGGTGTGCTCACGCGCCGAGCCCCGACCGAAGAGGAGCAGCGGGATTTCGAGTTCGGCTACCGAATGGCCGATGCCATTGCGGGCCTCGACATCGGCCAGACGATCGCCGTCAAGCGTCAGGCGGTCGTTGCCGTCGAGGCGATGGAGGGCACCGACGAGGTGATCGGCCGTGCGGGTCACCTCGCGGGTCCGGGCGTCCGGATCGTCAAGGTCGCCAAGCCCAGGCAGGACATGCGGTTCGATGTGCCAGTGGTCGGGTTCGCGACCGTGCAGGCGATGCGCGTGGCGGGCGCCACGGCGTTGTCAATCGACGCGGGGAAGACGCTGCTGCTCGACCGCGACGGCGTGGTGGCCTCCGCCAACGAGGCCGGGATCACCATTGTCGGGCGCCAGAAGGCCGAACCCACGGGCGCATGAGGGACGACGTGCGCCTGGCGGTGATCGGGGTCGGACATCTGGGCCAGCATCATGCGCGGCTGTTGGCCGCGCTGGACGGTGTCGATCTGGTCGGCGTGGTCGACACCAAGCCCGGCCGCGCCGCCGAGGTCGGCGCACGGTACGGTGTCCGAGGGGTATCTGATTCCGCGGATCTGCCGCGCGGCTCGGTGGATGCGGTGACGATTGCCGTCCCGACCGCATCACACGTCGAGGTGGCGCTGCGGTTCATCGACGAGGGCGTCTCTGTGCTGGTCGAGAAACCACTGGCGGGGACGCTGGCAGATGCCGATCGGTTGCTCGCCTCTGCTGCCCGGCAGGGCGTCATGCTGGCCGCCGGCCACACCGAGCGGTTCAATCCTGCCGTTGTCGCCGCGCTGCCCCTGGTTGTGAATCCCCGATTTGTCGAGGTACACCGGCTCGGGACGTTTCCCGAGCGGAGCCTGGACATTGACGTGGTGTTCGATCTGATGATTCACGACCTCGACCTGCTGCTGGCGGCGGTGAAGTCCGAGGTCGTCTCGGTGGAAGCCGTCGGCGTCAGCGTGCTCACGCCACGCACCGACATCGCGAACGCCCGGCTGCGTTTTGCCTCGGGCTGCGTGGCCAACGTGACGGCGAGCCGCATCAGCCGGGACAAGGTCCGGAAGATCCGCTTCTTTCAACACGACTCGTATGTGTCGGTTGACTACGCGGCCCAGGAGGTGGAGGCCTACCGGCTCGTGACGAAAGACGGCCGTCGTGTGATCGAGGGCGGAAAGCTCGACGTCCCACGCGAGGAGCCGCTTGGCGCCGAGCTGGCCGATTTCGTCGATGCCGTGCGCCACGGCCGTGAGCCCGGTGTCAGTGGACAGGCGGGGCGGGACGCGTTGGCCCTGGCCACGCGAGTGGCGGAGGAAATGGCGGCTTCGCAGTAATGCAGAATTCAGAATTCAGAATGCAGAAGGCCGAATCCAAGCAGTGTCTGCATTCTGCATTACGCCGATTGAATTTATGACCCCATTCGATCGCTATGAGCAACGCGTCGGTACCGGTGAAACCCTGTCGGCCGAGGAAATTCGGGCACTGGCCATCTCAGCTGACGTGCTGTCGCTCGGCATGCTCGCCGATTCACTGCGGCGCCGGCTTCACGGTACGCGCACCACGTTCCTGCGGGTGCAGGAGGTCCCCTGCGACCAGGTGGCTGAGGGTGGTGTGCTGGCGTCGGCGGGTGAAGTCCGGCTGACCGGGTCCCCGCAGGACTTGGCGTCCGCCGTGAAAGCCGTGCGGCTGGCCAGAGCGGCGGCAGGTGCATGTCCGGTGGCGGCCTTCTCGTGGGCGGACGTCGAACGCTGGTCGGCGGGCGGGCAGGTGGGTCCGGTGTTGGAGCAGCTTCGTGCCGCGGGCCTGGAGGCCTTCGTCGCCCTGCCGCTCGACGAACTCGCGAATGCGGCCCGGGCGGTCGAAAGCCTCGCGCGCGCAGGATTTGGGAGACTCCGGTTGACGGTGAACACGGCTCCTGCCGACGAGCGTACCAATCTTCTGCTACGCGCGCGCGAGTTGCAGGATGCCTTCGGGTGTGTTCAGGCGATCAACCCGTTGCCGATGACGCTCCTTGGCTTTCGGCCGACCACTGGCTACGAGGATGTCAGGATGGTGGCCATCGCCAGGCTTGCCGCACCGGCCGTCCCTTCGATCCAGGTCGACTGGAAACGCTACGGCCCGAAGCTGGCGCAGGTGGCGCTGAGCTTCGGAGCCGACGATGTCGATGGCGTCTCCGCGTCGGATGAGGCGCCCGAGGGAAGGCGTCGCGCGCCCCTCGCGGAGATTCGGCGCAACATCGAGGCGGCAGGCCTGGTGGCTGCAGAGCGCGACGGGCGATTCGCGGTTCTGGGCTGATGGCGCCGGTTCGCATCGGGGCGGTGGGATATCTCAACGCCCGTCCTTTGACGTGGGCGCTCCACCGCGACCCTGAGCGCTGGCACGTGCGGTACGACGTGCCGTCGGTCTGTGCGTCGTTGCTGCACAGCAGTGACGTGGACCTCGGCCTCATCCCGGCGATCGAGTATCTCCAGTCCGCGGAATATCGCCTGGTGCCAGGCGTGGGCATTGGGTCGCGCGGGACGGTGGCCTCGGTGGCGCTCTACACCCGCGGACCCCTCGAGCAGATACGTCACATCGCGCTCGACACCAGTTCGCGCACATCGGTGATGCTCATTCAGGTGCTCTGCCGCCATCATTTCCACATCGCCCCGAGGTTCGTGTCGCACGGCCCGGACCTGGCGGCCATGACCCGGGCGTACGACGCCGGCTTGCTCATCGGCGATCCGGCTTTCGATGCCGAGCACGAGGCGCTCGGGCTTCGCAAGATCGATCTGGGCGAGGCGTGGACCGCGATGACGGCCCTGCCGTTCATCTATGCCGCGTGGACGGGCCTGCCGCGGGCAGCCGACGCGGGTATTGTGCGGGCGCTCCAGGAGGCGCAAGCGATGGGCGTGGCGGCGGCGTCGGCGATTGCAGAAGAATACGGCGGCGGCGATTCAGCGAGGGCAGCCAAGGCGGCCGCGTACCTAAGGGATAATGTGAAATACGGCCTCGGCACCGAAGAGGCGAAGGGGCTCCAGCTGTTTCTGGACTACGCGGCGGACATGGGCCTTGCGCCGCGCCGCCGTGGATTGGAATTCTTCTGAGATGGTCGATCAGATCGTCGTGAAGGTAATGGAAGGCGGCCGCGTCTCGGCGGCCGAGGCCATCGAGCTGTACCGTCACGCGCCGACGCACGTCCTCGGCCGTGTCGCGGACGCCATTCGCGCCAGGAAGCATCCCGAGGGCGCGGTCACCTACATCATCGATCGCAACGTCAACTACACGAACGTCTGCGTGGCCCGGTGTAACTTCTGCGCGTTCTACCGGCCCGTGGGCTCGAGCGACGGTTACGTGCTCGGGTTCGAGGAGATCTTCCAGAAGATCGACGAGACCATCCTCGTGGGCGGCAACCAGCTCCTCCTGCAGGGTGGCCACAACCCCGACCTGCCGATTCAGTGGTACGAGGACCTGTTCCGCGCCGTCAAGGCACGGTACCCGGAGTTCAAGCTGCACGCGCTCTCGCCGCCCGAAGTGCTGCACATCGCACGACTCAACCAGCTGCCCGTGCCGACCGTCATCGAGCGCCTCGTGGCCGCCGGCCTCGACAGCATCCCGGGCGGTGGCGCGGAAATCCTGGTCGACCGGGTTCGCAAGCTGCTGAACTGCTACAGCAAGGCCTCATCGGACGAGTGGATCGAGGTGATGCGTCAGGCGCACCGCGCCGGCCTGCGGACGACGGCGACGATGATGTACGGGACGGTGGAGACCAACGAGGAGCGCATCGAGCACATGATGCGCCTTCGCGACCTGCAAGACGAAACCGGCGGCTTCACCGCGTTCATCACGTGGAGCTATCAGCCCGAGCACACCGAGCACGGTGGCTTCGAGGAGACCGGGGTTGACTATCTCCGCACGCTGGCGCTGGCGCGAATCGTGCTCGACAACATCGACAACCTGCAAGCGTCGTGGGTGACGCAGGGAGGCAAGGTGGGGCAGCTCAGCCTGGCCTTCGGCGCCAACGACATGGGCAGCGTGATGATCGAGGAGAACGTCGTGCGCGCGGCTGGCGCCGCCTACTGCATGGACGAACTCGAGATCGTCGTCAACATCGAGGACGCCGGGTTCGCACCCAAGCGTCGCAACATGCACTACGAGGTGCTCGGCGACCCCGTGTTCCGGGAGCGCGATGTGCCGCGAATGTTGTCGCTCGCCACCGCCCGGGCCGAGGGCGACTCGTCGGTGCCCGACGAACTGAAGCGCTACACGGCGCGCAGCCGCGCCGGCAAAGCGCAGCGATCTCCCTCGCTCTGATCGCGGTGTCGCATGGTGCGAGTACGGGCCGACTGGGTTCTTCCCGTAGCAGGTGACCCGATTCGCGACGGCTTCGTGGAGTTCGACGAGGGTCGGATCCGTGAAGTCGGCCGCTACGCAGGCGGGGAGGCCGTCCCGTTCGGGCGCGCTGTGATTCTGCCGGGGCTCGTCAACGCCCACACGCACCTCGAGCTCTCGTTTCTCCGAGGACGAATCCCTCCCGCGCAGCGGTTTGTGGAGTGGGTGCGACCGCTGCTGGCAGCGCGTCGAGAGGGCCCTGGACCTGATGACCCCCTCATTGTGAGCGCTGCCGAGTCAGCGATGCGGCAGGCGCGCTCCACAGGCACGGCGCTTGTCGGAGAGGTGAGCAACACACTCGTCACCGTGCCCGTGCTGCGCGATGCTGGCCTGGCGGCGCGTGTGTTCTACGAGCTGATCGGGTTCAGTGGAGGCGACGCAGGCCTGAAGGTCGCTGACGCACGGGCGCGGGTGGACGGGATGGGGGAGGCGGGTGAGGACGTGCGTCTGAGTCTTGCGGCACACGCGCCCTATTCGGTCTCGCCGGCCCTATTCGCCGCGATTCGACGGGACCTCGATGCCCATCCCGGCGGTCTCTCCAGCGTGCACCTGGGCGAGTCGCCCGAGGAGGTCGAGTTGCTGCAGGAGGGCACGGGCCCCTGGCGGCGGCTGCTCGAGGAGTTGGGTCACTGGGACGAGGCATGGCGCCCGCCACGGTGCTCGCCTGTTGACTATCTGGACGAGTTGGGGTTTCTCGACGGCTCGGTGCTGGCGGTCCACGGTGTCCAGTTCGACGGGGGGAACCTGGCTCGCCTGCGCGAGCGTGAGACGACGATCGTGTCGTGTCCGCGCAGCAACCGGTACGTGGGCGTGGGACGACCGCCGCTGGAGCAGTTCTACGCGATGAACGTCGACGTGGCGTTCGGGACCGACAGCCTGGCGAGCGTCGAAGACCTGAACATGTTCGCGGAACTGACCGAGGCGCGGCGGATTGCCCCCGCGGTGTCGGCTCGGAGGCTCCTTCGAAGCGCGACGCTTGTGGGCGCCAGGGCTCTTGGATTCGGGTCGGAATTCGGTAGCCTCGAACCAGGCAAGCGGGCGGCGCTCGTTGCCGTGCGTGTGCCGGAGGGCGTGACCGACGTCGAGGAATACCTGGTGTCGGGCGTGCAGCCGGACGCGGTGACGTGGCTCGACGAGGCAACTCCCAACCTCCAACTCCCAGAGTCCAATCGGAGATGACGGGACCATGAGAGCTGTCTTGGGCAAGCTCGCCGCCTATCTGTCGTTCGTGCGATTCAGCCACTCGGTGTTCGCCTTGCCGTTCGCCTTGACCGGTGCCTTGCTCGCCTGGCGTGTGCACCCGTTTTCGTGGAGGCAGGTGACGTGGATTGTCGTGTGCATGGTGAGCGCACGAAGCGCGGCGATGGGATTCAACAGGCTCGCGGATGCGAACTTCGACGCCCTCAACCCCCGGACCGCGATGCGCGAGCTGCCTCGGGCGATCATGTCCAGGAGGGAGGCCATCGTCTTCATCCTGGTGGCCGCGGCCGTGTTCGTGTACGCCGCCTCGCGTCTATCCTTCCTGTGCTTCGCGCTCTCGCCGGTCGCGCTGGCGATTGTCTGCTGGTACTCGCTCGCCAAGCGGTTCACCACCTACACGCAGATGTTTCTCGGCCTGGCCCTGGCCGTGGCTCCCGTTGGGGGCTGGATTGCGGCGGGCGGCGGGCGGGCGGCGGAACCGTGGCTTCTCGGTCTGGCGATTGGGCTGTGGGTTGCCGGCTTCGACATCCTCTATGCGTGCCAGGATGTCGACTTCGATCGCGCGCACGGCTTGCGGTCGATTCCGGCGACCTTTGGCGTGCCCTCGGCGATACGATGGGCCAGGCTCCTGCACGGCGCCACGATCGCCGCCATGGTGGCGCTCGGGTGGGCGGCGGGCCTCCCGGCGCTGTACTTTGTGGGTGTGGCCCTGGTCGCCGCGCTCCTCGCCTACGAGCAGTCGCTCGTCAGCGCTAACGATCTGTCGCAGGTGAAGCGGGCGTTCGATCTGAACGGATGGGTGGGGATTGTCTACTTCGCGACGACCGCGTTGGCGCTGTACGTTGGATAGCGTGGCCATGAGGGCTCGAAGATCCCCATCGTGTCCTTCGTGAGCTTCGTGGCCTCCCATCATGACCATCGTGGCTGATCCCGCGCCCGACAAGACGCCGGCGCGCATCGCGGCGATGTTCGACGCCATCGCTCCTCGGTACGACCTGCTGAACCACGTGCTCAGCGCGGGCATCGATCGACGCTGGCGTCGGCGGATGATCGCGTCACTGCAGCTCACCGGCCGCGAAACGCTCATCGACGTCTGCACCGGCACCGCGGACGTTGCGCTGGAAGCTCGACGTGGTGCCGCCGCCGGGCGGCGCGAGGTGGCTGGCCGCGTGCTTGGCGTGGACTTCGCGGCGGCCATGCTGGTTCTGGGCCTGCGGAAGGTACGTGACGCCGCGGAGGGAGCGCACATCATGCTCGTGCGGGGCGATGCGACCCGGATTCCCGCGCCCGATGCCGCGGCCGACGCGGCGACTGTCGCCTTCGGCGTGCGTAACGTGCAGCAGACCGACGTGGCGTGCGCCGAGCTGGCCCGTGTGCTACGGCGTGGCGGACGCCTGGCGATTCTCGAGTTTGGCGCTCCCCGGATTCCGGGCGTCAGCGCCCTCTACCGCTGGTACTTCAGGCACGTGTTGCCGCTGGTGGGCAAGGTCATGTCGGGGCATCCGGGTGCCTACTCGTACCTCCCGGCCTCGGTCGGCACCTTCCCGCCGCCGAACGAGTTTGTCGAACTGCTGCGCAAGGCAGGCTTTGTCGACGTGCGCGCCGACCCGCTCACCGCTGGCGTCGTCTATCTCTACACTGGCGAAAGGGGGTAGTTGGCCGGTTCGAGTCGGCGGCCGCTTTCGTCTGGCCGATCGGTGTAACTCGTTGGTATAATTCGCCTTCAGGCTATTGATACACTTCGACTTCGACGAACGATACCAGGACGAGCTCATCGTCGGCCGCGCCCTCTCCCTCAGGGAGGGCGTCATGTTGTCGGTCATCGTTCACCTGCTCATCATCCTGGTGTTCCAGTTTGGCCCGGACCTCAAGCTGTTCGAGCCAAGCGCCGCGGAGCTCAAAGCCCAGGAGGAACTCCTTCGCCAGCAGCAAGAGGAGGCCGCCCGCCGGTTTGTGTTCGTCCAGCCCCGGTTCGACCGGGAAGCGCTCAGACCGCCGCCGCGCGCCGAGCTCTCCGATGCCGATCGGCAGGCGCAGGCCCGTGAGCGCGCGGTGAAGCCGGACAATCCACTGCCGCTCGCGACGGGGAATTCGCCGGAACGAACCGAAGCCGCGGTGCCGGAACAGGCGCGAGGCGCCGAGACGGCCGTGAAACCGGACAGTGAGCCGCCACGGCCGGAACCAGAGGAGCAGCTGGCGCGGGCGCTCCCGCCTGCCGACACCGGCGTTCGCCGGTCTCCAACCACCTCGCGGCCTGCCCCGGGCGAGCTGGGTGAGGCGCTGCGCAACCTGGAGCGCTACGTCCAGAACGAAACGTTCCACAACCCACAGGGCGGAGTGACCGACCCCGGGGCCACGATTCAGTTCGACACCAAGGGGGTCGAGTTCGGGCCATGGCTGCGGCGGTTTGTCGCGCAAGTGCGGCGCAACTGGTTCGTTCCCTACGCGGCGATGACGTTTCGCGGTCGCGTGGTCCTGCAGTTCAATATCCACAAGAGTGGGCGCATCACAGACATTGCGGTGGTCTCTCCTTCGGACATCAACGCCTTCAATCTCGCCGCGAACAACGCCATCCTCGGCTCCAATCCCACCGAGCCGTTGCCGCCCGAGTATCCGGAGCCGATGGCGTTTTTCACCGTCACGTTCTACTACAACGAGAATCCGCCGCTGAACTAGGCGAGTCCTCCCTCTGAGGCGCGTGCGTGTGCCAACCAGGAGTCAACAACTCGGGCTCGTCATTCTCCTCGCGGTCTTGAGTGTGTACGTGCTCATCCGGCTCTTCTGAATTCTTGGCCTACCACCCACCGCCCACTACCCACCACCCACCGAAGATCGTCGCCGTCCTCGGCCCCACGGCGTCGGGCAAGAGTGCGCTCGGCCTGTCGCTGGCTGAGGGTTGTGACGGCGAGATCATCAGCTGCGATTCGACCGCCGTCTACCGAGGATTCGATATCGGCACCGACAAGGTGTCCATCGCCGAGCAGCGAGCCGTCCGCCACCACCTCGTGGATATCGTGGATCCGGTCGAGGGCTACACCGCCGCGCAGTTCGCCCGTGATGCCGAGCGTGCCATCCGCGAGATCCATGGCCGTGGGAAGCTGCCGATCCTCGTCGGGGGCACGGGCTTCTACTACCGGGCGCTCACGCGGGGCCTGTTCCCGGGCCCTGGCGCCGACGAGGCGCTGCGGAGCCGACTCGACAGGATTGCGGACAGGAAGGGGCCCGAGCGCCTGCACCGGATGTTGCAGTCGGTCGATCCCGAATCTGCCCGCCGCGTCATGCCCAGGGATCGCAAGCGCCTGGTCCGGGCGCTCGAGGTCTATTTTGCGAGTGGGGAATCGCTCACGAGCCACTTTTCCCGGACCCGGTCGCTGGTCGCTGATTGCGACATCATTGCGGTGGCGTTGTCTCTTCCTGCGGCCCTCACGGCCGAGCGAGTTGCCCGGCGCGTGAAGGCGCAATTTGCCCGCGGGATCGTCGAGGAGGTGCGCGGGTTGCTGGCGAAGGGCGTGCCTCCCGAGGCGCGGCCCTTTGGTGGGCTGGTCTACCGGCAGGTGATGGAGATGCTGCAGGGGGTGAGAGACGAGGCCGCGACCGAGGAGCTCATCGCGCGTGAGAACCGCCGCTACGCGCGACGACAGTTGATCTGGTTTCGTAAAGAGCCTAACCTTACCTGGTTCGACGGTCCCGGCGAACGGTCGGAAACGTTGCAGCGGGTTCGCGACGAGATCGCCGCGCGCGGTGTGCACATACGAGGAGATGCTTCCTGATGGCCCAGCTCACGGAACCACGTGCCTTGTCGGGGGTCCAGCCCAACATCCAGGACGTCTTCCTGAACCTCGCGCGGCAAGACCGGCTGATCGTGGTCATTCATCTGATGGACGGTCGGTCCTTCGAGGCGCGCATCAAGAACTTCGACAAGTTCGCGGTCATCCTCGACGTCGAGGGCACGGACCATCTGGTGTTCAAGCACGCGATCGCCACCATCGAGACTTCACGCGCTGTTGCGAACTATCTCCCGCCCCACGAACACTCGTAGAGAGCCCCCATTTCCGCGTGTCGTCCTGATCGTGCTCGACAGCGCAGGCTGTGGTGAGCTGCCGGACGCGTCCGCCTACGGTGATGCGGGGAGCAATACCCTCGGTCACGTTGCCGCGCGGGTTCGGCTCCAGATTCCTCGTCTCCGGGCGCTCGGCCTGGGCCGGGTCGTTGGCATGGGCACGACCGGAGCAGACCCAGTGGCGACCGGCGGCGCGTACGGTCGCATGGCGGAGGCCAGCGCCGGCAAGGACTCAGTCACCGGTCACTGGGAAATGATGGGCATCGTGTTGGATCGGCCCTTTCCGACGTTTCCGGACGGATTCCCCGCGGATCTCGTTCGAGAGTTCGAAGCGCGCATCGGTCGGGGCACGCTCGGCAACGTCGTGGCCTCGGGCACCGAGATCGTCGAGCGGCTCGGCGCCGAGCACGTGCGCTCGGGTAGGCCGATTGTCTACACGTCTGCCGACAGCGTGTTCCAGATCGCCGCACACGAGGCTGTGATTCCTCTCGCGGAGTTGTATCGGATCTGTGAGATTGCGTTCGAGCTGGCGGGACGTGGCCTGGGCGTTGGCCGGGTCATTGCCCGGCCGTTCGTGGGAATGGCGGGGGCGTTCACGCGCACGGCAAACCGGCGTGACTATGCGCTCACGCCGCCGCAGCCAACCTTGCTCGACCTGTTGACCGGCGCCGGCATTCCAGTCGTCTCGATCGGGAAAGTCTCGGAGCTGTTTGCCGGCAGGGGCCTCTCGCGCACGCTGCACACGGCCAGCGACGAGGAGGGCATGGACCGCCTTCTCGACGTGATGGCATCGGAGGCGGCCGGGCTGATCTTCGTGAACCTGGTTGACTTCGACACCCTGTTCGGACACCGGAACGACGTGCAGGGCTACGCCGCGAACCTCGAACGATTCGACGAGCGCCTCGGCGGCGTGCTGACGAGCTTGCGCGAGTCGGATTTGCTTGCGATCACCGCGGACCACGGCAATGATCCAACCACGCCGAGCACGGACCACTCGCGCGAGCACGTCCCCCTGCTCCTGTCAGGGACTCGCGTCCGGCGCGGCGTCGACCTTGGCACGCGAAGCACGTTCGCCGACCTGGGACAGTCGCTCGCCGCCAACTTCGGCGTGGGCCCGCTCGAGCATGGCGCGAGCTTTCTGGAGGATATCGTTGTCGAGCATTCGTGAGTCACTCGAGCAGCGCGAGGCGGACACGCTCGCCCCCCAGGCTGCCAAGAGCTCGCAGTCGCGCGGTCGGCTGAGGGTGGAGCCGGAAGACGACGTGCGACCCGCGTTCCAGCACGATCGCGACCGCATCATTCACTGCAAGGCGTTCCGTCGTCTGAAGCACAAGACCCAGGTGTTCTTCGCGCCGGAGGGCGATCACTACCGCACGCGGCTGACCCACACGCTCGAGGTCTCCCAGATCGCCCGGACCATCGCGAAGGTCCTTCGGCTTCACGAGGAGCTCACCGAGGCGATCGCGCTCGGGCACGATCTCGGGCACACACCATTCGGTCACGCCGGCGAACGTGTGCTCGACTCGTTGGTGCCAGGAGGGTTTCGGCACTACGAGCAGAGCCTGCGAATCGTGGACGTGCTCGAAAACGATGGCCGCGGGCTGAACCTGACCTGGGAGGTGCGCGACGGGATCGGACGGCATTCCAAAGGCAAGGATGGTTCGCCTGTCGGTCTCGCACCCGGCAAACGTGCCGCCACCCTCGAGGGGCAGGTCATGCGAGTGGCCGACCTGATTGCATACGTGAATCACGACATTGACGATGCCGTGCGCGCCGGGGTGCTGGCTGAAGAGGAGCTGCCCGCCGGAGCCGTGTCGGTGCTTGGTGCCACCTCCTCGGCGCGCATCGCGCGCATGGTCAAGGACGTCGTCACCGAGACGCAGAATGGCGGCCTGGCGGAAATCCGCATGAGCGAGCAAGTGCTCTCCGCCACGCTCATCATGCGCGCTTTTCTGTTCGAAGCCGTGTACGAGAACGAGGCTGCGACCGCCGAGTTCAAGAAGTCGACCGGAATTCTGGGGGGGCTCTGGGAGCGGGTCCGCGAGCGCCCGGCCGGCCTGCTCGACGCGCATGTGGTCGAGGCCGAGGGTCTTGATGCCGCGGCCAGGGATTTTCTTGCGGGCATGAGCGACCGGTTCGCGGTCGCCCTCTACGAACGTCTGTTCATCCCCAAACCCTGGGTGGGGCCGATCGCCTGGAGCCAGCTCTGAGCGGATGGCCGCCGCGGGGAATCACGATATAATGGCGGG
>Ga0209640_10003562_pt1 | contig 13603 bp, 12 predicted proteins | sample RifCSP10_1_FD_184018 | JGI IMG/M metagenome (GOLD analysis project Ga0209640, IMG submission 184018) | Soil microbial communities from Rifle, Colorado - Rifle CSP2_sed 10_1 (SPAdes) (version 2) | ecosystem: Environmental > Terrestrial > Deep subsurface > Rock core/Sediment | place: Rifle...
CGCCCGAGTACCTGAAGATCAACCCCAAGCACAAGGTGCCGGTGCTCGAGGTCGACGGAAAGCTGCTCACCGAGAACGTTGCGATCCAGATCTGGATCGCGCGCAACTTCCCCCAGGCGAAGCTGCTGCCGACCGATCCCTGGCAGGAGCTCAAGGCGATCTCGATGCTGGCGTGGTGCGCCGCCGGCATCCACCCGTTCCTGACGCGGATCAACGCGCCGGCGCGGGTGTGCGACGTGCCCGGCACCGAAGAGAGCGTGAAGAAGCTTGCAACCGAGGCGCTGGCCGAGACCTTCCAGATCGCCGACGCGATGCTCGCCGGGCGCGAGTTCTTCTTCGATCACTTCACGGCCGTCGACGCGCATTTCTTCTGGTGCTTCCGCCGCGCCACGCAGTTCGAGCTCCCGCTGGCGGGCTTCAAGAACTGCATGGCGCATTTCGAGCGCATGAAAGCCCGCGCGAGCTTCCAGAAGGTGCTGGCCTACGAGAAGGACGTGCTGGCCGGGTTCGCCAAGGCGGCATAGCGCCTACGATCGGCTGCCCATCTCCGCCAGCCGGTCGAAATCACGGCCCAGGGCGGCGCACAGGATCGCATCGCCCAGCTCCGGCGCGAGCTTGGTGTAGAACCGCCGGCCGCCGCGGTTGCGCTTCAACACCGCCCAGAACATGAACCTGCCGCCGTCGGCCCGCACCCGCGCGGCGAGGCCTGCGACCAGCGCGCGGCCGACGCCGCGCCGGCGCATCGGCTCGGTCACGAACAGATCGGCGAGGAAGATGCCGCGCACCGCCGAATCGGTGTCGTAGGCCGGGTAGTGGATCGCATAGCCGATCGGCACGCCATTCTGCTCGGCGATCAGCGCGCCGAACGCCGGCCGCGGGCCGAACCCGTCGCGCCGGAATGCTTCCGCCGTCAGCCGGCCGTTGCGCCGCTCCTCGCGCGCCCCCGCGGCGGCGAGCCGCGCGATCGATTCTGCGTCTTCCGCCTTGGCTGGCCTTATATGAAGAACCATCGCCCCAAATCAGCCCCAATCCGGGGGTGAGGTTGATCGTGTCCACCCCGTCATACAAGATGCCGTAGATGCCCACGCGCGAAAAATTGCCGACCTCGCAGCCGGAAAAACGCCGCAAGCCGCCCGGCGGATCGGGTTGGGGCCGCATCGCGCGGTGGACCGCGATCGGGGCGATCTGGTGCGCGGTCGGGTTCGGCCTGCTGCTGGCATGGTACGCGTGGGACCTGCCGGACGTGAGCGAGCTGGGGGCGCAGGCGCGGCGGCCGAGCGTGCTGCTCACCGCGGCCGACGGCGGCGTGATCGCGACCTACGGCGATTATTACGCCGGGCCGGCGCAGGTCCAGAACCTGCCGCCCTACGTCATGCAGGCGATCATCGCGACCGAGGACCGCCGGTTCTTCGACCATATCGGCTTCGACCCGATCGGCATCGTGCGCGCGATGGTCGCCAACATCCGCGCCGGCAGCGTGCGCCAGGGCGGCTCCACCCTCACGCAGCAGTTGGCCAAGAACCTGTTCCTGTCGAACGAGCGCACGCTGCGGCGCAAGGTGCAGGAGACGCTGCTGGCGCTGTGGCTGGAGAACAAGTTCACCAAGCAGCAGATCTTCGCGATCTATCTGAACCGGGTGTATTTCGGCGCGGGCGCCTGGGGCATCGAGGCGGCGGCGCGGCGCTATTTCGGCCGGCCGGCGCGCGATCTGAACATGCGCGAGACGGCGCTGATCGCGGGGTTGTTGAAGGCGCCGTCCAAGCTGTCGCCGGCGCGCGACCGCCACGCGGCCGAGGCGCGCGCGAGCCAGGTGATCGAGAACATGGTGGCGGCCGGCTATCTGAACGAGGCCGACGCCGCGCGCGCCGAGAAGGCCCCGCTGCGGCTGGTGCACGGGCTTGCCAACGTCAACACGCGCTATTTCACCGACTGGGCGCTCGAGGAGGTGTACGACCGCGTGGGCAAGCCGGCGCGCGACCTCGTGGTCTCCACCACGCTGGACGGGCGCCTGCAGGAGATCGCGGAATCGGCGCTGGAGAACGTGGTCGAGCGCGAGGAGACCCGCCGCAACATCGGCCAGGGCGCGCTGGTGGCGCTGAGCCCGCAGGGCGCGGTGCTCGCCATGGTCGGCGGGCGCGATTACGGCGAGAGCCAGTTCAACCGCGCCACCCAGGCCAAGCGCCAGCCCGGCTCGGCATTCAAGCCGTTCGTCTATCTCGCAGCGCTCGAGGCGGGCATCCAGCCGACCGACACCGTGGTGGACGGGCCGATCAACATCGGCGGCTGGCGGCCGGCCAATTTCGACGAGAAGTACCGCGGCACCATCGCGGTGCGCGATGCGCTGGCGTACTCCATCAACACGGTGGCGGTGCAGCTCTCCGAGCGCGTCGGGCGCGAGCGCGTGGTGCAGGCGGCGCGCCGGCTGGGCATCACCACGCCGCTGCAGGCGACGCCCTCGATCGCGCTGGGCGCGAGCGAGGTGACGCTGCTGGACCTCACCACGGCGTACGCCACGATCGGCAATTTCGGCCGGGCCGCGATGCCGCATGCGGTGACCGAGATCCGCGACAGCGACGGCAACATCCTGTATCGCCGCACCGGCTCCGGCGCGCAGCAGGCGATCGATCCGCGCACCGCCAACGTGCTGATCGAGATGATGGGCGGCGTGATCAGCTACGGCACCGGCCGCTCCGCGGCGTTGTCGCGGCCGGCCGCCGGCAAGACCGGGACCACCAGCGACTATCGCGACGCCTGGTTCGTCGGGTTCGCCAGCGACATCGTCGCCGGCGTGTGGCTGGGCAACGACAACACCGCGCCGATGAAAAGCGTCACCGGCGGCACGGTGCCGGCCGAGATCTGGCGGAAATTCATGGTGAACGCGCTGGCCAACCGCCCGTACCGCCCGCCGGAAATGCCGCGCGCGATGGAGGTCGCCCGCCCGCCGTCGGCGCCGCAGATCGATATACGCAAGCTGCCGCCGCCGCGCACGCCGGCGCACGAGCAGCGCTCCCGCTTCCTCGATCAGCCGATCCGCGACTGACCGCGGCGGATCAGCCCGCAGAACAGCACGACTAGCAGCAACCCGCACGCGAGCGTGGCGAGCGTCATGGGAAGCGGCGTGCCGTCGTGCAGCCAGCCCACCGCGGCGCCGGTGGACGATGAGATCGTGGTGTGGGTGAAGCCGAGCAGCGCCGAGGCCGCGCCCGCCATCGCCGGGAACGGCATCACCGCGCCGGCCTGGCAGTTCGGCATGATCAGCCCGATGGCGATCGACAGCCCCATCATCGGCACGCAGATCGCGTACACGCTGACCACGCCGGCGAGCGCGAACCCGTTCACGATGAGCGACGCGGCGAGGTAGCACGCGATGCCGATCGCGATGGTGCCGTCGATGCCGTGGCGCGGCGCCAGCCGGCCGCAGGCGAACGAGCCGATGCCGAAGCCGATCGCGACCAGCCCGAACACGATGCCGAAGCCTTGCGGGCTCAAGCCCAGCAGATCGATCAGCAGGAACGGACCTTCGGAAATGAACGCGAACACGCCGGAGAACGCCACGCCCATGCCCAGCGCGTAGCCGAGGAACCGCCGGTTGCCGTACATCAGCAGGTAGTTGCCGATGAGCCGCGACGGGCGCAGCGCGAGCGGGTTCATGTGCCGGTTGGTTTCGGCAAGCAGCAGGAGCGTGGCGGCCAGCAGCGCCGCGCCGATCGCCATCAGCATCACGAAATTCGCGCGCCAGCCGAACGCCGACTCCAGGTAGCCGCCGACCATGGGCGCCGCGATCGGCGCGATCGCGAACACGATCGAGATGTGCGCGTAGGCGCGCGCGATCTGGTCGGTCGGGAACACATCGCGCACGATGGCGCGACCGATCACCGGCGCGGTGCAGGCGGCCACCGCCTGCACGAACCGCAGCGCGATCAGCCATTCGATCGAGGGCGCGAACAGGCAGCCGGCGGTGGTGGCGAGATACAGCACCAGCCCGCCGATCAGCACCGGACGCCGCCCGAACCGGTCGGACAACGGGCCGCAGATCAGCTGCGCGACCCCGTAGCCGTACATGAACGCGCTCAGCGTGAGCTGCGCCTGGTGCGAGGAGGCGCCGAAATACGCAGCGACGCCGGGCAGCGACGGCAGATAGATGTCGGTCGATGCGGCGGAGAGCGCGACCATCGGGGCGATCAGCCAGATGATCCATCTGCGCCCGAGGCTAGGTGCGCTCATGGCCGCGGGACTTTAGGGCCGCGCGCGCGGCGCGGCAAAGCCGCGCTTATTGCCGGCGTTGCAACACGCCGGCTTCGAACCAGGCGATCAGCCCGTACATCACCGTCGAGATGACCGCGAGGATCACGATCGACGTCATCACCATGTTCATCTGGTAGATCTGGCTGCCGTACTGGATCAGGAAACCGAGCCCGGCCTTCGCCGACTGGAACTCGCCCACGATCACGCCCACGAGCGCGAGCCCGACGTTCACCTTGAGCGCGGCGATCATGGTCGGCACGCTGCCCGGCAGGATCACCTTGCGCAGGATCTGCGCCCGCGACGCGCCGAACGTGCGCACGAGCTTGACCTTGTTCGGATCGATCTCCTTGAACCCGTTGAACACCATCAGGATGGTGATGAACACCGCGATCGCCACCGCCATGCCGTAGATCGAGCTGATCGCGCCCAGCCAGATGTAGAAGATCGGCACCAGCGCGATCTTGGGCAGCGCGTTGGCCACCACCAGGAACGGGTCGAGCACGCGATACAGGAACGCCGACCACCACAGCACGACCGCGACCGCGATGCCGAGCCCCATCGCGAGCGTGAACCCGATCACCGAGCGGAGCAGCGTGAGCCACGAATGGTAGAGGATGTTGCCTTCGTTCCCCGCCGAGCCCACCAGGCTCACGAACGTCGGCCCGATCGCCGAGGGGTAGCTGGTCAGCATCGGGTTCAGCACATGGAGCCGCGGGAACACTTCCCAGGCGAGCAGGAACAGCGCCAGCAGCATGAGCTGCGTGCCGATGATGAGGCGGCGGTTGAGCCGCAACCGCCGCAGCCAGGCGCTGTACAGCGGGCTCGGCTCCGCCGCTGCGCGCGGCGATGCCGCGGGCTCGATCGCTTCGCGCTCAACCGCCGACATGGATTTCCAGCTCGGCCCAAATTCGGCTGAAGTACGCGCCGAACTCCGGCTCGTTGCGCGCATCGAACGGCGCCGGCCGGCCGGCGCCGTTCCCGCCGTAGCGGATCTCGTGCTCGATCTTGATGCGGCCGGGCCGCCGGCTCATCACGATCACCCGGTCGGCCATGCTCACCGCTTCCGAGATGTCGTGGGTGACCAGGATCACCGTCTTCTTCTCGCGCTTCAGTATCCGCCAGGCCTCGTTGGCGAGCGCGAGCCGCGTCTGGAAATCGAGCGCGGAGAACGGCTCGTCCAGCAGCAGAATGTCGGGCTCGGTGTTGAGCGTGCGGGCGAGCGCGGCGCGCTGGCGCATGCCGCCGGAAAGCTGGTGCGGGTAGTAGTCGATGAACTCGCCCAGCCCGTAGCCGTTCAGGAGCGCGCGTCCGCGCGTGCGCGCCTGGGCGAGGTCGAGCCCCTGGATCTCGGGCCCGAGCAGCACGTTGTCGAGCACCGTGCGCCATTCGAACAGGTAATCCTGCTGCAGCATGTAGCCGCACTTGCGCGACGGGCCGGCGACCCGCTCGCCGGCGACCAGGACGTCGCCCGCGGTCGGCTCGAGGATGCCGGCGATCAGCGACAGCAGCGTCGACTTGCCGCAGCCGGACTGCCCGACGATGCCAACGAACTCGCCCGCGCCCACGGTGAGCGACACATCGCGCAACGCCTCGGTCTCGCTCTCCTTGGTGAAGTAGCGAAGCGAGACGTTGCGCAGCTCGACTGCAGGCGCGGTCACGGCGCTACTTGATCGTCTGTTTCGCTTTCTCGGCGAACGTGGAGACGATCACCTGGTCGTACTTGACCTTCTTGTCCGCCTTCAAGACGCCGCCCTCGACCAGGATATCCTGCAGCTTGTCGAACGCTGCCGGGCTGGTGACCGGGTCGAACTTGAAGATCTCGAGGTCGCGGTAGCGCTTAATCCCGGCCGCGAGCACCTCCGGCTTGACGCCGGGGAAATAGCCGCCGACCAGCTTCGCCGCCTCCACCGGGTCCGCGGTCTTGGCCCAGAGCTGGCCGCGATAGACCGCGTTGGTGAAGCGCTGGACGATGTCGGGGTTCTTCTGGATGTAGCTCGCCAGCGACATGAAGCCGGTGTAATCCGCATTCCCCGCCTCCTTGCCGATGGACGCGATCATGAACGCGCCGCCGCTCGCCTCGAGCGCCGCCGGGTCGGGTTCGCTGAAGTTGGCGAAATCGAACTGGTTGGCGTGCCACGCGCCCATGCGGGCCGGGATCGCGATGTTGGTCGAAAGCTGGATGTCCTTAACCGGATCGATGCCGTGCTTCCTGAACATGTGCTCGAGGAACAGCTCGGGGGTCGAGCCCGGACGCCAGCCCATCACCTTCTTGCCCTTGACCATGTCCCACTTGAAGTTGTCGATCTTCGTGCGCGACATGAAAAATAGCCCGTCGGTCGCGGTGATCGCCGAGAACATCTTGAGCTTGTCGGGCGACTCGCCGTTCTGCACGTAGACCAGCACCTCGGGCCCCTGCAGCGCGATGTCGACCTGGCCCGACAGCAGCATCGCGGTGCCGCGGTCGCCGCCGACCGCCGTCGACATGTCGATATCGAGCTTCTCGTCCTTGAAGAAGCCCTTTTCCAGCGCGGCGTATTTCGGCAGGTAGAAGATGCTGCGCACCACCTCCGCATAGCGCACCTTGGTCATTTGCGCCGCCGCGTCCGATGCGGCGCCGGCAACGACCAATGCGGCGGCGAGAACAGACAGCTTGCTCAAGCTTATTGTCATTGTTGCCTCCCTGAGGCGATCCGTTACCCGGACTCTAGGCCCCCGCCCATCCATCGACAAGGCGCGCAATGCCCGGACGATAGGCACGACGTGCCCATTCGAGCGTCACGCGCCGCGCGCCAGCGGCACGACGTAGAACGCGCCGTCGCGCTCGCCGATCGCGGCGCGCACGCCGTACACCTCGCGCAGCAGCGTTTCGGTCAGCACGGTGCGCGGCGCGCCGTCGGCGACGATGCGCCCGCGGTCAAGCACGACCAGCCGCGCGCAGAATTGTGCAGCGAGCGTGAGGTCGTGCAGCACCGCCAGCACCGCGGCGCCAGCGCCGGCGCGCCGCTGCAAGGTCTCCATCACCTGGAGCTGATGCGCGGGGTCGAGCCGGGCCACCGGCTCATCGGCCAGGATCACGGCGGGCTCGCCGGCCAGCGCACGCGCGAGCAGCACGCGGGCCTCCTCGCCGCCCGACAGCTCGCTCGCCGGGCGTTCGGCGAGATGCGCCGCGTCGCAATCCGCCAGCGCCGCAGTGATGGCCCGCGCATCGTCGGCCGCGGGACGCTGCCACGGCCCGAGATGCGGCAGCCGGCCGAGCGCCACCAGCCGCGCGGCGGCGATCGGCCAGGCGCAGCGCGCGCCCTGCTCCAGATACGCGATGCGCCGCGCGCGCGCAGCGTGCGCCCATTGCGCCAGCGGCTTGCCGTCCAGCAGCACCGCGCCGGCAGACAGCGGCGTGAGGCCGGCGAGCGCGCGCATCAGCGTCGATTTGCCGGCGGCGTTGGGCCCGAGCAGCCCGACCAGCGCGCCGGGCCGCAGGCCGAGCGAGACGCCGTCCAGCACCCGCCGGCCGCCAAGCGTCACCGCGACGTCGCTGGCGGCGAGCACCGTCACGGCTGCACCCGCCGCTGCGCCAGCACCAGCGCGAAGAAGAACGGCAGACCGATCAGCGCGGTGATCACGCCGGGCCGCAGCTCGGTCCCGGTCGGGATCAGCCGCGCCGCGATGTCGGATGCGATCAGCAGCGCCGCGCCGCCCAGCGCGCTCGGCAGCAACAGCCGGCCCGGCTCGTGGCCCACGAACGGCCGCAGCAGATGCGGGACAACCAGGCCGACGAACGCGATCGAGCCCGCGACCGACACCGATGCCCCGACCGCGAGCGCGGTGCCCAGGATCACGCGCAGCCGCAATCCGCCGAGGCTGACGCCGAGGCTTTGCGCCGTGGCATCGCCCAGCGTCAGCGCATCGAGCGCACGACCGGTCGATGCCAGCAACACCCAGCCGATCAGCACCGGTGCTGCGATCAGCGCGACGTCCGCCATGCTGCGGTCGGCGAGCGAGCCCAGCAGCCAGAACGCGATCTCCAACGCCGCATACGGGCTGGGCGCGAGGTTGAGCGCGAGCGCGGTGAGCGCGCTGGCGAAATTCGCGATCGCGATGCCGGCAAGGATCAGCGTCACCGCGGACGCGCCGCGACCGGCCAGCGCGTAGAGCAGCGCCACCGCGACCGCGCCGCCGGCGAAGCCGGCGAGCGGCAGCGCGAGCGGGAACGCCGACGCGATGCCGAAATAGAACACGATCACCGCGCCCAGCGCGGCGGTGGCCGAAACGCCGACCACGCCGGGCTCCGCCAGCGGATTGCGCAAGAGCCCCTGCAGCGCCGCGCCGGACAGGCCGAGCGATCCACCCATCAGCAGCCCCAGCAGCAGCCGCGGCACGCGGATCTCCTGCAGGATGATCGCGCCGGCCGGCGAGGCCAGCTCGGCCGGGGTCAGCGCGACATCGCCGATCAGGAGCGCAATCAGGCAGAGCACGACCAGGAGCGCGATCAGTACCGCGTAAAGCCGCACGTCCGACGGCGCATGCATCGCGCGGGGCGCCGCGGCTGCCGTCATCGCGCGCGCTGCGCGGCGAGCAGCGCAACCGCGTCGGCGGCGAACCAGCCGCCGCAGGTCCACAGCCGCGCCGGCACGTACACCCGCGCCGACGGCAACGCGCGCAGCGCCGGATGCGCCAGCAGCCGCGCCTGCTGCGACGGCAGATGATCCGCCTCGCCGCCCAGGATCAAGAGATCGGGCGCCGACGCGGCCAGGGTTTCCAGCGCCACGCGGCCGGAGCCGCTGTCCAATCGCGTCGCGAGATTGTCGAAGCCGGCCGCGGCGATGGCCGCATCCTCCAGGCTGCCGGCCCGCGCGGTGAAGCCGCCCGGCTGGTAGGCCGCTGCGGTCAGGCGCGCACCGCGCGGCGGCGCGACGGCCGCCAAGCGCGAATCCATCTGCGCGATGAGCCGCGCGCCGCGCTCGGGATGGCCGAGCAGTTCGGCGACCGCGGCGATCTGTGCGCGAATCCCCTCAAAACTGCCGACGTACGGCAGGTCGACCACGCGACCCCCGAGGCCGCGCAGCAGCGCGACCGTCGAGCGCGCGGAGAACGGCCCGGCGAGCACCAGGTCGGGACGCAGCGATACGATCTCCTCCGCCTTGCCGCGGTTGACCGGCAGGCCGCGCGCGGCCTCCGCCATCACCGATGCGGTCGGCTCCGCGGCAAGGAACGTGATCGATGCGATCTGGTCGCGATCGGCCAGCGCCAGAAGAAGCTGGTCGGCGCACAGATGCAGCGACGCCACGCGGGCCGGCGGTGCGGCGACGCATGCGCTGGAAACCGTGACCGCCGCCGCAAGCGCCGCCGCAAACCGCATCAGAACTCCGCCGCTATGCCCGCGAGCCCGGCGATGCCGGGGCCGCGGAACCCGTCCGCCACCTCGTAGCGCCGGTCGAACAGGTTGTCGACGCGCATGTAGAGCTTCACATGCTCCACCGGCCGGTAAGCGCCCGCCATGTTCACCAGCGTGTAGCCGCCGGGATAGTGGGTGCCGCCGTCGACGGTCACGTCGCGCTGCTTGCCGATGTAGAGCGCGCCGACGGTGAGCTCCGCGCCGGCAAACGGGAACCAGGTCAGCCGTGCATCGGCCTTGTGCTTGGGCCGGCGCAGCAGATCCTCGTTTTTGCTCGCGTCCACCGCGCGCGTGTAGGTGTAGGAGGTTTGCGCGCGCAGCGCCTTGGTGACGTCGAACCGCAGGAACGATTCGGCGCCCCAGGTCTCGGCGTTGAACACGTTGTTGCAGGTGTTCACGTTGCACACGATCAGGTTGGCGATGTCGTTGTGGAAATACGTGGAGCCGATCGCGAGCCGGTTGCCGAGAAAGTCCTGCTCGAAGCCGGCCTCCCAGCTCTTGCTAGTCTCCGGCTTCAGGTTGGGGTTGCCGTTGAACACGCCGAAATTGCTCGCCGTCTGTCCGAACAGCTCGAACAGCGCCGGCGCGCGGAAGCCGGTGCCGTACGCCGCCGATAGCTTGGTCGCGGTCTCGGGGTGGCGGTACGTGCCGGTCATGCGGCCGGTCGGGTGCTCGCCGAACCGGCTGTGGTCGTCCAGCCGTCCGCCGACGGTGCCGGTGAACCGCTCGAACAGCCGGAACTGATCCTGCAGGTAGGCCGCTTTGGTGATCGCGTGCGCGTTGGTGGTGCCTTGCTGTGTGAACGGCCCGAACGCCGAGGGTGAATCGAAGAATGACGTCTCGTGCATGGTCTCGCGCTGCCGCTCGCCGCCGAGGGTCAGGACGTTGCCTTCGAACAGATGGAAGTCGTTCTGCAGGTCGACCTTCTCCCGCGTGCCGCGGTCGAACGTCGATTGCCGGGTCTGCGAGATCGAATCCGGCGGATTGTCCAGGCTGCGCTCCTGACGCGAATAGGCAAAGCCGAGCTTTGGCTGCCAGAACGCATCGAAGAACGTGCCCTTGGCTTCGGCGCGGGTGAAATACTGGTCGGCGCTCGATTGGGCGTTCGGGTCCTCGAACACCTGCGAGCTGAAGTCGAGCAGGCTGGTGGCGAGGTCGAGGTCCGCGTGCGCCCGGGTGAAGCGGCCGGTCAGCGACAGCGCGACATTCTCCACCGGATCGACGCCGAGCTTCAGCGCCGTGGTCAGGTTCTCATAGCCGTCCGTTTCGGCCGGCAAAGGCTGCGCCAGAATCGCGGGCGAGCCCTGCCGCAGCCGTTTGGGCGTTATGTCCTGGCCGTCGGTATTCAGATGCATCACCGAGCCGGAGGCGTTGAACTTGCCGAGCGCGCCGGAAAATCCCCCACCCTGGTTGAACGTGCCGTAATTGCCGCCTTCGAGCCACGCGTTGCCGCGCGGCGCGCCGGCGCCCTTCTTGGTGATGATGTTGATCACGCCGCCGATCGCGTTGGAGCCGTACAGCGTGGACGCCGGCCCGCGCACCACCTCGATCCGCTCGACGTTGGCGACGGTGAGATGCGCGAAATCGAACGCGCCGTTGGCGGTGCTGGGATCCATCGCCTCCTGGCCGTCGATCAGCACCAGCGTCTGGTTGGAGTTGGCGCCGCGGGTGAACACCGAGGTCTGCTGCCCGATGGGCCCGAGCTGCGCCAGCCGCAGGCCCGGCACGTCGGCCAGCACGTCCGACACCGTGCGCGCCTGGCGGCGCTCGATCTCCTCGGCGGTGATCACCGTGACCGAATTCGACAGTTCCGTGATCGGCGTCTCCAGCCGGGTGGCGGTGACCACGGTCGGCGGCAGCTCGACTTGCGCGCGCGCGGCATGTGCCGCGGCGAGCACGGCGAGCGCGGAAAACAATGCGGGCGGGAATATGGATCGAGTCATGACGGACCTCCGGTTGCGTTTGCGGTTCACGCTTGTCACCGCAACGGAAGATCCGTACCGATTGGGCAACCCCGCCCATCGGAGGGTGACGACGCGACGGCAGGTCTCCTGGCTCGCGGATCTCCGCCCGTGCCCCGCCTTCCCGGTTTCCCAGTGGCGAACGGCCTTATGGCCGTGGGGCGCGAACTAGCCGCTTACAGTTGCGGGGGCAGCCGCGGCATAGAACCGGCAAGCTCGCCGATCCGCACCGCGTTCCCATTTGAATCCCTTTCGGGAACCGTCGCGCAGACTATAGGATCGCGGCGGCACCGACGCAATCCGCCGATGGTCAAGCTCGACAAGATCTACACGCGTGGCGGCGACAGCGGCGAAACCTCGCTGGGCGACGGCACGCGCGCGCCCAAGCACGGGCCGCGCATCGTGGCGCAAGGCGAGATCGACGAGGCGAACGCGGCGATCGGGCTGGCATCGGCCGATGCCGGCGGCGAGTTGCACGACATCCTGGCCCGCGTGCAGAACGACATGTTCGACCTGGGCGCCGACATCTGCCTGCCCGGCACGGACCCGGGCGACGGACGGCTGCGCATCCAGCCGGCGCAGATCGTGGCGCTGGAGCAGATCATCGACCGGCTGACCGATCGGTTGCAGCCGCTGAATTCGTTCGTGCTGCGCGGCGGCAGCGCGCTGGCGGCGCGGCTGCATTTCGCCTGCACCGTGGTGCGGCGGGCGGAGCGCGCGGCGGTGGCGCTGCATGCCGACACCGCGATCAACCCGCAGGCGCTCGCGTATCTGAACCGGCTGTCCGACCTTCTGTTCGTGATGGCGCGCATCGCCAACGACGACGGGCGGGCGGACGTGTTGTGGCGCCCGGGCGCCGGCGCGCGGGGATCGAGCCGGGACTAGCGCGGAATCTGCGTAGGCGGAATCGCTGCGCCCTTACTCCGTTCGTCCTTCGATACGCGCCTTCGGCGCTACTCAGGGCGAACGGAAATCAACTTGACCCGATCTTCTAGCCGAAGCCGAGCTCGGCGGTCATCGCGACGCCGCCGTCCGCATCGATCGCCCACAGCCGCGCCGATGCGCCGTCCGCCCCCGGCGCGCCGGCCAGCGTGAACGGCGCGGTGTCGTACAGCGGCCGGCCGGAGCGGAACGAGAAGCGTGCGACCGGGCCGGGACGTTCGCGGTTCACCAATTCCAGCATCAGCCGCGCGATCAGCATGCCCTGCACCAAGAGCCCCGGCATGCCGTGCGCCTCGGCATAGCGCCGGTCGTAATGCACGCGGTGGCTGTTGAACGTCGCCGCCGAATGACGGAACAGCAGCACCGGGTCGGGATCGATGGTGGCGCGCCACGGCGTCTGCGGCATCTCGGCCGCCGCCGGCGCGCCGCCGCCACCGCCGCCCGCCGGCTTGCGATAAACGATGTCGTTCTCCTCGGTCACCGCGAGTCCGCCCGGACCGCTCACCCGGTGCTCGACCGTGGCGAACAACAGCGGCCCGCTTTTGCCTTCCTTCGGCTCGAACCGCGCGATGCGCGATTCCTTCTTGATCGGATCGCCGATCTTCAGCGGCTGGTGGAACGTGAACCGCGCGCCGGCGAACAGCCGCTGCGGCAGATCCGGGATCCCGGGCAACAGCGCCTCGTCCTGCGGCAACCCGTCGTCCGCCAGGCGATCCGGCGGCAGCTTGGGCGTGCAGAACAGACCGTGCCACAGCGGCGGCAGCGTGCCGCCGATGGCGGGCGGCGCGCCGGCGCGCCCGAACGTCGCCCACAGCGCCGCGACCGGCGCGGCCGCGATCACGTCGTCCGCGGTGACCCTGCGGTCGAGCGCCGCTGCGAGGTGCGCGGGAAGCTCCGCCATTGCGGCTACACCCGCTCGATCACCATGGCGATGCCCTGGCCCACGCCGATGCACATGGTGCACAGCGCGTAGCGGCCCTGGCGGCGCTCGAGCTCGATCATGGCGGTGGTGATCAGCCGGGCGCCGGACGCGCCGAGCGGATGGCCGAGCGCGATCGCCCCA
>Ga0209640_10003564_pt1 | contig 13600 bp, 15 predicted proteins | sample RifCSP10_1_FD_184018 | JGI IMG/M metagenome (GOLD analysis project Ga0209640, IMG submission 184018) | Soil microbial communities from Rifle, Colorado - Rifle CSP2_sed 10_1 (SPAdes) (version 2) | ecosystem: Environmental > Terrestrial > Deep subsurface > Rock core/Sediment | place: Rifle...
CCCGTTCATCAAAGTCGAGGCGTCGAAGTTTACGGAGGTGGGGTACGTCGGTCGGGACGTGGAGTCGATGATCCGGGACCTGACGGAGCTGTCGGTCAACATGGTCAAGATGCAGCATGCCGAGAAGGTTCAGGACCGAGCGGCCAAGCAGGCCGAGGAGCGGCTGCTGGACATTCTCCTCCCCCCGCCGGCGCCCAAACCCCCTCCGGGGATTTTCGATGAAAGCCGCCTTGAGACGGGCCGACCGGAGTTGCCCGACTCGTACGAGCAGACCCGCGAGAAGCTGCGGCAGCAACTCCATGAGGGCAAACTGGATCCCCGTCAGATCGAGATCGATGGCAAGGAAAAAGCCATGCCGGTCGGGGTGATTTCGAACGTCGGGATGGAGGACCTGGAGATCAATCTTCGCGAGATGTTCGGAGGACTGTTTCCCGGAAAAAAGAAGAAACGGCGGGTGAAGGTGCCGGAGGCGCTCAAATTGCTGACCCAGGAAGAGGCCCAGAAGCTGATCGACATGGACGAGGTCGTGCGCGAGGCGATCCAAAAGGTGGAGCAGTCCGGGATCGTCTTCATCGACGAGCTGGACAAGATCGCCGGCCGCGAAAAAGGATTCGGTCCCGATGTCTCCCGCGAGGGCGTGCAGCGGGACCTTCTCCCGATCGTGGAGGGCTCGACCGTGAATACCAAGCACGGCATGGTCCGCACCGACCATATTCTGTTCATCGCGGCCGGGGCGTTCCATGTCGCGAAGCCGTCGGATCTCATCCCGGAGCTCCAGGGCCGCTTTCCCATCCGCGTGGAGCTGGAGCCCTTGACCAAGGACGATTTCATCCGGATCCTGACCGAGCCGAGAAACGCGCTGATCAAACAGTACGTCGCTCTGCTGGAGACGGAAGGCATCACGCTCGAATTCAAGCCGGACTCCATCGAGGAGATCGCCTCCAGCGCGGTGCGTGTGAACGAGCGGGCCGAGAATATCGGGGCGCGGCGTCTTTTCACGATCATGGAAAAGCTGTTGGACGACGTGGCCTTCGACGCGCCGGACCGGGCTGAAAAGAAGATGACGATTGATGCGAAGCACGTGCGCGAGCGGTTGAGCGAGATCATCAAAAGTGAGGACCTGAGCCGGTATATTTTGTGACCTCCGCTCATGACAGGCACCTCACGGCAACGGACGGAACCCGGATCCACTATTGTGTCTACGAGCCGACGGATGAGCAGGCGCCGGCCTTTCTCTTCATTCATGGGCTGGGAAGCAACTGGACGCGTTGGAAGCGGCTTGCGGAGGAGCCGTTTTTTAAGCCGTTCCGCCGGATCGTCCCGGATCTGCGGGGGCACGGCGACTCGATCGCGCGGCGGGGGATTCATGCGGACGGATTTGCGGCCGACCTTGAGGCCATTTTAAAAAAGGAAGACGCTCATCGGCCGGTGGTCGTGGGGCACTGCCTGGGCGCGAACATCGCGGTGAGGCTTTGGGAGCGGAACCCCAAGAAGATCGGGGCGCTCATCCTGATCGAACCGTTCATCACGGAGGATATTCAGCGGACGTGGAAGGTCCTGCATGCGATCCTGGGTCCGACTCTGGGGCTGCTTGCGGTGCTGGTGAAGCTGCTCAACCGCCTGGGCCTGCGTCGGACGCGGTTCCGCCGGATTGATTATTCCGTCTACGACGACTGGGTCCGGCCTCGGTTGACGAACCTGATCAGCGTCATCCGCTTCATGGGGCCCTGGATGGATCTTCGATGCATGCCGGTGGCCGGCTACATTGCTTCGTACCGTATGTTGTTCCGTTATCGGCCGCCCTGGAGAAAGATCGATGTTCCGACGTTGGCCTTGATCGCGCGGCAGGGCGGCGTCCTGTCCGTGGAGTTGCGCGAGCACCCGCTCGACCGGCCCGGGATCCAAACGGTCGTGATCGAGGCGAGTCATTTCGTGCTGACCGATAATCGCGAAGGGGTTATTCGGCAGATCCAGACATTTGTTGACGGGCTTACGAGGGATGAACCGTGGAAAAATTAATTGAGAAAGCGAAGGTCTTGATCGAAGCGCTGCCGTATATCCGGGCCTTTTCCGGAAAGACGGTCGTGATCAAATACGGCGGCAAGGCGATGACGGAGAAGGCGCTCAAAGATGCCTTTGCCCAGGATGTCGTCCTGATGAAATACATCGGTCTTAACCCCGTGGTGGTTCACGGCGGCGGCCCCCAGATCAATGTCATGATGAAACGGCTGGGACTGGAACCGAAGTTCGTCAAGGGGGTCCGTGTGACGGATTCGGCGACGATGGAGATCGTCGAGATGGTCTTGGGCGGGATCATCAACAAAGAGATCGTGACCTTGATCAACCGGCACGGCGGTCGGGCCGTCGGCCTGACCGGAAAGGACGGCGGGTTGATTCGGGCCAAAAAGGCGAAGGAGAGCAAAGGCCCGTCCGAGAGCGATGAGCCGGTTGATATGGGTCTGGTCGGCGAGGTGGAGGAGGTCGATCCCCAGGTGATTCGGAATCTCGAGCAGGATCGGTTCATCCCGGTCATCGCGCCCATCGGCTCCGATCCCGAGGGGCGGACATACAACATCAACGCCGACTGGGTCGCGGGGGCCGTGGCGGCTTCTCTCAAGGCCGAAAAGCTCTTGCTCCTGACGGATGTGAAGGGAATTATGGATGAGCAGGGGAAACTGCTTCCGACGCTGTCCAAGAAGGACGCGGCCCGGTTGATCAAACAGGATGTGATCAAAGAGGGCATGCTTCCGAAGGTCAAAGCCGCGCTTGCGGCGGTCGAGGGAGGCGTGACCAAGGCCCATGTCATTGACGGCCGCATGCCGCACGCCCTGCTGCTTGAGATCTTCACGGACAAGGGAATCGGCACCGAGATTACGGCGTAAGAGGGTGTTCCGTGCGCAACGCGGGTGAAACACCGATAAAAAGGCCGCTGGACGTCACGATCTTCGGAGCGCTGTTCCTGCTGAGCGCCCCGGCGGAACTGTATAATATCATCTCGACCGGCTGGCAGTATACTCCGAAGTTTTTCGGCATCACGACGCACGGGATTTTGGCCAAAGGCGTTCTGGCGGCCCAGCCGGTCCTCCACCTGGCTCTGGGATACGGGTTTCTGAGCCTTCGACGATGGGCGGTCACCCTGGGTCTTTTTTATACCGCCGATGTCTTGACGAGCGCTGTCGCGAGTTTTATCCTGTACGGCTACGGAAGAATCCGGACGATCTTCATCGTTCTCCTGGTGCCGTTTCTGATCTACCTGATCGCCCGGCGGTCGCAATTCAAGAGGTAAAAAATCATGGCGACCATCCCAAAAGCTCCCCCTCCGAAAAAACGGAACTACCCGCGGGCTCCCATTTCGATTCGGATCCAGTACAAGGATCCCCAAAAGGGGATGAAGGAGGCCTTCACGGCCATCATGGGCGGCGGCGGGCTGTTTATCGATACCGTCTCGCCCCTCCCGATCGGAACGGCCGTCAGTCTGGAGTTCGGCCTTCCGGGCCAGTCGGATTTGGTGAACGTGGACGGCCAGGTCGTCTGGGTCCGTCCGGAGTTTGATCCCAAGGGTTTTTCTCCCGGGATGGGGGTTCAATTTAAAAAGATCAACGAGGCCGACCGTGAGAAAATCATGCAGTTCGTCATGCGCGTGCTCATGGGCCAATCGGAGAGCAATCCATGAGAAGTCCCCGGGTGGCCGTCATCCTCTCGGCGATCTTTCCGGGCCTCGGGCAGTTTTATAACCGTCACTGGTTCAAGGGCCTCGGCTTTTTTATCGGCTCCGGGGTGCTGAGCGGAGTTGTGACGGAGCTGATATCGCTTGATGACTTGATGGCGGGGGACGCGTCGGGGGCCGGGAAGGCCCTCGGTCTTTTGTTGGTTCTGCTGGGCCTTCTTGTTTGGAGCATGGTGGATGCCTACCGTTCGGCCAAGACGTCTTCGCCCAAGGGATGATCCGGAGCGGATCATCTTAAACCTGCTCGCCCAAATCACCGAAGCCCGACTGATGGAGCATCTCAAACGGATCGTCGGAGTCCGTCATCATGGAACGGCGCCGGAGGCCTTGGAGGCGGCGGGCGACTATATTGCGGGACAGTTCCGTGCGGCCGGTCTTGCGATTCGCAACCATTGGTTCGAAGCCTTCGGTCATCGAAACCGGAACATCGTTGGATCCATTCGGGATGGTTCGAGGGGATATTCTCGGCGCCGGCCCCCCTTGATTCTGGGGGCTCACTATGATACCGTCAGCAACAGTCCGGGAGCGGATGATAATGCCAGCGGCATTGCCGTCATGCTCGAGACGGCGCGATTGCTCAGCGGCCTTCCTCTGTCGGTCCCCTTGGTCTTCATCGCTTTTGCTCAGGAAGAGCAGCACTGTCTCGGCAGCACGCTTTACGCCATCAAGGCCAGGCGGACGGGCGCCTGCATCCAGGGGGTCGTCGTCTTGGAATGCGTCGGCTATGCCAGCCAACAATCCGGTTCACAGCAGCCCATGAGGGGACTTCCGGTTGCCATTCCGGATACGGGAAATTTTCTGGGCGTGGTAGGCAATCCGGAGGCGGCTGAGCTGAATGAGCGATTTGAGAAAGCAGCCGGTCGTTATGTTCCGGATCTCCCCCTGGTCGGTCTTCTCGTTGCGGATGCCGGGCATGGTTTCCCGGATACACGCCGGAGCGATCATTCTCCGTTTTGGGATGCCGGATATCCGGCGCTGATGATGACGGATACGGCGAACTTCCGAAATCCCGCGTATCACCAGTCCGGCGACACCCTGGAAACATTGGATCTTTCTTATACGGTGAAGGTAACCAAAGCGGTTGTGGCCTATCTTGCGGATCTCGGCATAAAGGGGGGGCAATAATGGGCATCGTTTTTAATAAACACCATATCATTAGGTCTTTGATGATGGGCATAGTGCTTTTGAGTTTTAGTGGGGTTGCTTGGGCGGATCGGGTGGACGATCTGGTCAAAAAGCTTCAATCCAAGACGCCGATGGATCGACGGGAAGCGGCACATGAATTGGGAAAGGCCGGGGGCCCGCGTGCCGTGCCGCCGCTGATTTCGGCGCTCAAGGATGAGGAGCCGATGGTGAGACTGGACGTGTCCGGGGCCCTGATCGAGATCGGAAAGCCGGTGGTGGATCCTCTCATTCAGGCCGTTAAACTGGACAACGAATCCGTTTTCTTATGGAATGCGATCCGGGTTCTGGAAGAGATTGGAGACCCCAAAGCGATCGCCCCCTTAAATGAGATTCAGCAGAAGCATCAGGATCCGTCGATCCAGCAGATCACCAAATATGCCCTGGAAAAGCTCCAGCGTCTTCAAAAACCTTGATCATGTTTTGCCGGAGTGGCGGAATGGCAGACGCAACGGACTCAAAATCCGTCGAGGGCAACCTCATGAGAGTTCGACCCTCTCCTCCGGCAGATTTTTGCAAAGCAAAAATCGGAGCAATCGAGCAGTCGAGCATTGGAACATTTGAAGCCCGGGAGAAGAAATGCGAGATTGCGGTCTAATGTTCGATTGTTCTATTTCTCCAGCAAAGATCCGGTAATCTCTATTGAGCGCCTTCCTCCAACAAGATCCCTCCCTGTCCGCAAAAGATCGTTTGATTTTTGCTCTCGACTATCCCGGTCTTGAAGAGGCAAAAAAAGCGGTCGTGGCCCTCAAAAACCACGTCGGATTGTTTAAGGTGGGCCTGGAGCTTTTCATGGCTGCGGGTCCCGATGTCATCACGGCGATCGCAAAAAGCGGCGGCAGCGGCATCTTTCTTGACTTGAAATTTCATGATATCCCGGAGACGGTTCAAGCGGCCGTAAAGGCCGCGACGGCCTATCACGTTCAATTTGTCTCGGTGCATGCCTCCGGGGGAAGAGGGATGCTCGGGACGGTTGTCAACCGGGTTCAGAAGGACACAAAGGTTCTGGCTGTTACGGTCCTGACCAGTTCAAGCCGGCAGGATATGAGGGACGTCGGGATGGATGAAAACCTCGACATTCTCGGCCTGGTCCTTCTTCAAGCCCGGCTTGCGATGGATGCGGGCTGTGCGGGGGTGGTCTGCTCGGGAGCCGAGGTGCGGCCGATCAAAGAGCGAGTCAGCCGCGACTTAATCGCGGTCGTGCCGGGTGTTCGCCCGGAATGGGCGGCGGTGCCCAACGATGATCAGACTCGGATCACCACGCCGCGCCAAGCCATGCTCAACGGGGCGGACTACGTTGTCGTGGGTCGTCCCGTCCGCAATGCGAAAGATCCCGCCCAAGCCGCCGACCGGATTGTTGAAGAGATCAAAACCGCACTGCAAGATCATTCAGTCCAGTCCTGACCGCACATGTCTGCTGCGACACATCGGCTGCAAACCGCCGAGTACAGGCCCGCAGCATGCAGGCCAGCGTCGAGCCCCCGTTAGGTCGGAGCGAATGGGATGCCTTGACTTCTGTTGAGAAAACATTATAATGGATCATGCGGGGGGAGTTGAGATGTCAGATACCATCGAAACCATGACAGATGCCGAACTGGATCTTCGGGGTGTGATGTGTCCGTATAACTATGTGAAAACGAAGTTGAAATTGGAAACAATGGCGGTCGGGCAGATTCTGTCGGTGATTGTGGATGACGGTGAACCCATCCGCAATGTGCCGCGCAGCGTTTCGGAAGACGGGCATACCATTCTTAAACAAGAGAAAATTGATAATTGCTTTCGGGTGTTGATCAAGAAGCAAAACTGACCGCAGGAGTCTTTAGCCCAAAAGGCTTCTTACGCTGGACCGAGCTGCATGCTGCGATACTCGGCTGCAAAACGCCGAGTACAGGCCCGCGGCAGACATGTTGGTCGTTCTCACACCCCGGTTCATTTTATCTCGATTCCTTCCCATCGATATACAGCATTCATCCATCCTGATGGCCTGTTGCGGTAAGTTATTGATCAACCCATCGTTCGCACGATTCGTGCAACGTGGCCCGTAGTTCAATGGCGAGAGCCTCCGAATGAAGCTGACCCTGATTAAAAAGATGCTGCTCGGTTTTTCGATCATGGTCCTCCTGACGCTGCTGACCGGGCTGTATGCCGTTTTGAGTCTGCGAGATCTTCGACACCTGAGCGACAACATCATTCAGCGGGACCTTCCCATCATCGAAGCCAGCAGCCGGATGACTGAAAATTTGTTGGCACAGGATCTGTATGAGAAACGATCCGTCATTCTGCGGGACCCGGCGGTCCAGACGCTTTTTTTGAACCGAAGCGAGGAGTTCCGTTTAAAGCTGGCTCAATTGAATTCCCTGTCGCCGGAAGACCAAGATATCAAGGCGCAGATCCAACGCCTTCATCAGGAATATAGCCAGTTCTTCAAGGAAGAGCAGGGCTACCTTGATCGAAAAGAGGAGTCCATGGCGAAGGCCGTCTCGGAAGGTCCCATGCAGTCCCGCTTGAATGAAATGATCACGCTGCTCCGAGAGCTGGAGCAGCGGGCCCGTGAGGATCAGAATTCAAAAACACGACTGGCCAATCAATTGAGCCAGCAGGCGTTTAATATCACGGTCGTCCTGGTGGTGTTCAGTTTCCTTTTTGGCGTCGGTTTTGCGGTATTCATCAATGCCAACATCAGTTTTTCGATCAAGCAGCTTCAGGAAGCGGCGCACTACATTGGTCAGGGGTTGTTCGACAGGGCCTTGAATGTCAAGGCGACGGACGAGGTCCATGAGTTGGCCGACTCCTTCCGATGGATGTCCAAGCGATTGAAGGAGCTGGGCGAGATGAACCTGGATGCGAATCCCCTGACGCGGCTACCGGGAAACCTGGCGATCGAAAAAGCGCTTTTAACCCGCCTTCAAGAAGGAACGCCGTTTGCCTTCTGCTTGATTGACCTGGATAATTTCAAGGCGTTCGGCGATCGGTACGGCTATATCCGGGGCAGCGAGGTCTTAAAAAAAGTGGCGGTGATTATGACCGAAACCGGCAAGATGCTCGGGTTGGAGCACGATTTTATCGGCCACATCGGCGGAGACGATTTTGTCATCATTACCGATCCGCAGCACATGGACAAACTGTGCGAAAAGATCATCCATGACTTTGATCAAGCCATTCCCGAATTTTATGACGAGGAGGATCGGCGGCGGGGTTACATCGTTTCGCGCGACCGCAAGGATGTCGAACAGCAGTTTCCGTTCATCACGGTTTCAATCGCAGTCGTTACAAACCAAAAGCGCGTGATCACCAGTCCCATGCAAGTGGCCGAGGTCGCGGCCCAACTCAAGCAGTACGCGAAGACCTTCCCCCGGAGCGTCTATGTGGTGGATCAGCGGAGGACGGTTTGAGACGCGATCGGAGGGCCGTTCGGTTCATTCGACCTCGGCGGCTCCCGCGGGTTCGGGCGCCGTTTTTTATGCTCCTTTTGCTGGTCTCGGGTTGTGCCGGGTTCGCATCCCTGGAGAGCTCGACGGCTGCGGCCGAGCATTTTAAGAAAGCCGAGCGCCTTTTCGAAGCGGGGAACTATTCGGAGGCCCTGAAAGAATACCGGACCGTGACGGCCCAGTTTCCGGACGATGATCTTGCGGATGACGCGCTGTACAAAACGGCCTATACGGAGCTCTATTTTAAGAATGCCGCCGCAGACCATGAAACGGCGATCAAGGATTTTCAGAGACTGATTCAAAAATATCCGGACAGTCCTTGGAAGGGCCCGGCGCAGAACTGGACCCATTTTCTGGCCCAACTGGAGTCGTTAACGACGGAGAGAGAAAAGTTGAAAAGCGATCTGCAGCGGTTGCTGGATCTGGATATGCAATCCGAGAAGAAACGACGCGAGTTGAAGTAATCACCACATCGAGGAGATCGAGCGGCTGCCTTCGATGACCAGGGTAATCTCGCCGCGGATGGCCCGGCCCTCCATCGTTGCAATGATCAGGGAGAGCCTTCCCCGGACGATCTCTTCAAACATCTTCGTGAGTTCGCGGGCCACCACGGCGCGGCGGTCTCCCCAGGCCTCGTGCAGGTCGTGGAGACAGCGAACCAGGCGATGGGGAGATTCGTACAGGATAATCGTTCGGGGTTCTTCCTTCAGCGCGAGGAGATGCTTGAGCCGCCCGGTCCGTTTCTTCGGAAGGAAACCTTCGAACAAAAAGGCATCCGTGGGTAAACCCGATACGGCCAAGGCGGCAAGAAAGGCGGCCGGACCCGGTATGGGTGAGAGCGGGATTCCGGCCTGGATGCAGCGATTGATGAGATAGTATCCCGGATCGGATATTCCCGGAGTTCCGGCGTCCGCGACCAGGGCCAGGGACTGTCCTTCCTTGAGCCGGTGAAGCAGGATTTCAGTCTTTTCCTCCTTGTTATGGTCATGGTAGCTGGTCAATGGCGTATGAATCTGGTAATGGTTAAACAGTTTCTGGGTATGCCGCGTATCCTCGGCGGCCACGATGGAGACCTCTTTTAATGTCCGCAGCGCGCGCAACGTGATATCGTCCAGGTGGCCGATCGGAGTACTGACAATGTAGAGGCACCCAGGTTTTGGATTCGTCATGGTGGTCACCCGTTGTTAAAGATTATAAAGTATAGGCGTTCCGGGGTCCCGAGGCAAGCATTCCTTGCCAGGAGAGGAAGCTTTCTGATATATTTTACCAGTACATTACCTAACGATAATAGAATTGAGGTGTTATGAATATTGCGGTCATCGGCACCGGGTATGTGGGCTTGGTTACAGGCGCCTGTTTTGCTGAGTTCGGTGTCCATGTCACCTGTGTGGATAAAGATCAGGACAAGATTGCGGCTCTTCAGAAAGGCCAGATCCCGATTTACGAACCGGGTTTAAGCGAGCTGGTCAACAAGAACAGGACCGGCGGTCGGCTCCAGTTTACGACGGATATCGCAAGCGCCGTTCGGGGGGCGTTGGGCGTTTTTATCGCGGTCGGAACGCCTCCGCGGGGCGATGGGTCGGCGAATCTCGTCTATGTCGAGGCCGTGGCCGAGACGATCGCCCAGCATCTCAACGGCTACAAGGTGATCGTCACGAAGAGCACCGTACCGGTTGGGACGGGCGATCGGCTGCGAAAAATCATTGGGAAAAATCTCAAAGAACAGGTGGATTTTGATATCGTGTCGAACCCCGAATTTCTGCGCGAGGGCTCGGCGATCGAGGATTTCTTGAGGCCCAATCGCGTGGTGATCGGGGCCAGCAGCCAGCAGGCGGTTGCGATCATGACGGATCTCTACCGGCCGCTCTACCTGATCGAAACTCCCTTTATTGTAACGGATGTCGCAACGGCCGAAATGATCAAGTATGCCTCGAATGCCTTCCTGGCGACGAAAATATCCTTCATTAACGAATTGGCCAATCTCTGTGAAAAGGTGGGGGCGGATGTCCACCTGGTGGCCAAGGGAATGGGGCTGGACGGCCGGATCGGCCCGAAATTCCTGCATCCGGGACCCGGTTACGGGGGGTCCTGTCTGCCTAAAGATACCATGGCCCTGACCCAGATCGCCAAGGAAAATGGCTGTGAACTTGAGCTGCTGAGTGCGGTGATTCGGGTCAATACAAAGCAGAGATCCGTGATGGTAGAAAAAATTCAGCAGGCGCTGGGCCGCTTGGAAGGAAAAACCCTGGGGGTCCTTGGTTTGGCCTTCAAGCCGAATACGGACGATACCCGGGAATCCCCGGCGATCGAGATTATTCAGGCCTTGATGAAGTCGGGCGCTAAAATTCGGACCTACGATCCGGCGGCGATGGCCGAGGCCCGGAAAATTCTGAAGGACGTCACCTATTGCAACGATGCCTATGATGCGGTGCGCGATGCCGATGCCGCGGTACTCTTGACCGAATGGAATGAATTCCGCAACCTCGACCTGGACCGTCTCCGTCAGTCGCTTCGCCAGCCCATCTTCATTGATCTTCGGAATGTCTACGATGCACAGCGCATGAACCGAGCCGGCTTTCGGTATATCGGTGTAGGAAGGGGAACAAAAACGGTCTGACCCGTCTGCCCTCCGAAGAGAGCGCCCTATTAAAGACCGACATCCAATGAATATCCGAACTCCGTTGTTTAACGTCCGATCACTCACTGCGGGAAGCTTCCTCGGCGCTTTCTTCGGCAGCCTTTTGCTCATCGTGTCAACGGCCACGGCGGCGTCTTTTGACGAACAGCTCAAGCGGGTCGAGCTTAAACTCTCTCTGATCAAAATGGACGTCCTTCGTCTCTACCAATCGGGAGCGCTTGGGACCGATCGTTCGTCGTTGCCGTCATCGGGCCGGGCCTCCGGAAGTTCCGCTTTAGTGCGGGAGGATCAAAAACCCCCTGTTCCGTTTCAAGGCGAGCTGGACCTGCAAGAGATTGCGGCGTTGATGAAACGCCTGGAAGCGACCGAGGACCCGGCGGCACTCTCCAAGGGAACCGGTCGTCCTCCAACCGATGAAATGCGGCTGCTGCTGGCCGACTATTTTCTTCGGGCGAGGCTGGTCGCTCAGGCGGAGCAGACCTTGAAAGAGCTCGCGATCCAGACCCGTCGCGAACCGATCGCGGCCGAGGCCTGGTTTCGATTGGAAAAAATGTACTATCGGAAAGGAGATTACCAACAGGCGCTGGGAGCGTTTTATAAAATTCCATCGAAGAGCGTACTGCCGTTGCGACAGGAAGCCGCCTATTTGGCCGGGAACAGTTATCTTTATCTGAAGGACTATCTAAAAGCGACCGAACTCTTGGGCAAGATCGGAGAGGGGAGTGATTATTATCCATTTGCACTGTATTCCAACGGTCTCGCCTACCTCAATATGGGGGACGCCTGGTCTTCGACTCAGCAGCAGTTCCAGAAACTCATCGCGTTTGACTCCGATGAGGACCCGATCCTCCAGGAGTTGATCAACAAGACGCGAGTAACCCTGGGATTTTTCTTTATCGACCAGAAGCGGTACCCGGAGGCCATGGCCCTCTTCGAAGCGGTCCCTGCCTCCAGCCGGTATTGGGCATCGGCACGATTCGGTATCGGGAAAACCAATATCGGGAAGGAGGATTGCGTCAAGGCCATCGTTGTCTTAATGGATCTGATCGAGCGGTTCCCTTCCCAGCCGTACGCCCTTGAAGCACGTCTCCACGTCGGGAGTTGTTATTCAAAATTAAGCGCCTACCGCAGAGCGGTGGACAGCTACCAGGACGCGCTGAAAGCCTATTCCGCTCGGTCGGAGGAGTTGAAGAAGCTGATCCAAAAAATTCAGATGACGAATTTAGAAAACTGGCTGTCTAAATCGCGAACAGGACCATCGCAACGAGGATTGCGACCCGCTTCATTAGAGCAGGATCTGGTGATCGAACAAGGATTTCCGGAGCTCATGGACGTTTACGCCGATTGGTTTCGCCTGAACGAAGAGATCTCGCTGCGGTTCCGACAAGGCAAGGACTTGACGATTTCCAAAATGGATCACGGTACAGCGCAGGGTTCGAAGCCGCTCCTGATCCAGATGCAGGGGATTCGGCGGGATTTGATCGAGCTGCTCCGAGCCGCCGTGACCGATCAACTCTCATCCAAAATGGAGCAGATCGATGAACTGGCCCTCCGGGCCAACATCGGGATTGCCAAAAATTTGACTTTAATGCAGGACCATGAAACAACGCCGTAAAAGAAGCCGGCCGGGTCCGAGTCATCCGCTTGTCATCACGGTTCTCGCCGTTGCGATGGTCTGGATGGGTACGGGCGGCTGCAGCGCCCATCGCAAACCGGATGTCCTGGAGGCGAAGAGAATCAAGACCATCGTGCAGGAGGTTATGGAAGATCAAACGGATTCCTCCTCCAAAGAGTACACGCTCAAGGCCCTGGACGAGTACGAAAGCGGCCTGTTCAACAATCTCGGGGAGAAAAGCGAATTGAGCGCCAGGACGCTGCATCGCCTGGCCGATCTGTACCTTAAGCTGGAAGATCTGTTTTATCGTCGCCAACTCCAGCGGTATAACCAGCTGCTCCGCCAGGCGCAGCAGGGTAAAATGAGGCAGCGGCCGGCCGTTCCAAAAATCGACCACGCCCGTTCCCGCGCGATGTATGAAAGACTGCTGGTTCTCTATCCGGACCGACCCGAGAATGATCGGGTGTTATACCAGCTCGCTCACGTTTATGATGACGAAGGTCGGATGGAACGGGCCGTCGCCTCACTCCGGCGATTGGTGGAGCGTCACCCGTCCAGTCCGCTGCGGTTGGAAGCGGTCTTCCGGCTCGCTGAAGCGTATTACGATTTTAACCAGTACCGTCAGGCGCAGGCTGCGTATGAAGAGGCGATCAACGCAAAGGATGCCGATCTGGCGGATCAGGCAATGTACAAACTCGGCTGGGTCTACTTCTCCCTTCAGGAGCATGAGAAAGCGGTCGCGACGTTTGTCCGTTTGGTGGACCGAAAGCGTGTCGTAAAAGACAACGGCCCGCCTCAGCTCAATCCGCAGGCCCTGTCGGCCACCGAATGGGATGAGGTTCTGGAGGTCATCCGCGGCATGGCCTTTGCTTTTTCGTATCTCGGGCCACCGACAAAGATTCAGGATTATTTTGAGAAGACGGGCCACCGGAATTATGAAGATCTCATCTACCGAAAACTGGGCGATCTGTACATGGCCCAGAAGCGGGTGCAAGACGCCGTGGGGGCCT
>Ga0209640_10003565_pt1 | contig 13599 bp, 13 predicted proteins | sample RifCSP10_1_FD_184018 | JGI IMG/M metagenome (GOLD analysis project Ga0209640, IMG submission 184018) | Soil microbial communities from Rifle, Colorado - Rifle CSP2_sed 10_1 (SPAdes) (version 2) | ecosystem: Environmental > Terrestrial > Deep subsurface > Rock core/Sediment | place: Rifle...
ATCGCACGCGACTTCCTGCACCCAGCCGTTGTGACCGGCAAGAGCGGGAAGCTCCTTCGGCTCATCGGCGGTAACATCCCAGCGCCACACTTTCCCGTCGAACCCGGCACCGATCAGATACTTCCCACAGGGGCTGAACCGCGCCGCCGTGAACTCGGCGAGAGGAAGTTTGAACAGATCGTCGACGCCGGTGTCGCCCGCCATCTGAGTGATCGCCAATGACCTAGTCTGTCACAGCCAGTTCGTATGCTTCCCGTGTACGTCGTGTCCGGCTTTAGCCGGACCAGAACGGACCCGTGGAGGCTCAATTGACAGGACAGCTTGCACTCGACGATCGATGGACTGACCGCCCGCGCCCGGACGCACAACCGCGGCCCGTAACCGCCTCCGCCAAGGCTACGGCGGTCCGCCGAAGCTTCACGCGAAGGCGGAAGGGCCGCGCCGCACCAGAGGGCCGCGCCGCACCAGAGGGGCGCGCCGCAACCGAACCGGTGCTGTGCGCGGCGTGCCAGGCGCGCGAAGCGCGCTACGGCTTCAGGGGCGAGGCCGACGACCCGCAGGTGGACCGGCCCCGGACGCTCTGCTTCGAGTGCTTTCGCGCGGAAATCGGCCGGCGGCAGGAAGCCGCGCAGGCTGTGCAGGGGCGTCTCCCGCTAGAGCAGACGCTCGACGCGCTGAGCCGGCGCCGCCGCCGCGCGCAAATCGCGGCCCGACGCGCCCTGGGTTTGGCACAGACGTCGTGAGTGACTTACTTTAGGCGGCGCCTTCACTTGACTCCTGTGTTTGGCTGGAGTAAATCCCAAGAACGCATCGGTGCCCTGGGGTGCGCTAACCAGCACGTCGGGTACCCAATGATGTGTAAAGCAGACAAGCAGAGGCAGAATCGAATGCTGAACACGTATAAGCTTCGCGTCGTTTATGCGCTCGCGTTGAGTGCCGCACTGACCTTCTCCCTTACTGTGGGCGCTCAGACCCCTGCGCCAACGCAGTCGGCACCGTCAGGAGAGGTGAAGAAGTGGAATAACACGGTGCCGACGAACAGGGCCGTTTACGCCGGAAGAAAATCAGCGCCCGCTCCGCGGCGCGACCTATCCGGGGTGTGGGATGCATCGGCGGAACAGGGATTTCAGGCAAAGGGCGCGTTTGAGCACCCGGCAATGAGGGCGAATGACGCGCGGGAGGGAATCGATCCCGACGAAAGGAATATCGCACGTCCGTTGCCGTACACGCCTGAGGGGGAAGCAGCGCTTCTGGCCAACAAGCCGGCGGCGGGTGTCAGAGCAGTCAAACCCGGCGAATCAAACGATCCGACGGACTCGTGTGAGCCGGTGGGGTTCCCCCGGATGTTGCTCTACGAATTGAGGACATTCCAGATCACTCAAACCCCAACCCAGATGATCTTCTTGAATCAGACCGACAACAGTTGGCGCATCGTCTGGACTGACGGGCGCGCGCTTCCCACGGAGCCCGAACCGAGGTGGAACGGGTACTCGGTCGGCCGGTGGGTGGACGACTATACGTTCGTGGTCGATACGGTCGGGATGGATGAGCGAAGCTGGCTGGATTACGCCGGCCGCCCGCATAGCAGCGAGTTACGGGTGGAGGAGGTCTATCACCGGGTCAATCACGACACTTTGGAACTCACGATGAAGATCACCGATCCGAAGATATACACGGAACCGTGGCTGGCGCTGAACAAGTACCCTATCCATTTGCAACCACCTGATTTCGACATGATCGAGAGGATCTGTTCGCCGTCAGAGGCGGCGGAGTACAACCGGGTGATCGGTATCCCCCTCAGCAAGTAGTTCAAAACCATTGACACGTCTCATGGCCGCGCGTAGCCTTTAGCACCCACGAGACTACTCCTGACGGTTTACGGCGTCTTGGCCGTCGGTCCTCGATCTTCGGGCTTCCGGGAGGAGATATGCAGAGACTACGGTTTGCGCTGCTGGCGGCGGTACTCGCTCTCGTCCTTCCCGGTGTGGTGCAGGCGCAGGACGTGGGGAGTGGCGCCTTCGCTGGCGTGGTAAGGGATACATCCGGCGCTGTGCTGCCTGGCGTGACGGTAGAAGCGGCGAGTCCGGAGCTTATCGAGAAAGTCCGCGTCGTGGTCACCGACGACCAGGGCCGGTACAGAATCGCGGGTCTTCGGCCTGGTGTCTACAGCGTTACCTTCACCTTGACCGGCTTCCGCGTCGTGCGGCGCGAAGGCCTCGATCTGACGACCGGATTCATCGCGACGGTGGACGCCGAGCTCAGCGTGGGCAGCGTCGAGGAAACCATTACGGTTTCCGGCGAGGCGCCCCTTGTGGACACCAGAAACTCGCTGCAACAGCGAGTCTTCTCGGGCGAGGTCGTACGAGAACTCCCACTCGGCAAGAACGCCGCCGCCTTCGTGGCGCTGCTGCCTGGGGCTGTTCAGAGCAACTTGACCAGTATGGACGTCGGAGGCGTCAAGGCTGAAGCTGAAGCGCAGATGGGCATCCATGGCGGTCGACCGAACGACGCGCTCACCTTCCGAGAGGGAACCTTTGATGGCCACATGTTCGGTGGTTTCGGGCCGAACGCCGTCTCCAGCATCAACCCTGCGACGGTCCAGGAAGTGACGCTGCAATTAAGCGGCGGTCTGACGGCTGAAGCGCAAAGCGGTGGCATCCAGAAGAACGTCATCGTTCGCGACGGGGGGAACAGGCTCAACGGGGTCTTCATTGGCGACTTCAGTCACCGCAACCTCCAGAGCAGCAACATCGACGACGCGCTCCGTGCCCGAGGGGTCACGAGATCAGCGTTCATCGATCAGAACCGCGATCTCGCGATCGGCGTCGGTGGCCCGATCAAACGGGACAGGTTGTGGTTCTACGTCGACGGGCGCCAGTGGAAAGCCTACAGCGAATATTCGGGTTCGTATTACAACACGGTGCAAGGGAGTTTGTTGTACGAACCCGATCTCACCCGGCCCGGGATCAGCGGCGCGTACACGGAATCGCGTGGCGCCCGGCTCACGTGGCAGGCCTCACGCAAGAATAAAATCAGCCTCACCTATCACTACGACGACACCTGCACCTGCTACTACCAGCTGGCGCAGGGGCTGCGATCGCCGGAAGCCGCCGAGCATCACCGCTACTGGCCTTACAAGATCGCGCAGGCCAGCTGGACCAACCCGGTGACCGGCAAGCTCCTGCTGCAGGCCGGCGCGTTGTGGAGCTCGGCCGCGTGGCTCAACCACGCCTCCGAGGACCAGGGGATTGCCCCCACAAGCATTTCGATCCTCGATCGGCTGAGAAATTTCAGATACAACGCGTCCGACAACTACAACTCAGTGCCCTTTACGCAGGGGAATGGGCAGGCATCGCTCACGTATGTGAGTGGTTCGCACACCTTCAAGGTGGGCGGCAGTTACATCCGCGCCACCAGCGAAACCATCACACAGAACAACGAGAGTATCAGCTACACGTTCGCGGGTACCGTTCCAGAGTCGATCACGCTGTATGCGAATCCCAATATCTCGAAGAACGGGGTGACGCAGTCCGCGATGTACGCACAGGATCAGTGGACCATCAGTAACCTGACGCTCAATCTGGGTGTGCGGCTCGACATGTTCAACGGATGGGCCCCCGCCACGCACTCGCCGGCCGGACGGTGGTTGGCGGCGCGCGATTATCCGGCGGTCGAGGACACCCTCGACTGGAAGGATGTGAACCTGCGCCTGGGTACCGCCTACAGACTGTTCGGCAGCGACAGCACGGCACTCAAAGCCAGTCTGGGTCGCTTCATTCCCTATGCGTCGTCGAATAGCGGGACCGCGCCAGCCAACCAGGTCGTCCTCACCGCGAATCGCACGTGGCGTGACCTGAATGGAGACTACATCCCGCAAGAGGCGGAACTCGGACCGCTGTCGAACGCCAACTTCGGCAAAGTTGTCCAGAACACCAGTTTTGCCGACGATGTCGTCCGGGGATGGCACGTGCGGCCCTACAACTGGCAGGCCGCCGTGTCGATCGAGCACGAACTGCGGCCTGGTCTCGGGGTGAATGTCGGCTACTACAGAACCTGGTACGGGAACTTCACGGTGACGGACAACACGCAGGTGGGACCGTCTGATTACGACTCGTACTGCCTGCCCGCGCCAGCGAACTCGCTCCTCCCTGGCGGGGGCGGTGGCCAAATCTGCGGGGTCCTGGCTCTCAAACCCGCCCTGTTTGGCCAGGTGAGAAACGTCGTGTCGCGAGCGCGGCACTACGGCGATCAGACGGAGACCTACAACGGCGTCGACGTGACGATGAGCATGCGGTTGGCGGGGGGTGGCTTCCTCGCCGGCGGACTGTCTACCTCGCAGACCGTGACGGACAACTGTGACGTGCGGGCGCAGGTACCGGAGTCGGCGGGCGCGCTTTCTGCTCCGACCCTCTACTGCCACAGCGCCCCGTCGTGGTCTGCGGGAACGCAGTTCAAGGTCAACGGCTCATATCCGCTGCCTTGGGACTTTCGCGCGTCGGCGGTCTATCAGAACGTCGTGGGCGCTCCGACGACCGCAACCTACGTCGTCAGCAACGCCCTGGTCGCGCCGCTGCTGGGGCGGCCTCTGGCCGGCGGAGCAGGAGCCACCGCATCGGTAGACTTGATCGAGCCGAAGAGTCTCTACCGCGATGGTCGCGTCAATACTCTGAGTGTTTCGGTCGGCCGCTCGTTCCGTATCGGCGCGCGTAACGTGCAGCCCACGATCGATTTGTTCAACGCGTTCAACGCGAATTCGGTGTTGCAGATGAATCTCCGGTACGGTCCCTCGTGGCGAAATGTCACGAGCACCCTCCCGGCGCGCATGATCAAGCTGCGTGTCGTCGTTGACTTCTGAGGGCTCGATGCGAGCGACGATTGTCACGCGCCTGACCCGGCTGGCTGCCGCGGTCGCAGCCGCCGTTTTCCTGTGCGCGATGGTGGGTCTCGCCCAACCCGCCGTTCAGCAGAACAACGGCCGCAGCGGACTCCAGGTGCTTCCGGTTCGCGGAAACATCTACATGGTCGTCGGGGCGGGCAGCAACATCGTCCTGCAGGTGGGGCCGGACGGCGTGCTGATCGTCGATTCCGGATCCGGCGAAAGAAGCGATGACGTGATCGCGGCGGTCAGAACGCTGACCGACAGGCCCATTCGCTGGATCGTCGACACACATCTCCATCCCGATCACACCGGTGGCAACAGCACGATTGCGAAGGCGGGCCGGTCGGTGCCGCAGCTCACCATCGGAGCGGGGAAGCTCTTCAGCGATGGAGATCAGACCGCGACGATCGTTGCACATGAGAACGTGCTCAAACGAATGAGCGCCGCACAGGAGACCAACGACAATCTCCCGTTGACGACCTTCTTCGGGAAGGAAAAGGAGCTGTTCTTCAACGGCGAACCGGTGCAGATTATCCATCAGCCCGCCGCTCATACGGACGGAGACGTGTTCGTCTTTTTCCGCCGCACGGACGTCGTGGCCTCCGGCGACATTTTCGTGACGACGACCTACCCGGTCATTGACGAATCAACGGGCGGCACGATCACTGGGTTCATCGACGCCGTCAATGATCTGATCCACATCATGATTCCGGAACAGAAGCAGGAGGGTGGAACCTACGTGATCCCGGGTCACGGGCGCCTGTCGGACGAAGCCGACGTCGTCGAGTTCCAGGAGATGGTGACAATCGTTCGCGATCGGATTCAGGTCATGGTGAGGCAGGGGATGACCCTGGAGCAGGTCAAGGCAGCGAAGCCGACACTCGATTACGACGCTCGTTACGGTGCGAGGAGTGCCGCCTGGACGACTGACAGGTTCGTAGAAGCCGTGTACCGAACGGTTCCGCGAGCCGCGGTGCAGAAATGATCATGAGACGCACGCTACCGGGCGTCCTCGCAGCCGCATGTCTTCTTGTCGCGGGCACGATCGACCTCGCAGCGCAGCGGGGACAACAGGGCCAGCCGCAAGCCCGCGGGCAAGCCGCTGCCCCTATAGATCTGACGGGCACCTGGGTATCGGTGGTGACAGAAGACTGGCGCTGGCGTATGGTGACGCCGGCCAAGGGAGATTACCCACGGGTGCCGTTGAATCCCGAGGGGCGCAAAATGGCGGACGCCTGGGATCTTGCCCGCGACGTCGCGGACGGCAATCTGTGCCGGCCGTTCGGCGCCGGCAACATCATGCGCATGCCCGGTCGCCTGCAGGTTGCATGGGCGGACCCCAACACTCTGAAGATTGATTACGACGCAGGCACACAGACGCGTCTCCTCCACTTTGACAAGTCCCTCAAACCGTCCGGCGAGAGGACGTGGCAAGGCTGGTCGGCGGCGGAATGGGAGTTCGCCGGCGGCGAGGGACGTGGAGCGGCCGGCGCTGCGCGAACGGGAACGCTCAAGGTTGTCACCACCCACATGCGCGCCGGTTACCTTCGCAAGAATGGCGTTCCCTACAGCGAGGACATGTTGATGACGGAGTACTTCGATCGCCACGCGGATTTCGGCGATCAGTGGTTCACCGTCATGGCGATCATCGAAGATCCGAGGTACCTCTCGCAGCCGTTCGTGCTGACCACGAGTTTCAAGAAGGAGCCTGACAACTCGAAGTTTCGGCCGACGCCCTGCGCGATTGATCCTCCGCTGAAGTGAGAGGTGTTGCCTTGAAGAAGACCATACTTGTCGTCGCTCTGTTGACCCTCGCGGCTCCGCGGCCTGCCCCGGCCCAGGTGGACTTGTCTGGCAGCTGGCGAAGCGTGTCGCATGAGGATACGTTCAGTCGCGGTGCTGTCCTCATCGGTGAATACGTCGGCTTGCCCCTGACCGACGGGGGCCGCCTCAGAGCTGAAAGCTGGAGTTCTTCGCTGCTGACGGTTCCCGAGCACCAATGTATTCCGCACCCGATGACGTACGCGGAACACAGTTACGCGATGAATGAAATGCGCATCGCGACAGTGTTCGATCCTGAGACGCAGCAGGTCGTCGGCATTCGAAAGCGGGGAGGCTGGATGGAACCCGAGAGGACGATCTGGCTGGACGGCCGGCTTCATCCTTCTGACGCCGCGGCTCACACGTGGCAGGGTTTTTCCACCGGCACATGGGACGGCAACATGTTGACGGTGACGACGACCCACATCAAGGCCGGACACATTCAGATGAACGGAGTCACGATCAGCGACGAGACAACCGTCATCGAGCATTTCATCCGGCGTCAGAACTACCTGACCAACATCACGATCCTGAAGGACCCGACGTATTTCACGGAGCCATTCATTCGCAGCTCGACGTGGGTCCTGGACCCGACGCTCAAGTTCGTGCCGTATCCCTGCGGCCCGAATGAGATCGTTATAGAGATTCCACGACCCGTTGGCATGGTGCCGCACTACCTGCCCGGCAAGAATGACGCTCTCGGGGAATTCGCCGTGCGGTACGGACTGCCGATCGAGGCAGCCCGGGGTGGCGCCGAAACGATGTATCCGGAATTCATGGAGAAGATGAAGACCATGAAGCCCGCAGCGGCGCCGGCAAAGCCATGAAGCCTGTTGTGGCGGCGGTGCTTGTTGGCCTGTGTGTGACGAGCGCACGGATGTACGCGCATCACTCGTTTGCGGCCGCCTACTTCGAGGACCAGTCGGTGACCATCGAAGGAGAGCTGGTCCAATTTCTGTTCCGCAACCCGCACTCCTTCGTGCACGTGCTGGTCAAGGAAAAGGACGGGTCGATCGTGCGTTATGCCGTGGAATGGGGCGGCGCCGGTCAGCTCGGTTCCCAGGGCGTCGGGAAAGACACCTTGAGGGTTGGCGATGTCGTGATCATCACGGGCAGCCCGGGCCGCAATCCGGAGGACCACCGTGTCCGTGTGGTTACCCTCCGGCGCCCGAAAGACGGCTTCGTGTGGGGCGAGCGACCAGGCCAGGTTGTGGATTGAGCGGGGGAGAGATTACTACGGCTTGAAAACCTTGCCGTTGATCACGATACGCCCTCTGAAACGTCCGATTGGCAGATCGTTCTTGGTGGGCGTCACGTCGACACTGACCTCATCCCCCGGCTTGAATGTCGCCCTGCTCCAGCCTGCGTTGGACTGCGCGACCGGATTTTGAGCTTCGATAATCCAATGCCGCACCTCGCCACTGGCGTCCTTCACATCGACCTTCAGGAAGACATGGGGGTTGGACCACAGATACTCCGTCACAATTCCGTTGACGGTGATCATTCTGTCGTTATCGAGCGACGCGTTTCCGTGGTGTGCGGATAGTGGAAGTGACGCCGTCAGGACGCCAATAGTCACGATGACGAATGTGGCGAGCGGGTTTTTCACAGCATCCCTCCCCAATTCCAGTCCTGGTTTCAGCCCGAGTCCCAGGGCGGGATTTTTGAATTTACCCAGCTTTCGGGAAATCTTTTCGCGAGATTTCAGGAGCTATAGCACGAAATTGCGGGCACGCGCAATCGGGATTAAGCGTGGGTAGTGGGTCAAATTGACCCACTACCTAAGCGTGTGCGGGTTTCTTGAAATCTGGCCTTCGTAGTACTTCTTGTGCGCCTCATGCGAGACGCGCAGTACCTCACGCAGCGATGAACCGATGCGCGCAGGTTCCCGCTGAAAACGGACTGAAATCCCGTTTTCAGGAAATTTTCAGCTTTCGCAGCGATCCTCCACTGGCGCCGCGGAAAATGCGAATCTTGTTCGTCGACGACGACGTCGAGGTGACGGAGTACGTCCGCAGGGGGCTCGCAGAAGAGGGACATGACGTCTCGGTCTGCCATGATGGCGCCGCCGGTCTGCGCGCCGCAGAGCTCCACGCGTTCGACATCATCGTCCTCGACGTGATGATGCCCGTCCTGGATGGGCTCGAGGTCACGCGACGGGTCCGCCGCCAGCACATTCAGACGCCCATTCTGTTCCTGACGGCGCGGGATGCACCGGAAGAGATCGTTCGAGGGCTGGAGTCGGGGGCCGACGATTACCTGACGAAGCCGTTTTCCTTCGATGTGCTGCTCGCGCGGATTCGGGTGCGGACGCGGACTCGTGGTGACTCCGGACAACGGATGCGGTTCGCTGACCTGACGCTCGATACGGGCACACGTGAAGTCTGCCGGGGCACCCGGCAGATCGGGCTGACACGGACAGAGTTTGGGATCCTGGAGTGCCTCATGCGGGGCCATGGTCGGGTCGTTTCGCGAGACACGCTCATCGAGGAGGTCTGGGGCCAACGCGAAGTGACGTACAACAACCTCGAAGTGTTCATCCGCTTCCTTCGCGCGAAGCTCGATGGCGCGGGACATCCGAGCCTGATCCACACGGAACGCGGGTTCGGCTACCGCTTGAGGAGTCCTGAGCCGTGAACGTACGCTCGCTGCGTTTCCGCGTCGCCGTCTGGTACTTCTGCACGGTGGCGGCAATCCTCTCGCTCGCCGCGACGGGCTACTGGTTCGCTGTCCGCTCAAGACTGAATGACGCGCTCGACCGGCACCTCACCTACAGGCTCATCGGGCTCGGTCACTATCTCGAGGGGATTGACGTCCACAACGATCAACAGCTCGCGGCCCGGCTGCGGGAAATATCCCGGATTGGAGAGCTCTACGAGGTCTTCGACGACAAAGGCCGGCTCATCGCGCAATCCGACCGGCTGTCGCTGCAGGGGATGTCGCCCCAGCCGCCTGCCGATCTTGGAGTGGAGTTCCGGTTTGTGAACAGTGGACCCAGCGATTTTCCGTACCGCGTCGCCTGGCAGAAGGTGCCGATTGGCGGTCGGACGCTCATCGTGGGTACGGCCGATCCGCAGGTCAAATACGAAGGGGTACTCACCAGGTTCACGTCGGTCCTGCTCCTGTCGGCTCCGGTCATCTTGATAGTGGCGATCCTGTGCGGGGTCTGGCTCGGACGCTGCGCGCTCGCGCCAGTGGCGCGGATTACCGACGATGCACGCGCGATCACCGAGAGCAACTTGTCGGCGAGGCTGGCCGTGCCCGATTCGCGCGACGAGTTGCAGCAGCTGTCCGAGACGCTGAACCAGATGCTCGAGCGGATTGAGCAGTCGTTCATGCGGACGAAGCAGTTCACGGCGGACGCCTCGCACGAGTTGCGCGCGCCTCTGACGTTGATCTACACGGCAGCCCAGTACGCGCTCCGGCGGCCACGGAGCCGCGAAGAACTGGTCGAGAGCTTACAGAAAATTGTGCGCGAATCGCGGCGGACGGCCGTGCTGATCGATGACTTGCTGCTGCTGGCCCGGGGCGATGCCGGCCGCGAGACTACCGAACTGGACGTGCTGGACGCACGGGCGCTCGCGCGTGACGCGGCCGAGCAGGCGACGGCCATGGGCGGGACAAAGAACGTCCGCGTCAAGCTGGAACTCGATCCGAACGAGCTGCCGATCCGGGCCAGCGAGGCGAAGCTGAGGCGACTCCTGTTGATCCTGGTGGACAACGCGGTCAAGTTCACGCCCGGCGGAGGGACGGTCACGCTCAGCGTGAGCAGGGATCGGTCCGCTGTCACGATTTCCGTTGCTGATACGGGCGTCGGTATTTCGGCTGATGATTTGCCACATATCTTCGAGCGCTTCTGGCAGGCCGACAAAGTGAGATCCAGGGAGGTAAGCGGTACGGGGCTCGGCCTGCCAATCGCCAGGCAAATTGCGGAGCAACACGGAGCATCCCTGGACGTTCGAAGCGAACCTGGCTGCGGCAGTCTGTTCACGGTGCGCTTGCCCAGGGTGTTGGTGAGCGACCGGGTCACCGTCGCGTAATCCTCTTCCGCACCGACGCCTGAGTCTCTTGCAGTTCGTGACTTGCCCAGGCAGGACTCTGCCCGTGGCTCGCTCACAGACCTTTCAGTATTTCTTCAGCTTGAACCCGTACTATCTTGCCCGCCTCGGCTCCCGAAGAACTGAGTCGTTCGTGATGTGCGGGCGGGCCGCGTCGAGTTCCTGGAGGAGATGTCGGATGCGGATCTACGAAGTCACCGCGTGGCGCGGTGTGATACTGGCGCTCGCGTTGATCTGCGGTGCGGGAGGGACGGCTGCAGCGCAGTGGCTGTCGGTGCCGATTCCCGGAACCCCGCGCACCGCTGACGGAAAGCCGAACCTGACGGCCCCGACGCCGCGCACGGCGGCCGGCACGCCCGATCTGACCGGGCAGTGGGGGGTGGAAACCTACCGCTACGTGCAGAGCCTGCTGCCCGATGGCGTCGAGGCGCCGATGCTGCCGTGGGCCGCGGAACTCTTCAAGCATCGCGTGGACACGATGGGCTTCGAAGTGCCGATGACCTTCTGCATGCCGCACGGCGTCCCCGATGCGATGCTCGTGGTGGCCCACCCGTTCAAGATCATCCAGACGCCGCAGGTGATGGTCCACCTGTACGAGGAATTCAAGAAGTACCGCCAGATTCATACCGACGGGCGACAGCTGCCGGTCGATCCGAACCCGGCGTGGTACGGCTACTCGATCGGCCGGTGGGACGGCGACACGTTCGTCGTCGACACCGCCGGCTTCAAGGAAGGCAGCTGGCTCGACAACCAGGGGCACCCGCATACCGATGCGCTGCGCACCACCGAGCGCTTTCGCCGGATCAACTTCGGTTCGATGGAACTGGTCGCCACGATCGACGATCCCAAGGCGTACTCACGGCCGTGGACGTCGGTGACGATCCCCTTCTTCCTCCAGCCCGACACGGAGCTGCTCGAACACCTGTGTGAAAACAACCGGGACCTCGGGCGTCTGCAGGACATCTGGCAGAACCGGGCGCCAAGCGGTCCACCCACGACTGGGAGATAGGTGATGGCAATGAGATTGGCGGTTGTGTTGTGGATTGCCGTGATGGCCGCGCCCGGACAGGCGCTGGCGCACCACTCGTTCGCGGCGGAATTCGACGAGAACAAGCCGGTGAAGATGACCGGCACCGTGACCAGGGTCGAGTGGACCAATCCCCACATCTGGTTCTTCATGGACGTGAAGAACCCGGACGGCACGGTGACGAACTGGGGCTTCGAAATGGCCAGCCCGAACAGCCTGCTGCGCGCCGGCTGGAAGCGCGACTCGATGAAGGTCGGTGACGTGGTGGCGGTGGAGGCCCGTCAAGCGCGGGACGGCAGCACCCATACGGCCCCTACAAGCAGTTCGGCGGCGTGAAGTTCCCCTCGCTCATCCATCATCACGAGGGCGACGACAGGCTGAACCCGGGGCACAACGCGCTCGAGGTGCAGGTGAGCGCCGTCCAGGCGAACGGCCCCGTCCAGGTGCTGGCGCCGCCTGACTCCGCGAAGGTTCTGCCCATGTCGGTGGCGACCGTCGAGTCGCAGAAGCTCGCCGACGGGGTCTGGTATGTCGGCGGCATCCGGCACGCCAGCGTGGCCGTCGAGTTCCGCGACTTCGTCGCCGTCGTCGAGGCGCCGCTCAACGAGAAGCGCGCGATCGCGGTGATCGACGAGGTCTACCGGCTTGCGCCGAAGAAGCCGATCCGCTATCTCGTGAACACGCACCATCACTTCGACCACGCGGGCGGCATGCGCACGTTCGTGGCCGAAGGGGCGGCAATCGTCACCCGTCAAATGAACCGCGAGTTCTACGAGAAGGTGGTCTTCTCGCCCGCGGCGCGGACACTCGAGCCCGATCGCCTGTTCCTCCTGAACCCCGATGTGGTGCGGGATCCGGTGTTCGAGCTGGTCAACCAGAAGTACGTCATCAGCGACGGGACGCGGACGCTCGACGTCTACCCGGTGCCCGCGTTCGACCATGCCTCCTCGATGGTGTTCGCCTACCTGCCGCGCGAGCGGCTGGCCGTGAACGCGGACATGTATACTCCGCCAAAGCAGGGCGCGCCGCTGCCGAAACCGAGCGTAAGCACGCGGATGCTGCTGCAGACCATTCAGCGGCTGGGGCTGGATGTCGCCCAGCATGTGGGGCTCCATGGCGGCGTCGGCCCGCACGAGGACTTGCTCAAAATCGTCGGGCAGCCAGCGACCAACTAGAGCACCTTCCACTTACGTAGTGTCCGGCTTTAGCCGGACTTGCCAGGTCCGCCTGAAGGCGGACACTACGTGCCTGTGAAACGTGCTCTAATCTGGCCCGGATTCGTCGCGGCATCAGAGGAGTTGTCATGAAGATCGGGGCAGCGTTGGTGACGCTGGCCGTGGGCATCGGCTGGTTCGCGGTCACCGCGACCGCGCGCCAGCAGGCGCCGCTTCCGGACTTTGCCGCCAGGCCGGCGTCGGCGGTTCGGTACCTGAAGGCGTCGAACCCCGGCGAAGACGACCGCCTCGGGGTCGGCAATCCGCTCGTCGGCGTGACGATGGGCATGAGCGCCGACGGCGGCACGCTCGCGGTGAGCGCGCCGTACGAAGGCAGCGGCGCGACCGGGGTCAACGGCAATCGGCAGGACGAATCGGCGTGGCAGTCGGGCGCCGTCTACGTCTTCGTACGAACCGGGAACAGCTGGAGTCAGCAGGCGTACATCAAACCCTCCAATACGCAGACCTCCGACAAGTTCGGCTTCGCACTCGCGCTGAGCGGCGACGGCAACACGCTGGCGGTCGGTGCGACGCTGGAAGACAGCAACGCGCGCGGCATCAATCCGCCTTCGCCTGGGGCGATCCGCGAAGCGGATCGCC
>Ga0209640_10003568_pt1 | contig 13593 bp, 12 predicted proteins | sample RifCSP10_1_FD_184018 | JGI IMG/M metagenome (GOLD analysis project Ga0209640, IMG submission 184018) | Soil microbial communities from Rifle, Colorado - Rifle CSP2_sed 10_1 (SPAdes) (version 2) | ecosystem: Environmental > Terrestrial > Deep subsurface > Rock core/Sediment | place: Rifle...
GTCCAACCATTGCAGACGAGGCATACGGCCCTCCTTCTCTTTGACTGGTCAGTGCCTGCTGCTTCCGGAGCGGGGTCCATTGCAACGCCGTTCATGGACCCGTTGCAACGACCCATTGCTTGGACCCGTTGCAATCGAAAGAGCAACGGGTGCCCCGCGCAATGGGTTCCCCGGCAACGGGTACCCCATCCTCGCGGCTGAAGACGTGCTGAGCCGCGTTCCCTATCATCATCGCGAACCAGTCGATCTGAGAGGTTTTTTTGTATTCAAAAAACGCATCCTATCATACCGTAAAGGGATATTTCTACGGATTGTCGATGAAAAAAAAAGCCTTGTGCACCTTGACTTTCCCTGAGGGTTTCTCAATACTTCCATGGCTTGGTGAACAGTAACCGTAAAAGGGGGCACAATGCTGCGGGGTCCACGCCAGGAAAGCTGTCTCCGGCTGACCCATCTGGCACTCATCACGGTGGCGGCCTTCCTCATTGCCGACATCACGACGCTCCTGATCGACACCAAGATGGAAGCGCCACTCCTCATGACTGCCGCGGCGCTTCCACAGCTTGAAAACCTGGAACTCTCGCCGACCCCACCGGTGGTCCTCTCCTCGGTAGTCCAGAGCGGCGTCTTCGGCCGTCATGACCCTGGCCCCCCCTTGGCGGGCGGGTTCGGCGAGCCTTTGCGGCCCCCGACTCAACCCATGAATATGCGCCTCATCGGGACTGTGGTCGCCACCGATGGGAACTCCTTCGCCATTCTTGAGGACCTGGTCACAAAGGAACAGGTATTATACCGTCTCAACGATCACATCCGGGAGGCGGGACGGATCGTTCAGATCGAACGAAACCGAATTGGCGTTTCACGAGGCGGGTCTCTCGAACGGTTGGAGCTCACCCTGGAGGAACCTGCTTCTCTCAAACCAGCCGAGCAAGTCGCTGCGATTGACCGCGGAGACCCCCGGGGGCTAATCTTGGACCGGCGTGAGATGAGGGCAGGGTATGACAACCTGGCCAGCCTCATGACCAAGGCCAGGGTGTCCCCGCATCTGACCAAAGGGAAGCCGGACGGCTTCTTGATCCAGGACATTGTCCCGGGCAGCCTCTTCGAGCGGATCGGGCTCCGGAACCATGACGTTCTCCGGCGGATCAATGGCGTAGAGGTTCAGGACCCGGAAACACTTTTTAAGATGCTGTTCGCGTTGAAGGACGAGACGTCGATCGCCCTGGATTTGGTGCGAGGCGGGCGCCTGGAGACCTATGCCTATGAGATCCGCTAGCGGGTGGGCGATATCCGCCCTCCTCGGCGCCGTCGTCTTGGTCCTGGCCGCGGCTCCATCCATGGCGGTCAAAGAGGGCGTGACCACCAAGCGCGCCTCCCTGGTGTCGCTTGACTTCAATAACATCGAGCTTCCGGTGTTTGTAAAATTCATCAGCGAGCTCACCGGCAAGAATTTCGTGATTGACGAAAAAGTGAAAGGCAAGGTCACGGTCTTTTCTCCCATGCCGATTTCGACAGACCAGGCCTATAAGGTTTTCCTGGCCGTCCTGGAAGGGAAGGGGCTCACCGCGTATTCGGTCGGCGAGGTCATCCGTATCGTGCCGACCAATGAAGCCCCCACCGAGCGGGGGATCCACGTCTATACGTTGGAACATGCCACCGCCGAGGAGATGGCCAAGGTTCTGGCCTCGTTAGCGAGTCGGGCGTTGGCTCAGGGGGTGGGTCGCCCGGAAACCGGGAGGGTGCCTGGGGAGTTTGAGGGTCCGGTGCAGATCCTGGCCGACAAGGCCACGAATTCTTTGGTCATGACCGCCTCGACCCGCGATTTTCAGATGCTCCGGACGGTCATTCAGAAACTGGACATCCGGCGCCGGCAGGTGTTCGTGGAGGTGGCGATTCTCGATGTGAACCTCAATAGATTGAAGGAATTGGGCACGGACCTGACCGCCCTCGTCGGCTATTCGTCGCCGGCCGTGGGGGTGCTCGGCGGATTCAATCGCGCCCCGGAGGACATCTTCGCCCTCGCGGAGGCGATCACGAATGCCGGCTCCGGGGCATCCGGCATCCGACTGGGGACCGGCAACATCCGAGCGTTTCTGAGCGCGCTGATCACCAGCACCGACGCGAACGTACTCTCCACCCCCCAACTTCTGACGACTGATAACCAGAAGGCGCGGATCGTGGTGGGGCAAAATGTGCCGTTCCTGACCGGCAGCACCACCTCGAACGTCGGCGCGGCGACGGTCCAGACCGTCGAGCGGCGGGACGTCGGCGTGACACTGGATCTGACCCCCCAGATCCTGGAGGGAGACCGTGTCCGGCTGGATATCCGTCAGGAGATCTCGGCTCTGACCTTTACCCCCCCGGACATTCTCACCAAGCTGGGCCCGACAACGGACAAGCGTGAGACCAGCACGTCGGTGATCGTGAACAACCAGGAGACTGTGGTGCTGGGCGGTCTGATCAAGGACAACCTGATCATCACGGAACGAAAGATTCCGCTGCTGGGCGATATCCCTGTTCTTGGCTGGCTGTTCCGGTTCACCTCGCGGACGGTGGAGAAGACCAATCTATTGGTCTTTCTCACGCCCACCATCATCAAGGACCCGGGGGACACCCAGGAGGTGAGAATGCAGAAGAGCGGAAAGATGAAGGGATTTTTGGAGGACAACCAGGTCGAAGGCCGGGAAGGGCGGCAGGAGCTGTTGAAAGAATGACGCTGAAGGCCGTCGCTGCCGAGTTACATCTGGAGTATTGCGAGACCATTGATCCGCGCGACGTGGATCGGACCCTGCTCCGGTCGGTCCCCATCGCGTTTGCCAAGCGCCATGGGCTGCTCCCCCTCCGGCGGAGCGCCGATGGCCTGCACCTGGACTGGGTGCTGGTCGCCACGGCCGATCCTCGCGCCTTTGCCCCGCTCGATGACCTGCGCGTGCTGCTCGGGAGCCCGATCCTCCCGGTAGTGGCCCCTGGCGCCGTGATCTTGAATTGCATTAACGACCTCTACGACCGGCCGGCGGCCGGGACCGAGCAGATGATCGACCAGTTGTCCGTTGACGCCCCGGCCGATTACGAAACAGGCTTTGAGGAACCCATCGACCTGCTGGATGCCGCTGACGAGGCACCGATCGTCCGGCTCGTCCATTCCATCCTCTATCAGGCCGTGCGACGTCGGGCCAGCGATATCCACTTTGAGCCGTTTGAACGCGAGGTGGACGTCCGTTTCCGTCTTGACGGCGTCCTCTCCAAGGTGTTGTCGCCTCCCAAGCGGTTCCATCCCGGCATCGCCTCCAGAATCAAAGTCATGGCCGGCCTGGACATCGCGGAGAAGCGGCTCCCGCAGGACGGTCGCATCCGCATCAGGATCGCCGGCAAGGATGTGGACATCCGCGTGTCGGTCATTCCGACCGCTCACGGCGAGCGGATCGTCCTCCGACTCCTGGACAAAAGCGTCCACGCGCTCACATTCGAAGCCCTCGGCCTCTCGCCGAGCGAACAGAAGGTGATGGATCGGCTGATCCATCTGAGTCATGGGCTCCTTCTCGTCACGGGGCCGACAGGCAGCGGGAAGACAACGACCCTCTATGCCGCCCTCACTCGGATCAACTCCTCCAAGGAAAACATCCTGACGGTGGAGGATCCGATCGAGTACCAGATGCACGGCATCGGGCAGATGCAGGTGAACCCCAAAATCAACCTCACGTTCGCGAATGGGCTCCGGTACCTGCTACGCCAGGATCCTGATGTCATCATGGTCGGCGAGGTCCGTGATCTGGAGACGGCCGACATCGCGATTCATGCGTCCCTCACCGGCCATCTCGTCTTTTCGACCTTGCACACCAACGACGCCGCAGGCGCGGTGACGCGTCTCTTGGACATGGGGATCGAGCCGTTCCTGGTGTCCTCCTCCCTGTCGGCCGTCCTTGCGCAGCGGCTGGTGCGGGTGTTGTGTCCGGCCTGCAAGCAAGGCTACCAGCCCGGCGAGGCCGATCTGGCTCGAGCGGCCCTGAGCCCGCGCGAGGTCCTGGGCCGCCTCTGCTATCGGGCTACGGGCTGTGAGGCGTGTGGGGGGACCGGGTACCAGGGGCGGACCGGCCTGTTCGAGCTGCTCCTGGTGGACGAGGAGATCCATCGGCTCATTCTGGCCAAGGCCGATGCCCGCGCCATTCGAGGGGCGGCCATGAACCGCGGGATGGCGACGCTGAGGCAAGCGGGGGCCCGGTCTGTGTTGGCCGGCCAGACCGCAATCGATGAAGTGGCCCGGGTCCTGCAGGACGACGTGGCGGCCTGGGTGTAGGGAAAGTGCGATGCCCGTTTTTGAATACCGGGGGGTGACCCCGGAGGGACAGGATGTGGCGGGGGTCATTGATGCGGATACGCTCCGGGGGGCGCGGGGCAAGCTCAAACGGCTCGGCGTGTTCCCGACCGCGGTGTCCGAGGGGAGTCGGACCGCGGAGGTCGCGTTTGCCGGCGCGGGACTGCTGGGGCGCTCCCTTCGTCCGAAAGAGGTCGCTCTCTTTACCCGGCAGCTCGCGACGCTCTTCTCCGCCGGATTGCCGGTCACCGACGCGCTGACCGCTGTCCTCGAGCAAGCCGACCGGCGTGCGCTCACCAAGCTCGTGACCGATATTCGGGAGGCCGTGCGTGAAGGCCGGGCCTTGGCCGATGCCCTTGAGCGCCACCCTGGGGTCTTCAGTCCGATTTACGTCCAGATGGTCCGAGCCGGGGAAGCCGGGGGCGATCTAGACGAAGTGTTCCAGCGGCTCGCCGAGTTTCTCGAGGCGCAGGTCCGTCTGCGCGACCGGGTCTGGGCGGCCTTGGCCTATCCGATGTTCCTGTGTGTGATCGGGGGCGTCGTACTCGCGGTGCTCATGGTCGTCATGATCCCTCGGGTCACCGCGATGTTTGCCGATCTGCACCGCGTCCTGCCGCTCTCCACGCGCGTCCTTATCGCGGGCAGCCATCTGCTGACCAGGCACGGAGGGGAGCTTGTCGTGTCGGGGCTGCTTGGGGCCGCCGGCCTCGCGTGGTACTTCTCGACGCCGGGCGGCCGGATTCGAAGGGACACATGGGCGCTCAACCTTCCGGTGTTCGGCCGGGTGTCCCGATCCGTGGCGATCGCAAGGCTGGCAAGATCGTTGGGGACACTCTTGGCCAGCGGTGTCCCCCTGCTCGCGGCGCTGGATATCGCCAAGCGGGTGATGGGCAATGTCGTGCTGGAGCGGGCCATCGACCGGGCACGAGACGGGATTGCCGAAGGCAAGGGCCTGGCGCAGATCCTGGCCCGCACGGGCGTGATCCCGCCCGTCCTCACTCACCTGATCGCCATCGGGGAAAAGAGCGGCGACTTGGACGGCATGCTCTTGAAGGCCGCGGAAGTCTTTGATCATGAGGCAGAGGCCGCGGTGAACGGCGTCACCTCCCTGCTGGCGCCGATGATGGTCCTGGTCATGGGTCTCTTGGTGTTGTTCATTGTCATGGCGATTCTAGTCCCGATCTTTGAGCTCAGCGAGGGAGTGCGATGACGGGAAGGGGCCGAAGCGCCTGCGGCTTCCGTAGCGGCGAGCTCTTGGGCGAGCAGCGTTTTAATGGTAGCGGCAACGGATTCACCTTGATCGAAATCCTGGTGGTGACCGTCATTCTCGGCCTGTTGGCCGCCCTCGTCGTGCCGAAAATCCTCGGACGAACCGACGATGCCCGACGGACCGCGACCAAGGTCCAGATGCGAAATATCGAACAGGCTTTGCAGATGTTCAAGCTGGACAACGGCGTCTATCCTTCGACCGAACAGGGACTAGAGGCATTGGTCCGTAAGCCGACAGCCGGCGTCCTCCCCGCGCGGTGGCGAGAGGGCGGGTATCTGGCGAAAGTGCCGGCGGATTCGTGGGCTCGGCCTTTCGGGTACTTGAGCTCCGGGGCGGACGGGAAACGTGAATACGACCTGGTCTCCTTCGGAGCCGACGGAGTGCCCGGAGGGGAAGGGAACAATGCGGACCTCGAGAGCTGGAATCTGGACTGACCGAGGGTTCACGCTCATCGAACTGATGGTCGTGGTCCTCATCGCGGGGTTGGTCCTGGCGTTGGCTCTGCCCTCCCTGACCCACGTGCATGACCTACGGACTGCCGGCAGGGCGCTCATCGGCACGGTTCGCATGGCCTACGCCAAGGCCGTGGCGTCCGGTGAAGTGCAGCGTCTGTGCATGGACCTTTCCCGAGGTAAGTACTGGGTGGACTCGGGCCTTTGCCGCGTGGACGGCGTGTCAGGATCAGCCGGCCGTGCCGGGGCGACCCCCCAGGCGCTCTTCGAGGGTATTCGATTCGTGGACGTGCAAACGGCTCATCAGGGGACGGTGAGAGATGGAGCGGCCACCATTCTTTTCTTTCCCATCGGTCGGGCAGAGCGAAGCGTCATTCATCTGGAAGACCGCTCTCGGAGCCAAATTTCCTTAGTGGTCCATCCGAGCACCGGCTTGGTATCCGCACATGAGGGATATGTCCTGGAAGGCTCCCCTAATGGGTCGCGCCACTAGACCTGCTTGGGAAGCGGGCTTCAGCCTGCTCGAGGTCATGGTTGCGCTGGCAGTGGTGGCGATCAGCTTCCTGGCGCTGTTCGAGCTGCGGAACCTCGATATCGGTCGAACTATGTTCAGCGGCCACGTCACGACCGCCACCTTGCTGGCGCAGGAGCGGCTGGCAGCCTTGGAACTCAGCGGCCGTCTCGGGACAGGGGAATGGAGCGGTGTCTTTCCCGGCTACGAGAAGTTCGCCTGGAAGGCGCAGGTGAGGCCGACCACCTTGGCCTTTGTGCGCGAGGTGCGCCTCCTCGTCTTTTGGGCCGAGGGCCGGCGAACGGAACAGGTAGAGCTGATCACCTACGTATTTGAGGAACGGTGATCACGTGGAGCATGTGAGGCCCCGCAGGGGCGGCTTTACCCTGATCGAGGTCCTCGTTTCGATCGCGATTCTGGCGGTTCTGGTGCATCTCGTGTACCAAGCCTTCGCCAATACGGCGGACGTGGTGGGGCAGGTCTCTGCAAGGGCGGATCTCGACCATCGCGCGCGCGTGATCTTCTCGCGGCTCGTGGAGGAGCTTGTCGCGTCGGATTGGCAGACCGGCAACGCCCGGACCGTGTTTCTGGGCTTCGACGGAATGGAAGGAGGCCGGGGGGCGGACACCCTCCGGTTCAGCTCGCGGTCGCATTTCCGTGCCGAACAGGACGCCCGGGAGTCCGATCTCAATCTGCTGGCGTATGGACTTGAAGCCGGCGCCTTGGTGCGGCGGGAAGAGCTGAACCCCTTCAGTGTCACCGACCGAACGGTCGAAAGGGAGGAACTGGCCCATGGAGTGGCCGCGTTTAACCTCCGCTATTGGGATGGAGCGGACTGGCGGGATTCCTGGGACGCTGGCCGCGCGAAGGCTCTCCCGTCCGCGATGCTGGTGGAATTATCCTTGGAGGAACCTCCGGATGGGGTCAGGCGGTTCATGACCATGGTCACGTTGCCTCTTGCTCGCCGGGACGGGACAGGCGCGCCATGAGGGTCACCGGCGGCCGTCCGGCAACCGGGCCTGCGGCACTGTACCTGGTCTATGGGATAGCGGCCACGGTGTTCTTTCTCTATCTCGGGTTCCCCTTCACCCGCATGGAACAGTGGGCCATTGCTCGGATTGCCCAGACCACCTCGGTTCTCCTGGAACCACACGAGCGGCGCCTGAGTTTTCCCCTGCACCTGCACTGGGGAAGCATCGGACTGAAAGGGCTACAAGACGGGAGCAGCCGTCCGTTGCAAGGAGAGCAGGTATCGGTGGATGTGGCTCTGCTCCCCTTGATGGAGCAGCGGCTGTCAGCCGCCATCCGGTTTCGTCTGCTGGAGGGAGAGGTCATGGGCGTGGCCGAATGGCAGGGGAGGCGGGAACCGCTCGAGTACCACCTGCAAGGAAGCGCCAGGGAGCTGGATCTCTCAAGGCTGGGCAGCGGCATTTCTGAAGGACGCCTCCAAGGCCAATGGGAATATCGGTGGAATCCCAGCGAGGCGTTGAGGGGGCAGGGACTGCTCACAGTGGAAATCACGAGACTCCGATTGGTTGCAGGCCTGAGCTCCGGCGCCACCTTCCCGGCGCTGACCTTTCAAAAGGTGAACGGCCGCATTGTGCTGAATAAAGGAGTGGGCATGGTGGAAGACCTCCGGGTTGAAGGGGACGAGGTCTGGGCGCGGGGAGGCGGGAGTATTCTTCTCCGCAACCCCGTGGGTGAGAGCCAACTGAACCTCACCTTGCAGGTTCGACTCCGTGACGGGCTCGCTTGGGGAGAAGAGGCGGCTTGGCTGAAGACAGCTCTGGCATCGGCCCAGGGCCGTCTTGTCGTCAAGGGGACGGTGCGGCGGCCGGCGTTCTTCCTGAACGATCTGCCCTTGTCGGCTCTCGATGTCATCCTGCCGTCTGGAAAAGTCGGATGATCGGCTCCTACGTCGGCATGGACATCGGAAGCTCGACCGTGCGGGCGGTCAGGCTCCGACGGTCACTGAGGGGAATCGCGATCCAGGCGGCCGTGTGCCGGCGGTTTTTGGCGGAACCCGGAAAACCCCAGGTGGCTGAGGCCGCGCTCACCGACTGCCTGGTCCAGCTGCGCGCTGAAGGCTGGGGCGATCACGGGCCGGTTGTCGTGACGGTGCCGGAGTCCGGGGTCTTGGCGAGAAAGCTGGACCTTCCGATCACGGATCTTCGGAAGGCGATCCAGGTGGTCCCCTTTGAGCTCGAAGACCTGCTTCCAATCGCCCTGGAGGATGTCGTGGTAGATTGCGAATCCATCTCCTCGGGAGAGGGACGGACCTCTGTCTTGGCGATGGCGGTCCGGAAGGAGGTGTTGGAGCGCCGGCTGGAAGCGCTCAGCAAGGCCGGCTTTCAACTCCGCCATGTCACGGTCAGGTCGCTAGCCCTCCGGGCGTACTATGATCGATTCGTGACCGATGCCGGCCAAACAGTCGTTCTCATGAATGTAGAGAGTGACTTCAGAGCTCCGACGATCACCCTTTGCGCGATGGATCATAAACGCCTCTGCGGGGTGCGGACAATTGTAGGGAGCCCTTTGCCCTACCAGGATGCGGTCTTCCCCCTTCTATCAGAGTCCGTGGTGGGCGAGATTCGACGAACGATTCAGATCTGGGAGCAGGAGATTCACCAATCATGTTCGCGCCTCTACCTCTCGGGACCGGAGGCTGAATGGCCGGAAGTTCGGTCCCTCCTTGCCGAGCAGCTGGGAATCCCGGCGGTTGAATTCGTCGGGGCGCCAAGGATGACTCAGCACGCCAGTGAGTGGAAGCCTGATCTCGTGGTGGCGACAGGCCTGGCCGCGATGGGAGCCGACCGGCCCCAAGGACGACTCGATTTTGCCAGGGGCCGAGCACGCCCGACGGCTCTTGCCGGGAGCCGGAGACCCTGGGCATCGGTATCGGTCGGCGCCGCGTTGGTCTTGCTGCTGGCGGTCGCCAGCCTTTTCCTCCATTACCGTGCCCAAGAGGCTCGCTACGAACAATCCAGGGATGCGGTCCGCACCCTTTTTCGCGAATCATTTTCCGATTCCCCCGGGATTATCGACGAGCCACGGCAGGCTCGTCGCTTGCTGGCCGAGGCGCAAAAGCGGCGAGCCTTTCTCGGGATCGGGGATCCGAGGATCCCCCGGATCCTTGCCGAACTGACCACGCATGTTCCGGAAGAGGCACATCTGGAGATCCACGAACTCGCCATCGAGGCAGACCGCCTCTGGTTTGAGGCCGAAACGGAATCATTCGAATCGGTAGACCGCCTCAAGACGTCGCTGGCTCGTTCTCCTTACTTCCGGGAGATCTCGGTCAAAGAGGCAAAGCTCGGCCCGGTCGCCCCACGCATCCGGTTCCGCATGCACATGGTGGTAGGACAGGGATGAGGGAGAGCCCCCAATTGACGGCCGGTTTCCTCAAGTGGAGACCGTCGACACGCGGTCGGAAGATACTGGTCGCCGTCGGCATCGTCATGCTCGGGTTCGTCGGTCATTTTTTCGTGCTCGTCCCCGTGAAGGAAGAAATACACCGTCTTGACCGGACGATCGCCGAGAAGCAAGAGGACCTCCGAAGGTTGGTTGAGGTGCGAGAGGAGTACATTCCCCTACGAGAGCGGTTAAGGCAGGTCGAAGGTCGCTTTCTTCAGAACGGAGGCGGTTCCCTGATGGCGCTGGTGGAGGCGCTGGCCGGGCGCGTCCAGGTCCGGGAGTTGATGGCCTCGATGCGTCCTCAGGGAGAGTTGGTTGGGGAAGGCTTTAAGGAGACCTCGGCAGAGGTGAAACTGGAACGGATCCGCTTGGACCAGGTGCTGGGGCTTTTGACCGCGATTGACGAGGCTCCCATCCTGCTCCGGGTGAAACAGTTCCACTTCAAGGCCCGGTTCGCGGATCCTGGTCTCTTCGACCTCACGCTGATGCTCTCGGCGTATGAACCCATGCCTCAGGCTGCGCGGCCGCCGGACGGGACCGAACATGGCGGGTAACGGGAGGGGTGCGGCCTTAATTCTGGCCCTCTTAATTGTGGTCCTGTTGGCCGGCCTGATTCTGGAGTTCGACCGGATGACCAGGACGGACCTCATGGCGGCCGGCAATTTCCGGGATGGAGTGAAGGCCGCCTTTCTGGCGAAGGCCGGCATCGAGGCGGGGCGCGGACTTCTCCAGGAGGACGCCTTGCGGGGGAACCCGTATGATGGTCCGGACGAACTCTGGGGGGCCTCGCTAGCGCCGCTGGCGGCCAGCGATGGCTCGATCGCCATCCGTATTGAGGACGAGGCGGGCAAGCTCAACCCGAACCATCTCCTCGGCGGTCCGGCTGGAAAGAAAATCCCGGCGAAAGTGGCCCAGATGCGCCGGCTCATCGAAGCGTTGGACCTGGATCCGCACCTGGTCGATGTCCTTGTCGACTGGATCGATCCCGATGCCGAACCGGAACCCTTTGGAGCCGAGGAGGGCTATTATCGTGGCTTGGATCCGCCGTACCGGGCGAAGAACGCACACTTTGAGTCCCTCTCCGAGCTTCATCTCCTCAAGGGCGTCACGGACGAGGTGTATCGGACGCTGACCCCATACTTGACGGTGGCCACCCCGGCTCCGGGAAAGATCAATATTAATACGGCCGACCCTCTGGTCTTGAGGGCGTTGGACCCTAGAATCTCCCACGCTCTGGCCGATCGAATTGTTAAGGCCCGGCCATTCCGGCGGATCGAGGATCTGGATAGGGTGTCCGGCATGACCCAGATTGCCAAGGAACTACGGGGGCTTGAACAGGCTTACGATATCCGCAGCGATACCTTCTTGATCACCTCGCGCGGCCGTGTGCGAGACACGAGCCGGCTCGCGCGCGCAACCGTGGTGCGGTCCCAAATTCCTCAGAAACCGGTCTCGGTCCGCGTCGTCTCGTGGCGGGTAGACCACGTCAGCCCGGCGGATTCCTTGCGAACGACGGAGGAGGCACAGTTCCATGCCGACCTGTCTATGGTGAGTGTGCCCTCGGCCGCGCGATAGGACCCGAACCGTTGAAACGGCACGGAGCGGTCAGGCATGGATAGTTCTGTTCAGCCGGCTGTTCACGTGTTCCTGGACGGCCGGAGGAGAAGGAAAGCTTGACCTTATCGTTGCAAATATGTTCTTCTTTCCCGGGAGTATATACCTAAAAGGATGAGCATGGTGGAGCCGATACGATGAAACCGTACGTCCGGTTGCTTCCTTGACCGGGATGTCTCGATCAGAGGCAGCCGTGATCTATGACCTGGTAATCGTAGGCGCCGGCCCGGCCGGGTTGAGCGCCGCCGTCCATGCCAAGAAAGAAGGCATGCGCGTCCTCGTCATCGAGCGGGGCGAACTTGCCAACACCATCTTCGACTATCAGAAGAATAAGCACGTCATGGCCGAACCCGGGATGATCCCCCTCCGAAGCGACGTTCCCTTTGAAGCCGGCACGCGTGAGCGCCTCCTCCAGGGGTGGCAAGCCAGCGCGGAGAAGTACCAAATCGCGGTCAATCGGCCGGAGATGGTCCAGGAGATCGCTCGACGGGACGGCGTCTTCGAGGTCCAATCCGACAAGGGAGTATACCAGGGGAAGAATGTCGTTCTGGCCATCGGCATTCAAGGCAATCCCAATCGGCTGGGCAAGCCGGGGGAAGACCTCCCGCACGTCTCCTACAAGCTCTCGGATCCGTTTATTTACGAGGACCAGGACCTCATGATGGTCGGCGCCGGGGACGCGGCCATCGAAGGCGTCCTGGCTCTCTGCGAGAAAAATCGGGTGACGGTGCTGAACCGCAACAACGAATTTTTCCGGCTCAAGGATGCCCTTGATCGCCAGATCAACGAAAAGGTGAAAGCCAAGCAAGTCACGGCCTATCACAACGCCGTCCTCGAGCGGTTCGAACCCGGGTACGCCTTTGTGGCGCTCCCTGACCGGGTGGCCAAGGTTAAAACCGACCTGGTGTTCATCCGCATCGGGGCCTCCCTCCCTCGCCCGTTCCTGGAGAAATGCGGCGTGACCTTTGCCTCCAAGGACCGGAGCGCGCTGCCCACCATCTCCGAGCATTACGAATCCGCGGTCCCGGGGCTCTACGTCATCGGCGCGGTGGCCGGCTACAACCTGATCAAGCAAGGGATGAACCAGGGCTACGAAGTCGTCGAGCATATTCTGGGACGGTCGGTCGAGCCGGTGGAGGAGCCCATCCTCAGGGAGAAACTCGGGTTCCTCGATGGGACCACCGATGAGCGGTTGGGCTACATTCAGGGAACCATCCCGCTGTTACGGGAGGTCCAGAAGCAGCCCCTCCGGGAGTTGCTGCTTCAAGCCGCCATCCATCGTGTTGGACCCGGGCACGTGGTGTTCAAGGAAAACGACTTCAGCGACAGCCTCTACATGATCCTGGAAGGCGAGGTCGCCGTCGCCATGTCGACCCAGTCGCCGGGGGAACCGCCCTTTCTTCTCAAGCGCGGAGCCTTCTTCGGTGAGATGAGCCTGCTCTCGGGCCGGCGACGGTCCGGCACGGTCACGGCGGTCGGGGCCTCCACGCTGATCGAGGTTCCGCGGAAAGCCATGCTGCGGTTGATGGCCAGCGAGCCTCCGGTCAAGCGGTTCCTGGACGAGATCTTCGTCGTGCGAGCAGTCCGCAATTACATGGTCCAAGACATGGACGAGACCTTCGCGCAGCAAGTGGTGAAGCAGGCCCAGATCAAGGCGTTCAAGAAGAACGAAGTGATCTTCAATCAGGGCGACGACGGCGACGCCTTCTATCTGGTCCGGTCCGGCTCGGTGAAAATCACCCAGCGGCAGGGAGACAGGGAGATAGTCCTGAGGTACCTTCCGGCGGGCCAGTACTTCGGGGAAATGGCCCTGATCGATCCGGAGAACCCCAAGCGCATGGCCTCGGCCGTAGCCGCCGCCCGCGCCGAAGTCATCAAGCTGATGAAGGAGGATTTTCAGAAGATCCTGGAGCGGTATCCCGACTACGAGCGGAAACTGCACCATATGATGACGCGCCGGAAGATCGAGAACGAAGCCTCTCGCTTGGAGGAGGATGGATTGATGGACGGCGGCGGGACG
>Ga0209640_10003569_pt1 | contig 13591 bp, 10 predicted proteins | sample RifCSP10_1_FD_184018 | JGI IMG/M metagenome (GOLD analysis project Ga0209640, IMG submission 184018) | Soil microbial communities from Rifle, Colorado - Rifle CSP2_sed 10_1 (SPAdes) (version 2) | ecosystem: Environmental > Terrestrial > Deep subsurface > Rock core/Sediment | place: Rifle...
CATGCCGGAACGGTTCTGGTTTTCGGACATGTCTTCCCCGGTGTGGACGCGGCTCGAGACAGAGAGGCTCTCCTCAGCCGACGAGCTCCAGGTCATCGTCCGCCGCCCCGACGGGATGAGCGGCGAAGCCCTGGCTTCAAGGCTGCAAGGCTCGCTCGCCGACTACTCACGTCAGATGCCCGAGGGGGGACGCCCGTTGCACTTGCGGGTCTCCGACGTCAAGGGCACACCGATGGGGGACGCCATGTCATTGATCCTCCCCTATCTGTTCGCGGTATCAGTGTCGCTGACCCTCCTCATCGCCTGCGCCAACGTGGCGATCCTCTTGATCGCGCAATGGACAACGCGCGAAGCGGAGACGGCGGTCCGCGCCGCGCTTGGCGCGACGCGCTGGCGAATCATCCGGGCGCTCGTCGCCGAGTCTGTGGTGCTGGCCTTGTGCGCCGGGGCGCTCGGTCTCTGCGTCACGTTTGCGCTGCGTGGAATCCTGGTCAGTCGCACCACCGACCTGCTCTTGAACCTGTCGATCGATCCGGCCCTGTTCCTGCAATCGGCCATCATCACGATCGTGACGGGCGTCGTGGCTGGCATCGGGCCGGCACTGTTCGAGACGCGCCGACTCCACGTCGAGCCACTACGCGGCATCGCCACTTCGGACAGCCTCCGCCAGCGGTGGAGCCACGCACTGGTCGTGCTCGAGATCACCGTCACGCTGGCGCTGCTGGGCGTCACATCCACGATGGTCGAGGGATATCAGCGAGGACGGAACCCCGAGTTGGGATTCAGCGCCGGGCCTCTGTTGACTGCATGGGTCATGCGCGAGGACGGGATTCCGGCGGCGAGGCTGATGGAGGCTCTCGACGCGATGCCGGGCGTCGGTGCGGTCGCGGCCTCGACGGCGGTCCCGCTGATGGGGCGGGGCCCGCGGCAACAGATGGCTGGAGACTCGACGGGAACAAACAGCGTGCAAGCCGAGCGCGTCGCGATCAGCCCGGGATTCTTCTCAACGCTCCGTGTGCCCCTCCGGGCCGGCCGGGCGTTCACGACGGAGGATTCAGCCCTTACGCGGACGGCCATCGTGAACGAGACACTGGCACGCCAACTCTTCGCGGGCCAGGCGCCCATCGGCCGCCAGGTCTGGGTCGGGCAAGAGGCGTACGACGTGGTTGGGGTCGTCGCCGACTACGCGAGCACCCCAATCGAGCAGCGATTACCGGCCCCGAAGCTGTTCTTGCCGCTCTCGTCTGAACCCACGGACGTGACGGCTGTGCGCTTCCTGGTTCGGGCGGAAGGCGACCCGGTTGGACTGCTCCAACCCACTCGCCGCACGCTCCGAGAAGCCATGGTGGGACTCACGGTGACCAACGCCATGACCCTCCAGCAGATGCTGGACCTGCAGAGCAGGGAGACGCTGGCCGGTACCGTGCCGTTCGTCCCGTTGATCGTCATAGGGATGCTGCTGACCTCGAGCGGGATTTACGGCGTGCTCGCCTTCGCAATCACACGCCGTTCGCGTGAACTGGCCGTCCGCGTGGCCATCGGTGCCAGCCGAGCCGAGCAGGTCCGCCTGGTGGCCATGCACAGCCTTCGACTCCTGGCGCTCGGGTTGGCGTGCGGGGTGGGCCTGACTTTCGCGTTGTCACGGGTTGTGCGCGCGGCCGGTGGCGCCGGCTCGTTCCTGGATCCGTCGTGGCCGGCATTCGTGGTGCCAGTACTCATCGTGCTCGTTGTGGGTGCTCTCGCGACGTGGATTCCGACACGGAGAGCGCTGCGGATCAATCCGGCGACGATTCTCAGATCGAACTGAGAATCCGCAGTTCACACCTCGTGGATCACCGAGTCTCTTGCGCGGCGTGAACGGGTTCAGCCGCGTCGTGCAACAGCCGTTCGCTGAGCGCCGCCCAGACGGCGAACGAGAGTCGCCGGCGATCGTGGCGCGCGATCTCGGTGGTCCAGAACGGCCCGAGCACGGTTTCGACGCCCGGATCCATGTCTCCGAGCTCGAGTGGCGCCTTGTGCTCGGCCGCGTACCGCGTCAGCGCCTCGGGCGACGGCCGTCCGGTGTTGGCAATCACGACGTCCACGGGCCGGCCGATGGTGCGCGAGATCCAGCGCGCGGCGTCAGCCGCGGTGAAGGCTTCCATACCGCTGCCCTCGGTGAGCAGGTTCGTGATGAGGATGATCGGTCCGTGCATGTCGGCCAGCGCCTCTTTGACGCCCAGCACGAGCAGCGGAGGCAGCAGGCTGGTGAAGAAGCTGCCGGGACCGATGATCACGGCGTCGAAGGCGCGAATGGCGTCGGCCACGACTGGATGAATCGACACCTGCGGCTCGAGCCAGATCCGGCTCACCTCGTGTCCGCGCGCCTGACCGGCGTCGACCTCGACCTCGCCCCGCGTCACCGTGCCATCGGCGTACTGCGCGCACACCGACGCCAACTCCACGCTGACGGGGAACACTCGGCCGCGACAGCCGAGGAGGCCGCGGAGGCCGTCCACGGCCGCCAGGAAGTCCCCGCTGTAGCGCACCATCATCGAGAGCAGCAGATTGCCTCCGGTATGCCCCGCCAACCGGTCGTGCTGCTCGAGCGTCGGCAGCCGCGCCAGCAGGACGCTCCGCGCCTCGCGCTCGTTTCTCGCCAGGGCGAGTGCGCACTTCAACACGTCGCCGGGGGGCAGCACCCCCAGCTCGTCCCGCAGCTGGCCGGAGCTTCCACCGCTGTCGAACATCGTGACCACGGCGCTCAAATCCAGCCACGGGTTCCGCTTCAGACCGCCAATCAAGCTCGGCAACCCGGTGCCGCCGCCAACACAGCCGATGTTCAGCTTGCGAAGTCGCATCTGTCGCATTGTACTTTCGGGCCTTCAGTCTCCGGTCTTCAGTCTCCGGTCTCCGGTCTGCCGTCTCCGGTTTGCGGTCTTCGGGAGCCGTACAATGACTCCCATGACTGCTCCGTGGAGAACGGCGGCCGAATCCCTGGTGGCCGACCTGCGAGACGTATTCGGCGCCCGTCTTCGCGCCGTCGTCGCCTTCGGTCCGCTCCTTGAAGGGATCGCCAACGCCCCACTCACCTGCCTGGCGCTCGTCGGCAGCCTGACCGCCGAGGATCTTCAGGCATGCGCCCGGTTCGCCCATCGCTGGCAGCGGGCGCACATCGCCACGCCGCTCATGCTGCCCGAGCAGGAGTTCATGCGCTCGCTCGACACCTTTCCGCTCGAATACGGAGAGATCATCCGCGCGCACGCGCGGGTGTACGGCGAGGATCCGTTCGCCACGGCAACGATTGCGCACGAAGACCTCCGGCGCGCGTGCGAACTGCAGGCCAAGAGCCATCTCATCCACCTGCGGGAGGCCTATGTCGAAACGGGCGGTCGGCCGGCTGCGATCGCCGAGCTGGTGACGACGTCGGCGCCGGCCTTCGCCTCGCTGCTACGGAACGTTGCCAGGCTCAACGGCGTCCATATCAGTGACCGCGCTGCCGTGACACGTGCCGGCGCTGTGGCGGTGGGAGTACCTGAGGGCCTGGTGACAGACATGCTCAACCTGGAACACCAACCGGGAGTCCCGGTGGCCGACCCGTCCCGCCTTTTCCCCGAGTACCTGGCCGCCGTCGAACAACTCGCACGCGCCGTCGACACGTGGCGCGCGTAGGGCTGTCAGCCACGACGCGCACGAAGAACTGGCCACGAAGCACACGATGATCACGAAGCCCGTTCGTGGTTCGACGGCGTCGGCAGCCTTCGTGATCTTCGTGACCTTCGTGGCTGCTTGCCTTCGTGGCCTTCGTGATCTTCGTGGCCTTCGTGGCCGCCGTGTTCTTCGCGTCCTTCGTGGCTTCCTCATCGTGTGCGTCGTGGCCGTCTTCCCGGCACAAGCACAGGAACTGCCGCCGGAGCTCACCCGCCCGGTCAACGACTTCGCGGACGTCATCGACAGCGAGAGCGAGCGTGCGATGGAGACGCTCATCCGCTCGCTGCAGCAGGCCAGCGGCGATGTCGTCGTGGTGGCCGCCGTCGAGACGTTCGCGCCGTATGGCGACATCCGCGAGTACGCCGTTCGCATGTTCGAGAACCACGGCCGCGGGATCGGCCAGCGTGGGCTCGACAACGGGCTGCTCATCGTCCTGGCGGTCAAGGACCGTCGCGTCTGGGTGGAGGTCGGCTACGACCTCGAGCAGTTCATCACGGACGGTTTCGCCGGCCAGACGACCCGTGAGGACATGACGCCGGAGTTCAGGCGTGGCGAATACGGCGCAGGGCTCCTGGCCGGCGTCGCGCGCATCGTGAGCCGCATCGCGGAAGGCCGGAACGTGGCGCTGCAAGGAGAGCGCGTGAGGCCCATCCAGCGCGGGGCGCCGTCGGGAGGATGGGGTCGAAACCTGATTGTCGGCTTGTTCGTCCTCTTCATGATGATCAACGCGATTGCCGCACGCGTTCGCCGCAGCGCTCGCCGCAGCGGCCGGTGGTGGGGCGGGCCCACGGGGGGCTGGCACAGCGGCGTTGGACCGTTCGGCGGCGGCTTCGGCGGCCTCGGCCGCGGCGGGTTTGGCGGCGGGTTCGGCGGGTTCGGGGGCGGTCGCAGCGGCGGAGGCGGCGGGGGGGGATCGTGGTGATGAGTGATCAGTGATTGTGGATTGGGGTGATTGTTGATTGGTGATTGGTTGATGATTGGTGATTGGTGATTGGTGATGAGGAGTTCAGCAATGACATCGATTCGCAAGGCCGCCGTCGGTCTCGTCCTGGCGTGGGTGGCTCTCGGGTTGTCAGGGTGTTCCTACAACACCTTCGTCGGCCAGGAAGAAGACATCAAGACGAAGTGGGCACAAGTGGAGAATCAGTTGCAGCGCCGCAACGACCTGATCCCCAACCTGGTCGAATCGGTCAAGGGCATCACCCAGCAGGAGCAGGAGGTCTTCGGCCGGATTGCCGACTCGCGCGCGAAGCTGGCCGGCGCGACGACCCCCGAGCAGCGGATGCAGGCAGCCAACGAGCAGAGCACGGCGCTCGCGCGGCTGCTGGTGGTCGTCGAGAACTATCCGCAGCTGCGCTCGAATGAGTCGTTCAATCGACTGATGGACGAGTTGTCGGGCACCGAGAACCGCATCGCCGTCGAGCGCATGCGCTACAACGAGAGCGTGCAGGCGTACAACACCCTTCGCCGAAAATTCCCGTCGAACATGACGGCGGGCATCTTCGGCTTCAAAGAGCATGCGCTCTTCGACGCGCCCAAGGAGGCCGAGGCTGTTCCACGGGTCAACTTTGGAAAATCCTGATGAGATACATGAGATACGTGAGTTCACACTTCTCGCTTCTCTGTTCTCGGTTCGTGTTCACGTTCATGTTCGGTTCCGGGTTCGCGGGTCGTGCGCGGTTCGCGTCGAGGTTCTTGGGAGCCGAGTCGCCCGCCCAACCTGAACACGAACCGAGAAGGGAGAACCGAGCAGCGTGAACTGTTCAGTCCAGCTCGTTCTACGAATCAAGATTGGAGATTGAGACAGCCATGCCGCTGGTAGATACGCTACTGCCTGAGTTCGACCACGAGATGACCCTCACGCGCAAACTGCTCGAGCGCGTGCCCGAGGACCGGTTCGGCTGGAAGCCGCATCAGAAGTCGTACTCGCTGGGGCAGCTCGCCCAGCACGTCGCCACGATTCCGATGTGGGGTGCGGTGACGATCAACCAGGCCGAGATCGACATCGGAGGCGGACAGCAATCATCGCCGGTCGCCGACCGGGCTGCCCTGCTGGCCCTCTTCGACGGCCATGTCGCCGGCACACGCGCCGCGCTCGTCGGGAAGTCCGATGCCGAGCTGATGGCGCCGTGGACGCTGAAGAACGACAGTAAAGTCGTGTTCTCGATGCCGAAGGCGGCCGTCTGGCGGTCCTTCGTCATGAGCCACCTGATTCACCACCGGGCCCAGCTGGGCGTGTATCTGCGCATGCAGGATGTGCCGCTGCCGTCGATGTACGGGCCCTCGGCAGACGGGCCGGGATTCTGAACACGTCAACTCCCAACCCCCAACATCGGACGCTTGCGCCAACTCCCAATCGGGTCGTTCTGTTTGGGAGTTGGGAGTTGGTCGAGCGACAGTTGTTGGGAGTTGACCGGGAACATTCTTCGACGCGCCGCGTAGTTGATGCCGGACCCCGGCATCGATGCCTGCTCAGCCGCCCCTTGCCGTGTCGCCGACATCGACGCTGGCCGATCGACTGGCGCCGCTGCGGGATCGATGTGCCGCCGCCTGGCGCGCGACGCCGGCCGATCGGCCTCGGCTCGGCCCGCCGGTCACGCGCTGGCGGCAATGGACGAACGCGCGCGCCACGAGCCGGCTGATCGACGACATCGCCGGACGCGTCGATGCGTACCCAGAAGGCGCGCCGGCGCGACGCGCGTGGCGGGAGACGGTCCGCCGCCAACTCCAGGACTTCGGCGAAACCCACTTCGGCTGGCCTTCCGGCTACCGCCGCCTGCTGTTCGGCGATGCCTTCTACGACGCCTCGGTGGATTTCTCGCGCAGGGCACGCGCGTTCGATCCGGACCTGTCGCTCGACGACCTCGGGCAGGCGCTACGGAACGTCTGGATCGGCAACAGCCTGCAGATGCTCCTCGCGCGCCCTGTCGCGCTGACGTCAGGGCTGTTCGCCTACAGCATGTTGTACCCCGTGACCGACAACCTGCTCGACGCGCCTGACGTGTCGCCCGCCGACAAGAGTCACTTCAACCGTCGATTGGGCCGTCGGCTGATCGGCGATCCGCTTCCTGCCGGGCACGAGGCAGAGGCACGGGCCTTCGGTCTCGTGCGCCAGATCGAAGAGGAGTTCCCGCGTCATCGCTGGCCGGATGTCTGGGACAGCGTGCTCGCCATCCATCGCGGGCAGATCGCCAGCCTGCGTCAGCACGGCGTGCCGATGTCGGAGGACGATCTGCTGGACATCAGCGTCGCCAAGGGCGGCGCATCGGTCCTCGCCGACCTGTACCTGGTCGCAGGTGAGGCGACTCCCGCCGAAGAGCGCTTCGCGTTCGGCTACGGCGTGTTCCTGCAACTGCTCGACGACCTTCAGGACGCGACCACCGACCTGGCCGCCGGGCATCAGACGCTGTTCACACAGGCGGCCCGCCGTGGGCCTTTGGACGAGCTGACGGCACGCCTGGCGCGGTTCATTGACGTCGTCCTCGACTCGGAACGAGGCTTCCCCTCGGAGCACGCCACGGATTGCATGGACCTGATCCGCCGGAATTGCCGCGCCCTGCTGGTGGGCGTGATGGCGGAGCAGCCGACCTTGTTCAGCCGCTCGTTCCGCTACGACGTGGAGCGGCAGTGGCCGCTCGGCTTCCGCGCAATGCGGCGCCTGCGCCGACGCGCGCGCCGCCGGTTTCAGGCGACTGCGCAACGCCTGCAGGCTCGGCAGGGTGTGTCGTCCCCACTGGAGTTGCTGCTCGCGACGTGTCCCCTCGAACATCAATAGGCGCCGAGGTCCGGCCGCCGGATGGCGTAGTCCGGGAAGCAACTCACCGGGCCTGCCGCTTCGTCGAGGGCTCCCGGCAGAATCACGACGGGCGTCGCCGCGGGCGTCGCTCTCGCGATCTTCGGATCGAGCGCCTTGCCGATCTGATCCTGCGCGTCCTCCAGATGCAGCCGCGTGGCGCGGTCCATCGCCTTCGGCGTTGCGGCCCTGAGCGATGCGGCAAGCGACCTCAGCTCGCCCCGGAAGAACGCCCGCGCATCGTCGGTTGCCGGCTGCCGGCCGTTGAGACGATCGGCCATGGCCTCGAGGAACAGCCGCTGCGTGGCGCGGCGAAAGGCGTCGATCTTCACGTCGGGTGATGCCAGCTCGCGCCAGATTCCCTGCCTCAGATCGCGGAGGAAGTCCGTCGCCTTGTACGCGGCGGCGCCGTCGATGGCCTCCTGCTCAATCAGACGCGCGAAGCGAGCGGGGGCGAGCACGGTGGAGAGAATGCGAAGCTGCGCGGACTGCACGCGCGGGAGGACACCCGCCGGCTCGATGCGGCGGAGCACCTCCGGCTGCACGGCGAAGGACGGTACCGTGAACGCGTGCGTATTGAGGAACGCCACCGCCGCCGCCTGGCGCTCCCTGGGCACGATGGTGAATCGGACGCCGTCCTGGCCCGCATGCTTCTGCCGCCCGTCGAAGCCGCCGATGAGCGCGGCCACGTGGTTCATCTCGAGCACCCACTGGCCGAGCAGCCGGCCATACAGCTCTTCGAGGTCATCGTACGGTTCGCCTGGCCTTCCTGTCGTCGCCGTCAGCAGCATGGCCCCCACGCGCTGGAGGTTCTTCACGCCGTCGCTGCTCGCCTTGATGGCGTCGGCGTCGCCAACGGCCTCGGTCAGCTCGCCCGGATCGGCGCCCTGCGCGTCGGCGGTCGAGAAGCGGAGCCACGGCGTCGTGTCCTGCTCGCGGGACCAGCGATCAAGCGTCGGCTTCTCCTCGTCCGGCGAAGCGGCGCCCGGAATCGGCGCATAGCCCCAGTGCGTCGCCCACTTGTCGTACGGGCCGATGCCGGGGATGAGGTCCTCGATGTCGATCCCGTCCTCCGGCTGCGCGGTGTAGTTGAAGCGGGAGTAGTCCATGAGCGTCGGCGTGTGGCCCATCTTTTTCACCCACGCCGGATCGCGGATCTTGTCGGCCGGATACGTCGAGCTGGCCTTCATGTTGTGCTGGAAGCCGAGGGTGTGGCCGACCTCGTGCGCCACGACGAACTCCACGAGCCGTCCCATCAATGCGTCCGGCATGGGCAGCTTCTGCGCCCGCGGGTCGAGGTGCCCCACCTGGACGAAGTACCAGTCGCGAACCAGGTTCATCACGTTGTGATGCATCTGGATGTCGGCTTCCAGAATCTCACCGGTACGCGGGTCGTTGATGTGCGGGCCGAACGCGTTCTCCGTGGTCGTCGGCAGCCAGCGGACGACGGAGTACCGCGCGTCCTCGGGACTCCAATCGGGGTCCTCCTCCACGCTCGGCGCGTCCCTGGCCACAATTGCGTTCCTGAAGCCGGCCGTCTCGAATGCGGCCTGCCACGCCTCGATCCCGCGCTTCACATAGGGGATCCACTTGGTCGGCGTCGCCGGGTCGACCCAGTACTCGATGGGCTTGACCGGTTCGGACACGGCCGCACCCGGGTCCTTCTTCTCGAGGCGATAGCGCGTGATGTACCGGCGCTGCGGCGCGCGATGCTCTTCCTGGCTGTAGTCGTACTTCCGAATGGAGAAGTACCCGACGCGTTCGTCGAAGAGCCGGGGCATCATCGGCTGCTCGGGCAGCTTGACCATGCTGAAGTGCATCACCACTGTGCCGCTTCCGCCGCGTATCGCGGACGGCCGGGCGGGCGCCGGCGCGCCACCCGGCGCATCGGTGGCCGCCGTGTAGGTGTGCGTCGCCTCGACTTCGATGTTCTGGGGAAACGAGGACGCGCGCTCGAGGAACGACCGGCTGCCGTCCATCCCCCGCCCGCGGAGGCGCGCGCGCGCGCTGAACTCGGGCACGTCGGTCGTGAACAGCCGCGTGACCTCGATGACGGGGGCTTCGTCCGCGCCGACCGCTTCGACGTTGAACGACATGATGATCGTGTCGTTGTTGGCTGCCTGCACGGCCCTGCCAATCGGCGTCTTCGGATCGGCGACCACGTCGTAGGCGACGCTCTTCAGCAGGACGCGATTGTTCAGCCGCTCCCACTTCACCACCCGGTCGCTCACGGCCTGCCCGCCCGACCCCGCTCCGAGCGTGGTTCGCGCGATCTGGCTGACCCAGAGGAACTCCTTGCCCAGCTCGCTCTTCGGGATCTCGTAGTAGACGCGGTCGCGAATGCGGTGCACGGTGAAGACTCCCGGATCGCTCTTCGCCTCCTTCGTGATCACCTGCTCATAGGGGCGCGGATCCGGGGACGGTGCGCCGCCGCGCCCGGGTGGCCCAGGCGCCTGCGCTTGAGCATCCTGGGGCGCCGGCGGCGGCGTGGGCTCCTGCGCCATGGTGGCCGCGCCCACGGACGCCGCGATTGACAGGACGCCGACGAGTTTGGCAAAGGGCTTCATGGTGTCCTCTCCACGTAAGGTGTGCCTAGCTTAGATCAGGACGTCTCGATCCCGTGGAACCGCCTTCGCGGCGCGCCCATTCAGAATGCGCCCGGCCGGCGCATCTTCGTCACCCAGACGATCTGGCCCAGGTGCAGCGCGGTGTGGTGGGTGACGTGCAGCAGCACCCCTGCGACGGATCGGTCCCGGTCGCTCGTCCGCTGCGCGAGCCGCTCCGGCGTCAGCCCGCCGACGACGCGCTCGACTCTGGCCGTGACGTCGGCCCACAACGCCTGGAGGTCGGCCTTCGACGGCCCACCGCGCGCGGCGAATTCGGCGTCCCGATCGCGAACGCTCGCACCCCCGCCAATGACATGCTCGAGATAGTGACGGTTCGATCCCGCGACATGGAGCACGAGGTTGCCCACGGCGTTGGCCTGCTCGTGCGGCCGCCACCAGACGTCGTCCTCGCTCAGCACGTGGAAGCACTTCTGGAGCTGATTCGGATACTCGGTCAGGAGCTTTGTCGAAACGACCTGCAGCAGCGTGGCGTCGAGAGGATCGGCCATGGCGGGATGATAAGCTCAAACACGAGTCCCGGCTCGCGTGGCGAGCGGCCATCACACTCGAGTGACGTTCACACCTTCCGAATTCCGGCCCAGGTTCACCGGCGGCCACACGCAGACGCTCTACGCGTGGGCCAGGCCGCGGACGTTCCCGCGTCTTCCACCTCCGGTGCCGCGTTACTTCGACGTCGCTCCGGATGCCCGCCTGCTCGCCCACTGCCACTGGCAGGCGCAGCCCCACGAGCATCCCACGCTGATCCTGTTCCACGGCCTCGAGGGCTCGAGCCTGGCTCATTACATGGGGGGCATCTCGGACAAGGCCTGGGCCCTCGGGTGGAACGTGGTGCGCCTCAACCAGCGCAACTGCGGAGGGACCGAGCATCTTTCGCGCGGACTCTACCACTCGGGCCTGACGAGCGACCCGCTGTGCGTCATCCGCGAACTGATCGACGTGGACGGAATCCGTGCCATCGCGATCGCCGGCTACTCGCTCGGCGGGAATCTCGCGCTCAAGTTGGCTGGTGATCTGGGCGAGACCACCCCCCCCGAGCTCAAGGCGGTGTGCGCCGTGTCGCCGACCATGGACCTGGCGATCTGTGTCGACGCGCTCGAACGTCGCACGAACGTGGCGTACCAGTGGAACTTCGTCCGCCTCCTCAAGGCACGCATGCGCCGGAAGGCCGAAGCCGTGCCGGGACTCTTCTCCCTCGAGCCGCTTCGACGGATCTGGACGGTCCGCCAATTCGACGAAGCCTACACGGCGCCCCACCACGGCTTTCGCGATGCGTCCGACTACTACTTCCGCGCCAGCGCGCTGAGGGTCGTCGACCGAATTCGCGTGCCGGCGCTCGTTGTCACAGCGGTCGACGACCCCTTCGTGCCGGTCGTCTCGTTCGAGCACCCATCGGTCACCGGCAATCCCCACGTCAAGAGGGTGATCACGCGCCACGGAGGACACTGCGCGTTCGTGGAACAGGCCTCACCCGACTACGACGGCTACTGGGCGGAACGGCAGATCGTCACCTTCATCACGGCTCACGCAGCAGGTCCATCAGCAGCCGCGCGAACTCCGGCCCCTTCCCTTCCTCTTCGTGCTTGAAGTAGACGAAGACGTCGGTGCAGCCCGACGTCTTCTCGCGGATGGTCGACGCCCATCGCGCGATGTCCTCGGGTGTGTAGCCCTCGTCCCGCAACCGGAAGTACGCGTAGTCGGCCGTGATCTCGAGCGGCGTGGACAGCTTCTCGCTGTCGGCGACGCAGAGCGCGAGGTTTCTCGCCCGCAGCCGTCCGTACACCTCCTCGTCGAGCCACGACACGTGGCGGAACTCGAACGCCGCGCAGACGCGAGGAGGAAAGGCGTCCAGGAAGGCCTCGAAGAGCGCGAGGTCCTTCTTCAGGTTCGGCGGAAGCTGAAACAGCAGCGCGCCGAGCTTTGGTCCGAGGGTGGACGAGGTCTCGAGAAACTGGCGGACGCGGTCCCCGCATTCGCGCAGCCGGGCGTCGTGCGTGATCCGCTTCGGCGCCTTGAGCGTCAGCCTGAAGCGCTCCGGCGTAGCCCGGTTCCAGCCCTCGAGGATCTTCTCGTTGGGAGCGCGGTAGAACGTGTAGTTGATCTCCACCGTCGGGAAGCGCTCGGCATAGTACGGGAGCATCTTCGCGGCGGCCAGGTTCGCGGGATAGAAGCTCCCCTTCCACTCAGGGTAGTTGTACCCGGACGTTCCAACCCAGACGGCCATGATCTCGGTCTTCGGTCTACGGTCTACGGTCTCCGGTCTACGGTCTTCGGTCTACGGTCTACGGTGCCTTGGACTGGTCTCGGGCATCGAGCATTGAGCACTGGGATTGAGCATCGGGCATTGGGCACTGGGCATTGAGCATTGGGCATTGGGCATTGACTATGCCTGCCGCGCCCACCGGACGAGCGTGGCAAGGTTGGGCGGCTTGCCGTGCATCAGCAGGCCCACCTTGAAGATCTTCGCCGCGAACCAGATCGTGACAAACGCCGCCGCCAGACCCACGGCCATCGTCACCCAGGCCTGCCATGCCGGAGGCGGACTGCTCGACGCGAGCCGGGACATCATCGCGAACGTGTTCACCGGTGGAAGGAAACTCAGCACGACGGCAAAGTTCGAGTTGGGCTCGCGCGCAATGAAGGGGCCGAACATCCAGGGCGCCATCAACGCCAGCATCGCTGGTGTCATCAGCGACTGCGCCTCGCGCATTTCGTTGACGGCAGCGCCGATGGCACCGAAGACGGCGGCAAACACCAGATAGGAAATCAGGAAGAACAACACCAGGTACAGGAGCAGCATCGGATCGAGCAGACCGAACATCGCAAACGACATCAGCAGCGCCAGCCCCGCGCCGATGTACAACGCCAGGACGAGCATGCTGACGGCCATCTGGCCCAGGATCTTCCCTGCCATGAGCTCGAGCGGCGACACGGCCGACAGCAGGACTTCGACGACACGGCTCGACTTCTCTTCGATGAGCGAGGTCAGCAGCGTCTGACCCCCGAGCATGATGCCGAACACCAGGAGCCCCGCGAAGATGAACGGCAGCGAACGATTGAAGCCGACATTGGTCCGCCGTTCGTCGCCAGCCGTGACCGTCACTGACGGCGGCCTGGCGACACGCATGACGGCCTCGACCTGCGCGCGGTCCAGGTTGCGCCCGCGGATTCGAGCGGTCAGAACCGCCTCGCGAAATCCCTCGTACAGGGCCGTCTCGACGCGTTCGTCGAGATTCGGCGGCACGTACACATCGTAGGTCCCGAAGTCGGACCCGCTCTCGGCTGCTACGGCATCCGGATGCACGACGACGAGCGCCAGGTGGCGCGCCCCCTGGGAGGCACTGGTCAACCAGTCCTTCTCGTGCTGGAGGTCGGCAGAAGGCGGTCGCTCGACGATCTGGAGATTTGGTGCGCCAGCAAGGACGCGATCGACGGCCGTGCCCGAAGTACCAACGACCGTGCGAACGGCGGCCGGCGCATTGGC
>Ga0209640_10003570_pt1 | contig 13591 bp, 15 predicted proteins | sample RifCSP10_1_FD_184018 | JGI IMG/M metagenome (GOLD analysis project Ga0209640, IMG submission 184018) | Soil microbial communities from Rifle, Colorado - Rifle CSP2_sed 10_1 (SPAdes) (version 2) | ecosystem: Environmental > Terrestrial > Deep subsurface > Rock core/Sediment | place: Rifle...
GGCGACATAAAAATGCGGATGCAGTCTGGGCAGATTGCTATCGGCGATGACGCGACTCTAGTGTCTGGCGTAACTCTGGCAATCAAACACAGCCCTTCTTCGACTTCCACGGTCCAAGAGAATCTCAGGATTACCCGCGCTACAACGGGCGTAGGAGCTGTTGGGCTGGGTTCTCGGTCCAGCGTTTTCCTTGAGGACGGATCTAACAACGAAAAGGAAAGCTGGGATCGGGATATTGTCGTCACAACCGCCACGGCTGCATCTATGACGGTTCGTTGCGATTATTATCTTCGTATCGCAAACGTCCTTGAGGCGACATACCAAGTCACCGCGACGACGGAAGCGGGCGGCGTGTGGGACGTGAAGCCGCAAACGGCCAATGAGGGGAATTTAGGCACATCCGCGTTGCCATGGAACCTCGTCTACTGTGGAACGATCACGCTCTCGGACGCCGCGAACATCGTGCTCGGCTCGACCACGGGGACTAAGATCGGAACAGCGACCACTCAGAAGCTAGGTTTCTACAATGCTACGCCTGTAGTTCAGGCGACGGGTATTGTGGATGCTGATGGGACTCTTGCGGACATCACCACAAAATTCAATTCGTTGCTTGGAAAACTTGAGACTTACGGCCTCTTAGCCGTAGCGTAAAGGAGATCGAGATGGCCGCTGGCGATAGAAAGGTAAAGATCACGCGAGTTGAAATCATCACCAATGGCGGATTGGTTGTCTTGGCCGAGTGGAGTTATCGCGTCGAGAACAAGCTCGGAGTAGACGAGCAAGTCAAGACCGGAAGAACCAGATTTACCCCTTCGTGGGTGAATGCTACTACTTACGGCACGCAAAAAACGGAAGTAAGAGCAGCGGTGCTGGCTGATCCCGATTTGCCCGCGAACGATGATGTATCCTGATGAATCGGAGGAGACATGAGCGGCGAGAAAAAAGATCGGCCCGAAGAGGATCTGCTGGCCTCATACATGGATGCCGTGGATGCAAACGGGGAGGCGCCGACGGATGCGGATCGGAAGAAGTACTGGGAAAACTGTTATGATAACGTGAAGAAAGCGTACAAATATCTTCTTCTGTGCAGAGAAGATGTTGATGGGCTTCCCAAGAATCGCCAAGAAGAAGCGAAGACGAGACTTGTTGAGCAGTTCAGAATCAACAGACAGGATCGTTTTCGCTCCGTGACGGAACTTCGGAAACTCGGCGAAAAGGTGGATGACTCTTTTATTCCTCTTTCGGCGGTATGAATAGATGGCTCTTTGGGATGAAGTCAAGAATCGTTATCCGAATTCAAGTCTGCTTGTTTCGTTGACTAGGCAGGACAGCACTTCTTCGACTACCGTAGACGATACCATCGGGACTCGCGCGGCTACGGCGGCTCAATCGTGGTTCAAGCGTCTTGTCAATGTGACCTTCGATCTCACGGACGACGATCATGTAACCGTTGCTGTAGATGCCGTCATCAACATTCTGAAGCGGTGGAGCGATAAATACGGCGATACGGTGGAAGCCGAGCGGACGCGCATTGAAGAAGACATGAAGCAACTGTCGAGAATCACCGCGCGGGATCGCATCATGCCCAAGACTTCTTCCATTCTAGAGCCTTCGAGCGAGGATGTCGAAGACCAGGTGGATCGACCGCTTTTCGACAAGGAACGCTTCGGCGGGATCACGCCGGATTCTCCTGCGGCTCCATGAGGTGAACGATGCCTCGAGAAGACGTAGGCGTGAAAAGGCTTCCCACGGGTGCATTAATTACGCTGAGAAGAAAACTTGAGCGTCCTGAAACGCTCATGAAGCAGATCGGCGCTTTCCTTTTGGCGGATGCCCAGAAGGCTTTCAAGGAAGAGCGTCTCGGGAATATTCGCTGGCCGGCGCGATATCCATCCCAAAGAGATCCGAAAGTGAATATCGCGGGGATCGTGTCGGATTTCATTCAAGGACGCGTGCGACCTCCCAAGAGGAGATTCCAGGATCGTCCCGCGCTTCGGGACACGTCGAATCTTCTCCGTTCGCTTTCCAATCGCGGCAAAGCGATCCGGACGGGAAGTCTCTTTGTCGAAGTGGGAACCACGATTCAATACGCACCTCAACATCAATGGGGAGGAGAATCAAAGCAAGCGGTGAATCAAAACGTGAAGAAACTGCTTGCGGGATTCCTGAAAAAAAAGGCGAACAAGAAATACCGGGAGCGTCTTGGATTCCTGTTTCAACGCGATGAGTTGAGAACGAAGATCAATCAGCGTCCGTTTCTTGGGATCACGACGGAGACGGAGTACAAGATCATCCGATTTCTTGTCGAAGGGTTTGGCCAGAAGGCAAGAATCCAGGAGGCATAGTGTCCGCTCCGCATTCTAGAAACATACTCAGGATTTCCGGAAGGCTCATCAAAGATCCGACGAGCTTATCCGCGGCATCTCCCTACGGAGGCGCGGAACTTGGGATTTCGCGCGACATGGAGATGCGTTTCGGGCGCCAGCACGTCGAGATTATCGCGGAGGAATTCAGAACTCCCGTGGCGGTTCCTATTGTCGCGGAGCGTCCGATCATGGGATGCGTTCTTCGAAGCTATGATAGCGACATGCTCCAAGCTGTGTTTCAGAATCAAGCCGCCGGAAGCGTGACGGGTGACAGGGTGGTGAATGGGCGGGTATCCGGGAGCGGAATCAATCGCGCTGGATACGATCTCATGAACAAGGCTTTCAAGCTTCTCTTCGCTCCGAAAGATGAAAAAGCTCATCCGTTCGTCATTCTGTATAATGCGGTTCCGATGGTGGACGAATCCGCCGCGCTTCAACTTTCTTTGGGCGAGGAATTCGGCATGGCGATCATGTTTCTAGGCGCGGCGGATACGCAAGGCAGGACGTACAGCATCGGTAAACTCGAGGATCTCTCTTTATGACGACGGACGAGCTTTCCATCTTGGCCGACGAAATGGAAGCTTTCGTCCGCGCCGGCGGAACGTTCTCGTACTCCGAATGGGCTGAACTGGATCAAGACATCAAAGCCACCCTCATCGCGGCGGGGAATCGGTTGAGACTGGAACAGGCGAAAATGATCGGTCTTGCCATGCAAGGACAGGCGGGATTGGCAAGGCTCCTGGCTCTGGAAGATGGGGGCGACGAGTGGGTGAGATACAATCTTTCATCGGCCATGAATCAAGCGGAAGAGAAATACAAGAAATGACCGGATGGCAAGTCTTGCGCCAACTTCAATTCCTGCTCAAGAATCAGGATTGGACGGGAAGCTCCACGCCTGTCTTTCACGAGCGATCCGTTATCATCGCCGTCGGAGATGAATTGTCCTTCTTGAGTGAAGGACTTATGCCTCCTATGGCGATCATCCGTCCAGGCGGCGCCCAGAGCGATCCGCTTCATGGAGAGGAACCGGATCTAATTCAGCAAGACATCGACATCGCGCTTGTCCAGATCGTTCATGGAGACAAGATCGGGCAGAATGTCCTGATCGGCGCGTACCGTCAAGGCCAGACGGATTCGCGCGGGCGCGGACTGCTTGAACTTGAGGAAGAACTCTTTAACGCGGTGGAAAAACTGACTTATGAAGACGGCGTGGTGATTCAAAACATGGCCGTCGGAGCCGCATTGACCCAGGTGGACGACAGAAACAACGTCGTAGCATTCAGGGATTACACTTTTCAGGCTCTCGTCACGGCGGATCGGTTCTACCATCCTGCCAGAAAATTCGCCGCAACGGGCGGAACCGGTGACGTTGATTTGACGTGGGAGATTCCCCCAACTCGATACGATCGTTTCAAAATAAGGCTTGTGAGAAAAGCCGGATCGTCCGCCCCCGCGACGGTTACGGACGGGACGGAAATAACGTTGCCGTCGAATCTACCTTCAAGCTACAACGATTCCGGATTGGCATCGGGAACGTACAGTTACGGTTTGTGGGCGAGTTACGATGAAACTCACGATCCTGTATCGACGAACGAGAGATTGAGCGAGCGTATGACTCAAACGGGAATTGTGGTAGCCTGATGACTGTACGATTGCAGGATGCAAAAATCAGAGTGACGCTGGACCCTGCGGATGCAAAGCGTCAGCTTGACGATCTAGAGAAGAACGTCCAGCGCGTGGATAACTCCCGAAAGAATCTGGACCAGAAAGAACGCGACAAAGCGGAAGAGGAATCCAAGAAAAAGCGCGTTGAATTGGAGAACAAAAACAAGGCGACTACGAGCAGATTCGGAATCGACATTCAGCGTCCCATCACGGGATTCATTCCCGCAGCATCCATCATCGAAGCGGCAGGGCCGGTCTTGAGGGGAGTCGTCAACGCTGCCGTTGACCAGTACATCGCCAAGGAAGGCGAAGAGGGCGGAAAGTTGAACGCCGTGACGCGAAAGATCGTTGATATCGTTCTGGCGCCCATAGGAGGAATTTCGGATCTTATCACGAAGACGAGATCCGCTGAGGAATCGCTTCAACCCGCCGTGGAATCGACGCTTCGGGTGGCGAAATCCGCGGCTCTTTCCGGCTCATCCGCTATCGGAGCTTCCGAAGTTCTCAATCTATTCGAGGAGGAATTGGCAATCCAGAATTTCGAGAATTCCTTGAAGCGGCGCGGCAGAAAAGAAGCTCTCGAGCTTTTCGGGAAAGCAGCGGTGGATGTCTTCAAAAACACGCGGAAAGGAAGTCCATAGATGGTCGCCATCGCGCGCGAGCTTTCGATCGTCTATGGCGGATTCGAAGTCGGCGGGGATCAAACCGCCAGAGTGCTCGATTACGTCGCCATTCATGAAGGGGCATTCGAGCGCGCGAGCGTGGAATACAGTTTTGTGATTCTTCAATCGACGGAGGCGGGTTTCGCATCAGAGATAGGTCTTGCGGAAGCGGCATTCAGGAATCCGAATCAGAATCTCACGATCACTCAAGGATCGGCAACGCTTAAAAGCTATTCCCATTCAGTATCTACCGGATTTGATGCAAGGCCGACAATCCTGAAACGCGGCGACGTAGCGGATACCGGGCGCTCAAGGCGTTACGTCGTTCGCGTCGAATTCGGAATGCCTGCGGATGGATCAGGCGCCGTTCTGAGCGGCTTGAGAAGCGCGACAATCAACGTCAGTTACACGCCCGCTCGGCGGCGCATCGTGACGATAAGCGGCGTGGCGACTTCCATCGGCGGAACCGCCGCGCGAGCGCAATACGAAGGACTCATCACGGGCTATGTCAATTCGATCCTGTCCGGACTTGGGGGAACCTACAAGCTTGCCGAAGAGCCTACGACATCGGAAAACGAAACCTCGAAAGTGATCGAGTTCTCGAGAGTCCACGAAGAGATTCTCGATACTTCCGTGGGAGGAAACGATGCGAGCGTGAGACGCGAAGTCATCGCCATCACGCGTCAGAAACTGGCCCCAGGAGATACCCCCGACGGAGGATCGACGATAAAGCGTCTCGCTGTCTTGACAGTCCGGTATGAAGCGTGGATCGACAAGGATTCAAGCCAGAATCTAACGGGAAAATGGTCCACGCTCAGGAATTCATTGCTTGCGAAAGTGAGAACGACGCTAGGCGCGGGCGCCATAGCTCTTGTCGATGAAGCGCCGGAATTCGATTTCACGGACAACAAGATCACGGCTACGATGACGATTATGGGAGTTCAAAGCGGGTCGTCCGTCATCGAATACCTCCAGACGGTGGAAGATAGCGAAGTCGCGGGTGTTGTTCTGGTTCCCGTTTGGAATGGAAATCGTCACGCGAAATATAGCTATCAAGGGCCCGCTACGTTTCAGCGTATCATCACGCAGGTATTCAAGACGCTTGGGAATGAACCTCAATTGGTCGGAGATCCACTTGCTCCGCCTCAAGGATTCCAGATCGCGCATATCAGCCGACGCCATTCGGAAAGTCCCGTGCGTCTCGGCTTCGATGGATTCGAGATCAATACGAAGGAAATCACGAGAGTCACGACGATAGAATTTTTCGTCAAGGTCGAAGGAAAACCGAATCAGGATGTTCCGACTATCAATTCATTCCTTGGAAAAGGAAGTCAAAATCAAGGCGCATCTGGAGGCCCTGCGGTTCCCGTAACTCATTTTGGTATCGGCGGATTATGACGACCATCGCCGCCATTGACGGTCGTCCTCTTCTGGCATCCTCTCCGATTCGATGGAGATTCAAGGAGGGAGTCCAGCCGGCGGAAGAAACGTTTGACATGATTCCGCTTGATGCGGATGCATTGCTTTCCCAGGCTAGAAAGCCGGTTACTCTCAAGTTGGAATCGAATGATCAGATTCTCGAGATTAAGAATCTCTGGCTCATGGATGTTCGTGCGGGTGACGATCCGAACATCAAGCGCGTGAGAATAGCGGATCGTCGATGGTTCTGGAAGTACGGCCATACGCTGAGACGTTACAACGTGCGACGGAACGTAGGATTCAAACGCATCATTTCAAATTCTCAACAATCGCTTCAGCAAGTGGTTCCCGAAGTGTGGTACGCCCGCTGGAGTCTCAAGAAATCCCCGAATCAACGATGGGAGCCATCGGAAGTGATTGATGATCTTATCAAAGCTGCCTTCAAGGTGGAGCAGCAATACAACGGCACCGCTCCGGGACTTACGGTCAGTCTTGAAATCACGAATACGAATCGCAAACTTACGGTTGAGAATCTTGTAGTCGATGAAAGCTCAGATGCTGCCGTAGCGCGCGGGCTTTCCTATGTTCCAGAAGCCAGCTTATGGATCAACGCCGAAGGCGATTGCCTCGTTTTCTCGAAGGCTTCCGGCGGGGAAAAGAGGATCTTCGGGAATTCCTTGCCCGAAACTGTCGGGCATGGACACGTCGAGCTTGTCTCGAACGAGCTTCAACGTCCGAAGGAAATCAACGTTCTCTTCCCGCGCGAAGTGGAAGTCAGATTCGATTTTCTGGAGGGAGACACGGTTTCCGAAGATCAGCGGTATGCCGAAAACGTTCTTCCAAGCCCGGACTTTCAAAACGGCGACATCGTTCAAGGCACGTGGATCACCGTGGACAAAGCACTTCAAATCTGGGGTTCTCCTCCAGGAATCGGAGGGAATCAGCTTACGCATTCATTTATCCAAAAGGCTTTTATTCCTTTCATGGATTTGTGGGCGGCGCTTGAGATCACCGGGAATAGGAATCCGAATGTCGATTGGGTGGCTCGCATCGCGGCGTTGCAGAATCACTATCGTAGGACGTACAGGATCAATCAACGGTGGATGGATCGCATTCTTTCGATCAGGGCTTATCGCATCGGAGTAGTGGACATCATCTCGGGTTCTCGAGGACCGGCTGAAGCATTCAGCGATTACTCGATCCTTCACACTCAACGCACGCATTTCAAGACGTTCGGTCAAGGAGATTTGAAGTACGCGACAAACGAGAACGGATATCCAAGAGGGCCGAATAGTCCCTGCGGAGTCGCCTCGATGGATCAGAATCAGAAGCCTGCTCCCGCCGAAGTGTCGATCTTGGATCACGATCAGGGAATCATTCATATCGACTACAAGCAAGATCCCAATCGGACCTATGAAATGATCTTGCCTTCTCACATGAATAACATTCCTCATGGAAACATCAAGGATTTGAGATCCGTTTCCGCATTGTGGGACAGCGTGACGGAGACTCAAGGGGTTCCGATGTTGAAGGCATTTCATAAGATCGCTGTCATCCTGACGGCGGTTCCGGGAAGCCCGAACAACGAGGACCAACTCCATAAAGTCACCGTAAAGCCGCGCGACATCGAATCCATGCTTCCGGCTTCGATGCGAAATATGCTTGGGAACGCACGTGGACCGGCATGGAATGTCCGCCTCGGGGGTGCCCTCGAGGGCGCCCGCGCTCTCACGCGCTGGCTGGATTCCAAATGCAACGAGATCGACAAGATTTTCGGCGTCGGAGGGAACAATCCATCCGTCGACGAGCTGGTCCTCAATCTTGACAAAGCGCAACTCGGAGGAGGCCGCAGCGGAGCGTCGCTTAACGAGATCGCCAAAGCGGTAGCGGCGAGGATCTATGCCAGCTTCGCGGATCACTTGGAAGGTACTATGGCAGCCCATTTGACGCCGAACATCGGAATTGACGGATGGATCGAGGAAGCCACGGTCGAAATCGGAACGAATGGAACAGGCTTCAGCAGATTGCATTTACCTGATAAAATAGAGGAGCTTAATCTGCTCTCTCTTCTGGACGCTTCGACTAGGGCAGTGATTTTGAGAGAGGTTCAGCCGAACAAATGAGATCCGGAGACTCGAGAAGTCTTAGCGGTGTCATCTATCCGCTTCAGCACAATAAGTATTTTCAAGGCGGATGGTCGCTTGAACAAAGATCGAGTTTGCTGGCTTATCGAATCATGGGGAGGAAAACCGGCGAGAGCCAGATCGGCCACTGGAAGTACGAGGAGCTTTCCCTCGGCGACATCCATGGCGGACAGCTTCTCTATCAGGTGAAAGGAAAGCGTCCGATTCCGATGTGGCGCTTCGCCACGCCAGTCGTAGTTTCTACCATCGGACGAACAGATACTCCGAGCGTGAATCCTTTTCGTACATCTCAGCCTCCTCCCGTTGCAAGTCTGAATCCTTTTACAGGTTCTCAAATTCCAAAAAGTGGTCCTGGATCAACAGTTGCAGAACAGGGATTCAGTCCTATTCGCCAAGCGTGTGCCGTTCTCATCGGATTTGAAGTCCTTCCGATCATCAATCCTCAACCAACAGGCACCCCTACATTCGATCCAAGATTTCCTCTTCCTCTAATTGCCAGCCTCGACAAATATGTTGAGGATAAACGTTTCAAGCCACTTACGCCGGATCTTCCGATACGAGGTGGGAAAAAGATGTGGCCGAAATTCCCAAGGGATTATTTTGGCATCAGTCTCATCTCTCAGGAGGAAAATGTCCAACAGGATCTTTTCCATCCTACCGATCCGCGCCTCATTGCGGTTCATCGGAATGGCGATGTCGAGATGGGAACGCTCGTCTGCGATATGGACAAGGATTTCAAAATCGACTTGGATAGAATGGCTCGGCTTCAGTCCTTCGCTCACGTCATCAAAAAGCCGAAAATCTGCGGCGGTTCACCGGATGAAAACGCCATCGCGTGGCAGATCAGCCCTTCGGGATGCAAGGACGTTCTTGGGGGATTCGTTTGGGAAAGCCGCGGCAATTTGGTCGGCATGGCATCCCAAAGGGAGAGCGGGTTCTTCGAAGTCGGATCTTTCGGAGACAAGCACAAACTCGGAGAAGACGAAGACGGGAATCCGATCAATTCACTTCATCTCTCGACGGCGGCATATTTCTTCAGAAATGCGGAGGAAGACGGGCCGCTCCATTTCGAGGGAAAGTACGAAGAACCCTCAGAAGCGCCGAATTCAACTCGCGTGCATCTCGAATTCGATACCGAAGAACCCCATTCATTCGTGTGTGGACAGAGAAAGGGAAAGTGGAGATGGCGTTCCGAAGCAGTCATTTACGTTCCGGAACCCGATCCGATACCTACCATTGACTTTCCTCCATTTCCTACACCTGCCCGTCCTACGCGTCCTCCTGTTGGAGCAGGAGGAGGAGTTCCGGTAGGAGGAGGAGCTGTTCCGACGATTCCCATTCCAGGCTTGATCGACACTTCGACTCCTCACGATGAAAGCCAGTATCGCCCCGTTAACATGCCGACTGAAAGTTCTGGGACGGTAAGACCTACTGTAGCGACTCCCGGAGGAGGCCAATTTTCGACTCTTGGGATGGGAGGCTTGGCGGTAGATCCTCTTACCGGAGAAATCACGCTTGGATCTCTCATCCATCCCACCCAGACGACAGACAAGAATAAACCTATCGGAGCTTCCACGATGGAGGTTTCGACGCCTGGACTTCTGGCCCGTCCTCAGCAATTTACGAATTCTGGAAAGAAAGATCTCAGGAACAATCCGAAACCTAAAAGAGAAGATGTAAAAAGCGTGGATCGCAATAACCCTGTCACCCTCAGGATGGAAGCTTTCGGCGCCGAAGGCGGTCTTACGAATTCCTATGAAGGAACGAGAGCGGGCGCTTCCGGAGATCCCTGGAATTATACGAATCGTCCAAATAACGCTCGCTATCGCGGCGGCACGGCGAACGGAGGATTTGTTCTCCTCCCTCCCGAAATCGGATTGGAAGATTACCGATTGATTTCCGGGATTACGGACGCATTCGAGATCGCCCCTGCGGATTCCATTCAGCAATCGGAATCGTTCTTCATCGCGGGTCCGGGAGTATCCCTTGGCGTTGGAAGGCCGAATCTTGCGAGTGGGAAGATAGGCCGCGGATTCGGATTCAAATTCAACCAAGACGATCTGTTAGCCGTATGGACTTTCTACAACGATGGTCAACCTAGCCCGGACACTTATCCCTACATACAATTCAACGCTCTCACTCCAAGTCTCGATCTGTACAACGTGAATGTCGGAGGATACAGCTTTTTACAATGGGCTTCTCTTACTTCTGCCCAGACGTGGGATCTTCCGGACGCAAGCGGGACGTTCCTTCTCGGCCCTGCTGGCGGAGGAAGCTTCACGGCTGGAAGCGTCATCTTTGCCGCATCTGGAGGACAGCTTTCCGAGGACACGAATTTAACCTACAATTCCACTCTGGATCGTCTTACTATCGGGACCGGATCGCTCACGATCAACGGAAAAGGCGGACAGGAAAACGCCATCAACGATTCAGGCGTGGATCAGGATACGCGAATCGAAGGGGATAATAAGATTTCATGTCTTCTACTCGACGCGTCGGATGACGAAGTGGCCATCGACGGAAGATTCTCGTTGGTCGCTCTTTCCCCGGCAACGATCACGGCGGATCAGAATGACTACAATCCGGAATCGACGGCAACTAATCGTTCAAGCTTCTGGCGACTCGCTACCGACGCTTCGAGAACCATCACCGGAATAGCCAATGGATTGAATGGGCGGATCGTTATGATCGCCAATGTAGGAGCGAACGATTTGGTATTGTCGAACCAGAACGCATCGAGCACTGCGGCGAATCGGATCATCACCGGCACAGGATTGGATTTGACGCTGGTGGCGGATGAAACGGCTTGGATTATTTACGATTCGACAACTTCGCGTTGGCGCGTAATGTCTTCCGGATTGATATAGGAGAGCATATGAACGAATTGGAGAAAGCGCAGGAAGTAAAGAAGAACGGCCATGGACGCGAGAAACTCATGAAAGCGTTGGAAGAAGAGCGCAAGATGCGTCAATCGGAATGTGTGAAGGAAATACAGGAAATCCTAAAAAGGCATCGCTGCGCGATTCAGGCGTTTCCCGTTCTTCGCCCTTGTCCTGGAGGGGGATATTCCATAGACGCGCAACCTTCAATTACTCCAATGGAATAGAGATGGGGGAAATAGACAGCATGGCAAACACCGGACGATTCCCGGCGATTCCTCAAGAGAGGAATTTCAAACGATGGTTCGACAAGGCATTTGTAGGACTCATGACGGCGACTTTGGGATTGATCATTTTCATCTGGAATTCACTTTCCGGGCAAGTAGGAGAATTGGACAAGGCAAGCCGATCGGGAGCCGAGCGCGTGACGCGCCAGGAAGAAGTGCAAAAATCTGTGAATCATCGGCTTGAGCGGATCGAGGTAAAGCAGGATCGTCAGGATGAAAAACTAGACAGGATCTTGAACGAAGTGAGAAAATAGGAGGATTCAGATGGGCAAGTGGATGCTGGTGGCGGTTCTGGCCTTGGCGGGAGGATGCGCGGGGGTGGGCGTGACGCCGGCCGAGAAAGAGGCGCTCGTCCAGAAGGCAGGACAGGTCGCCTTCGAGAAGGTCTTTGACGCGGCGGTCAAGCAGGGGCTTTCCGTCGAAGCGGCTCGGGAAGTCGCGCTCCTGGCTCAGCGTGAAGCGGAGGACTTGGCGCGCGAAAAGATCCCCGTGGAATCGAAAAGCGGCTCCGCATTCGCTCAGATTTTCGGTACGATCTTGACTCTCATACTCCCGATGATCGGGAAGAAAGGGCTCTCGTCATGAACAAGGTGCTTGGAAGCCGGAAGTTCGTCACGGCCATCGTGGGGGCGCTGTTCATCGGCCTCAACGACGCGCTCGGACTCGGCATGGACGAGGCGACGCAAACGAAAGTCGTGGCCCTGCTTGCGACGTGGATTCTCGGCGAATCCGTCGCGGACGCGGCCGGCGCACTCAAGGGCAAGACGGAAGCGCCCAAGGCATGACCGACTCTACGCTTCCTTGGGAACTTGGCGGTGCCGCATTCATTCTGCTCGCCGCGGTTATTTTCGTTCTTTGGTCGGAAAAGCCGAAGAAGCTTTGACGTACCTGTTCTCCTCGGCCATGCGAATGGGGAATTACCCTCTCTATCCGCAAGGACCATGCATGGCTGAGGGGAATCTAAAACTTGCCCCCGAACTCCACTCCTCTATTCTTGGGGAGCCTTCCTGCCCCTAGCGGGGAGGCGGGGGATTATTGGACCTTCTTGTGGTGCGGGCACGTCTCTAGGCACCCGCTCTCATCTTCCGCGTCTCCGGTTTCTCGCGTCCATTCGACACCTCGGGCAGTCCGGGTCATAGCTACGCACACCGGGGGCGCTCACCCAATGAGTGAAGCCACCCTTCGTCAGCCTGACGTGCGGCGGCTTTTTCACCGAATTCACGATGGTGTTCTTCGTGGTGCGAATTCTGAGAATCGACGAGTTTGATGATCGAGTCCCGAGGAGCATCCGCATTTACACGCAACCATTAAGACTCCGCTATAATCCTTTCTTCCTCGAAGCCGCAAATTGCATTATGAGCTTCCCTACATGTTTTAGATTCTCTTGGAACCGACATGTGGTAAACCCTTACCGTACTTCCATCCATGCCGACCAAGTACTTTTCTCCTCGGTCGTCCTCCATTAATGCTCTTGGTGCGCTATTATCCGTTTTTAGTGAATCCATGTCCAACACCTTTGCTTTACAGGCGGCGAGATACTTACCAGGCCCTAGGCGCTCGATCATGATGCGGCGAACTTCGAGATTGGACTCAGAGCGAATCGAGCCCGCTGTTATGAGATGCGGACGCTCCACTATCCATGCAGGAACGCGGACTCCGTGGATGGAATACAGAGCTGACCCATCACGCCAGCGACAGAACGGTCCCGTATCACAGTGCGGCCTGTTCTGCCTATCCACAAGCAGAACTTCAGGACGATCAGACACAATGCAGAATTCCTTGTGCATAATTCTATAGCCTCCGTGAATCGCGGAATTCTCGTAGTGCTCCCACTTCGAGTAGTCAATATCCAGCTTTGCAACGTACCTAAAAAAACTGAGATACGACACCCACCCAGACCACTGATTCCCGCCTTGGGACATTCTGATAGACTCATAAGCGCAGCCCATCAAAAAACTCGTTGGACCAAAGTGAGCCGCTACCTCACGAGGGTTTCCACGCACAACATACCACTCATGAAGTCCGTCGGTCGCAGCGTCGGTCGCAGCGCGGGTCACATCGAGGATCGCAGCGTCGGTCGCAGCGCGGGTCGCAGCGTTGGTCGCAGCGCGGGTCGCAGCGTCGGTCGCAGCGTCGGTCGCATCGCGGGTCGCAGCGTCGGTCGCATCG